>JACCDR010085691.1_pt1 | contig 11013 bp, 10 predicted proteins | sample 7446431 | NCBI WGS metagenome assembly JACCDR01 (sample SAMN15323443, study PRJNA562643) | freshwater metagenome | isolation source: river surface water | place: USA:Blue River Watershed | collected 2017-08-17 | reverse complement strand
TTGTTGTATCATTTGTTGTATCATTTGTTGTATCATTTGTTGTATCATTTGTTGTATCATTTGTTGTATCATTTGTTGTATCATTTGTTGTATCATTTGTTGTATGATATGCGTTCATAACATCATTTAAATTAAAATTATATGATTCTGCGTTTTTCGTATTAAATAAATAGCATGCATCTATGACGTTCTCATATGATAATTGATGCGTGTAATCTTCAATTATTTTTTTTTTATTTATAGTTTCCTTGATTCCGTTGCGAAATTTACGGATCAATGTTTGAAACTTAATGTCTGAATTTTTTAGCATTATATATTATATTGTTTATAAACAATATACGTATATTGTTTATAAACACAAAAAAAATATCGAAATATATTTTACGGCATAAATATGAAATTCGTACAATATACAATATAAAATATATCTCTTTTCGCTTTCAATAAACTGGACCCATTTATCTATAGCATTATTTATCCGCAAAATAGCCCACGATTTTATAAAATCGCCGCAAATATGTCCTAAGTTTGCAAGCATTTTAAATGCTCGGCATTTTGCGGATTATATAAATATAAATATATATTTATATTATTTTTTATATTATTTATAGTATTTTTTTAATATTATTTTAATATTTCTTTAATTAAATCCCCCATTTTTTTCGCCGTATATTTTGTTTTAATTATATTCGCCGCTGTTTTTGCTCCGATATATCCTTGAGTTAATGAAAAATATGTAAATATCGCATAAAATTCATCAACATTAAATTTGTTATATTTTTTCTCAACAAAATCATTAATTCTTCTGTTATCCGCTAATTGTTTATGTTTTGAGGCCCATGATGTGTTATATATTATAACACCATTGTTGACAACATCCACGCCCATGCCGCCCGAATTACTTCGTATATAGTCGGCCACAGCAGCTGCCCCTGCCCCATTACATTTAATAAATGGATATTCTATTTTTGCTTCCTCATTAACGTAATGAGGCTCGGCGCCCGGGCCTATGTTTTCAAGAGCCGGTATTTTTTTTTCTATAATTGCTAAAATATCCTTGAGCTTTGTTATATCAATATTTATTTTTCCTACTGACGTAATATATATTTCCTTGAGCCCATCGTTGACTTTTTTTACACAATACGCAAATTCTTCTTTATTGCCCGCCCGCATACTAAGAAATTTAATATTTTCCGAATATTTAGAAAATAATTTGTGTGGATGTAGGCAACTAATCGCTAACCCGGCAGTTTTGCGAAGGCTTGAACCGGTGCCTTGACAATTCCAATTTATCGTAAAAAATCCATTTATGTATTTACAAGATATATTGCTCACTCTGGATTTTCCTGTTTCTAGAGGTGAGCCAACTAATTTATCCCTCACCGTTTCAAATATAGCATATGCCAATGCGGCCTCGTGACCCCCCCGCATAACTTCTTTTTTCTCCGTCGGCGCGCAATTACAAGATAATTTTTTTAAACAGCAATTTGCAACACCGTTAAATAAAAAACTCATTGAAACTGCTATATCTGGCACGCGTCTATTTACGCCGACCAACAAAGATATTTTTTTTCCTTTTACCTCCATTATATTTATGCCCATATTTAATTTCAAATTATGTGTATTTAATTGTGAAATTAAATATGGGCATAAATATAACATCATAAGTATAAAAAAATATGAATAGCCATGAATCCATATTTACTGAAGATGAATATAATAGTGCTGACGGTATGAACACTCGCTGCTGGGGCCCCGCTATGTGGTTTTTTTTACATACGATGTCATTTAATTACCCAACAATTCCCACCGATGACGATAAAAAAAATTATCATATATTTCTCATGTCTCTCAAAAAAGTCCTCCCGTGTAAAGCGTGTCGCGATAATTATACAAAAAATTTAAAATTCGTAGAGTACGGCCCCGATTGTTTAGAAAATAGAAAAACATTTTCAATGTTCGTTTATAGACTCCATAATTGCGTAAATAAAATGCTCGGTAAACAATGTAAATTAACATATAATCAAGTTCGTGATAGATATGAAATGTTTAGGGCGCGTTGTGTAAACGAAACGCCTTTAATACCAAAACACGAACAAGGTTGCGAAACGCCCCTCATAGGTATAAAACCAAAAACAATCATATCAATCGTTCCTGCGAAAACCAACGGCGATTCATTCAAAATAGATTCTAGATGTTTGATAAAGCGCAAAAAAAAATGAATTAATGTATTGTGAAAATTTATCTACTTTAATTGGGGATTTTTATCATACGAGTTTCAAATGTAAAATTTTGACTCTTATAATATTTTGCTCGCTCATAGTATTGATTTTTTAATGGTGTTTTCCAGTCTATAATATCAATTATTTGCCGAACTATAGAATAATCTGAACCAAGCCTAAATATACGATTTATAATTTGTCGGCTTTTTGTTCGCCTAGGAGTCGCTAAAATAATACAATTCATTTTAGGTATCGAACATCCGGTCCCCATATAGGCATACGTAGTTAGAATAATGCGTTTAGATTCTATCGCATCGCGCATTTCGTTTTCAGTAGATCCTCCCATGAGTTTTATCGACTTGAGTTCATCATCATTAGTAAGCATTTCACCATTAATATGTATTTTTTGTAAATGTATATTGATTATTTCTAAATAATCGCGCCTATCAGCAAAAACAAAAATATTATAACCTTTTTTATAATGTTCCATCGTCAATTCGGCTATGAGTTTTGTTCTATTGAAATCCATAGTAAATTGCTCGATCATTTTTGTGGCGGATATAGTTTCTAATTTTTTATTAACAATGGTGCGCGTAAATTTATCGGGGCCGCAATATTTTACTTTTATAACATTACCCCTAAAAGGTATATTTTCTGTAGTGTATCCATCTATTTTTTCCGCTTCAAGGATAGGGCCAATATTCCATTTTATAATTTTACCTAAATTATCATTTCTCTCTTCGGGCGTTGCCGATAATCCTATCATATAAGGGCATTGATAATTAAAAATTTTACTGCGCCCCGACGCACAATACTCATGACATTCATCAAAAATTATTACGTCAAATTTATTATAGAAATCTTGCGGCGAGGAAAACCCCTTTATTTCAGGTAAAATAAGACTATTTATTACGCCAATTACTATATCACCGAATTCTTTATTTTCGCCGTAATAACAAGCAATATTATTGTTAGGAAACTTAGCAATGAGTAAATCTCTCCATTGTTTTAATATCGTTTTATTATGTACGACTATAAGCGTGCGTAATTGTAGCTGCGCAATAAGATTCATAGATAAATACGTTTTACCATAGCCGGCCTGTAGATTTATGATAACACCGCAACGACCCACTTTAATTTTTTTTTCGGTAAACCATTTGTTTTCTAATTCTTTTAATATCAGGCTTTGAATGTGTGTCGGTGGCTCTCCTGTATATAGAATTTTAATGCGGTTATCTAAGTTTATTTTGTTCTTATAAGAAACTCCATTGAATTTACCCGATAAAAGAAACGAGGCAAATCGCGGCACATAAATTCTATCATTCTCATGTTTAAAACATGAAGTTTTCCTCTCGTACCCCATAATAGTTTTATCGCGTATTGTGAAATAATTTTTTATTTTTTTTATTGTTTGGTCATCTAATTCCGCGGCGTTTATATGAGTCCCGGTGCGCGTGATAATCACTTTTATTACATTTTTATCTTTTATAGTTTTCTCATCGGAGACCTTTGTATATTTAGTTGGGTTTTCTATTAATTTATCTATTCTTTCCCATATTCTATCTATCATCTATCTTTATTTATTATAATATTTATGTTTATATATTTTTTTATAGTATTTTTATAGTATTTTTATATTATTTTTATATTATTTTTATAGTATTTTTATTATTTTTATAGTATTTTTAGTATTTTTTATACTATTTTTATAACAATACCGTCGTAGCTCTAAAATTTATATCATATAAAGTTAAATAGATTTATATGATATAAAAAATGTGTGGAATATTCGCATCCTTATGTGATAAGCCTAATGGTCATATTTTATGGCAGTATTTTGAAAAAATTAGATATAGGGGGCCCGACTCCAGCGATTTTCAACAAATAGATTTTATATACGGTATGCCTTTATATTTTGGATTTCATAGATTGGCCGTGGTTGATTTGTCCGACGAGGCTATTCAGCCTTTTCATTATAATGGTATATATTTGATATGTAATGGTGAAATATATAATCACATAGCGTTAGAAAACAAATATGGTATCAAAACACAAACAAAATCTGATTGCGAAATAATCTTATATTTATTTGAATATTTTGGGCGAAATGAATACGCTTTAAATAAAATTTTAGAGGAATTAGACGGCGAGTTTTCTTTTATTCTATATGATAGGATGAGCGCGTGTTTGATGGCCGCACGCGACCCATACGGCGTCAGACCGCTTTTTTATAGTTACGCTGGAGACGAGGTATGTTTTGCGTCCGAATTAAAAGCATTAACGTTTAGAAAAACAGTTAAACCCTTCAAACCCGGTACATATTTTTATAAAACGCCCCAAGAAACAAGAATTATAACGTACTATACTTATCCTAATGCGGGCAGCATAAATAGTTTATGTAAGCAAAATATTTATGCTAATATACGTGATATATTAGCCCGCTCGGTAAGAATGCGTTTAATGAGCGATCGCCCCTTGGGCTGTTTCTTAAGCGGGGGTATTGATAGTTCATTAATAACGGCATTGACGGCAAAAGAAGTAAAATCATTAAATTGTTTTACTATAGGCCTTAAAAATGGGGCCGATATTCATGCGGCCCGTAAAGTAGTGAATTTTATTAACAGAGCTGAGAAAAAAATAAAACACCATGAAATAAACTTTACTATTGAAGACGGAATAAAAGCATGCCCCGCGGTAATATATCAATTAGAAACATACGATATAACAACTATACGCGCTTCTATACCTCAATTTTTATTGGCTCGGTATATAGCATATAGCACCAATATAAGAGTTTTATTATGTGGTGAAGGTAGCGACGAAGTTAACGCTTCATATTTATATTACCATTTTACACCGAGCCCTCATGAGCTAGCTAAAGACAGTGAGCGTTTAATCCGGGATTTGTATATGTTTGATAATCTACGCGTTGATAGAACAACCGCGGCATTTGGTCTTGAAGTGAGATTACCTTTTTTAGGAAGGGAGTACGTTGAATATATGCTTTCTTTAGATCCAAAATTGCGTATGCCCGAGAGCGGCATTGAAAAAAAAATATTACGCGATGCTTTTGCCCATGAGGATATTTTACCTAAAGAAATTTTATATAGAAGAAAAGAAGCATTTAGCGACGCGGTTGATTCAAATGAGGTGTCTTGGTACAGGTCATTGCGTTCTTATATAGATAAATTTGAGTTCAGCAGTAGTAGTATAATAAGAGAGCCGAGTTCAACAAATCAGGCTATATCAAAAGAAGCTATATCAAAAGAAGCTATATCAAAAGAAGCTATATCAAAAGAAGCTATATACTACAAACGCATTTTTGATGAAACATATTCGGGATATGATAAAGTATTATCATATTATTGGATGCCGCGATGGATAGATACAGGCGCCGATCCTTCAGCTAGCGTGATTAAAATGAATGATATATAAAAAAATAGCACTATATATAATTTTTTATTTGAAATTTGGGCGGGAAATATTTGGCGATAATGTGCAAATAATTATCATCGAACAAGTGACTATATTTTTTTTTTAAATCGTTATATAGAGCAGCATGACGTTCTTTATATCTATACTCGGCTAACTCAATTAATGAACCTAATTTTAAAGTTCTAATAATATCACCATGTACATATGTATTGAAAAATAACTTATCTATTAATTTGACTGGTATAAAACCACTATTACGGGAGCACCATAAATGTTCAAAATCAATAACATTACATTTATATCTAAATGTAAACGGGGAAATAAATGGTATATCATCCTCCGAACATTCTAAATAAAATATATATGAATCTATATCGTCTATATATGAGTCTTCTTCTCCTTCAAATAATGAAAACGAAATCAACTCCTTCGGCGTCAAGTATTTTAATCTTTCTATAATTCCTTTTTCATACAGGAGCAACATTATAAATATATTGCTTTATATTTTTCATTTTTTTTATAAACTATAATAGTTTTTATTGGCAAATTTACGCTAATAAAATATATTTTTATATAAACATATAAAAATGTGGTATAGGTTAGAAGAAGAAGGTTTAGAATATTATATATCCGAAAATTTTACATATAAAACAAATATAGCAATATTTTCTTTTAACAAATGCTTAGTAAAGAATATAAGAAATGAGCAATTATGTCTATTTGCGAATAGCGTTGCGGATATATTACTTGACATCAACAATCACGGCTCAATCATTATTCTAGAAAATAGGTTCTATAAACAGCAAGATATACAGAGGCAGTTTAATTATTTTCTTACATTGTTGGACCCAAATATAGATATATTAGCTGTTTTTATAACAAAACAAAATAGGTATAAGAAGCCTAATGTAAATATCATGAGTTTTTTACATGATATTTACACACAAAACGATAAAAATTTTATTAAATTTGAAAAAGAAAAAAGTATAGCAGTGGGATGTAACGCTGGGCGTTTTGCGACGGCACCTTTTTCGGCCGATTTAGAAGATTACGATAGAGCATTTGCTCTAAATATAGGCGTTTGTACGTTCAGAACCCCGGAGCAGTTTTTCATGAATTGTAATATTCCCCGCATGTGGCAATGGAGATTACCGCATATAAATTATTTTTTAACAACGCAAAAAGATAAATCGGAACCTAGTTTTTCAGACATAATAAAAACAACAAATAAAAGCGTTGTTTTTATTACGGGCCCATTAGCATCAGGTAAGACCACATTAGCATATAGAATATGCGATTATTTAAAAAATAAAGAATATATACATATGGATATCAATAAACATACAAGAGGTGATATATGTGAGGCGTTACAGGATTTTAACGAGAATGAAAAAAAAATATGTATCATCGTTGATATAATATATAATGATATATATGAAATATATAAAAAAATAGTTAAAACAGATATTATCTATATAGAAATAGAAGCGTCTAGAGATTTATGTTTATTTTTGGATCGCATGAGGTTACAAGTAACAAAAAATAACAATATAATAGCGCACAAAAAAGAAGACATATCAAAATGGTTTTTCGCCGAAAAAACTGTATCAAATTATTCTATAAAATATCCACTAATATTGAGGACAAGAAAAGAAAGCGCGTATCGTTACTGATTCTATCCTCCGAACCATCTATTGCCGCAAAATAAACATGTTATATGAAAACTAGAACCTTCATCGAGACTTCTTGTTTGAACTCTTGACGCAGTACATTGATTACGCTTACATTTTTTGCAGAAATATAACTCAGTATATTTTATATTTTCTTCCATATTGCTGCGCTCATCTATTTTTTTCTTTATCTCTTCATATTTCTCCGGGCATAGTTCTCTATAAGATTTACTAGCTATGGTATCCAAAAGTATATCGCCGTTAAATATTTTTTTGATTAGTATGTTGGATCCGGTATCGTATGTTATATTGACTGTACTAAAGATTTTATAACATATGCTATGATATATATTAACGAATTGTTCCTCCTCCCACACACATCTTATATTATATTCGCGCGCTTTACGTATAGATTCGTCTAAACAACTATTTTCTATGATTTTTATATAATTTATTTTTTCGTCATATTGTATATTTCTATAATATTCTGAATTATTTAACGAATCGGCTAACACCAACAGCTTTAGGCGGCGTAAGTCATTATAATTTTTATCAATATAAAAAGGGTCTATGGGCAATGCGGTTGATTGTAAATTCATCTATCTTAACAGTTTTATAATTTATTACAAATTCAATTTTTTATGTTTAGAAAATTGCGGCTCGGCTCGGCTTTTTTATTCGCACTTGAAATACATAACTACCTATATCCACGATATCCAAATAATCAATATATAAAGTATAAAAATTGATTATTTTATTTCAAATAAATCATATAATTGAAAATGCACTGGTATATACCGTATATTTTTGAATACGTTGGTGATTTTGATGAACTAACTAGGATGCGCGCGATATGCAAAGAATTCAATAAAACAATTTCAAGAAAAAATATAAACTCGCTCATATTAAAAGATCATAATAGATATGTTTTAGAAAAATTTAACGAACGATTGATATATTTAGATTGTTCTTATAATCAATTAATTTCTCTACCAGAGCTTCCAAATAATAAAGAATTACGTTGTTCTCATAATCAATTAACTTCTTTACCGGAGCTTCCGAATAATAAAGAATTATATTGTTCTTATAATAATATAACTTCTTTACCAGAGCTTCCAAAAAATAAAGTTCTAGAATGTTCGCGCAATCAATTGACTTATATACCAGAACTTCCTAAAAATGAATATTTATGTTGTCACCACAATAGATTGACTCATCTATATAAACTCATAAATAACAAATTATTAAGTTGTTCTCATAATAATTTGATATATATATGTGAAATTCCAAATAATAAAGAATTATACTGTTCCCATAATCAATTGATTTCTTTACCTGAGCTCCCTAAAAATGAAAATTTAGAATGTCATAACAATTTATTTACTTATTTACCGGATCTTCCCAAAAATGAATATTTAGATTGTCATAATTGTCAATTGATTTCTTTACCTAAGCTTCCAAATAATGAAGAATTAGATTGTTCATATAATCAATTAACATCTTTGCCCGAGCTCCCAAATAACGAAAAATTAGATTGTTCATATAATCAATTAACGTCTTTACCTGAGCTCCCAAACAATAGAACATTAGTATGTTTTAGAAACAACATAATTACAATTATGACTCTAAAAAATAATTTAATTTTACAATGTTCATACAATAATTTGATTCATATACATCAACTTCCTAATAACAAAGTATTAGATTGCTCAAACAATCAATTGATATCTTTACCAGAGCTTCCGAATAATGAAAAATTAGATTGTTCTAATAATCAATTAACATCTTTATCAGTTCTTTCTAAAAACGCAATCTTAAATTGCTCTAATAATCAATTGATATCTTTACCAGAGCTTCCAGAAAATGAAATATTGGATTGTTCTAATAATCAATTAGTATATTTGTTTGAACTTCCGAACAATTTAAGATTAAATTGTTCTAATAATCAATTGATTTCTCTACCCGAGCTTCCGAATAATGAAGAATTGATTAGTGATAATAACTTGTTGTGCGCATTAAATAATGATTTATTTGATTTTTAACACGCATCTATGATATGGAGCTTTTCATATTTAAAGAATCCAAAAAAGTATATTTTTTTGATATTTTTAAATATTTTCTTCCTTGTTTGGTAGTGAATTATCACTACCAAACTTTTTATTTAACAACGAAACGCCGCCGGTTGCATTCTTTGGTATATGAAATATTCCATAAATAAGTGAATTTTCATAGCAGCATTTTTATCTCTATTCAAAATTATACCATTCAATTACATATCAATTTAAAATAACTAAATTGTCCATAAATCCGCGGTATGTAAAAGAAAGTAAGAAGTTAAAATTAACGTCGTTAATATATTTCCATTATATATTTATAAATATATAATGGAAAATTTACAATTTACTACGTTGCAAGCAAGTGCAGAATCGGAGTTCATTAGCGCCGATGAATTTATATCACTAGCTGAGGCAAATGAAGATGCGATCACAGAAGATATATGTAATGCTATCATAGAAGGTATTATTGATAAAGATACGATGGAAGAACTAATTGAAAATATAATACTGGATTACGAGTGTTGTTGGACACTGAAAATCAAATATTGGTTTGGCGATGTAGATCTTCAATTACAAACGAAGCATGACGCATTTAATATGCTTGAAATTGAAAATGACGATAGATTTGATTATTGTAAGGATTTATCTGAATCCACCGATGAAAAAGATGGTGAATTAACCTATCGCGGATTTTATATGAAAGACTTTCACTGGCAATTAGTGAAAGTCGGCAAATACACAATGCTAACTGGTGGATTTTCCGCATAAATTTGTGGGTAGAACATATACAGGAATGGATATTCTAAATTCATATTTTTACATTAGTTCTAATGAGACATTTGTATATTATCCTATTTGTATATAATCCTATTAATAAATTAATCATCGCCCGATGTTTAACTTTTTATGATTCTCTTATAATTTCGTATATGGAGTGAATATAGTTTTGTAAAATATTAATTGCTGAAAATAGTTTCATATATATCTAAATACATAAACATTGTTCTCCCAAGATAGCCCATTTCTTATTCTTTGCTTAGATTGTATATTTTATGCCCACGAAGCGCACTACGGGCCCATATGCTCAAAACCGCATCCCCGCACCATTTAACCCGGTAAATCGGCAACGCGCAGCAGGACAAAAAATATAATCTCAACGTTGTTCTTTATTTATGCCCGCAATTGAAATGTGAGGTTTTCTTTTTGGGCCGTTTCTTTGACCAATAGGCGCCAGTCAAGCGCCTTGAATTTATATTGAAAGTTGGTTTTTAGGGCATTTGAAAGAAATGTTTGAAAGGGCTTCCAAATGATTTTATCGTTTTGTTTCGCGTACTCTTCAACGCATTTTTTGACGAATTCTTTTTTCTGTTCCGGCGCACATTTGGACACGTCAAATTCAGCTATCTTTTCTTCGCCCTGCGTGAGGCTCAAAGTTTCTTTAAATATATCGCTGGGCAGGCCTCGCATCCAATCCTCGCAATTAAACTTATTCTTTTTGAGGCTATATACTATATCTATAATTTTATTAACCAATTCATTTTCTTGGTCGTCGTTGCGCGCGATCACATCCACTATAGATTCCAAAAGATTATATGGGCACATGAAGAACTCCTTCTCTCCTTCAAGTAA
>JACCDR011453359.1_pt1 | contig 11014 bp, 20 predicted proteins | sample 7446431 | NCBI WGS metagenome assembly JACCDR01 (sample SAMN15323443, study PRJNA562643) | freshwater metagenome | isolation source: river surface water | place: USA:Blue River Watershed | collected 2017-08-17 | reverse complement strand
TTTGCGAAGAACAACAAGTCTTGTGCGGATGCACTCAAAGTGTAGCGGTCGTTAGACCCTCCGTGGCAATTTTTTAATACTACTTCTGATTTGAACATTTTAACTTGTTGAACTTCGCATATCAAAGGTGCGAAGAAAATTTGGAATGTGCAAATTTTGGTACAGTTTGTTTTTATGCCCGCCATTGAAACAGGCGGGTATGGGGGTGTTAGCGGAAAGTGACAACCGCATCAACCGCTTGACTACTCCAATCGTTGTTTATTGCTGCTTTTTTCGCTTCTTCATCGCCCCCGAGTGTGCTACTAATATAAGTTCTTTTAGTCCCGTCTTTAAGCGATACTATCGCTTCAAATATTCGCCATCCGCTAACAGGCAGTTTTGCATCATTGCCTACTGATGTGCTTCCCTCAACTTTTGTACTTTCTTTTTGCATTTGAATAAATTTTAAACTTTAGTAATTATTTTGTCGGCAACGAACGCAAAGCCCCGAAACGTTAGCATCAATACTTTAAATCTGTCCAATGAATTATTTCGCCAATGAATGGGCCGTTTTTTTGAATATCGGCAATGAACCAATCGTCAAAGTCTGCTTTGGTTTCAAAGCCGTCGTTTACATGTGAAAAACAATGGCTTTCCTTACCCTCAATAAGTACAACTGTTGTAAACGCAAATATTCTTATTTCAACCTTCTGCACACTCTTAACTTTATTTGTTTGAAAGTTTTTAAAGTGCTTAGTTCTCACGCCTGTGCTGTGCTGTATCAGTAAGTCTCTGCCTTCTGCCTGTGCTTTAGCAAATGCTTTGCTCCATCTATCACCTCGCCTAATGGTGTGTATTTTAGTGCCGTTTTCTATCTTCTCCACAAATCCCGTAGGCTGTTTGGTGTGGGGGTTTATGAGTTTGTAGCCTGCTATCATGGTTTAAAATTTTGAGTTACTGGATATAAAAAAGAACTGAAACAAGGAATCCCTTGTATTGAAATTGAATCTTGTGTCAACAAATTGAAATAATACACCTCAATTGCTTTGCATCGGGGGTTTTTGTTATTTATTTCTGCTACTTTCATAGCTAGGTTTACTTTAAATTTTGGCAAATCCTCAATCTGTATCAAAGTACCATCAAGCTCTTGGAATAGCTCTAACAACTCTTTCTCTAGCTTGTTCTTGCACTGGAGTGTGTGGCCTAGGTGCAGGTAGTATGCGGTGGTTATCTCGCTTCTTGCGTCTTGCATCTTGTGTCTATTTAGCTATTTTCAAAATGGTTTTATGAGTGTCGAGCTTTGTTTTACAGAGGCTATTGATTGCCATGGCCTGTTTAATGGCGTTGGGGTTACTTTTCACCATTAATATCATTTCGTCCAGCACGTCGAGAATTTTAGTACTACCTGATGTCACAGCCTCTTTAATGCTTGTTTCGGTAGCTTTCACCTCATATTTATGCTGTGGCTCTTGATCTGTGGTAGTGGTTGCCAAGGCTACCATTGGGTTATCAATTACTTCATTGTTAGTAAGTAACGGAATAAATGACACCATTTGATCTATGTCTTTTTGTATTTTAAAATCGCCAAAACTAAGGCAATAAACACTACCTTTTACCACGTAATCGGTGAAGGTAATTTCTTGTTCTCTGTAGCTGAAGGTGCGGCCTATCATGCTTCGCAATTCCTTAGTTATCTGTTCTGTTTTCATCTTTTTTAGTTTTAATTACTCTATTTAATTGAAGCATTTTGCGTTTTAACACTACCAATTCTTTATTTTTAAGTACTTTGGCTTTTGCTCTTTTGTTGCCTTTAGCAATAATACCTGCCACATAACTATCACTCAGCGTAACGGCACCTGTTGGGTCAATGCCGAGTTCTTGCTTCTCTCGGTAGGCATAACTGCGTTTCCAGCCTGTATCAATATTGTTTCTTCGTAAGTTTTCGGCACAGGTAATGAGCTCTAAATTGTCTAGTTCACAGTTGAGGGTATTGCCATCAATAAATGCAACGAGATGTTTTGCGGGTATTTTACCTTTGGCTTTTATCCACACTTGGCGGTGCAGCAGTTCCCATTTGGATTGAGCTACCCGAATGTATTTATAGGGTCTACCCGATTTTGAATCTTTACGAATACTAATGGCTCCATCGTAGAGTGTATTGGCCGGTAAGTTCCCTTTTTTGAACTCACTTTTTGGGCTTACTCTTACCCCTGTTTTGCCTTGGTTGTATGGTTCGTTACCCTTTTTGAACCGTGAACGAATGCCTACTTTTAAAACCAATGCGGTGTTTTTAGCACGTAACCACTCTGCATCTTTTTTCAAGCCAAGCTTGTTGGCCTGTTGGTAAATTGATGAAAGTGTTCGCCCTGGCATTAATGCCATCATATCGGCAGTGTCAGTGGTTGGGTAATGTGTAAACAAAATCACCTCTTCTTCTTGTGTTAATGGCTTTCCGTTCATGCTTTAAAGTAGTTTTAAAACTTGATTACTTAACTCTATTTCAAAGGCTTGATGAAGAGGGAGGAATATTTCGCCATCGTTAGAATAGGTAACTGTCCTCATTGTATCAATGGTAACGTTTTGATACATTTCGTCTTCAAATGACACTCTTTCTTTCCAGCCATGTTTTAAGAGAAATGACGTCATGACGTTTTCGCCAAAGTGTAGTGTTATTGCTGCCATATTATTTCTTCACAAAATAGTTTATGTCAATATCAAAAGTGCGTTTGTTTAAATAAGTGGCAGGGTACTGCTTGGCCGTTGAGCCACGCTTGGCATCGTACACGGGTACCATTTCGCAGGCTAGTACCTGGTCCCATAAGTTATCTAGCTTATCCCATGCCACGGCGGCATCGCTACGGCCTTGTTGTAAGCCATAAACGTTTTTATAGAAGTGGTCAAACGTAGGGGCGTTAGCTTCGTTAATGAGCTTGAACTTGTCGGTTTTAGTGACAAAACCAGGTAGTAATTTTACATCTACAGGCAAATTCAGAATTAACCAGCTGTATTTCTCCGCATCGCAAAACATACGTATGTCCAATATACACAACCTGCCTTTTGCATCGTATTTGAGGCGAATCGCTCCTTTATAACCCTCTATTAATAGTGCGTGATCCATTATTTATTAAAGTTTTTGATTTCTTTGTTGTGAATAATCTCAATTTGCGTTACCAATTTGGGTAGCTCAGCACTGGTGTATGCATTCATATTCTTGTGCAAGTAGCCTACCTCTTCCACGTATTTATGAATGCGTGGCATGTCGGCAATAGTGCCGCCTCTCTTAGTATCAAACGTAGTAAAGCCTATACCTCTCAACAGTGAGATAATTTTTCGGCGTTGCTCATTGTCTGCATCTCTCAGTTGGTCTTTGCTTTTGTAGCCTTGGTCGTAACAATATTGTGCCATGCTGTCTAGCTCGGCAGGATTCAAGGCTTTAAGGCCTTTGCGTACGCCAAACAGCTCTTCGCTTATTCGCCAACGGTCGTCGAAGAGGTCAAGCTCCTGGAGCATTCTCGCAACCTCTGTCATGCTGTGTGATTTCATGTAATGCGTTTATTTTAAGTGCTAATTGTTGAATAGTGGGTAAAAGAAAATGCCAGTCGGGGTGTATCTTGTAGAGCAAGATCAGGTTATCGAGCTGCCATCCTAGTTCGTGCATGTTACAACTCTACTCCTTTTAAGAGTGCCAGTTTTTCAATTCCTTTCTTTTTGGGAGCGTAGAAAAAACGACCTAAATCTATAAGGTGTTGCGTTTGTTCGCTATTAACAAACCTGTTTAGCGTGTGTATTTGCCAGCACTCAGGGTGTAAGTGCATGGTTTTGGCATCGCTGGCACTTTTGTAGTGTTTAAAGAAAGCATTCTTCTTAAGTTCTATCTCTGCAGGGCTGTCATGCTCGGTTACGGATGCGTAACTAACCTTTACCAGGTGAGGATTATACACCCAAGCTTGCTCGCTGGGTATTTGGTTGTTGAGCTTTTTAGCCTCGTCAAGAGTTACGTAAATGCTCGTTTCTAGTGCTTTTGTAGACATGTGTGTGTGGTTTTAAAGTGGCACGTTGCCGTGCCACAATTAATAAATGTTTAATCTTCTTTTTTGGGTTCTACATAAAAGGTCTCGGCTTGCTCTACCTTGATGCCGCACTTTACAAACAACGTTTGTGTGTCGGTGTCGTCTCTGTCGGCCAATAGTTTTTCTTTATCTGCCTCTTCTTTGGTGCGTACATAACCTGGAGCAAACTCCTTCAGCAAATTCACTATGGACGGCCATGTGTAGCCTTTGGCAGTTTTTAAAGAGGGCGTTGCCGTTCTGAAACCTAGCACACCGTGTGTGAGATTTAGGCTCTTTTTCTTTGCAAACAGCTCGGGCTGCGTAGTGGCAAAGTGCTGAAGCTTTTCAAAGGCTTCTGCCTTTTTCTCTTCCAAAATGGTGAGCTTGTCCGAGTATTTCTCACGTATTTCAGTAAGTTTCACATCCATTTGTGCGGTTAATTTCTGACGCTCCGCATCGGCTGTGGCGTACTCTGCAAAGATGTCTTCTGCTTCTTGCAAGCTTATTGGCTGTGTAACCAACTTTTTACTTTCTCTTGTTTTTGACATTTTATTTATTGTTTATTATTTAAAAATTTGTAATTGCTCTTCTTTTTTGGGGGCTTTTTTATCCCAAATTACGTATGGTTCTGTGGGGCCATAACGGCCTATGGTGTGGGCTATGTGGTTTTTCACATGAACTACAGCACCTACCATGTGTTTTATGTCTCTTGCGGCTTGGCTCTTTGGCTCACCGCCTTTTTCCCAGCTAATGATTATGAAGCTTTTGTTTGGAAACTCTTCAATCAATTTTTTGTACTGATGCACATCAAAATAGAGGTAGTCAATACTATCAATTACCACAAATGCTCCAGAGTTCTTTTTAGAGAGTTTCTCTTTCATTTCTAAAAATGTGTCTCTATCGCCAATCATAAATTTACCTGCAGGAGCTTCTTCCATTTCGGCAAGTATCAAAGCATCTTGTATGGTTTTGCTATCGCCCTCTTCAGCTGAGTTGTAATACACTTTACCAAACTTGGTGAGATGTTTGCAAAGCTTCATGACAAAACTGGTTTTACCGTTTTTAGGCTTGCCATACACCAATAAGGTAAATGGTTTTGAAAGTAAGCCTACTCCATTAATCCACTCTTGGTCAAGCTCGTAGTAGCTGTATTTCTTGCTCATAATTTGGCTTACGCCCAGTGTTCTACCCATTACACACCTCCTTTTTGTATTTTAAAATCTCGTTAAAAAGTATTTTGTGTGGGCGAATGTTGTCTGCCAATAAGAACTCCACCGAGTGATCTGTTTGATACATAAACAGGGCATCGGGCTGTACTTTTGCTTGTGTCCATGCGTTGGCATTGCTCCACCCGCACTTATGCGTAAGTATTTGCACAAATTCTTGATCACGCATTGTCCACTGTTGCAACCACCAGTTCCAAAATAAGGGGCATTGCTGAATGGTTTCCACGGCTTGCATGTCGAAGCAGGTAATGACTTCTAGGTATTTTTTGGCCGTGTCAAGCTTCATGTCTAGCAAGTCTTCGTCGGTTAACGACGTTGCTTTTTTAATGAGTTCTAACGTTTTAGTTTCCATTTTGCCACAGGTGTTTAAATCGTCCGAGTTCTGACAGTATTCTACTTTGGTTACTCACAAATTCGTCGTCGGCATAAGCTAATGAAACCAAATGATGCAGTATAGCGGCTTTTTCTATGCTCAACCTCCATATTTTAGGCTGCTCTACCAACATTTTGTAATTGTTTGCCAATTTTGCAACGAAGGTCTTCATCAGGTCATTGCGAGAGCCTAGTGATAGCCTTACTGCAATGAAATAATGCACAGCAACCCAGTCGTTTTTTGACATTTCCAGTTTTATAGACGTGCCGTTTTTGTTGAGTGTAGCTGTCATTTTGCAAATATTAAAGCCCTTTGTCTGTTGTATTCTGCCTTTTTCTCTTTAAGAGCATTGGTAAGTTCCGACACGGTAGATAGCTCTATGGAGGTATCTTTTAATCGTGTTTTAATCCACATCATTTCACGGGCAATTTCACCCATGTTTTTTAAGGTCTCTTTATGTTGTTCTGCGTATATCATCCGAATAGTTCATTTAATAGTTCTGTGTCTATTTTAGTACCGTTGTTGTGTACCGATGCCAGTGCGTCACGCAAGTATTCGCTTAACATTTGGTAGTCGGTCACATTGTTTTTTAGCCAGTTTATAGCCTGATTATTGGTGATTTCATGGCTTTTGCACACAAAATCAATATCGGTTTTGCTCAGTCCAGGAAGCATTACTTTATAAGAGAATAGTCTGCGTTTGATTTGCTTAAAACCGTCACGCTCTTTGTCTGCCCATTTGGTAATTTTGGTATGCGTTCCCATACCACAAATCACCAGTCCGCATAACTTTTCTAAAATGTCGTAGATTTCTTTTATCGCTTTCCACAGAACCGTTTTGATGTCGTCCGTTTCATCTATGATAAACAACCAGCCTTTGTTTTTGCTCAAATGTTGCTTGATCGCCTCCATTTTTTGGCGTGGGCTTTTTGCTTCAGTATTGATTCTGAGTGTTTTTATAATTTCTTCAAGGAAGTCCTTCACCGTCATGGTGTGTGTACACTTCATGTAGGCTACCTTCTCGTTATGCGTTGCGTAGCGTTTTAGTGTGTATGTTTTGCTAGCACCTGACTCTTTAGAATCTATTGAACAAATACGAGCTTGTTTCTGCATCTTTTGACACACCGCCCACAAGGCTCTGTGGCTGGCCGTTTCCCAGTGAAAGTCGTAAGGGTCAATTGCCAAGCCAATAGCTTCAGCTATTTTGTAATAGTACTCGTCCTTAATTGGTGAATTGGCAACCTTATCATTACCTGCCTTTATATTGCTGATGTAAGATATGTTTACATCGGCCAATTGAGCCAACTTTGAGCCGCTACGCTCAGGGTTTGAGGGGTCAATCCAGTTGTTGACCGCCTCTGTAATTTGTTTCTTTAGTTCATTTTTCATAATTTTACTACTCTTTTAAAAGTTTAACATTGTTTTACTTTTGCCCTTCAGCTGTAACTGTGGGGCTTTTTTTTAATAAAAATCTTCGTCGTCTACAGGATCAGGATATTTAGCCGAGTGAATGATGGCCATAGCAAAAATTAATCCTGCTACGCCTAATATGCCAATTGCAACACCTATAAATAGGCTTCCCCAAACTATGCTCATTGTATGTATTGTTTTAAGAAGTTACTGAATTCGGTAACGGTCATTCCGTTGAAGTTTTGCGTGTTGTTCAAACCGCAGCTGTTAATGTGTAAGTCTAGCTCTGTTTCTACCGCCATTACAACCACTATTAACTCGTGATAGCCTAGAGCAACATCTCCCATAATAGAATCTTCATTGATTTGCTGATTTTCTGCAACTTCTTTAATGCTTTCAATAACACATTGGTCAAAGTCTTCTTGCGTTGTTAAAATTTTACCCATTTTATTATTGTTTAAAGTCCTAGTCTCTTATTTAATCGTCTCAATCCTTCGTCTATTTCTTCTGTATGATCAGGTTGTGGACTTTCAATTACTTTTATGGGCGTGGTATCAATCACCGCCTCTTCCCATGCCAGTTGTTTCTCACCTGTTAGCTCTTCTTTGTGGCCGTATAGTGCCTCTAAGCTTATTTTTTGTGCTATTCCTTTAGTTTCGGTGCGTTTTAGTATCGCGTCCAAATTGTCCGATACAGTAGTTTTAAAAGCTTTTTTCTGTGCGTTTCGCTCCATTATTCGGCTCATTTCACCCTGTACATGGTCCACTTTGGCACTGTGGAAGGTGTCTTTAGTAAAAAGAACTAAAGCATTTCCTTTGCTGTCGGCAACCATTTTACCATTTTGATACAAATACACTCTGTCCATCACATTAGGATTGTACTTTACCGAGAATTTAGCACCAATAGTAACTGCCCAATGTTCCATATTTTCAAACTCGTAGTAAGTAGTTACATCACCTATTTTTCGTTCTATCACTAAGCCATCTTGAGTCACTTTGTATTCTGTTGGCTTAAATGTTTTCTCAGTTCTAAAGCCCGATTTTTTGGTCGTGTCAACCACTTTCACACTGATATAGTCTCCTGGCATTTCCCAGAACACATCCACCTCTGCAGTCAAGTTGAACTTGCGTTGCTTTTCGTAAGTAGCCTTCATACTGGATTGGTATTGTTGCCACGGCGATGCCTTTCTGCTTTCCATTTCTATGTTATTCCATAGTATCAAAGCTTCTTCTACCTCTTTTATGGCTGTGTTTTTGTCTACAATCTCACCACCTTTTATTTGCGAAGCCAGCAACTCATTATTTCGCTGTCCATCAAGTCTTTTACTGGCAAATGGGCTACCTGTGAAACCCGTTTGAAACTTCACCACCCTTTCGAATATCCATTTGAATATGGGTTCAATCACTTTGGCTCTTGCATTGCCTACACCTGTTGGTGTGCTGTACTTAGCCATGCGGTGCAGTGCCGTTTGCACAGGGATTGACTGTATCGCACTTGAGTTGTCGTATTGAACCTCCCAAGGCATATTTCCCGTTGTTAAGCAGGCATTCCAAAGGGCTTGAATCACTTGTTCGTGGTTTTCAGAGAACGAAACGCAGTAACCTACCACTGCCCAGCTGTGTTCGTCAATGACTAAGAACACATTTAGCCTTGCCCAAACAGAGTTCTCGTGTTTGAAATAGCGGTGCCAAGGCGTTCCATCTATTACCCACTTGGCATTGGCGAAACTTGCACGCTCACGGCTGGTTGATGGCAGATACATTTGATCCCATTCTTTGCTACCATGGCGGCGTAAGGCAACCATTTTGGTAATTTCGGGCTGTTTCAGAAAGTTGGTAAAGCATGGCTCTGTTACCAGTGCCGTTTTATCCCAAGTTCCTGAAGCAATCAACTCTTTGGCCTTATTTAGATATATTTTGTAAGCTTGTACCAAACTTGGCTTGCGAGGGTCCGAGTAAATCTGTATTGCCACTTCCTGTTGATCTTCCTTGAATTTGTAGGATGTTTTGGTAGCATTACGCTTGTTTATAATGCTTTCCAGTAGCTCTACACGTTCAATATTGAGCTTTTGGCCTTGCTTTAAAGCGTCTTTAAAAGGTCTCAGGGTACGGCTTACCGTTCTCCAGTTGTCTTTTTTGCCCGAAATCAAGATGACAGTAACCTCTTCTTGTTTCAGAAACTTCAAAGCTTCATTATAAAGCGGCTCGAAGCCGTCAAAACCCAATACTACCGCTTTTGAGGGTGTAATAGGTGCAAGCCACACCAGTGTAGACCATAACAGCGAGTACTCCCGTGCTTTACTGTTGGTGTCGATGCGTTTTTGATACCATTCCGTAATGGCCGCATCCACACCAATAGCCTGTTTTATCAAAGAACTTTGTAATTGCCTCTCAATTACCTCTTTTGGCTCTATGCCGTATCGTACCAACGCCTGTGCAGGGATGGTGTCGTATTTTATCAGCCTTTTCCTACCATCCGCAGGATCAGCAATGTTTTCATAGCTTTTGCTTTTTCCTGTTCTATAGTTAGGCATCGCTACCTTTTCTATATATCCCCAGTTTTCTTCCGAAAAGTCGATGGATTCTAGGTATAGTGTATTTTGAAAAAGCTTTGCCAATTTTTTATGCCGTTACAACTTCAACATTGTTTCTTTTTTGAGCTTCTCTTCTCTCTTGTTGAAGTTTAGCATATTCAGCCCATATCAATTCATTGTGACGAGTTTCATCTCTTAACACCTTCATGATATATGTAATAGAGAAACCTGTTCTAAGGTGTATTTCCCTATAATCTTTAATGTCTTCGTTAACCTTTCTTACTTTAGTTAAACTATTTGTTGTTTTTGTTTGCATATTTGTAAATTGTATCTGTTATTTGATACAAAGTAAAATAATGTTTTACTTTTAACCAAATAATAGTTAAATATTTTTTTACATTAAAATTTTAATATTATGCAATTTGCTCAAAATCAGTACACTAAAAGATTTATTGAGTGCATAAATTATTTACGAGAGAATAAATTAGTAGATAATTATGCTGATATAACTAGAGATTTAGACTATGCAAAACAGTCTTTAAGTCAAATATTGAACGGAAAAATAAACGTTACAATGGATTTGGTAAGTAAATTTTGTACCAAATATGGATTGTCAGTAAATTATATACTACTAGGAGATGGAAATATAACAACTTCACAAAATAAAGGTCAGGTAGTGGGGTCAGGTAACGGGTCAGGTAATGAAAATAATCAGGATATAAAACAACATTTAGATAGATTAAAAAACTATGAACTAAATGTATTACCTAATGTATTACCTAATCACGATTATCAGGTAAAACTATCAGGTAATATATCAGGTAATACCGTTAATGAGCCAGCTCCAACTTATGGTAATGCTGGTAAAAAAGAGGAGGGTTTAAAGGAGCTTTCTACAGCTTTAAAGGCATATATGGAGGCAAACAACGCCCTAATGGCGTATATAAGCACTTTGGAGGCAAAGCTATCTAATTATGAAGGTAATAATGATAGTAGTTAACTATTAGGCTTTAAATACCTTTAAATAATGTGCCAAAGTTAACGGCTTATATACCTAAATGCACATTTCAAATTTTTGTATAAAATCATAAAAAAAGCCCAAAAATGGGCTATACGCAAAAATTAAGGGCTTTTTGGGCTTTTTTCTCTTACTTCTTTATTGCATGTTTGAAACTATGCCCTATACATATAATACAAATCAAGACTTCGAGATTTACGACGATGAAGAAACTAATAGTTCTGAAATTGAAATTCATATTAAAAAATTAGAATTTATTAATGCGTTCAATACAAACTTAACGTACGATTCTAATAAAGAGTATCCAATAACTACTCCATTAACTGCCATTCTAGATAGCTCAGAATTAGATTTAAATTATATTGAATATCAAAGAAATGACTCTACGGGTGAAGAAGAAAGAGTGAATAGCAACTTTACTCATACC
>JACCDR010917696.1_pt1 | contig 11014 bp, 10 predicted proteins | sample 7446431 | NCBI WGS metagenome assembly JACCDR01 (sample SAMN15323443, study PRJNA562643) | freshwater metagenome | isolation source: river surface water | place: USA:Blue River Watershed | collected 2017-08-17 | reverse complement strand
CAGCCCGGGCGGGCGCGTGGACGGCACGGAGGAGCTGGCGACGGCGGTGTACAGGAGCGTGAAGCCCGTGCATGCGGCCGTGGTGGGGACCTGCGCAAGCGCCGCCTACTGGGTGGCGTCGCAGGCGTCGAAGATCTACTCCGTGGCTGAGACCAACGGCGTGGGGAGCATAGGTGTGGTGGTGCTGCACCAGGACTGGTCCGCGTACTACGACCTTATGGGGGTGAAGTTCACCTACCTGACGAGCACGGGCAGCACGGAGAAGGTGGTGGCACCGAGCACGCAGCCGCTGAGCGAAGAGGACCGCGAGAAGGTGACGAAGGAGCTGGACGCGCTGCGGGCGGTGTTCAAGTCACAGGTGCAGCGCGGCCGAAAGAAGGCGGGCGTGGAGCTGAAGGACGACGTGTGGGATGCCCGCATGAGCATGGGTGCCGAGGCGCGGAGGCTGGGGCTGATCGATGGTGTGAAGACGAACGTGGCCGATGTGCTGGCTGAGGCCAACACCGCCGCTAACGCATACGCAAAAAGCGATAAAAACAAAGAGAAAATGGGACTTTTTGATAAAGTTTTCGGTGGGTCTGCCCAAGGTGGCGAGGCCGCCGAGGCCAAGATGGCGGAGCTTGCAGCCTCCATCAAGGAAGCGGACGCCAAGACCGAAGCCCTTGAGGGCAAGGTGAAGGCATTGACCACGCAGCTCGCCGACGCGAACGCGAAGGCCGTGCAGGCGGACGCGCTCACCGAAGAGGTGGCGAAACTGAAGGCCGAGCTTGCCGACGCGAACGCGAAGGTGGAGGCCGGTGCGAAGGCGCTTACCGACGCGAACGCGAAGGTGGCCGACATGGAGACCAAGCTGGCCGCAGCCGAGACGGAGAAGGAGAACGTGGCCAAGGCTGCCGAGGCCGCAGCCGAGCTCGTGGCGAAGGCCAACGAAGAGGCCGCCGAGCGTGCGAAGGCCGCAAAGGCTGCTTCGGGCGCGGACGGCTCCGACACGGGACCTAAAGCGCATGCAGGACATGACGCGCTCATCCTGAAAATCCGCAACACCCGCCGCTGATAGGCACGGGGACGGCAAAACGGTAATTACTGAGAGTATAACAAAAAGATAAGGAGCAACCAAAGTGGCTTACGATACAAGTAACTGCGGCAAATGCTACGCCACCCACGAGGTGAACGGGTGGGCATTTGAGGCAAAGACCTACGACCCCTCCGAGCGCGCGGAGGTAATGCGCGACCTGTTCAGCACTACTAAGCTGCTGAGCGCGAACCTCGGTCCTGAGAACGTGCCCGGCGGCACCTTCCCGATCCAGATGGTGACATACCACGAAGACGTGAAGGACCGCAAGATGGTGGGCGTGACCCAGTTCAAACCACGGTTCAAGTCACCTGCCAACAGCTCCGCGAGCGGCGGCAACTGCGGCTTCCTTCCGGGGGACACGCAGAACACGAGCGTGAACCGCACCCTTGTGGTGCAGGGCATGCGTGCCGACGTGGAGATCTGCGCGGACGAGTTCATCAGCACCTACTACGTGAAGATGCTGCCACGTGGCGCGAACAAGTCCGAGCCGCCCATACAGGTGAACGACGCGCTGATGGCCTCCATCAACAACGAGGTGGCCTTGCTCGTGGACAGCCACGCCTTCGCGGGCGACTACAAGAGCAACAACCGTCAGACCGAGCACACGGACGGGTTCATCAAGATCGCATATCAGGCCATCGCTGCCGGTGTGGCACCTGTGCTGCGCTGGACATTCGGCGGCGGCCTGACGAACGCGAGCCGTGTGGCTGTGAGTGTTGGAGCGACGATCAAGTACTACGCCTTCGACACTGACCTTGCGACGACGCTGGGCAACATCGCGACGGACCTGAACACGACCAACCCGCCGCTGAACCAGATGACGCAGCGGAACATCTTCGCGTCCGTGGTGGCTGCCGCCACGACCTTGACCTTCACAGGCAATGACGTGGGAGTGACCCCCGACGTGCAGGTGATCGTGCTGGGTGCGAGCGAGACAGCCGTGTTCTGCGACGTGACCCTCAGCGGCACGCCTGCCGTTTCCACCGAGGTGGCGACGCCTTCCGTGGTTACACTTGCCGCAGGCTCACGCCAGCCGATCAGCATCGCCGTGGTGGCATGCACGACCGAGACCCACGCGTGGGACCAGGTCAACGCGCTGCGCGACGCCATCCTTGCGAAGAACCCCGCCCTGCTGAACGCCCCCGGCGCTTACATGGTGGTGGCCTCGAACGTGTTTGGCCTCTTGCAGAAGAAGTACGCCAATGCGAGCTTCACGGCCAACGGCGGCGTGAACGCGGTGGGCGAGGTGGTGACGGTGCCCGGTACTGGCATGCAGTACATGAACGGCCCTTACGGGTTCCCGATCATCAACGGCAACGGCATGATCCCGATCGACGGGTTGTACTTCAGCCACCCCGCCAACCTGCACATGGGCACGGACCTCCTGATCGACCAGACGACCATCACGACGGGTTACGACCCTAAGTGCGGCGACTTCTTCATGAAGAACGTGTTTGTTCAAGGGTATCAAATCGCCAAGCTGGACGAGTTCGCTGGCACCTTGACCCAAGGCTCGGGTGCTTACAGCAATTACCACAGCTATCAGGCTGCACAGCCGTCACAACGCGTGCTGCAATAATTCCTGCTTCACATCATCCATAGCGACGGGGGCGGGCGGCTAAAACCCGCCCCCGCCTTAAAAAACAACGGAAGGAAAAAAGAATGGGAGCTTACAGCTGCTGTGACATAGACTTAGGCATTGCGGCGGGCACGACCTGCTACAACGTCAAGCCCGGCATCACGGATGCCCGCATCTCCTGCGCGAAGCAGGTGACCTACACCGAGTCCGCCTGCCCGACGGGCGTGGTCACGGACATCGCAACGGTGGACGACTCCAACGTCTCGAACCCGAGCTTCTACGAGATCGAGTTGATGGCGCGCCTAAGCGGGCAGGCCTGGAACTTGACCTACGACGAGGAGAGCGGCAACTCGGGCAGCACGGAGACGATCACCATCGTGACGAACGTGAAGACCCGCAGCGCGTACTGCGCGTTGCAGTCATACATCGGGCAGTGCGTGACGCTGCTGTGGAAGGAGAACGGCACCGACCGCTGGTACGCCTCAGGGCGCAGCCGCGACCTGTGGGTGACGGACATCCAAGGCGGCACGGGCACGAACGAGAACCTGAACATCACTATCACCCTTAGTGGTATTAACATTCAGAAGTTCTTCACGGAAGTGTTCGACACGGACGCAGCGACGACGCAGGCCCTGATCGACTCTGTGACCGTATAACCTGTATATTAGCGGATATATGGCAACGGAAGAGAACAGCAACGAGACAAAAACCACCCCGAAGGCACCGGCACCTGTGAAGGTGTTCGACCCGACGACGCTCAAGCTGAAGAAAAGCAAGGGCGGGGAGGACGTGGTGGTGCGCTTCGGCCGCGAGGTGAAGTTTGTGGGGGGTGAGCGTGTGGTGAAGGTCAACACACGCACCCGCGACTACAAGGGGACGACCCTTGCGCAGTACCCCTCCTACTACGCCGCGCTCCATGCGGACAGGAGCATCCTAGAGTGCACCGACGCTGAGTGGGCCGAGCTGGAAAAAATGAACCCGAACGACGTCTTGCGCCTCTACCGGGCGAAAGGCTGAGAGAGGGGTGCATGAAGGCGAAGAGGGGCCGGGCCGCCTGAACGAGGGCAAAGGCCCGGCCCCTTTATTTTGACGCAGAAACTAAAAATTTTTTAGAAAATGCAACAGATGCAGCACGGTAAGGTCAACCGCCTTGCGTTCCTGATCGGGGACACGCAGCTGGTGGCGTGGCCGACTTCCGTGCCTGTGGATGTGCATGCGTCGTTCTACCCGAGCAAGGACGAGGACGACTGCCCGGTGGCTTGGGAGGGCGACGTGCCTGCCGAGATCGACTGCGGCGGGTGGATGTGGGTGACGTTCGAGCCCGGGTGCGGCAACACGGACACGCCGTCGCTGCCTGCGGGCGACTGGTGGCTCAAGATAGAGGATCAGGCTCAGTCGGGCGAGCTGGCGGGCATGCAGTACATAAAGGTGGTATCTTCGTGATGGTATGGCGGAAGCAGATGTTACAACGGTGAAGGGGGCGGAAAAGGCGCCGGAGGTGCGGATGGTGCACGGCGCGGACCCGAACAAGATATTCCACGGCCTCAACTTGAGGCACGTGCAGGCGGTGAGCTTCGAGCCCTCGGGCACGGCGGTGCTGTACGACTACAACATCCCCGCCGTATACACGAAGTACAGCAAGGAAAAGAGGCCGTCGTCGAACTACAAGGAGCCTTACAGGAGGTACGGGAGCGACAACCTGTACCCGTTCTTCGTGCTGAAGATGTCGAAGAGCAGCACGACGCTGAAGCGGGGCTACCGCACGGCGGCGGGGCTGGCGTTCGGCTCGGGCGTGAGGATCGAGGGGGCGGCGGACGCGGACGCGGTGAAGGTGCGCGAGTGGATGGCGGGCTGCGGCCTGACGCGCAAGCTGCTGCGAAAGGTGCTGAAAAATCAGTCCCTTTATGGCGGGTTTTACGTGCAGGCCGTGTTCAGCACGGAGGTGGAGATGGACAGGCTGGCAGGGACGGCGTCGAGCGGGTTGCGGCTTGTCAAGCTGGAATGCCTGCCTTGGCACAACTGCCGCCCGGGGAAGAAGAAAGGACGTGACCCGAAGGCCGAGGACTGGATGGACCGTGGCTGGGTGGCGAGGGACTTCTCGCTGGGGGCGAGCGCGCAGGACAGGCTGGTGCTTGGCTACCCGTGGCTGCCGAAGGAAGGGAAACCAAGCACGGGCGACGTGGTGGTGGACGAGCGCGGGAAGGCGGTGCCGCAGGAGGAGTACGTGTACGTGGAGTACGTGTACGAGGAGGGCTTGAGCTCGGATGTGTTCCCCGACCCGCACTGGGAGACGGGGACGTCCCTGAACGCGGCGATGCTGGAGGCGGCGGAGGCGGCGTATTCGGTGTCCGCGCTGGAGAACGGCTTGACGGCCTCGCACATCATAGCGGTGCCCTTTGTGGAGACTGCCGACGCGGAGAAGGACAAGGAGGACAAGGCGGCGATCCTGGCGAAGATACAGGGGCAGATGATCGGCAGCGGCAACGCGGAGCGGGCCGTGGTGCTGTGGAGCGACCCCCGCACAGAGGGGGAACCGATCACGGTGGCGTCGATACCGAGCTCCGACCGCGAGGGTGTGCGGGAGAGCATGCGCGAAATGAAGGACAGGCTGTTCTGCACGGCGTTCGGGGTGACGGACGAGCGGCTGCTGAGCATCCCCCCGATGGCGGGCAAGGGCTTGAGCGCGCAGGACAACGCCCTTTCGCAGGCGGAGGACATGTGGTACAACTCCGTGATCCTGCCCGAGGTGGCTATGCCCGTCGCGGAGTGGGTGACGGGCATAGCCAAACGCTTCTGCCCTGCGTGGAAGGAGGGCATGTCGGTGTCGTTCCGCAGGTCTGCGATGGTGCCGCGCTACATGGAGCCGGTGCTGATGGAAAAGGTGATGACCACGGACGAGATACGGGCGGTGTACGGGATGCCGCCGCTGACGCCCGAGCAGGCGGCGGAGTTGGATGTAAAACTTGAGAAATCGAGGACAACGGTACGGAGGATAAGGCAGGATGCCGCAGAGGTCTAAATGCCGCGAATGCGCGGGCGGGTGCTATGTGATACCCGAGAGCTGCCTGTACGCGGGCGGCACAATGTTCACTGAAGGTTTGGTTAAGAGCCGCGACGTGCTGCCGTACATGCAGGAGGCGCAGCGGATATACCTCGGGGGCAACAACATGCTCGGGCGGGACTGCCTGACGGATCTGTGCGCGGCCATAAACGAGTATGAGACCAACGGCACGGCCATACCCGCGAAGTGGGCGGACGTGATACGGGAGGTGACACCGCTGTTGGTGGCGGCGACCGAGTATCTGTTCTTCCGCAAGAGGGGAATGATCCGCGTGGTGCAGGACGGGTTGCTGAAGTTCGACACGACGGACGAGGGCGCGAGGGCGCTTTATTCGGACATGCTCAAGGGCATGCAGGCCTCGGTGGCGGACGGGGAGAAAGCGTTCATGGAGTGGCTGGACGACAACCGCGCCGCCTACGCATGCCTTCCGTCGAAGCCGTGCGGCGAGGGAGCGGACCTGAAGGGCATGCCCGGGAGGCGGATGTTTGACGGCGTGGGCGGCAACCCGATGCCCTACCTCGGGGCAGACTGACAAGCTGAAATAAAATGTATATTTACCCCTGAGTTATGGGGTATGTGAAGGCACAGGACTTCCCGCCGAGGCTGCGGGGCTTCTTCGACCATTTTGAGGGCTTGACCCGCCGCCACGACGCGGCGAGGGTGTACGCGGACTGGCTGCGGTGCTCGGTGTGCGCGTTCGCCTGCGGGGCGATGGAGGGGGAGTACCTGCGGGTGGCGGAGGCTTACGAGAGGAAGGAGCTGGCGGCGTTCGGGGAGATGCTGGCGGAGTGGGTGAGGGTGCAGGACAAGGCGTGCGCGGACGGCGGGTGGGACGACCTGCTGGGCGTGTTCTACGAGGTGATCAAGTCCAGCTGGAAGGCTTCGGCCTTGGGGCAGTTCTTCACGCCCGCCGCGCTGTGCGACCTGACGGTGCAACTGCAAGAGGGCGCGGCCGAAAGGACGCTGGTGAACGACCCCTCGTGCGGGTCGGGCAGGCTGCTGCTGGCGCACCACGCGGTGAACAGGGAGGCGCGGTGCTACTACGTGGGGCAGGACCTGGACAGGATGGCGGTGGACATGACGCTGATGAACATGGTCATACACGGGATGCGGGGCGAGGTGGTGTGGGGCAACACGCTGACGATGGAGGTGTCGGGGGCGTGGCTGGTGAACCCGTGCCTTGAGGACATGGGGCTGCCGGGCTTGGTGCCGGTGCCGTACGAAGGGACGTTGAGCGGTGGCGGCAGGCCGCCGTTCTCGGGAAAGTACAGGAAGGAAGAGAAGGTCGATGTTCATAACATATTACGGATATGGTGACGATACACGCGGGAAGGAAAAAGCTGCGCACTAGGCTGGTGGAGGCCGTGGTGCGGGTGTGCGCGAGGTTGTTCAAGGTGGAGTGCAAGACGCTGTACAGGCGTGACAGGAAGGGCACGGGAACGGTGCTGGCGCGGCACATGGCGATGCACCTGCTTATAAGGGAACTGGGTATGGACGCGAGGCAGGTGGGCAGGGTGTTCGGGGGAAGGGATAGGTCCACCGCGCTGTGCAGCACGCGCAAGGTGCAGGACCTTGCAGCTGTGGACAAGGGGTTTAGGGAGAAGCTGGCCGAGGCCATGAGCAAGGTGAGGGGGCTGGATGGCAAGGCGTGATGTGAACACGGGCGCGGTGCAGCGGCAGATGATCGCGGCCATGCTGACTACCCCGCAAGGCAAGGCCATGTTCCCGATGATGCGCCGCGTGGACGCCGCCGTGTTCGAGGACCAGTTGTCGGACGTGGCCGCGAGGAAGGCGGTGGAGAGCCTGGGGAGGTACTACGGGAGGTTCAAGGCGCTGCCGTCGAAGGATGCTTGGCAGGACTGGCGCAGGAAGGATGCGCCCCTTGTCAGGTGGCTGGACGGCTGCCCCGACGAGGAGGAGGACTCGTTCAAGTTGCTGGAAGGGGTGATGCACAAGCCCCCGAAGGACCCCGAGTATGCGGTGGCCCTGCTGCGGGAGTTCATCGTGCGGATGTTCGCGGTGGGGCAGGCGGTGGCGGAGGCGCAGCTGCTGGCGGGCACGGACAAGCAGCCGAGCGAGGTCCTTGAGGAGGGCAGGGCTGCGCGGGAGGCGTTCGCGGCCGAGATGGACGCGGCGTTGTCGGGCGGGGAGCGGGAGTACTCCGAGGTGTCGGGCGTGGTGGACCTGACGGGGATGCTGGACACGGAGCCCATACGGACCTGCATAAGCAAGCTCAACCTTTACCGCAGAGGCATAACGGTGCTGGCCGCGCCGCCGAAGTCGTTCAAGACGGGGATCGTGCAGGCGGTGGCGGTGGGGCTTGCCCGCGACGGGTGCGACGTGTACTTCGTGGACCTTGAGAACGGCCGGGACAAGAGCCGCAGGAGGTTCTACCAGAACATGCTCAATTGCACCAAAGAGGAGATATGGGCAGGCAGGGTGGTGGACAGGGCGCGGGTGCGCCTCCACGACCGCGAGGCGGTGTACGGCAAGGGCGATAAGGTGGCGAAGATCGAGGCGTGGAAGGACGACGAAGGCAAGTGGCACCTCCGCCTGCCCGAATTCACGGCGATGGTGGACGGGGCGGAGCTGACGGGGGACTGGCAGGAGACGGGGGAGCTTGACGTGGACAGGTCCACGGGGCCCGTGGAGGGGCTGCTGCAAGCGGAGCTGGACAGGCTGGAAGGCAGGCTCGGGCTGGAATACGTGAAGGGCGCGAGCGTGGCGAGGATAGGGCAGCTCGCGGGGCTGTTCTTCGCCGCCACGCCTGAAGGCAGGCGGAAGGTGGTGGTGATCGACTGGGGGCAGCACCTGCGCAACCCCGACAAGAAGTTGAACTACTGGGAGAAGATCCGCGACAACTACGCGCAGCTGAAGGAGCTGCGGGACAGGCTGGACGTGAGCGTGCTGATGATCGAGGCCCCGAAGGAGTATGCGAAGCTCGGCGACGCGATGTTCCGTAAGAAGGACCTTAAGATGGCGGGCACGGAGAACATCGGCTTCGACGTGGAGGCGTTGCACGTGCTGCTGGCCACGGAGGAGGAACGGGAGAAGGGCTGGCGGCGGATGATGGTGGCCGAGGACAGGGACGCGGACAGCGGTGACCATGTGGTGTCGTTCCTCAAGCTGGACTACCGCTGCATGCAGGTGGCGCAGGTGACGGCGGACGAGCACAGGTACGCGTGCCCTCAGTTCTGGGCGGAGCGGGACGGGACGGGCAAAAGCAAGGGCAAAGGGGGCGCTGGCGGCGGCGCGATGCCTTCGTTCAAGTTTAAGATAAGGGCCTCAGATGCGTCCGACGAGTGATTTAAATTATTTTTCTAAAAATTTTTTAGAAATGCTTGCTTTTACCGTGGCGTTAAATGTATATTTGCCTACATTCTTTTTAACACAAAGCAAGTAACACAATGGCGAAGACCACAAATAACACGGAAGACACCACGGCTGTAATGGAAAAACCGAAGCGCGGACGGCCTAAGAAGGACGCAGCCGCGCCTGTGGCCGATAAGGCGAAGGCACCCAAGACCATCAAGGTGAAGCATGCACCTGCGGAGGCACCCGCGACTGAAAAGGCCGCTTACGAGGGCGTGTACGTGCCCATGGACAGGATCAAGGTGGACTACTCCGCCAACCCGCGCTTTGCCGGGAAGGGGGTGCGTGAAGACCACGAGGTGCTGGCCGCGCTCTTGGTGGATGACCTAAAGGCCAACGGGCAGTATGTGCCGGGCGAGGGATTCTACCCGGGCAACGACGAAGGGCAGGATTTGGTGTTGACCGAAGGGTTTGTCCGCTACACCGCTTTAAGCATGGCGGGTGCACCTGCCATGCTCATACATGTAATTGAAGACCCGCAGGACGTGGACCGCCTGCTGGGACGGCAGATAGGGACCAATATGAATCAGAACGCATACACGTTGGCATCGATCCTAGCCAACGCAAAGAAGATGCTGTCCATCACGGACGCGTCTGGGAAGAAGATGAAAAAGAAGGAGATCGCGGCGTTGTTCGGGATCTCCGACCAGACATTCTCACGCATCGTGACGGTGCTTGAGTCGGACCACTTCGCCCATTCGGTGGAGACGGGTGCGCTGGCACTCGACACCGCGTACAACGCGGTATTGAAAATGAGGGAGGTGGCCGACGAGCTGGCAGCCTCCGCAGGGCGTTCCAAGCCCACGCCCGAAGATTTGAAGAAGGCCGAAGAGGCCGTGAAGCAGAAGGTGGAGCAGCTCGGGGACAGCCCCACGGCCAAGCAGGTAAAGCAGGCCCTCGACGACGACGGGAAGTGGGACAACCCGATCCCTGCCGCCAACCCTAGCACCCCCAAGGGCAACAAGCTGAACGAGGTGCTGGACAAGCTGACCATCCTTGAGGACTTGGTGAACAACTATGTGAAGGGCAAAAAGACGGTGCACGCGGATGCTTTGCCGAGCCTGCTCACGTTGATATCGGGAGCCCTGATGGGGCGTGAGGACTTCGACCCCGCAGCCGACTGGGCAGTCGTGGAGGCCTACCTTGAAGACGTGGAAGTATCTTGAACTTTGTGGTTAATTGATGGCGGGGCGGGGCGTGGAGACATGCCCCGTCTTGCTTGACGGGGGTACAAGATGACGGACGCGAAGGTTTGGCTAGAGGTGACGCACGGCACGGTGCTGGACAGGGGTGCGTTCCTGCATTTCGGCTGCGCGGTGTGCAGCGGCAGGGCGGGCAGGAGCGGGTGGTTGTCGGTGGAGGCGGGCGTGGTGGGGTGCTACCAGCCGTCGTGCCTGCTGTCGATGCGCAGGCTGCCGCTGAGGGCGTACGCGAAGATCGTGACGGACGGGGAGGCACCTGAGCTGGTGCTGGACAGGTCCGGGATAGGCCTGAAGGCACGGAAGGAGAAGGTGGAGTACATGCCCCTGCCGGAGGGCTTCACGCCGCTGGACAAGGGCAAGGGCATGCTGGCCGAGCGGGCGCGCAAGTACATGAGGAGGCGGGGGCTCGACGTGGCGGAGATGGTTGAGAAATGGGGCATAGGATACTGCATGGAGGGGGACTGGTTCGGGCGGATCATACTGCCTTTCCACGGCGACCATGGCGGGGTGTTGTGGTACCAAGGCCGGGACTTCACGGGTTACCAGTCGAGGTGGGACAACCCCGAGGGCGTGGACAAGGCGGCGATGCTGTACGGGCGGCAGGACGTGGGGGGCACGGGTGACCTGTGGGCGTTCGAGGGCGCGTTCAACGTGCTGACGATGGGCGGCGAGCCCGCCGTGGCATGCCTCGGCAAGGACATGACCCCCGAGCGTGTGCAGCTGAT
>JACCDR010841997.1_pt1 | contig 11014 bp, 24 predicted proteins | sample 7446431 | NCBI WGS metagenome assembly JACCDR01 (sample SAMN15323443, study PRJNA562643) | freshwater metagenome | isolation source: river surface water | place: USA:Blue River Watershed | collected 2017-08-17 | reverse complement strand
TATAATCGCCATTATTATCAATTCTTTCAAGAGAATAACCAGTTCCTGGTCTTTTCCCGACATCGTTTAAAAAATTTTCATATGAGTTTTTCCAACGATTACAAACCTTTATGCCTCTACCACCGTAATACTTGAAATTTGCATGTTTCTCATTGGTACACATATGTCTCATGTTTACCCACGCACCGTATTCGGCAGGTCGTTTTCTTTTCTTTTTCATTTCACAAACTCCCATTTGTTTTTGATTTCAACACCAAATAATAGGGTAACATCCCAGGTACCACTCGACTGGCGGTATACACACAGCTTCCCTCGATGTTTTTTATAATCGTCCCCCATGGAACTCCTAACAGTATGTCCCTTATCAGCCAAAGCCATAGCCTTAAAGAAGGTCAATTTTGCTCTGACCTTCTTTTTTGTTTTACTCTTCGTCTTTTTCATATTTTATCTCTCCAAAAATAACAAAATCACCAAAATACTTTTCGAACGTTTTAATTGCATTTTCATAGTCAGATGACATCATTTCCTTTGTTATAGCCTCGTGGTCTAGTCCAAGTTTCTTCGCATAAAATCTTGCACGACCAAGAAGTGCAAATATGTTTCCGTCTCCTTCTTTTAAATCAATCGATATTATTGTTCTGTCTCGTTGTATCATGTCAACCTACTTTTGTTTATTCTTCATCTTTTTCATGTTCTATTTCTACAAAATGAAATGTAAAACCGTACCTGATGTTAGCAATACTTTTCAAAACTTTCTCGGCTACAGTCTTTTGTTTCTCTGTTAAACATATGGATGTTTGGTATTTACTGGAATCGTGTTTATCAAATTTGACCACTGGTATATAAAATTTTGTCATATTGCCAACTTACTTAAATAACTTTTAATTCTGTCCAAAACCCCATGTTTGACATGCGGTAACCATACTACTTTTTCTGGTAAAGAAGAGATCAAAAATTCATAATTGGATTTATCAACATATGTAATTTCAAAACCTGAAGTTTTCATCTTAACAAATTTGTATGTTGTCCAGTCTGGACTTACATTTGTTGAAAACCAGTTTTCTAATGGTAGAAAGGGAGCACATATCAGGCCCACATCTAGTCTTCTATCGTTATAACCTGCCACTCATACCTCCCTTATAAATTTTAAATTACCTTGATAAATCCAACCGTAAATGGAGCTAAACTTGTTGTACTCTACTGCTTCACCAGATTTATCATACGTCCAGATCATGTCAGTTGTTTTATCATAAATTCCAAGTTTAATTTCTGTAGAGCCTGGCATTAAGAATATTAAATGAGACTGGTCAGTTGGCGTTTGAACAACTGACCATAAAAGAATTGACTGGTTATACCCGTGGGTAAATGGAACCAGATTATCACTAGTTTTGGACTGATAACTAGAACATTTATAGTCAATACAGTTGCCACCAGTATTGAGACATCCGTTACAAACTGGGCATCTGTTTGTTGTGGTCATAACTGTTCCTTTTGTTCAGCGATCATATGCTTAATTCTGTTCTTAATATCGTCTGGGCTTATATTTTTCATTTTTTCCCCTTCAGACACCCATTTTAACAAAGATTCCAAAGTTTTAATTATTTCTTCTGTTGGACTTTTATTAACAATCATTTCTTCCAACAGTCTGGCTCTTCGAATGTATTCATCAACTATGGCATCCTGATAATCGGTCTCGTTACTAACAGTTACCGGAGGCATTTCATCTACTGTCAACTTAGTTAAATCGTTTTCTTTCATTTTTTAAATTTTACAGTATGATCAATTTTCACAATATATGTTTTATAATATTTTTTACCAGAAGACCCAAATTTTTCAAATTTCATCTCTTTCCTTATGCTATTAGCTAGTTTATCCATTTGTCTCCAAAGTTTTACAACCTTGGAATGAGACTCTTCATCTAGGAATAACGCTATAGAATCAGTTTGTGTTGGTGGTTTAGTTTGTTTCATGTTTCTCCGTTAAATAATTAAAAGTTCAGATATCTTTTCTAAAAATAAGAAATTGATTTTAATAGAATTATTAAACCGAAACAGACACCGGCTATCATAAAACAAAAATCTCTGATGTTATAAAATATATTGTCTTCATTTTTATTCATATTTCCTCTTTTAAAGATAAACACCGAGAAAGCAAAGCCAACTCAGATACAATAATTATACCACATCTTTCTTTGTTACACAAGTAGTAATACTTAAATTCAGTCCACATAAGGCTAGCCTACCTAGTCTTTTAATAGCTAAACATTGTTTATCAGACATCCATTTTCCTTCGCCATCAGCTATAGCATCGGAAATTAGTTCATCAATCGTCACCTCAGTACATTCGTTCAGACATTTATCGCAAGATTTACATGGCACGTACCCGTCTCCTTCCCTACAGGCATCAGAAGAGCAACTAGCACCACAGCAAGACGATATTTTTACGTTACCCATTACACCATATGTTTTCACAGGTTTTTGCCTTTCTTTCTCAGCAATTTCTTCGCCTTCTCTCTTTATTCTGTTTGCTAATACTTGTAAGGTATTACCTTCTATTTGTTCGTATTTCTTGATTAACCTATCTTTTTCAGCTTCGTCATTGGTGTAAATATGAGAACCCAACTTACAATCCTCACAATAAACATAGATATCTACCCTTGAAACTCTAGGTTGAATTTCCGCCGTTAGACTAGTTCCGGAACAATGTTCACACTTGATTATTTCTCCTGGCTCAACAACTTTAAGGTCATTCATATTAGTCTCCTCATTAATTATAATGTTTGATTTCACTAATTGTTGCACATATAGACCAGAGTAAAGCAGCTAGCCATGCTATTTGGGTGTTACCAGTAGAATCTAAAAGCTCAACGAGATTAATAACAGAACCGATCAACCCTAATATTATCCACATGTTATTTCACCAAATCCCCAAAACTCATTAACTTCCTTAATATGTTCAGGCCCAACAGAATTATAAGCCTCTACTATGTCTTTCCAAGTCCTTGGTTCATACACTCGGCTGTTTGTACAGTCACACCCACTATCATAACTAACCTCGTTACCGTCTATAGCAAACCCACAAGGATAATCACAAAAAGCACAGTTGTGGACTTTCCAAAACCTTATATTTTTCTCTTTAGCCTTCTTTTTAAAATCTTCAATATTTTTATCTTTCATACATGGCTCTAACTAGTAAATTTCCGTTTAGGTCTAAAAACTTTTCAAAATTTTGGTCTATCCAATCAGAAAAACATTGTTTACATATATTTTTGGCTTCTTGAATAGCTTCTTCACGCGACATAGCCTCTTCTATGCCGTTTTTAGTCATTTTAATTCTCAGATCATTTATTATTTGAGAATTTATAACAAGTATGTTTTCATCTGGATATTTTAACATCTTCTTATCAACAACTTCTCCGTTGCAAAATATTAAAATACTTTCCTTACCTTTTGATGTTTCCATTTCCCATGCTATAAATCCTGTTGGGATACCTTTAATATAAAGGTTCACGGCTAAATTATCTGCATCTGTAACGCTAGGAGGATTATTGCTCATGTCTATCACTAGTTTGTATTCATATCCCTCCAATAATGGTAAGATTAACGGCAGAATCTTATTTCTAGCCCTAGTCCATGTAACTTCGTCCTTATACTCATAAATCATTTCAAACATCACTTCTCGTATCTTTTTACTGATAAGTTCTAAGGTTTCTTCTTTCATAATAGTGTCAGACAGTTAAAATTATACAGTTTTCAGAGTTATCTGAATCTGGCAAAAATCTTTCAATAACGATTTCATTATAAACACTCCTTATTAAATCCACAGTACTTACAACCGGTAAAAGTCTGGTCAGTATCTGGGTTGGTTACGTCAATCCATACATGTTTGCAAAATAGTCTCACCACCGGTCTTAACCACCTAGGACACAAGATAAACTTATTACATTCTTCTGGGGTCCTTGCTTCTAATTTCGTCAGTTTCTTCTGTTCGTTCTCAAGTTTTTCAATATCGCGGTCTATAGAATCGAGTTCGTCATCCGGTACATATTCAGCAATTTTATGGCTTCCTTTAGAGTCCGTAATACACCAAACTCCAGATTTTCTGTGTTCCTTCGCGTAAAAAAGTGCTATTTCCAATATTTCTTTTTTATCCATAACAGTTAATCTTTTTTCCTTCTCTTACTGGGATGCCTATGTCCACAAACCTTACATTTCCTACCATTGCCCAGTATCGACATGTCACATACATCACACCAATGTTTTCGCCTTTTTGGTTTAGTTTTTTGGTCTCTATTAAATGTCGTCATGTTCAGGTTCCCACACGGAACTGTAGTACTCCAGTTTGACCCCATGCAGGAAACTCAACATGTTGTAACAAACTACCACAATCCATGCCTTTCTTATAATAGGTTCTATCTATATTCATACAAATTCAGGACTAACTGTGGATAACCCAGTTCTAGAATTCTGTCTGTTTTTCTTTCTCTTAATAGGGACGGGTTTAAGTTCATGGTTATTTCTACCTCTTTTCTACCGTCTGTTAACTTATCTTGCCAGATATCTGGCTTAGAACACCTCAGATGTATTCTGTTAGAATTTGGGTTTTTATTAGCTAAGGCATCTATTATTACATCTTTATGATATTGAGTATCAAATCCAGACTTGAACAAATCAGCATATGCCTTAACATACTTAATCGGAGGGTGCCAACCCATACACAATGGCCGGTATTGAACTTTTTCATTCTCATCCAGATAAATCATCATAATATCTACCCACCCAGAATATTTTGGTTTGCACATTTTCCCCGTGAACGGGTCATTAGTCACAGTTACCAACCTTTGTCCAAGTCCTTCCCTAGTTTCAATATAGAAATATTTTGTACAGGTGTTCCTACCAGAAAACGGATGATTTTCCGTCTTGTAGGCAGTATCTAAAGAATAATGGCCTTTAAGCACTTTTAATACTCTGTATGAGTTAAACATTGAAAACGAAATTTCACTACCATCTCTAGACATAATTTCCTCTTTTAAAGATAAACTTATAGTTGTATTACGGACCTATTGCAACTGTACAAAATTAACATCGCTACACAGATAATTAATCAAAGAATTGCAAATCTTTTTAGTATCTTCCGGAAAAAGACCAGACATATCAACACCTTCACCCAATAAACTTATAGAATCCATAGTATTTTCTTCGTACTTTCTAACATAAGTATGGAAGTCAATCATAAACTCACCTTCACAATTTTCATGTGCAACATGGACCATAAACAAATTTGTAGGTTCTAACCCAACCATGAAATAAAACGATTTATCAATTTTCACCATACAACAGTTTTTCTGTAGTTTACTACCGTTCTTTTCATTATACATACTTACCAATAATTCTGCACTACCATCTATAAGCATTTGACTCCAAGACTGATTTGTTATGGTCTTCAAAGTAGAAGCTATAATATCGTTTTCGTCCCCTACAACCTCCATAAAGATGTCATATTTTTTCCTCAAATCGCTTAACACTTTGTCAAATTCTTCTTTCATGATTTCCTCTTTTAAAGATAAACACGGTCAACGACCGCCAAGACATTGTAACACACAGTACGTCGTCTTACAAGGTACTATCTTTTGTAATACATAAATATGTGGAACATTTTAATACTTTTTCGTTCGAATATTACCATCTTTTAAATTTTTGAATAATAAATCCGCAAAATACACGGTATATGTTTGTATTACATAGGGTCTTGAAACATTTCGATATATTCGCTGAACCTACTTATACCGAATAAAGCCCTTAGCATCTTGTAGTGTTATAGCTTGTATTACATAGGTATGTAAAATGTTTCGATATATTCGCTGAACCTAGGTACCATATTTAAAATTTGCCTATATATTTTCGGGAACTGTTCTGAAAAATATTTTGAAGCTGATGACTTTTTACACGTTTACAAAGCTTTATTGTATTTCATCTTTCATGTCCACTTTCACATCAACACCTTCAATGAGAAGTAACTGGTTTCTAGTTGTGATAACGTCTAGTTCAAGTGGTCTAACTGTGATTTCCATAAATTCGCCGGTGAAAGCGGTAGGTAAGAATCTGTTGATTTGGATTTTACCGGTCACATAATCGATTGTACCTAGGTTAGTTCTTACATCAACTCTAGCACCTTCAAGTAGTCTATAGGCTCTAACTATGCCGTCTTGGTCGTCAAGATAGCAGGTGAAGCCGTCTAATATGAAAGCGGTAGAAGACAATGTTGGAGAATTAGATACCACATTGGGGTCTATAGCATTTGAAAAGTTAATAATGTAATTCTGTGTTATAGTTAAACTTGGCACCAGTTTGTATTTCAACTGGATTGTAGTTAAACTGTTTTTAATGGACGAATGTGATTGGTCAATGGTTTGGATGAATTTGGAATAACGGAAATAAGTGTCAAAGTTATCAAGTTCAGTTTCACCGTATGAAACAATTGCAGATTTCACAGCGTTTTGTACTTCACCTTGGGTGTCTTCAGTCAGGTCGGACCTCCATTTAATCAGGGTAGAAACTACAATGTAAACATAGTCTGGGTCAACTATTTCCACCTGAATGGACACCATGTTTCTATTGCGAATGAGGTTTTTAGTAATTTTATCTTTAACCTGGCTAGATAAAGATGTAGAGTCCAATGGTTTTATACAAATGAACACCTTACCGTAATACGGTGGGTCATTTTCTTCACCGCCCCATACCCTTACGGAGTCAATGTTTGGGTAGTCAGATTTTACAAGGGTTTCGTAATCCACAGCGTTTACAGCTCTACCTTGTGACTGATACCACATTGGAGCCAGTAACTTTATTGATTCGATAGACTCCGCTATGGCCCCAGAAGAGGACGGAGAAACTGTTTCGATGTTATAGCTATTATAACCGCCAATACCGGCCTGTGGTGTAAAAGAAGACAAACCGTTGGCATCTTCTCCATTAGAAGAAAGGTATTCAACGATAACAATGTTTCCATGGGCTGGTTTACGGCCAATTACGCCGTCACCAAAATAGATTTCAGTTTTACCACCTTCGATTTCCTGAATGAAATAAACCCTGGAGTTTTCATCAATTGTTATAATGTTTGTGGATACGTTGTAAACATAGGTAGTTGTATTACTAATGGAGTCTTGTACAGTTACCCTGATGGTTGAAGTATCAACATTTTTATTAGGTAATACAAACCTTTGAGTTTCATCTAAATCGTTTACAGTGAATTCATAACGAAGGACCTCACCTTCTGTGATTTCAACATTTTCAGCTATATAAGCCCCGTCCACTGGTTCAATTACAAAAGATGTCAATGTAGAAAATGTGTAAGTGACCGAATCTATTATAGAACTGAATTTTGTACCTCTTTCCACTAAGATTTGGTCCGGAGCATCCCCAGGATTGACAGTGATGTCTATGTAGGCCTTAGCTCCTCTAACGGACCGAGGCCTGTAATTCAACATCTTAGCTCTACTGACCACATTTTCACGTATCACAGCAGAATCTAAAAACATCTCATTACCAACTTTATTTGTGTAAAAAGCTTTGTAACAAGTATTGTACGCTAAAATGTCAATTAGCTGAGCCATACCGGAACCTTCAAAGTCATAGTCCCTAAACTCAGTTTGAGAGCTTAAAAACTCTTTTATTGACGACCTTATAGCATTAAAATCCGGTTCCGTAACGTTAATCTTCATATTTTTCTCCATTTAAAATTTGACACCATCTACGATTTTATCATCGTAATACAACACACCATTTTTAATTCTTACACCACAACCGATTCTACCTTCCACTGTAAGTTCATCTTTATCAAACTTTTGAATCTTACCAGGTCCACGAGTCCTAAACACATGAATCTCTAAACAACTTGGACAAAGAAAAACAAACTCATCTACCAGTTTATCAGTTGGAGCTTTAACTACTTTAACCACATGAACACCTTATCAATTAAAACCTTTATCAAAGTGAAAGAACTAGCTAATAAAAGAATGATGAAATCTGTGAAATAGTGTAATACTTGATGTATTGATTGTAATACGAAATCCATCATCTTGTTCTCTCAAGAAATAAATCGATTGTAACTGGGTCCGGTATCGTCTTTACAGTTACAACAATTTCAACATCAAAACCATTGAGGTCTAAATCAAGTTTTGCTTTCACACTCACAATTTGTACACGTGGTTCATATGTTTGTATTACCGATTCTACTGCAGATTCAATTTGACGTGCTGTAAATGGCGTTGTAGATGGTGAAAATAAAAAAGATGTTACATTTGAACCTATGTCCGGTTGAAAAAATCTTTCATAGTTATTAGTAAGTACGAGATTTACTATAGAACGTCTCACGGCATCTGTATCAGTTAGTGTCAATAATCGACGTGTTATTGGGTGTGGTGTAAAGTTTAGGTCTAGGTCTCGATATTTTTTAATGGGTTTCAATACAGTCTCCTATACGTTGGCTATCCCACGGGCATTTCGTTGGATTACTCAATCGGTTACATATATTTATGGGGAATCTTTGGGGTTTAGACGGGGATAAAATGGTATCTTTTCAGGGGAAATAAGTTTATGGTAAAATATTCTTCTTTGGGGATTAATTATGGATATTACACCTGTTAGATTAGTATTTTATGTTAGCAAAGATTATGAGGTAAAAAGAACTACGGTAGTAAGGAGTGTTGATGGTACGTTTGATTTAGATGCGGTGAAGTCTAGTATTGAAGATTTCCGGAAGTGGTTGTTTATAGGTTGTTTGTTTGAAGAAAATAGAGAATTTGAAATCAAGGATGTTTATACGGAGGTTAGTGAATATAGTCCTTTGGCCAGGGTAGCTATTCTTTCTTGTCCTACTGGGGTGTTTCATGTAAAGCTTCCTACTGATGTATTACAAGATTTAGCAGCCGTTATAGGTAATACATTTGGTTATAAGATGCTTCTACAGGAAGTTGTAAACGTTTTGGCGTTATAAGGAATTTATGGAATGGAAAAGTTTGTCGGTGAGATTGGCTTTCTTCATCGATAGTAGATACATGGTGAATATGACCATAGTAGTAAGGGATAAAGACGGTGTTTATAACTTAGATAAGGTTCAGGGTCAAACAGCCGATTGGGTGGCTTGGTTGTTTGAAGGGCAAATGAAAGTTCGTGTTAATAGAGAGTTTGAAATCAAGGATGTTTATATAGAGGTTCCTATAACTAGGAGTCTTGACTCTTTGAGAGTAGCTGTAATTAAATCTGAAGTTGGAGAGTGTAGAATTAAACTACCTTTAGAGGTGATAGAAGATTTAACAACTTGTCTGGGTGAGAAATTTGGCTATAAGATGCTTCTACAGGAAGTTGTTGATACTTTAGGATTGTAATACGGGAAAATATGGTAACAGATACTGAAATGGTTAAAAACGGGAATCTTACCTACAGCAAGTCTGTATATGATATACTAAAAGCCGATTTTGGAATAGATTTATCTTGCAAAGAGTTTTCTGTCTACCATTATGTTGGTGTCAAAATGGAAGGGTCAGACTATTACCTTACAACCAGAACAGACAACGGGGTAATAACCAAGAAAATAGAATTATTTGAAAAAATAAGTGACTATATAGCGTAATACATTATGATAACATTAAAGATTTGGCAAATATTGATAATCGTTTCTATTTTAACCTGGATTTTTATAGGTAATAGAAAGCAGTATTATAACTATTTAACGGCAGATCGTCCTTTACTAGTTCCTTGGTTGGGTTTGAATCTAGTTATGTGGCTAATTTACTTTATATTTTATTAAGAAAATGAAGAAATATAGAACCATAAGAACTCGACATTATACTATGAGTGATTATGAACAAAAGCAGGCTGAAAAAGAATTCTTTAAGGTGTTGAGTGTTGACACTTTACTGAAATCTGGATACTCGGTTGAAGAGGTAATTAAAGGTAAGAAAGATAACGGAACTTTAATTGATATGAGATAGATGGAAATTAATTTAGACTTGGAAGTACCATTTGACGGAAAATATGCTGTAATACCAGGCTTGTTTTTCTTTGTTACTGAAAGAAAGAAAACAAAATTTGACGACATGACACTAGAAGAACTAAAAACGTATTTTCTTGAAGACATAAAAAAGAATTATGAAACAATGAACGGATATGAGCCGATGATGTATCCAAAAAGAGACGAAAGTGAATACCCAGCAATGGCCGAATTTACTGCTGAAGCTGAATATAGAAAAAGACATTTGAAATACAGCATTGTAAAGTGTACCATATGCAAGTACGAGGACTTCGAAAAAATGGAAAAGACTGAAGGATTTATTAGCTGGTTCCCTAAAAATGCAAAGGAATGGTTTCCTAAAAAGGCTTTATGAAAAACGTTTAACTAGGATTGTAGATTATGGACAAACAAGAAGAAAAACATAAACATGTTGAATGGTATGAATCCTTGAGAGAAAGATATAACTCTATGGGTTTATCAGTTCATGCTGATATACTAACTATGGCAGACACTATCAAAGAGAGAAATGCTCAATACATATTTGATGAATGTTTAAGACAGTCACTCGATTATTATGACCAGAAAGCAAGTTTTTTGTACGGTATAAGAGCTAACGACGGATCAATCCCTGCTAAAGGGTTAAGTAAGGTTAACGATAACAACGGAGAGGTAAGGAAAGTACTGAGAGGGCTATTAGAATGGACTAAGAAGGAGTCTAATGGTGTTAACGGTTATTGGGAATGTAATATAAACAGTTTAAGCATTAAACACGAAATTGAAAGGTTACTGGAAGGATATGAAAAAGAAACTTAAAAAGATGTCGATAGAAGAATCATTCAAAGAGTATCTTAAAACGCTAGACGACGAACACGAAGAAGAATATTTTCTGACAGACCGACAGTTTGCAGAATCATGGATTGGGCCTTTTATACAATGGTTAAAAACTAGAAATGTTTAAATTTACAAAAGAGAGTTAATATGGTCAACGGTTGTGTTTATGGAC
>JACCDR010655474.1_pt1 | contig 11014 bp, 43 predicted proteins | sample 7446431 | NCBI WGS metagenome assembly JACCDR01 (sample SAMN15323443, study PRJNA562643) | freshwater metagenome | isolation source: river surface water | place: USA:Blue River Watershed | collected 2017-08-17 | reverse complement strand
GTCCTTGACCAGCTTGAGGGCCAGGTCGTCCGGGAGGAGCTCGAGCTTGTCGTTCTCGTCCTGGAGGCGCTTCAGTTCCTGGGAGCGGCGGGTGTTGTCGTCGTTCATCTAGGGTTACTCTCTCACGCTTCAGACGGGAACCGAACCGTCGTACGGCTCGGCGTCCACGGCAATCGCGCTGCGGTGGGAGCACGCGAAGGTGGCGCCGGGGTGCACGGCGTCGCCGCGGAACATGGCGTTCAGCACGGCCCTGCCGAGCAGCACCATGCACACGAACCCGGGCTTCGGCACGTCGTCGGAGGGGCCGTTGCGGAAGTCGTCCGTCTCGCCCACCACGACGAAGGCGAAGGGGTTGTGCAGCTCGTTGCCGTACCGGTAGACCTTGCCGACCTCGATCATGCGCCCTCGTACGGTTCGGAGTCGCAGGCGATGGCGGAGGACGCGCCGACCAGCATCTCCTCCCCCGCCTTCGTCGGCCCGTGGATGGCGTCCTGGACCTCGCCCTCCAACAGGAGGACCCGGAACCCCGGGCCGGGGATGTAACCCGACGGGACCTTGCGCGGCTTGTACGGCTCCTCCGCCACGACGACGAAGACACATTCGGACCCGTCAAAATAATTCCGGCCGAAGGCGTAGACCTTGCCGACCCGGATCACAGCGGCCTCGCGCCGTTCGAGAGCGGGCCGGGGCCGGCGTAGAACGAGTTGCCCTCCGTGACGTCGACGTCCGCCCAAGGGTTCTCCCTCCGGACGGCCAGCACGAGCACGGTCCACCCGAGCGTCTTGCCGCGCCTCACGTCGCCGCCTTGTACAGCAGGCGCTTCGTCGCGGACTCGCGGATCTCCACGATCCCGGCCGTCCACACCGGGTAGCCCCCGAGCGACCTCTCGTTGTGGACGAGGATGGGCTCCCTGAGGTCCCCGGTGGTCCTAGAAACCCTCCCGACCTCCGGGAAGCTCTCGGCCCGGTAGCCGACGACTATGCGCGTCCTGGCCCGCCTGGCGGCCTCGAGGGCCTCGATGACGCCGTCCGGCGTGTCGGCGGTGTAGTGGGTGCCGTTGACCTCTTTCCTCTCGGTCGCGTCCATGGAGGCCACTCTACCAGAGCGGGGAGGGAAGCGAACCTTTTTCTGAAGAGATCGCGGGCGGCCTCAAACAGGGCATTGTCCTCACAACAACCGGCCCTGGGCCGCCCAGTCGTCAAGCGTCTCCTCGAGCCTCTCGACCGGCCACTTGACCCGGCCGTCCTCGAGGATCACGGCCAGGGTGTAGACGCTCAAGTCGGGTTGACTTGGGTCGCTTTCGGGGCCAAGCGTGCTCCCGGGGCGCCTGGTCGGGCCAGGCCCCTCCGTGACGACGGCGACGCACCGCTTGAAGAGGAAGGCGCGCCCGGTCAAGCGACCTCCCTGCTGCCGTGGCCGACCGAGCGGCCAGTCCTCCTCGGCGACGACGAGGAAGACCCACCGGTTGAGGTACTCGTAGACCTTACCGACCTCGAACAAGTGACACCTCGAGCAGGCCCGTGACGGCTGCCCACCGCGCCAACCCTTGCCTCGTCGGCGGCCTTTCGCTGCGCGCTGCACCTCGGTGCATCCAGCCAGGGCTCTTAGCGGCGGCTGGCGGGGCCGTCGCGGGCGAACGTCGCCTTTGGGTCGCTTTCCTTGGGCTTCCAGAGCTGTCATGCCCCGTCTCAATCTCCGGTAGGGGCGATGTTAAGGTGGGTGGGCTTCGGGTCGGCTCGCTTGGGGCGGCTCCTTTTACATAGATCGCTCAAGTGAGTTCCTCGGCGTCCCCGCTCTCGAGGAGCCCCAAAACGCCGGGCACGTAGAAAAGGGCGTCCTCGTCCAGGGCGGTGTACTCGAAGCGCCCGTCCTGCCTGACCACCATGACCTGCTGGGCCCACTCAGCGCCGCGGTCGTCCAGCCAGCGGACGACGCCCGGGCCCATGGAGTAGGAGAAGCGGAAGCACCTGAGCATGGAGCGTCGGAGTGTAACCCAGCGGGGGCCCAAAGCGAACCGGCTTGGAGCAGAAAGGCGTTTGAGCAAGAGCACTTTCGCGTTTGGGCGGGGGCAAATGGGGGCGCGCGTAGGCTCGAGGCGGGCTCCGGGTCGCTTGACAAGCACTTGAGGCGGCCGCGTGTCTTGTCACCTCTTTCAAGCGTGGGCCTTGTCGCTCCCACCTAGAGACCCCTTACACGCGCAGCCTACGCGCGGGCTTGTTTGACCTCTCGTATCCCTTAAAGGCCTCTGCCGGCCGTTCTTCCCGGGACGCGGGAAGGCCCTCAGCGCTCGCGTTTCCTTGAGCTTTCCGAGGGCCTTTCGCGTGACGCTTGTTTCTCTTCAAGAACACGCGGCCGAACAGCCGCGTGTCAAGTGAGAATTTCGCGGGTGATCAGAAGTGGATGTCGTACTTGTGTTCGCTCGGGTTGGACTTGCAAGTGAAAGCAGCGTCGTCGATGTCCCACGTGCGGAGCGGTCCGAACTCCCCGAGCGCTGTGATGCGCTTGATGCCGGCGAGCTTCGAAGCGTGGCGACCTTTCTTTCCCGTCCCTTCGAGGAGCATCCGGTGCTTCTTGCCGCGGGCGGCCTCCGCCGGCTTCGGGTTACACACCCGGACGAACAAGGTGTCGCCCACGACGACGGTGCTGTTCTTCCGGCTGATGTTCTTCTTCGTGGTGGCCTTCGTGGTGGTCTTCTTCATGCGTCCATCCTCTTCAGCAGGTCGAGCCTCTCCTGGATCTCGGAGAGGAGTTGTGCCCGCGAAGCGGCGGGCGGGTTGTTGTTCGGCAACGACCAGCGGCGGGATTGCCGCGTGCCGTTCGTGGATTTGACGAGCTTGCCGTCGGCGACGAGGTCGTAGGCCGTGCTCTCGGCGGCCTTTACGTTCCCTCCCCACAGTTTGTCGGCTAGCTCCTTGGTGGTGAGCGATCCGCCCGCCTCGATGACGAGCTCGTACGCTCTTTCCTTGTTGGTTACCATTCTCTTCTCTTTCGGCAGCGCGTCACTGCCATATGAGTACAGTAATGCGCCACCGGTCGACGAACGTCTGAGCGGTGCGATTTCTGTATGATGCCACGTGCGCCTTCGCTCCCGATCTCTTCGTTCCCGCCTTCACCTGTAGGTCCTGTGGGGCGTGGCCGGGCCGCCTCTTGACGGGCGTGGCCAGGTTCCACTCGAGGTCCCTGCACAGGACGGCTCGCTCCGTGACCCTCGTGACGAACCACACCAGCTCGCCCACCTCGGACACGAGCGCGTCGCCCTCCTCGAGCTCGTCCCAGTTCATCCGCCCTCGTCCTCCCCGGACAGCTCCGTGCTGAAGCCGTGCCCTTGGGCCCTCGCCGCCAGCATGTCGAGGTACCGGGGGTCGCCCGGCTTGACCTCCACGGGGTCCTCGCCGCCCTCGTCGGCGAAGAATCCTTGGCGGGCCCACCGCGAGACCATCGACCACTCGTGAGAGGAGCGGGCGAAGACCAGCAGCGTTTCGCCCGCGACGGAGGCGGTCGCGACCTTGGACCCGTCGTCCTCGAACACGGCGAGGGCCCTCACGGCGTCCCCTCTTGGACGACGCGCCCTCCGCGGAGGACGGTGTACTCGTGGTGCAGCAGGCACCACGGGTTGGCGCTCCACTTGAGCGGCTTGGGGCAGGGCGCGTCGAGGACGACGACGCGCACGTACCCGGGGTAGGCTTGGACCACCAGGATCGGGTGCCAGGGCTTTTGGAGGAGGAGCACGTCGCCCGGGAGCAAGTCGGCGTAGGAGAGGCTCACAGCCGCTCCAGCATCGGCCAGATGAAGAAGGAGGCCATCTCGCCCTTGTGCACGTTCAGCTCGCCCTCCGTGACCGTCAGCATCCTGTCGTCGCCCAGGTAGACGAACAGCACCGCCCACCCTTCGGGGCCGCTCTCTTTCCTCTCCTCGTCGGTGACCGGCTTGCGCAGCCAGGATTGCCCGCGTCGCAGCTTGAGAGAGCTCTTCACGCGCCCTCCGCGGGGTAGACGTCGTAGGCCTTGTCGAGCTCGTTGGAGGCGGTCAAGTGGAGGAGCTGCCCGGCGCGGCGGCCCAGGAGGGCCAGCACGAGCAGGTCGGTGACGACGCCGACGCCGCTTTGGATGGGCCGGACGGTCACCGGGCCGAGCACCACGTAGCAGGCCTCGCCCCGCTGCCGGACGATGGCGTCGCCCTCCTTGAGGTCGCCCCAGTTCAAAACGCCCTCAGCGTCTCGAACAGGGACCCGAGGCGGCTCTCGGACGAGCAGGTGAAGTGCTCGACCCGGCCGGCGAGCGAGCCGCGCAGGACGAGGGCGCGCAGGCCGACGTAACCGTGGGAGTAGTCGCCGCTCTCGTACCTCGTGAACCTCGGCTCGTCGAGCAGCAGCAGGTCGGCGTCGTGCCCGCGGGAGAGCAACGCGTCGCCCGCCTTCAGGTCCTTCCAGTCCATCTACCCTCCTCGCCTTGCAAGAGCTCGCCTCCCCGGAGGACTTCCCAGCACACGCTGATGGGGTCGCCCATCTGGGTCCGGATGCTGTACACCTTGGCCGACTCGAGGCTGGCGAGGCGCACGCGGCCGTCCGTTACCCGCAGCACGACGGCCGGCTCGGGGCCGCCGGTGCGGGCCGAGAACGCCCACACCAGCACGTCGCCGACGCGCGTTTCGCCCCAGATCACGACTCGGGCTCCTTGCCTTCCGCGATGATCTCGCCGGCGCGGTGCACCGTCTGCCACTCGCTCATCTCCGTGCAGGGGTTGGGCGCCACGTTGATGCTGCCCCTGCGCATGTCGAAGAAGGTGACCAGGTCCTTGGCGCGGTCGTAGGAGATGATGAGCCGCGTCAGACCGCTGAGGCCCGAAACGATCGCGTCGTCGGGCTCGACGTCGGACCAGTTCATCGTCCGACCTTACCGCCCTCGGCGCCGTTCGCGGGCTCTTCCAATCTGCCCTCCTGCACCACCTCCGAGCCCCTCAGCACCTCGAACCAAGGGGGCAAAGGCCTCTTCAGCCTGTGCTTGGTGGACGTCTTGCCCGACCTGAGGTTCAAGTGGAGGTTCCTCCTGCCGTCGCGCGTCACCACCACCGAGACGAGCTCGGACTCGACCGACGCGATGACGTCCCCGGGCAGGAGGTCGGACCACCTCATCTGCCCCTCGTGACCGTGTAGCCCTCGGAGAGCGGCCCGCGGTTCGCCTTGGTGAAGGCGAGCTTCGAGCTGTCGACGTTGAGCAGCGTTATTTGGGCGCCGTCGTTCCACAAGACGATCCAGGAAGCGTGCGAGTAGTTGCCCTCGACGAGGTCCCCGGCCTCCAGGTCCGCCCAGTTCATTCGGGGCCGTTGAGCTTGAACACGCGCACGCCGAGCATCTCGTCGGCCGGCGCGATCGCCCATTCCAAGCGATGGTAGGCGAAAGCGTCCCACACCACTAGCAGCTCGACGACGGGCTTGCCGTTCCAGCGGCCTAGTCGCTTGCCCACGACGAACGCGACCGGGCCGCGCGCGTCGCCGTCGTCCCAGGTGTACGCGTCGCCTTCCTCCAGGTCGCGCCAGTTCATCGCTCTTTCCCTTTGAACACCGTCGCCGACTCGAGGCCAAACGACCCGCGTGTTTCGTGGCGGACACCGATGTCGTCCCACAGGATGACCCAGACTTCGGCCCCCTTGGCCGTCTTCGATTTGCCCACGACCATCCCGACCGGCGGGCCGTCGTCGTCGGCGCCTGAGGCGTCGAACCACGTGAACGCGTCGCCGGGCTCGAGGTCGGACCAGCAGGCCTTGCCGATCACGTTTCTTCCCCTGTCGCTTGAACGACTTCCGCTCCGCGCATCACGGTGTAATCGGCCGAGAGCACGCCGCCGGCGACCATCGGGTTGACGAACATGATGGTGCGCGTCGCGCCGGACAGGAGGTCGAGGTAACGCAGATAGAAGCGACCGCGCTCGTGGACCAACAAGGCGAACGGGCGCGCGTGGTCGATCACCGTGTCGCCGGCCAGCAGCTCGCTCCACTTCACGACTGCGGCGCCCATCCGGCTTCGCCCACTTCCCACCCGATCGGGAAGTAATTGTTGCCCACGACGCCGGTCTCTAGGTCGAGCGTGCGTGTGAAGGCGCCGCCGTGGTGCGGCCCGTATTTCACGCCCACGACGAGCAGCAAGCACCCGTCGATGTCGAACACCATGCCGGCACGGATGTCCTCGGCCTTCACGGTTCGTACTCCTCCACGCCTTGCTGGATGACCTCGGAACCGCGGTAAACCGTCCTGGACGTCAGGATCTCGATGTAGGAGGTCGGCATCGAGCGCGCTTTCCCGTTCCGCGAGTTGAAGCGTCGCACGGTCCCGTCTTCCTCGGGCTCGAGGATGACGATGAAGTCGTCGTTGTCCGGCGCCTCGGACAGCAGCACGTCGCCGGGGAGCAGGTCCATCCACATCATCCGAACTTACTTTTATCCCCTATTTGCAGCAGCTCCGACCCTCTCCACACCGAGATCCACGCCGGGATACCGCCTTCGAGAACGGATTTCGGGACGAGCCGGCCGGTCAGCAGGCTCAACACCAAATGCTTGGGTCGTTCGCCTCCGGTGAAGCCGACGATGACGAACGCCAGCCGCGAAGCGGTCGACAGCAGCACGTCGCCCGGCACGATCTGGTCCCACCTCATCCGTCGCCCGAGAGCTTGAAGACCTGGTAGCCCAGGTCATGACGCAGGCTGCGGTTGGACACGAGGATCCACTTCGCTTCGCCGGTCGAATGGCGCAGGATCCGCAGCTCGCACTTCACAATGCGGGACTCGTGACTGAGAGTAAGCCCGTTGTACGCGTTCCTCTTGTCGATCACGGTGAGCACGTGGCCCTTCAAGGTGTCCACCACCGTGTCGCCCACCTCAAGGTCCGACCACTTCACAGCCGCACCGACGTCCCGTCGCGGAAGAACACCTCGCAATGCGCGAGGTCGAGGTCGACGATGGCCTCTTTGGTTAGCCACCCGTCGCTCCAAAGCACGTCGAGCGTCGGGTTGCGGTAAGCGGCCCGGTCCTTCCCCACGACGAGGGCGACCAGCGCTTTCTCGAGGTCGTCGCCGGGGTCGAACGCGTACGCGTCGCCCGGCTCGAGCTCGGACAGCTTCACCGCGGCTCCAACACGATGGTGTCCGAGCCTATCTCCGTCACGTTGTTGAACGAGCAGGTGAACGTGTCGCCGCGGAGCAGGTCGAACCAGGTGAAGCGTTTGTCTATCTTGCGCACCAGCGTCTCGACGGAGTGGTCGCCCATTATCAAGGTCGTGCCCGGCTCCAGGTCGCAGTACCTCATTCTTCGCCCGGGATGTCTAGCGAGCCGCCGTCGCGGAAGAACACGGTGAACCCCGCCATCACGTGGTCTAGGCTGGTGTTCCAGCTCATGAACTTACCGTCGAGCAAGAAGGTGAACATCACGTACCCTTTCGTCAGTCTCTTCTCGATCACGTGGACCACCGGGAGGCCGTCGCCGAAAAGGTACGCGTCGCCGGGCTCTAGCTCTTGGAACGTCATTCGCCGCGCAGGACAGTGAAGAAGGCGATGATCCGGTCCGGCTCCGTGGTCATCTTCGTGGTCCATGTCCCGCTCTCCGCGTCGGCCAGGTTCAGCCAAGTCTCCCGGCCGTCGCGGGACGACAACAGCAACAGGACCTCTTCCTTTTCCTTGGAGAGCAACACGTCGCCGTCCCGCAGTTGGTCCCACCTCATCCTTCGATGAGTCTATCACCGACGTCGCCGAACGCGACGTCTTCATCCCCTGACGATGACGTGACCGGCGGGGACGACCTCGGGGAAGTCGAACCACGTCGTCTCGAGTTTCCCGGTGCCGTGCCGTAACCAGATGAGCTCGTGCGGCGTGGTCCGGCCTTCCCTGAATGTCTTCTTCACGAGCGTCCAGCATTCGTCCGCCCCAACGATGGAGTCGCCTAGGCACAAGCTCCCGTAAAGCACCCCGACTTTCTTTTTCTCTTTCATGCGACCCGGCTCCAGCAGTGCCCGTAGAAGTAGTCGGTGCACATTTTCCCGGTCTCGAGGTCGGCCAGCGTGTAGACGAACCCCTCGTCGTCGTCGTCCTGGTCGACAGAGACGACCAAGTATAGGTCCTTCCGCGCCGGCTTCGAGTAGGAGGCGTACCGCTCCCACGCCCACACCTGGCCGACCTCGGGCCGGTTCACGGTTCCCCGGAGAGGTAGAGGTTGCAACCGTCGATGGGCACCAGGCCCACCGGGGTGTAGGAGTGCTTCTTCCCGGTGCCTAGGTTCAGCAGCTCGAGCGTGGCGTAGTCCGGGAAACCGCCGGATTTCCCCACGACGGAGTACATGACGTCCTCGTGCGGGAACTCGATGGTGTCGCCGGGCTCAAGGTCGTCGATGGTGAGCGGTCGGCGGCTCACGAGAGACGCTCGCAGCCATCGAACCTGAACCCGCGCTCGGGTAAAAGGTCGTGGGACCCGTCTTCCCTGATCATCAGGATCCTCTTGCCGGGCACCGCGGCCCACACGCAGACCATCAAGCCGTAGCCATAGTGGAGCCTTCGGATCCACACGGACCCGGGCTCGAACAACGAGCGGTCGTCGCGGTCGGAGCTCACCCGTTGATCATCCTGCTCTTCGGGATGAATTGGGTCTCTTCATCTGTGAGGTCCGTGCCCTCGATGGCTTTCTGTAGGCTGCTCGAGCGGACGAAAGTCCGCACGTTCGCGGTTTCGAGGTACATCCAGGTCCGGGAGTCCTCGGTCATGTCGACGAGCACCCGCAGGCACTCTCGTTTCGAGAGGACGTCGCCGACCCGCAAGTCGCGCCACTTCACCGGCGCAGCTCCCCATCTCGCAGGGCCACCCACCCTTCGTCGAGCAGCTGCTGAGAGTCGCGTGAAGCTTCTTGCTCCTCGCCGGTCTCCAGGTTCATGTACACGGCCAGCCTCGGCCCGACGACCCGGAGCAACAGCCAGAGCGGGAACTTGCCGATCGGTTCCTTGTACAGGACGTCGCCTCGCTCGAGGTCGCCCCACGTCATTCGGGCTCCAGGATCACCCGGCCGCCGCGCACGACGGTGAACGTTCTGATCGGTATGTGCACGTTCTCGTCTTCGTCCTTCACGTCATGAACTTCGCCCGTCGTCAGGTTGAACCACACCTCCGCGTCGGAGTCTTTGCGCGCGACCAGGTAGATGCTTTGCGTCATGAAGCCGATGAGCACGTCGCCCGGGCGCAAATCCGAGAGGTTCACGTCGTCGGCCCCAGGAAGACCTCGTAGCTCTCGACGTTGCCTTCGAGCCGCTGGGTGATGGGCCCGACCACCCCGGCGCGCAGGTCCAGCCATTTCTCCATGAGGCCGACCCGGAACACGAGGACGTAAACGGCGTCGCTGAACTTGGCCGCGAGCGAGTCGCCGGGCTTCAGGTTCTCCCACCTCACGCTCGCCTCACTTCGTAGATGTCGCTGACCTTGTGGTTGGCGGGGTCTCGTTCGATCTCTTCGAACGGGATGATGGCGAAGTAGGAGTTGTGGATGCCGACGGCGAACAGCGATTCGCCGGTGTTCCACAGGATCACCCAGTGACGGTCGCCGACCCAATCGCGCAGCTCGTCGCCGGCGGCCAAGTCGTGCCACATCACGGTGGGTCGTGCCGGGATCGAACCGACGTGCACACGGTCACAACGTGTCGAACTAACCACTGTTCTAACGACCCTTCGGTGCCCTTAGAGTAGCCCGCCGACGGGCGGAATCGCCCTCTCGACGCGCAGGACCCTCCAGCCGTAATCCAAGAGGACGGTGTCGTCCCGGATGCAGGACAGCACCTCTTGGCTGTCCAACCCGAGCATGCGCACGGACCAGGGCGAGACGTCCACGATGAGCCACTGGGGCGTGTGCGGGGAAACGTCGATGTCCAGCAGGATGTCGCCGAGCTCGAGCTCGCGCCACGTCAGATGGTCCACGGCCACTCGATCGCGGCGTCGGCCGACTTGTAATGCTCGTAGTACACCTCGCCGGTGTCGAGGCTCATCAGCGGCACGACGACGTACCAGTCGACCAAGCCCGACCTGCCGTCGATGACGAGGTAACTTTCGCTTTCGAGCCCTTCGCGATGGACGACGTCCCCCGGCTTTAGCTCCCTCCACAGCTTCATGCGCCCTCCGACGGCCACACCACCTTGCCGCCGCGCCAAACGACCCACCCCTCGATCTCGAGCTCGTCGAAGCACGTCTCGTTGTCGTAGCGGACCTCCCCGTCTTCGAGCCTCACCCATATGCCGTGCAATCCGTCCCGGGACACGATGGCGTGGTCGTTCCCATAGAGCTCGGCGTCGACCATAACGTCCCCCGGCTCGAGGTCTTGCCACTTCACGAGGAGTCCGAGTCCGTGGCCCACACGACCTCGTTGTGAATCTCGGCGTTGCCGAGCCTGGCCTCGTGCGTCGTCCCGCTGGGAACGTGGAAGAACACACCAACGTAAGCGGTGTACGCGCGATGGCCGTAAGTCCTCGAATGCTGCTTCTTCGCTTTCCTCTCCACGAGGACCTTCGGGCCGTCGTGCATCATCACGACGTCGCCGACGCGCAGGTCCCGGTAGTAGCACCTCCACGAGCGCCTCACGGCCAGCCTTCCTTGGAGCGCCAAACGCGGGCCTTGTCGACCTCTCGACGCGACGCGCTCGAGCAGGTGGGACCCACAACGGTTCTGCCGTCGGCTTTCAGCACCACGCGGTCGCTAAAGAAGAGCTCAGCGGTGTCTTTGTGTATGACGTGTTTGCTGTCGTTGATGACCAGCCAGTCTTCGATCCAAACCCAACTCGTTGCGATTCCCTCGCGGGCTTCGAACACGAGCGCGCAGTCATGTTCGGCGACGATGACGTCCCCGACGTCGATCCAGAAGCCACCGAACTTGTTCACCCGATCCGCCATCGGAACCTCTTTCGCTCTTCGTATTCCCAACCGCGCTCGAACGGGCCTTCCATCCATTCCTGCACGACGTCCCCCGACGCGTACGCGAGCTTGCGCTTGTCCGTCGACAGGACCAAGG
>JACCDR010596606.1_pt1 | contig 11014 bp, 25 predicted proteins | sample 7446431 | NCBI WGS metagenome assembly JACCDR01 (sample SAMN15323443, study PRJNA562643) | freshwater metagenome | isolation source: river surface water | place: USA:Blue River Watershed | collected 2017-08-17 | reverse complement strand
GCAGGTAAATGATTGTGGCCTACTTAGTCCAATTAATTTAAATTTATTACTCATCCTGGGCGGTTTGTTTGTTAGTATTGATTATTCCTGATATTTGCTGTCCTATAATCTTCATTCTCTTTAGCCAGCCTTTTAACCTCCTTTTTCAGTCGGGTGAGTTCGGCCTGGAGTTCTTCGTGGGCAGTGTGGTTTTCAGACTTAACCACTACGTAACCGGAATCATGAAACATTGCGTGTTCTCGTTCCAAAAGGAAAGATGTGGTTACTTCAATTCCGTTACTTGTGAGGTACTTCCCACCTTTTAGGGTAAAAAATACTACCTCTGTTATCGGCATATCCTTTTCGCTTAATGGTGTCATGGTGTGGGGGTTTCAAGTTCTTTTAATAAGGCATCGGCAGCTTTTACGGCTACATACGCCATATTCTTCAAATCATCTTCGTTATTGTTAAAATTTTCAGCCCAGTATTGAGAAGCGGCCATACCCTGCATTGCCAATCCTGCGAAGTATTCACGTTTGGTGAGGCCGTAACATACAGCCCTTTCAAAAGGGTTAATGTCAACTTGAATTGGGTGGGCTGGAAGATTCTTGTTGTCTTTGTTTGTCATTACTTCTTTTTTGCGGGTTTACGTTTGGGTGAAATGAGGAGGAGGTCGTATTCTGAATTACCTAAATACGCACAATCAAAACCTCTTTTTGTATGTGTTAACATTTCGCCATGCGTATAAATACTAACTATACAATAGCTTTTTTGGTCTGCGGTCTTTAACCAATGCCACTCTTTCGGCTTCTCTTTATTCCGATACACCACCAACTCGGGGTTGGCTAACGCTTTTTTCAGGTTGAATTTGACTGTGTTCATATTATTGTTTTGGAGGTTATAGGTGTTTTTTAAGGTCATTTGGAATACCTAAAACAGGCATCCAATATGTTGTTTCCTTACGCATATCTTCAAGGTTCTTGTAAGGCAATAAATCCTTTGATACAATTTTACCGGGTTTGCCGCCAATCCAGTACTCTACTTCTATGTAACAGGCTAATACATTACCATTCTCATCAGCATCGTCATTTGTAGGCAACCTGTCCTTTACGCTTATCCATTCCATATTGACTGTGTTTTGCATGGTTATATCGTGTAGGTTTTGTGAATGGTTTCGAGGAGGGTGTAATCTTGCGCATCCATTAAATCTTCTTCAGCTAATTCTTTACGCAAAAACGAAAGACAGAATATTCCGTCACCTTCTTTGGTCTTCCACACATTAATCCACACATCCCTTTCTTCAGGGAGGAGGCGGAGGTAGCGAAAGTCTTCGGTAGTATAAATTCTTGGAGACCCAATGTTAGGCCACTTTACAACAATTCCGTATCGAGTTATCTCAAACCCTTCCGGAATCACTTTGTCCTCGCACCAACAAAACTTCGCCCCGGCTTTTACTTTTTCTAAATCAAATGGTAGTAGGTTCATGGTTATAGTTTAATAGTTAGAAAATTAAAATGGTGCGTGTTCTATCTCCAATTGCTTAGGCGCAAAATCAAGTCCCTTCTCTGTAATGATCCGGCTCAACCAATCTATTCCGGAAAAGTAAAACCGCCTGCCCGGCCTGTACAATTCAAACTCAACTACCCCCTTTTCCCCTACCTGCTTCTGCCGTCTAATCTTCTTTGTGTTCAGTTCGCAAATAGGACTACCCGGGTCTTTTTGGTGATTCGGCCTGTGGTAAACCAAAATGTTATCCATCTTGTTGTTCCACATAGCACCGTCCGCAATATCAAATACATCAGGGCAAGGGTAGTTACCGTCCGCATCTTTTCTCATTAGCTTAGGATGCGCCACAATGATAAAATACTGACTGTTCATTTGCGCAAACCGGGTGCAATCGCTAAGGAAAGTTTCCAGGTACTTGTCGGTACGGCCTCCGGAACTGTTGTAATCGTTGCTCATTTGGTTGAAAGGGTCAATGATGCAGCCCGATACTTTCTCTTTTATAATCAGTTCCAAAAAACGCTCTTTAATGTAATCAGGGGTAGGGGCAATCTCTTTTGGGTACACGTAGAAAATATGCTTGCTAATAAAGTCATAGGCCGCTTCGTATTCTGATTTCTTAGGCCTGAAGTTGTTCTCCGGTGTGCAGCTTGTGCCTAAAAGGATTTCCACTAAGTCATGGTAGAACTCATGCGCAGGGTTATTCTCGGGGCTAAAAAAAGCAAACTTTTCGCCAAACTTTACCACCCGGCAAACCAAATACCAATTCAGAAAAGATGATTTACCGTAGTTACCTATACCTGTCAATAGGCTTATTTCCCCTTTCTTGCACTTAAACTTCTTGTCCAAATCCGGAATACCTAACGCCTCTACTGATTCATAGCCGTTATCGTATATGGATAATGCACCGTCTTTCACGTCCTCCCCGAATATTACGTCTTTCGGCTTTATGTCGAAGTTGTATAAATCAGGGTCTATCTTTACCTCTGATCGGGTCGTTTTCTCTATCAGTACATCTTTCTCAAATACGGCAGAGCCAAACTTAGAACCATTAGCCCGGTATGCGCTTTTGATAGTCCGGTCGGATTCTGACTGCTGGAAAGTGTTGTCAGCCTGTACAAATTCGCTGTTTATCAAATAAGCTGTTTCCTGTTCGGTAATCCCAAATCGGCAACAGGCAGAGGCTAACTTGAAAATAAAGCTATTGCGCTCCCCGGTTACAAAGGCATCCCCTTTGTTGGTCAGCCAAACCAATATCTTCTCAAATATTGCCCGGTTGTCATCGAGCCTTACTGCTTCCTGGAGCCTCTCGGTCTTTTTAGTTTTCCTGAATACTTCAGCCGATTGGTTGATGTATATCTCAGGGTCGAATGATTCGTAACATACCCGGCTTTCGTTTTTGCCGGATTCGTCTATTTCAGGGAAGATGTCTTTTAGGGCTGCAAAGTGTTCCCGGTGCTTTTGGGGGCTGGCAATCTTTACTAAGGCTTTCAGGCCATTACCCCTCGGTGAAACCCAGCAGGCGTACACAAATGGCTTAGAAATGATCTCGGTTTGCTTTTCCCGTACTTCCTCCAAATTGTCAAAGTCAAGCACTATAAAACCGCTGTGTTCCTTCAGGCAATCATCCTTACGCTCTGTAAACGTCCCTGAAAAGCATACGGACGGCAAATTTGACTTCAGTTTGTCTGCCCTGTCTTTGGATAGCTGTTTCCGGATGTCCGAAATTAAAGCCTCTGAAGCCCCTGTACGAATGCGCTCCAATGCCTTGTCTACTGTGATGTAGTACGGCTGCTTGTCAAATATGTTCCGGAATATCGTTACCATTTGTTTTCGTGCTGTGGTGTTTGGGTAGTCTTTTTCTTTTTGGGTGCGTTGTCCCGGGCAATCCAGCCTCTTACTCCGGCCTTCCAGTCTTTCATCTTGTTCTTACCTACTTGCCACCCGTTAGATTCGTAGTAGTCAAAGAATCTACCTGCAAGCCCTTCTGCATAGAAGTCATCGTAGTTTAGGTCGTTAGAGATGTATTCATGCACTTCTGCTTGTGTAGGCTTGACAAATAATAATTCTTTTCTTTTTTTACCTTCTTTACTTTCTTTACCTTCTTTATATGTGTTCGCCTGATGTTCGCCTGATGTTTGTCTGATGTTCGCCTGATGTTCGTCTGTTGGTAAATCGGATTGATAAGTATCGTAATTACAGATAGTTATCTTGGTGTACTTTTTCGTACTTTCCTTCTTTATCATGCCATCTGCTTGTAAAAGTTTGAGAAATCTTCGCACTCTGCCCCTGTCCCAATGCCAGTCAAAGCCTAATTTTTGCTCGGAGGTAAGTACCTGCCCCCTGCTTACGTAGATAAGTTGCAGGTTATCATAAACCTTTGAATCGGAGAAATTTGCAATAATAATCAGGTGTAACCATGCCTCGTAATCTGTAAAAGCCCTTCTTTTCGGATATAACCAGCTTTCCATGATACCCCTACTTAGCTTAACCCATCCGTTTAACGCCATAACGAAAAACAAAAATCCCCATTGAGGCAGGTTGCTGACGGCTCCGATAAAACCGTTGGGAACAAGTCCCGCCTACCCCAATGAGGATGAATAAGGTTATCATAATCGGAATTTTTCAGCAGTTCAAATATCCTAATTTTTTTGGATGCAGCCTAATTTATTAGGGGGACTTATCCACAGCCTTCCAACGGATTCTAAATAGGGCAACGGTCTTTTCTGTATTACCTAAAGGGTAATCATTATCCCACCCATTAAACTGACATAATCCCAATGATTCGTAATTGCATTGCTCTATAATACGTGCATTGCTATGAGTGTTATGGTGAATGTCAGAAGGGAAGATCGTCCGCTGTTCCTGGATGGATTGGCTCATTTTCCTGTTTTTTAGGTTCGTAATTGTCTTCCTGAATCCGGTAGTCCGGCTGCTTGTCCTTTTTGTAGGCATTAGGCCATGCGGTGTACCGTTTACCGTTCAGGGAGATGGAGAGGATTTCTAATTCCCCTTTGCTTGTCTTGACTGTTTTTTTCCAGATGCCTCCGATTGATTCTGCCATGATGTATGTTTTAAAGTTTACCAAATACTTGTTTACTTATCCTTTCGTATGCTTCTTCATCAGATTCAGTTATCCCCTCAAGTTTTTTGGTCAAATACTCTATCAATTGTCTGGCCTCATGCCTTGACAAAACGCCCCCGGCTAAACCATGCCTTCCCCATGATACAAGAAATTCAAAACCAACAACCCTGCCACAAATACATTCACAATTATCACCTATGTGAAATTCCCCCGCTCCGACTACTGAAAAAACTGTTTTTGCCATGATGTATCTTTTAGTTTATAATACCATTTCACTTTTCCGGTAGCTAAGAATTGACCGCAAAGAATCAATCTGATGGACGGCACTTGAATTGATCCGGTCGAACAGATTAACCAAATAGTTGAAGTCCTTCGCAGCCGTTGTAACGAACTTGTTGATGACAGACTGCCCTAACTTCTGCTCATACGCCTTTTGTACCGCCTCCATTATCGCCCCGTTAACGATTATATCTTGATGGTACTTAGCATCGGCAAGGCATTGGCCGGACTGGCTCAATAAGATGTTCAGTTTTGTGAGCCGATTAATCAGGTCATTCGGCTCAGTACCGGGGTTTTCTTGTAAGTACGCCTGCATCTTTTCTGCCTTAGCGGTCAACTGTTCTTTACTGTACATATTCTGTCTTATGATTAACTAATTCGTTTTCATCAATGTCTGATAATGGGGCAAAAAGGTTTTTTCTAAAAGACCACGGATTTCCAATATAATCTGTGGGGTATTCGGAAATATCCCAATTATCTGGGTATACTTCGCATTGCCCAGCAACGGTAACGATTTCGCCTATGCTTGGTTCTTCCCCTTCACCTTTATGAAGGAACCTATCATCAATACACATCACTTTCATGACACAATTTTTTTAAGATGTTTGTTAATGTCTTTTTGGGAGGGGTTAGGGATTTGATCAATGGTCAACTTCCTATCCTCTAACCTGTGCTGAATCTTCTGATACGTGCCGTAATCCTGACAAAGGTCAATAGCCGCCATAGCTTTCTCGTTTTCCTCTGCCGTCAGGTCGGTATCATAAATCATGTTCTTTAACAGGTGCTTTTCCTCGTCTGTCGGAGCCTCCACGGGCGTGTCAGCCTGCGCCATTTCATCTGCCGTGTACAGGCCGGATAAATCCTGTGGGTACGCCTTACGGAGTGCCAATGCCTCGGCTACCTTAGCCAGCATAGTGTGCGGCATCTTAGCCCACAGCCCTCCAGGCTTCCCGTTGTATTCCTGTACGTACTCTGCCCAATAGGCTACCCCAACAGCTGCTTGGTATCTCTGCCCGTTAGGTGCGAACCGGTAAACGGCAACCTTAGCCGATTTAAGGCGGTTTGAGGCATCGTAATCAAATACGGGTTCATCTTGCCCAGCATAGGTTCCTGAACGCTCTGCAATGACCCTAAAGCCGTCTATTGAGGTTTGGATGGTCATTTTACCGCCTCGGTGGATGCAGTAGATTTGGCGGGTCAGCGGATCAAGTCCGGTTCGTTTGGCCTGATAGATGAACAGTTGCAATTCGGTGTCGGATGCTTGGGGGGCAATTTGCTTTTTGATAAGGTCGAGTTGCTCCCGTGAGAAGTCCATTTTGATAAGTTCGTTACTCATATAGTGGTTTAATTGTGTCATAAAAAAACCGGGGTTATTCACCATTCTCCGTTAAATTATTCCCCGGTGGCCTTAATTGACCCGGCCTCGGTCTGTCGGGAGGACAGGATTCGAACCTGTATGATTGGTCTGATTTAACATAAATGGACTTTTTAAAGTGTGAAGGATAAAATCTTCGACTATTTACACCACGCCAATCTTATCATGTTTTAAGCGTCTTCCATTCCGCCACCTCCCGAAATGCAGCCCATTGAAATGAGCCGCCTGTTTAACCCTCAAATCAATTCGATATGCTCTCTTCAAATTCGTCCAACTTCACAGGGTCTCCGTCCTTGAATATCTTTTTGTCGTTCTCGTTTTGTTCCACTAATTCCCAATACGCACGCTCAGCATCAATCACACACTTTAGCAAAAACCCGCAAATGAACAGCAGTACGAAAAAGGCTAATACTACTCTTCCATCTTCCCATAAGTTGCCCATGTTAGCAATCGTTTAAGGTTGAATAATAAGGTGAGAAATAGGGTAGCGGATAAAATAAACAGTATCATAGTTCATTGTGCATGGCACAGATTAGTAAAACAATGGCTTGGCGAAGGGGAGTGTAGGTATAAAATTTATTGTCATCATCAACCTTTAACCCGCTTGCCCAATAAAGATTAGAGTGGTATGTATGAAATAATAGGGAATGCTCTTTAGTATTTGGTTCAAACAAATCAAGAGTTTTGCGATACTTGTATGGGGTGGAATTGCACAACCCAGTATCATCCATCATACCCGTTCTCATCCATTTTTTATGCAGGTCAATAAGTTTCATAGCTAAGTTTTTTAATTACAAACTCTTTTTGCGCCTCGGACATCAAAGGCAGCATGTCAATTCCTACGCCTCCGATAAGGACTTCGCATGATGTAAGTTCGGTGTAGACCATCACAGGTACTAACGTGCCGGGGTTGCCAACTTCCTCATAGTAGGAATCACTGGATTCATAGTCATACCCTACAAGGATTTCAAAGCCATTCTCATCGGCTAAGGTTTCTGCGTTGTGTTTCATGCTTCTGATTTAGTTGTGATTTATACTTTTTGATAACTTCATGCGCTGAATTACTGCGTACTTTTACGCTATTTTCCACTTTGCTCAACTTTTTTAAGGCCATGCCTAAGAGCATTTTAACCTCGTGCAGTTCAGTCGTTTGTGTCATACTCACTAAGTATTTCTTCGTTGTGCTTAGATACTTCCGTGTAGAACTTGATTATGACTTCCACTAATTTCTTCTCACCTTTGCCTGATAGCAAGGCCATCATAACCTTTTGGCGGTGTTCCTTCGACCCATAGCATAACTCACTTATCTTAGAAAAGTCCCCTCTCTGTTGGCTCGTTTCGTAGATTTCCAGTATATCCAGAGGAATCTCTATTTTTCGGCTCTGAATAGCAGTATCAAATTTTTTTGTACTTTTCATCTTGTATTGACTTGTTCGTACTTATATATCGTTGTATTGACAAGTCAAAAGTAAGACGGAATTTAGACCTATCCAAATTTATTTCGACAAAAATCAAAATTTTAGACCATGTCTAAAGAAAACGAGGAAATTAAGGAACTTATCAAAAAAAGTGGGATGACTGTTAGACGTATCGCAAAAATTACGAGCATCCCAGACGGCAGGATATACGGTTGGACGAATAAAAACGCCCGCCCATCATTAGAAGATTTGATGATAATAAGGAGGTTGGTGAATGGAGAAAATAATCAGAGCCAAGAACCTAAGACCGATTCCGCAAGTATCGCTTTGCTTTCCGTTGTGGCTTCAAAGGTTGCTGAACTGCTTTCGGAGAAGTCCGGCCGTTCCTCTTTAATAGAGTACGAACTAATGAAGAAAGAAGCTTCAACTCTTGAGAAAATGAAGTTTGAGAAATAGCAGCAGGCATAACGGATAGGTTTAGACTGCAAAACTATTTAACCGACAATTAATACCTGACTAAAATTTTCACTTATGGAACCTGTACAAGTTATTATTTACTTCATGGGTGGTGTCTTAGCATACGCCCTACTGATCCTCCTAACACGGTGGTTACTGGGTTTGGATGGGTCGTATGACAGGCAGACTAAGACCATTAAACTATTAAGAGAAATCGCTAAAAAACAAGGCGTTGCCGAGGCAGAGATAAAGGACATACTCGGTTAACAAAACGGTTAACAGTCGGTCAAAAAACCGGGATAAGAACAACTAAACCACACTTGATTATCAGGAACTTAGCAAACTAAAAGTCTGTGTAAGCAGATTTTGGTTCTGTTTGTCTTGGTTCGAATCCAGGTCGGGCAACAATGGTTTTCAAGCGTTTAGAAGTTCTTTCAGATTCTCCGGTTAACAAAAAAGTTAACAAATGAAGCAGCTAACCAACGGAAACAGGCGGTCGGAGATTACGGTATCTCCGGCTAATTGGAGGTCGTCAAAAGCCTCCACTAAAAAAAAGTGGCAGATTCAATACAGGTTTTATCAACCGGGGCGCCCTCCGAAACTTGTAGTGGTGAAGCTAATGAACGCCTACACCGATTTAAAAGACCGTCAAGAAGCTACAGAAGCCTTAATCCGGCAAATTACTTATGATCTTGACGAAAGGGGGTATAATCCTAATACATTCGAGTTTCAGGAATACGTTGGTGAGATTTCCCGACATACACCGTTCATAGAGGCGTTAAAGGCGGTTTTTCCCCGCATAGAGGCTAAGAAAAAAACCCTGATAGATATTAAGTCAGTGATTAAAGGCTGCGAGAATTCAGCCTGTAAATTGGTTTACGATGTTATTCCAGTAGGGGAAATCCGAACTAAGCACATTACCTTATTATTAGAGGACGTAGGGCGGACGAATCCGAGGTGGTCCCCACGTAGGCATAATCTTTACAGAGCCTACCTTATGCGGCTGTTTCGGGAACTAATCAAACTGGAGGCAATAGATTTAAACCCTGCCCAGGGGGTTGAGATTAAGACACAGGAAAAGAAGTTACGGGAAACCCTCTCCCCTGAACTCCGGCAGAAAATAGATACTCATTTACGAGAAGTCAATTACCCGTTTTGGCGGTTTGTCCATATCTTTTTTCACTCTGGAGCAAGGGAAACGGAACTGCTGAAAGTCCAAATAAAACACATTGACCTCCCCAATCAGCGGTACATGGTGAGGATAGAAAAGGGTAAGCAGAATAAATGGGTATGGAAAACGATTAAGACGGTAGCCCTTCCCCTCTGGATTGAGGCTATGGGTGAAGCTGAACCAGAAATGTACCTTTTCTCTAAGGGGCTAAAACCGGGGTTAATTCCTATTGGTACGGACAAACTCAATAGACGGTGGAGGAAGTACGTAAAAGAGAAGTTCAATACTAATATAGACCTTTACTCCCTGAAGCATCTTAACACCTCTGAAATCGTGGAAAGGTTAGGGGATCAGGCCGCAGCGCAAATGAATAGCCACACAACCACGGGCATGGTCATTAACGTGTATGATACCAACAGGGCAACAAGATTGCACGAATTTTTAAAGGGGGTGGATAATTCATTTTCAGCGAATTAGAGGAAATTGCAACACTTGTTGCAAAAATACTTGCCTAAATATTTGGTAATACCGTGTATTACATTGTATATTTGTGTAACAAAACAATTAAACCATGACAACAACTTACCAAACACTCTACTTTAAAAATGTAGTAGAAGCCGAAAATTTCGCAAAGCAAACGGGCAATCACTTTGAATCATCAAGTACGGAGGAATTCAACGGTCAAGTATTCTGTTTTCGTGTTTACGATGACGAACTGAAATGCACCCATAAGTTAGTCGTAGATGATACCTGCTATGAAAATGCCGCCAATTTTGAAAGAGGAGAATAAACCAAAACACATGACAAAACCACGCCAATCCCCTACGCCTGTCCGATTGCCGGATGATCTTAAAAAGAAGCTACTGGCAAAAGCAAAAAAAGAGAATAGGACTTTATCTAATATGATAATAACACTACTTCAGCAAAGCCTCGGTTAATTCCGGGGCTTTTTCAATAAAATGGCCCACCGTAGAAACGGCAGGCCTGAACAACTAAACCTAACCAACTAATCTTCGTCCAATTCGGACTTATTATCTAAAATGTCTTTATTGACTTCCTGTGAACACTCATAGTCGAAGACCTCTGACGTGTCCCCCAAATAGGATAAAATGAACTTCGTAACGTACTTCTCTAAGACTATTATACCGACTAAAATATGCGGGAACTGATCGGGGTCATTTTTGATGTACCACGTACTCCCAAAATCTGTATCATATTTTACCCTAATCGGCATAAGCACCGTCATTTGGTTCTTGCTGTCTTGCTTTTTTAATCCCTTCCTCTGTGGTTGTGAAATAGGAGTAAAACATGGCATTGCATAGAATATGTCCTATATGTGGTTGCCCGCTTTCCTTATCAAATTCCTCCCCATCCATTAAAGCTGCAACATGACGTTGCAAACACTCTAAAACCTCAACCGGCACAAGACCTTTTTTCCAGTTGTGGTCATCGTACTTTTCGGCTCCATATTCTAATACACGTATCATCGGAACCATTGATTGATAATGAACCAATGACCACCTCGGTTTTCCTTCGTTAAACCTAACTCCGTTGGTTGAGTTTTTAATTTCTTCCTTAGTCATAATACTCTAAAATGTGAATTGGTTTATTTGTATTTTTAGCGTAGTTCATTTCTGTTGTTACGCCTACCGATTTTTCAATTAATTCATGCCCAAGCTCACTTATACAAACCACGTAGAGTTTATACGCCAAAGTAATCATAGGAAAATCTTGTGTCATACAGAATT
>JACCDR012091151.1_pt1 | contig 11015 bp, 12 predicted proteins | sample 7446431 | NCBI WGS metagenome assembly JACCDR01 (sample SAMN15323443, study PRJNA562643) | freshwater metagenome | isolation source: river surface water | place: USA:Blue River Watershed | collected 2017-08-17 | reverse complement strand
TCCCTGCGGGGTGCTTTTTCTTTTGTATATTTTAGGTAAGATGGTGACATACATATGCAGATGCAATCACAGAGCCAAAATACAAAAATGATTTTTTCAAAAACCATCCATGGTACCAAGGAGATGGCTGTTTTGGTTACCGATATTTTATCTTTTCTTGATGAGTATTTAATGTCTCCTCAGTATGATTCAAATTGTGCCACTGTGATTGCACTTCATGGAGATTTGGGTGCAGGTAAGACGACATTTACTCAGATACTTGCTAAGAAGTTAGGGGTACAGAGTGAGGTAAACAGCCCTACGTTTACCATTATGAAGCGATACACGGTGGCGCACCCACAATTCACTGATCTTATCCATATCGACGCATATCGACTTGCAGAAGGTGGTGATCTAAAAAAACTTGGTATACATGAATTATTACAAAAACCAAATCATCTCTTTTGTATTGAATGGCCAGATATCATCAAAGATATTCTTCCTGCGCAGCATATTAAAATTGAGTTTGAACATATAGATGAGGGAAGTCGCAAGGTTACTTTGAGTGAGGTTTTGTGAGAAAATATAGACATGTCTCCACAGAAGAGAAAAACCCTTGTCCTATTAGATTCACATGCCATTATTCATCGTGCCTACCACGCTCTCCCAGACTTTGCTTCTTCTAAAGGTGTGCCCACTGGCGCTCTTTACGGTCTCACTACCATGCTCCTTGGTATTTTGGAAAAATTTAAGCCAGAGTATGTAGTTGCATGTTATGACTTACCAGATCCAACATATCGCCATCTTGCATACGATGGGTATAAGGCTGGACGTAAAAAAACAGATGAAAATTTAGTAGAACAACTTATTAGTTCTAGAAAAATATTTGAGGCATTTGGTGTACCAATTTTCGACCATCCAGGATTTGAAGCTGATGATATGTTGGGAACCATTGTAGAGCAAGTAACACATATTGGTAGGGCAAAAGACATCGATGGAAGCAAAATTAAGATTGTCATTGCATCAGGGGATATGGACACCATGCAATTGGTAACTGGAGATGATGTAGTTGTATATACACTTAAAAAAGGAATTAAAGATATTGTGGTATATGACGAACTTGCAGTAATCGAGCGATTTGGTTTTGCTCCAAAATTTCTACCGGACTACAAAGGATTAAGAGGTGATCCGTCTGACAATATTATTGGTATTGCGGGTATTGGAGAAAAGACCGCGACTATACTTATTGATACATTTAAAACAGTTGAAAACATGTATCAAGAACTCGAGACTGATTCTGTAGCATTTAAGGCAAAACTAAAATCAATTAAAATCACTGATCGTATAGCAGATTTAATTGAAAAAGGAAAAGATGATGCGATATTTAGCAAAACATTGGCGACGATTCGCAGAGATGCCCCAATCACTTTCAACTTCGAAGATGCAAAATGGACACCTCACTTAGATAAAATCGATGAATTGTGTAAAGAATTAGAGTTTCGAACATTGCCTATGAAAGTAAGGCAGGTGCTTGGTTTGACTCCAACAGGGGCAGGTCTAAATAGTTCTAGTAAAAAAGTTGATAGCGAAACATCGGGTGAGGGTGAAGAGGGTAATGTGGGTGAGGTAGAGAATCAAAGTCAGGAACCTATGCATCAGTATGCAGATGTTCCGCTTGAATTACAAGAAAAACTAAAGGTAGCTCTTTGGGTAGTTAATTCAAATCTTACAAACCCGACTCTCGATGATGTATTTGCAGAAACAGGTATTCAAAATGCCGAAAGTGCATACACAGTGCTTTGGAAAAAAGCACATGATGCTGGACTTGGTTTTATTTTGGATCATATTGAGACACCTTTGGTTCCACTCATTATTGCAATGCGTACATACGGTGTAAGGGTTGATATCAAGTATCTTCGTGAGCTCGGCGCTGAATACCACAGTGTTCTTGAGACATTGGAAAAAGAAATTCATACACTTGCAGGTGTTGAATTCAATATTGCATCACCAAAACAACTCGGTGAAATTCTGTATGACAAACTTGGACTCGGAGGTGCAGGGTCTGGAAAAAGAATAAAGAAAACAGCGGGCGGAGCACGGTCGACGAAAGAGTCGGAGCTTGAAAAATTGGTAGATACACATCCGATTGTTTCTAAGATTATGGAGTATCGGGAACTGGCTAAATTACTTGGAACATATATCGATGTATTTCCAGCACTTGTCGATGATAAAAATCGTCTACATGCCACATTTACTCAAACGGGTACGACTACTGGGCGTATGTCTTCTGAGAATCCAAACTTACAAAATATTCCTATTAAGAGTGAATTGGGGAAGCGTATTCGACATGCCTTTATTGCCTCAACAGGAAAAAAACTAGTAGCAATAGATTATTCGCAAATCGAATTGCGTTTTGCTGCTATTCTTTCAGGAGACAAACATTTGATTGATATCTTCAAAAACGGTATCGATGTCCATACTGGTGTTGCGGCGCGAGTATTTAAGGTATCAGAATCTGAAGTAACAAAAGACATGCGTCGCCAAGCAAAGGTGATTAACTTCGGCATTCTCTACGGCATGGGTGTTACTGCACTTCGGCAAAACTTGGCACAAGGTGGCACAGATATTTCTCGGGAGGAGGCACAGCAATTTTATAATGAGTATTTTAATACATTTACAGGTATTGCTTCATACCTCGAAGAGACAAAAAAAAGCGCCGCTGCCCTGGGGTATACAAAAACAATTTTTGGACGACGCCGGTATTTTGAAGGACTAAAGTCTAAGCTTCCGTTTATTCGTGCTGCTGCAGAGCGTATGGCTATCAATGCACCAATTCAGGGTTCAAATGCAGATATTACAAAACTCGCTATGCGATACGTGCAAGAATATATGGATCAAAAGGGATATACAGACAAATGTCAGATTCTCATGCAGATCCACGATGAAATCGTATTTGAAATAGATGCAAGTATGGCAGATACTCTTTCGAAAGAAATTGTAGAGGTGATGCGTGGGACATTGCGAAGAGCATTTCTTGAATACAAAGAATATTACCAAGGTGAACATAAGTCTTCGAAAGATATAGTCGATGGGCAAGACGTGCACATATCTGGTGATGCCCAAGATATACATCAAAAATTTATATCAGAAATTGAAAAGAGGTTAGCAGATGTTCCACTTGAAGTATCTGTTTCAGTAGGTAATAGTTGGGGGGATATGAAATAATGTAAAACATATGCTCTACGTCTTCTTAGGAACAGATATACAAACAATACGTGGGAAATCTGGATCACTTATTGATACTTTAAAAAGTAAACGTCCGGACGCTTCTTTTTTTAGACTTCATGCAGATAGCTTTTCGATAGAACAACTCAATGCATTCACAGATTCGATTGGTCTTTTTTCTTCAAAATATATTGTCTTGCTCGACAATATTCTTACTGGCACAAAAGAAGAAAAAACAAAAGAAAATGACGAAAAGACTGAATATTTAATTGAAATGCTTCCACAACTAAAATCTTCAGAACATATTTGGATTATTGTTGAAGATGCAGGACTTGGATTATCTTCTGGAAAAGAATTGACTGAGAAGCAAAAAGAAAGATTGGACGAAATTCACCATACACTCAAGAAACATGCAGATAAGACAGAGGTGCATGATGTGAAGATGTCTGTAGGTGGTCGTGGTCAGGCTGGTGCAGGTTTTGGAAATAGTTTTGTGACAAAAGGGGGTATAGCAAGATCTCAACCGATAAACTCATTTGCCTTTACCGATGCACTTTGCAATAAAAACAAAAAGGCAGCGATTTTGGCACTTGATACCTTGAGAAGAAATGGAGTAGCGGCTGAAGAAGTTCATGGTGCACTATGGTGGCAAGTAAAAGTATTGGTGCAAGTACTTCGTAAAAGTACAAAAGGAGTATCGCCATTTGTTATACGAAAATCGCAAGATGCTCTACGTCTATTTTCTGAAAAAGAAATATACAGCCTCGCTGACACTGTAGTGGATATGTACCATAAAGCACATGCCGGTGAATGTAATTTATATGATGAGATGGAGAGGGTGGTGATGAGGGTGGGGTAGGTGATGTGTGTGTTTTGAAAATAAAAACACTCGCTGGGGGCAAGTGGTTTTGTATGCTTTGTATATCTAAGGTGTGCCCTCTAGGTATCGGAATTGTATCCATCAAGCAGCATAAGCGTTTTTCTTGACACTCCTTCCGCTAACTGACGGGTACCTATCGGTACCTATTTTTTTCTAGTTTTTACTACTTTTCTCTGGGCTTGGTGGATAATGACCCGGCTTAGAATAGAAAATTACTTTATAAATAGAGTAAAGAAGAGCAATTTGTATTTTACGAAGCTGATACATCTGTTGAGGACCAAACAGTTGCATACATGTAACTTATGTAATAATATAAGTTACATGATAAATCATCCAGACAAAAACAAACATCACTCGCACGATGTATTTAATAATCCCCAAATATTTATAGAGAAGTTTGATGCACCAGAACGTGACGAGTGGCAAAAACCAGATGAGGTTATTACCTCTTTTAATCTTAAAGAGGATTCTATGGTGGTTGATATTGGAGCAGGTACTGGCTACTTCGCTGTTCGGATAGCTCCATATGTAAAGAACGGGAAGGTTATAGCATTTGATCAGGCTCCCAACATGGTTTCATACATAGCAGACCGTGCAAGTAAATTAGGGCTTTCAAATGTAGTTGCAAAAACCACGAGACAAGATGGTAGTCTGGAACTAGATGAACAAGCTGATTTAATTTTTTTAGTAGACGTGTACCATCATCTTGAAGACAGGGTTGCCTATTTTGCAAAAGTGGCAAAACACCTCAAACAAAACGGTATACTTGTCGTGATAGATAGAACCGAAGAGAAGATATCTGGACAGCCTATAGGACACCGAGTGCTAAGAGAGGAAGTAAAAGCAGAAATGAAAGAAGCTGGGTTTAAATTAATTGAGGAACGAGATTTTCTACTACCAATCCAATACTACCTTTCGTTTAAACGCACCTCATAGAATCTATGAAAAGAAGTACTAAATTCTCAGACATACTGCACGTGCTCCTGCATATGGCAGAATCAAACGAATCACATACCTCAGAAGAATTAGCTAAAGCGATGAAGACTAACCCTGTGGTTGTTCGCAGAACAATGGCAGGACTACGTGTGCAAGGGTTTGTTTCGTCCGAGAAAGGTCATGGTGGAGGATGGCAACTTTCATGTGATCTTAACAAGATTACCTTGCTTGATATATATAAAGCCGTAGATTCACCTGAATTTTTTGCGATGACAAATCGCAATGAGAATAGTGTGTGTCAGATAGAAACTGCTGTTAATATGGTTACTCGCCAAGTCTTTACTGAGGCAAAGGAACTGCTTTTGAAAAAGTTTAAAAGTGTTTCTCTTGCCAATTTACAAGGTAGTACAAAAAGAAAAACTTCAAAGACTAAACAATAAAACCACTCAAATTGAGTGGTTTTATTGTTAGCTGGAATTACCGTTGTTTATGAAGTGTTTAAGCCTCTCGGTATACCTCACCAATGTGTGCGCCCGGTTGGAATCGAACCAACGACCCTCTGCTTAAAAGGCAGGTGCTCTACCGACTGAGCTACGAGCGCATGGAAAACAATATATCAATAAATATCAAAAAAGTCTATACAAAATAGGTGGGCTTAGGTATAGTGGCCACATGAAAAAGGGCATCCTTGCACAATCTCAAAAATCACAGCTTATACTAGTGCTTCCAAATATTCGAAGTGCACACAATGTCGGGTCTATGTTTCGAACAGCAGACGCGGTTGGGGTAGATAAAATCTATTTATGTGGACATACTCCTACCCCTGTTGATAAATTTGGAAGGATATCAGGACCGCAGAGGGAAATAGCTAAGACGGCGCTCGGTGCTGAAAAAGACATTCCTTATGAATATATTGAGAATTTTAGTGTGCTCGCAAAGAGATTGAGGAAAGAAAACGCGGTACTGATTGGACTTGAACAGCATATAGATGCATTGAAACTAGAAAAGAAAAAAGATATTGCGATTCTTAAAAAAATAATGAGATCGACTGCTGGTACCAGTGGTATCAGCACAGGATCAGTAATTGTACTTGTGGTAGGGGAAGAGGTCTCTGGTATGACGGCATCAGAAATAAAACACATGGATCACCTTATCGAGATTCCGATGTATGGTAATAAAGAATCTCTCAATGTTTCTGTGGCGACTGGTATCGCCTTGTATACGCTACGGGGTCTGTTTTAAAATACATACACTAAAACATTTTTTGGTGATCTGAACAAAAATGTGAGCTTCTGCTACCTATAACCATACGTAAGATCGTGCCACCGCATCCTTTTTTCTCGCACACCGATTTGGTTTTTCGATATGCTTTGTGTTGTCCTTGAAATGCACCAGGTAAGCCATCTATATTTCGATAATCTGACATAGAGTCGCCGCCAAAATCAATTCCTTTTTTCAATATCTCTTTTGTATACAAAAACATTTTCTTTCTTTGTGGTTGTGGAATATTTAGAAATTGACTTTGAGGGTGTACACCAGCAGCCCAAAGAATTTCATCAGAATAAATATTGCCGATACCAGATATAAGGCTTTGATCCAAGAGTGCTTGCTTGATTGGTGCTTTACCTCTCTTTTCAAGTTGTTTTACAAATATGTTATACGTAAACTGTTCTTCAAGTGGTTCAGGTCCAAGGTGACTAAGATCTGGTGACGCTTCAAGGTGCTTGGTTTCAATTAAAGTTACTTTTGCAAATTTCCGCATATCAGAAAGTACAAGATGTTTTGATTCTGATTGAGATGGTGATTGCTTTTCCAATGTAAAAACGAGGTGAATATGTCGATTAAATGGGTCATTGAGAGGGTGCTTAGGATCAAGCGTGGCAGGTGACCAAGGATCTTTTTTCTTCGATGAAGAATATGAATACTGCCCAAACATCATATGCCCAGTCATCTTCATGTGAATCAAAATCGTATACTGATTTGAGAGGTGAATCAAAATGTTTTTTGCCCTTCGAGAACAACGAATGATTTTTGCCCCTGAAATCTTTTTCTTAAACTCTTTAAAAAAAGCTGGGTTTTTAATATTATTTTTTTCTGCATGAGAAGGGCTATTGTAATCAGTCCAAGCATCGACCACGGTATACCCCTTGGTTTTCTTATATATTCCATCTACTGTTGTTTGCACTTCTGGTAGTTCAGGCATGGTATTAAAAAGTATTAAATGAATATAGTTGCGAATCAATTCTTAGTATCGTCTTTTGTGTGGGCTTGTGTATAGGTTTGTGTATGACGAGTTATCCAAGTACCTTGAGCAATGCTTTGATTTTCTCTCCAGTATCTTTCTGCCTTGTTTCGGTATCGAGTTTTTCGACTGCTTCTTTTGCTTCTCGATGATTGTATCCAAGTGACTTGAGTGCCTCAATAGTATCAATATCACTTTGAGTAACTGAAGAGATACCTTTGTAGCCATGACCGGTGAGACCCGTGCCATCTTGTGGACTAAGAGCTGCAATTTTTCCTTTGAGTTCCAAGACAATCTTTTCCGCCATCTTTTTTCCAACTCCGGACACTGCGGTGAGGTAGGAAACCTCTTCTGTGCTAACCGCATCACGAATACGCTCATGGCCAGCAGCACTCAAAACACCAAGGGCAGTTTTAGGTCCAATCCCTGAGACAGTGAGTAGGGAGTCAAACATTTCCTTGTTGTCTTTCAAGATAAAACCATAGAGATCGATGGCGTCATCTCGAACAGCAGTATGTATCCAAAGACTAGCATGTTCATTGATACGTAGGAGCTCCATATCTGCCTCTGTAGTTGAGACTTTGTACCCAACTCCATTTGTCTGTACAATCACATACTTAAGGTCTTTATGAAGAATTGTTCCAGATAGGTGTGCAATCATATGGGGTGATTATAGCATTGAACGTATTTCAAATGCACTGAGACGTCACATCCAAATAGTTGTCAATTGTCTATAGGTATGGTAATCTCATTTCACATATGCCAATTACAAAATCAGCTAAAAAGGCACTTCGAGGCTCTGATCGAAAACGAGTAGTTAATCTCCGACGTAAAAAGAGTGTTGATGTTGCAGTTAAAAATGTTAAAAAGCTTGTAACAACAGGTGGAGCAAAAGCTTCTGCAGCCGCTCTTTCTCTTGCATACAAAGCCCTTGATAAAGCAGCTAAGTCTGGTCTTATCAAGAAAAATGCAGCATCTCGAAAGAAAGCTCGAATCACTGCTTTGATCAATCGATCTTCAAAATAAAAAATTAAAATAGCACCTACTTTGGTCTGTCCTCGGACTTTGTCCTGCGGAGGCCCTTCAGTAGGTGCTATTTTAATTTAGATAAAATTCAGCCTAGGACTTCGTCCTGCGGAAATACTCAAGAAGGTGTTTTGTATTTTCTAAGATTCAGTTTGCGTTTGGTAAAGGAGAAAGAGGGGTATGTGGGTATCTTTACACTTGGAATACACATCCTACAAATATTAGGCCTCCGCAGGACGAAGTCCGAGGACAGACTAATATTTGTGAGGTGTATATGGTTTACCCGAACAACTCTTCTTTAATTTCGTGGCCGATCTCATGTTCAACTTCATGGCGCTTATTTGCGACAAGCTGCATGATTTTATCTTTTACATCCTGCGGGTTAGGAGTTTGTTCAAATGTAAAGTGACGCTCAGATCCGGCGGTTTGTACCTTGAGGTCGCCGTATCGGAGTACTGTGGCCATAGCGCCTTCAACATCGAGTGAAACATCTTGAATTTTATCAATTGCTAACTCAGAGATACTTCGATTAAAGAAACCATGCTGTACGCTATTGATAATTCGCATATTTGTCACAATCCACGTATCGAGTGTGTACATAGTAAGTGCATAGAAAATAGAATACCAAAGTACTATATAAAATACTGCCCAGAGTGCAGCAAAAAGGGGGAGTAGTCCGTATTCGGCAATCACTTTTCCAAAGATAAATAAAACAATAAATGGTATCAGAGCTGAACTAATCAGGAAGGCAATACGAGTCATGATGATAAACCAGTGTCTATGGAGGAAAATGACCACTTCTTCACCCTCTTTTTTTCCTTCGAAACTATATGATGTTGAATTTAAAAATGAAAATACAGGAGACATAAAATATATATTTATGAAAATTTAAGGCTGGTAGTTTTGATAATGGTATTAAAATCTACTTGCATATAGAGTAAGACAGTAATGATTGTAAGTACGAGTGATCCAGCAAGAAATACCGCAGCGATCTTTTTTGGTTGACCACTGACACCAAAACGAATGAGGTGATAGAGAACGAGGAAGGCCATGGTCCAATACACCAATAGGCCGAAGGTAAAGATGAAACCAGCTATATTGTTGGCTGTAAGCATGTATAAAGTATAGCATGAGCTCTTGGGTTGTGGATAAAAAAACGGCAAGGGGAGTTGAACCCCTTGCCGCTCGTAACTAACCCCCTCTTCAGTTGTCAGAGTGTTGTGGCGAAGCTGGCAATAGCCCGTATCCAATCACCCAATCCTTCCGGACTTTTTGCAAACTTCAGTGGTTGTGCGCGTGTAACTTCTACCGCTGTCTGCCTGCGCCTGGCAGCAGCAAGTTGCCGAGTCAATTTTTTGACCTCTTCTGCTGCTGCTTCTGATTGGGTAACTGTGAAATGACTGGCCAGCTCTGCTGCCATGACAGCAAAGATAGCATGTCTTTCTTTCGCACTCCTCAAATTAAGCTGCCGGTTTCCAAGGACTTTGCCCCAGTCGATCCCGCCTGGTACACAGGTCCCCTCGGACAATGTGACATAGACAAGTTGCCCAAAGGGGGTGAGGAAGTAATCCTGACCCTTGGTCTCAAATATTCCATTACCCACCAGTGTGAGAATAATGGCATTTAGGCTACGAGGGCTTACCCCTGGTTTCTCTCCATTCAAGGTATCTGCGATTGCTCGACAGATGCCTTGTCCTTTCATGCTCCCTCCGATATCCTCGGCTAAGAGGACAAAAGATGTTAGCACTTTAAGAAGTGGAATTTTGTGTTTCCCGAGAAGAATCGGGGAGTGGGGCCTTGGTTCAGTTGCGAGAGGGTTTTCCTCTTGTGTACAATCTGCCATATTGTGTTCTTTCTGTTTAGGTTGACGATGAACTATGTTCTTACCCCAAGGTAAGAATTATATTATAGCATCAGATATACTACATGTAAAGAGTAGTATAGACCGCACAGAAGAGCTTGCTGAATACATAATTTATAAGAAAGAATGACAATTGTATTAATTGGCATTCTTTCTTATAAATACATTATGAATCAGGTTTACTATCAGTAATTAATCTGCTTTATTTTCTGTGATCCCGCCAGGAATCGAACCTGGATTTTGAGTTCCGCAAACTCATGTCCTATCCGTTGAACGACGGGACCATACCAATGTATATATCATTAAATTGAATCCAAGGCAAAATACAATGTAAAACAGTGCTCGAAACAGCGTCTTGTCCAAAGCTATGAATCCGAGAAAACAGCTAGATAGTATTGAAGATAAAGCCTCCTTGCGCAAAAAAACAGAGCCTAGAAACAAAAGTTAAAAACCAAGATACACCATGAATTTATGCACTATAGACTCACCATGTTCTTCCTCAAGTAAAAATTCGAGCAGAAAAAGTCTTGTTTGATCAGGGTCGATTTCTTCGATTGGAATCACGATAAGTGGGGTAGTCATGCTTCGTGATTTAAAATAGAGGACTGATTTGCCATCATGATGGACATTGTTTTCAACCCAAAAAGATTTTAGTGAACTAAATGGGATGAATTCTTCATCAATTTTTACACCAATAGTATTTAATTCAAATCGCACAATTTTTGGTGTACGACGTGCTGCTACTACCAAAGCAAAAAGTGAAACGAGGACAACAATAGAAAAAATAATATTTCCTAAAATAAGTGCAATCAATGCAATTGATATACCAATGATACCCACTGCCCAATACCAATCATGTGTTTTTT
>JACCDR011526688.1_pt1 | contig 11017 bp, 11 predicted proteins | sample 7446431 | NCBI WGS metagenome assembly JACCDR01 (sample SAMN15323443, study PRJNA562643) | freshwater metagenome | isolation source: river surface water | place: USA:Blue River Watershed | collected 2017-08-17 | reverse complement strand
GCGCAGGACTGCCCCTACACCTTCATGCACGACATGGTGGCCGGCACCTACAAGCTGCCCTGGGACGCCACCATTCAAGTGCGCGACGGCACGCCTTGCGGGTTTGCTGCGCCCACGCGCACCTATCGCGGGGCCGAGCCCAACCCCTGTCAGGGCTAAACCCGTGAAACAAGCCCAAGCCACCCCCTACCACTGGCCCTACGACGGCAGCCTGAGCCCCGAGACCACCGCCTTGGTGGTGATCGACATGCAAACCGACTTCTGCGGTTACGGCGGTTACGTCGACAAGATGGGCTACGACCTCAGCCTGACACGCGCGCCCATCGAGCCCATCAAGAAGCTGATGGCGGCCATGCGCAGCAAGGGCTACACCATCATCCACACCCGCGAAGGCCACCGCCCCGACCTGAGTGACCTGCCCGCCAACAAACGCTGGCGTTCACAGCGCATCGGCGCAGGCATCGGCGACCCCGGCCCCTGCGGCCGCATCCTGGTGCGCGGCGAGCCGGGCCGGAACATCATTCCCGAACTGGCCCCGCTGCCCAGCGAAATCGTCATCGACAAACCCGGCAAAGGCAGCTTTTGCGCCACCGACCTGGAACTGGTCTTGCGCACGCGCGGCATCAGCAACCTGGTGCTCACCGGCATTACCACCGATGTGTGTGTACATACAACCATGCGCGAAGCCAACGACCGCGGCTTTGAATGTGTGATCCTGGAAGACTGCACCGGCGCCACCGACCTGGGCAACCACCAGGCCGCGCTGAAGATGGTGACCATGCAAGGCGGTGTGTTTGGTGCGGTGTCGAATTCGGCCGCCGTGATCGAAGCCGTGTTGGCTGCATGACCGGCCGCTTCAATTTCAACAGCCCACCATGACCCACGCCCTGGCCCTGCAAACGGTGGACCTGAGCAAACGCTTTGGCAGCTTCACCGCGCTGGACCGCGTGTCCATCGACGTGAAACCGGGCAGCGTGCACGCTTTGCTGGGCGAAAACGGCGCCGGCAAAAGCACGCTGGTGAAGTGCATCGTTGGCTACCAGAAACCCGACGGCGGCGCCGTGCTGCTGGGCGGGCGCGAACACGACATACCCACCCCGGCCGCAGCGCGGGCCCTGGGCATTGGCATGGTGTACCAGCACTTCACCGTGGTGCCGGGCATGACGGTGGCCGAAAACCTGCTTATCGCCAAAGGCCAACTGCCGGCGGTGGTGAACTGGCGCGCCGTGCGCAGCGAACTGCAGGCCTTCATGGACAGCGCACCCTTTCGCCTGCCGCTGGACGCCACACCACAAGACCTGAGCGCCGGTGAACGGCAAAAGCTTGAGATATTGAAACAACTGCTGCTCAAGCCCCGCCTGCTGATACTGGACGAGCCCACCTCGGTGCTGACGCCGCAAGAGGCCGACGAGGTGCTGGGCACGCTGCGCGAGCGCGCGCACGCCGGGCAGTGCACGGTGGTGATGATCACGCACAAGTTCCGTGAGGTGCTGGCCTTTGCCGACGAGGTATCGGTGCTGCGACGCGGCGCGCTGGTGGCCGCGCGCGCGGTGCAGGGCGCTACGGCGGCCGAACTGGGGGCCAGCATGGTGGGCACGGTGGCTACAGCAGCGGCCGCAGGGCCTGCAGGGCCTGATGATGTGCCTTCAGCGTCTGCACCAGCATCTTCACCAGCGCCTGCCTCACCCCCCGGCGCCGTGCGCCTGGCCCTGCGCGGCCTGCAGGTCAGCGGCGACCGGGGCGAGCGTGCCGTGGCCGGGGTGGACCTGGAGGTGCGGGCCGGCGAGATTGTTGGCATCGCCGGTGTCAGCGGCAACGGCCAGCGTGAGCTGATGGAAGCGCTGGCCGGCCAACGCCCGCGCGATGGCGGCAGCGTCACCGTGGCGGGCACGGACTACCGGGCCACACGCGCACAAAACCAGCGCCTGAAGGTGCGCGGCCTGCCCGAAGAGCCGCTGCGCAACGGCTGTGTCGCCACCATGAGCGTGGCCGACAACATCGGCCTGCGCAGCTTCGACCAAAAGCCCCACGCCCGCGCCGGCCTGCGCGTGCCCGGCACGTTGGCGCGGCGTGCACGCGAGCTGATCACACGTTTCCGCGTCAAGACCCAGGGTGAACACGCGCCCATGGCCTCGCTGTCGGGCGGCAACGTGCAGCGTGCGGTGCTGGCGCGTGAACTGTCAGACCCGGCTGATGTGCTGCTGGTCAGCAACCCCGTGTTCGGCCTGGACTTCACTGCCGTGGCCGAAGTGCATGCGCGGCTGCGCGCGGCGCGGGACGGCGGCACGGCGGTGCTGATGGTCAGCGAAGACCTGGACGAACTGCTGCAACTGGCCGACCGCATCGTTGTCATGAGCGAAGGCCGCTTTGTGCACGCCTGCGCCTGTGCGGGCGCCAGCCGCCACGACATCGGGCGGCATATGGGTGGGCACAGCGAAACCAGTCCCACCACCCCCAGCTGAGGGCCGCCAGATGACCCCGCCGACCGTTGCGCCCCTCACCATCCCCGCGCGCCCCTTCAGCTTCAAGCTGCAACCCGGCCGCGCCGCGCTGCTGGTCATCGACATGCAGCGCGACTTTGTTGAACCCGGCGGCTTTGGCGCCTCGCTGGGCAACGACGTGCGCTTGCTGCAGGCCGCCATCGCACCCACGCGCGCGCTGCTCGACGCCTGGCGCGCACGCGGCTGGCCGGTGCTGCACACGCGTGAATCACATGCCGCTGACTTGTCAGACTGCCCACCCGCCAAACGTCTGCGCGGCGAGCCGGCACTGCGCATCGGTGACGCCGGGCCCATGGGCCGGCTGCTGGTGCGCGGCGAGCCCGGCTGCAACATCGTGCCCGAACTGGCGGCGCTGCCCGGCGAGGTGGTGATCGACAAACCCGGCAAGGGCGCTTTCTATGCCACGCCGCTGCAAGCCACGCTGCAGGCGCTGGCCGTGACACAACTGGTGGTGGCCGGCGTGACCACCGAAGTGTGCGTACAAAGCACCCTGCGCGAGGCCAACGACCGCGGTTATGACTGCCTGCTGGTGGAAGAGGCCACAGCCAGTTATTTCCCGGCCTTCAAGGCGGCCGCTATCGAGATGATCGTCGCGCAGGGCGGCATCGTGGGCTGGTCAGCGCCGCTGGCGGCGGTGTTGGCGGCGCTGCCTGCGGTTTTGGCACCCCCAGGCGCCAACTGATGCTGCGCGTCGCCGCCAAACGGCTGCTCACCGCGCTGCCCAACCTGGTGGGTGTGGTGGTCATCTCCTTCATCCTCACCCGCGCGCTGCCGGGCGACCCGGCGGCCTACTTTGCCGGCGGCGCGGCCACGCAAGAAGCGGTGGCGCAGGTGCGTGCACAACTGGGCCTGGACCGGCCGCTGCCCGAGCAGTTTTTGCACTACGTGGCGGCGCTGGCGCGTGGCGACCTGGGCCTGTCGCTCACCACCGGGCAGCCGGTGCTGCAAGAACTGCTGGCGCGGCTGCCGGCGTCGCTGGAACTGGTGCTGGTCGCCCTGGTGCTGGCCTGCGCGGTGGCGCTGCCGCTGGGCGTGGCGGCGGCCACACGGCCGGGCTCGTGGGTCGACCAGTTGTGCCGCGTGCTCACCACCGCCGGGGTGTCGCTGCCCACCTTTTTCACCGGGCTGCTGCTGGCCTATGTCTTTTACTTCCTGCTGGGCTGGGCACCCGCACCGCTGGGCCGGCTGGACCCGATGTTTTCACCACCCGCACAGGTCACCGGCCTGTATCTGGTGGACGCGCTGCTGGCTGGCGAGCCCGGCCTGTGGTGGGCCGCCGCCAAGCAGATGGTGCTGCCCACGCTGACGATGGCGCTGTTTGTGCTGGCGCCCATTGCGCGCATGACGCGTGCGTCGATGCTGCAGGTGCTGTCTGCAGACTTTGTGCGCACGGCGCGCGCCAGCGGCCTTTCAAAGACCACCGTGCGGGTGCGCTACGCGTTGCGCAATGCGCTGCTGCCGGTGGTCACCACACTGGGCATGGTGTTTGGCTTCATGCTGGGCAGCAGCGTCATCGTGGAAAAGGTGTTCAGCTGGCCCGGCGTGGGCAGTTACGCCATCGACGCGTTGACGGCCAGCGACTACGCGCCGGTGCAGGGTTTTGTGCTCACCATGGGGGTGCTGTTTGTGCTGCTGAACCTGGCGGTGGACCTGCTGTACACGCTGATCGACCCGCGTGTCAGCCTGGAGGACTGAAAGCATGAACACCCCCGCCCGCACAGCCGGTCCGGCACCCCTGAGCCCCGCCCCCGAAGGCCCGCACAACAACGGCGGCAGCAACTCCACCTGGGCGCATGTGCGCCACGTGCTGGCCGACAACCCGGTCACGCTGGTGGCGGCGGCGATGTTTGCCATGCTGGTGCTGCTGGCGCTGGTGGGGCCCTACATCGTGCCCTACGACCCGCTGGCCAGCAGCGCCAGCAACGCGCTGCAGCCCCCCTCGGCCCAGCACTGGTTCGGCACCGACGCGTTGGGCCGCGACATCTACTCGCGCACCATCGTGGCCACCCGGCTGGACCTGGGCATCGCCGTCTTAGCGGTGGCGCTGTCGTTTGTGATCGGCACCGCGCTCGGCCTGGCAGCGGGTTTTTTCGGCGGCTGGTGGGATCTGGGCGTGACGCGCCTGTCCGACACCATCATGGCCTTCCCGCTGTTTGTGCTGGCCATGGGCATCGTGGCCGCACTGGGCAACACGGTGGGCAACATCGTGTTGGCCACGGCGCTGATCAACATCCCGTTTTATGTGCGCGTGGCGCGAGCCGAAACCAACATCAGGCGCAACGCCGGCTTTGTCGAGGCGGCGCGGCTGTCGGGCAACAGCGACTGGCGCATCCTGGCGTTGCACCTGTTTCCCAACATCCTGCCGCCGGCCATGGTGCAGGTCAGCCTGAACATGGGCTGGGCCATCCTGAATGCGGCGGGCCTCAGCTTCATCGGCCTGGGCGTGCGCCCGCCCACGCCCGAATGGGGTATTTTGGTGGCCGAGGGTGCGCAGTTCATCGTCAGTGGTGAATGGTGGGTGAGCTTCTTCCCTGGTGCGATGTTGATGCTGGCGGTGTTCACGTTCAATCTGTTGGGCGACGCGCTGCGCGCCATCTTCGACCCGCGAAAAAGGACCTGACGCCATGCAGGCCGCCTCCAGTTCCTCCCACAGCCCGCCCAACCACCAGCCGCCGCTGCTGGCCGTACAAGGCTTCGGCCTCGAATTCCGCACCCGCAGCGGCACCGTGCACGCGCTTGCGCACGTGAACCTGCAGTTGCACAAAGGCGAAACAGTGGGCCTGGTGGGTGAAAGCGGCTCGGGCAAATCGGTGCTGTCGTATGCGCTGCTGGGCATTTCTGATGCCGCGGCGCGTGTCACCGGCGGCAGCGCGGTGTTTGGCGGCATCAACCTGCTGCAGGCCGACGAAGCGGCGCTGGCCGACCTGCGCGGGCGCGAGATCTCGATGATCTTTCAAAGCCCGCGCACGGCGCTCAATCCGATACGCCCAGTGGGCCTGCAGATCGAAGACGTGCTGCGCCGCCACGCCATGGCCACCCGCGGCCGCACCGGCCCCGACCAGGCGCTGGGCTTTCGGGAACGTGCCGTGCAGGCGCTGCGCGAGGTGGCCATTGCCGACCCCGAACGGCGCTACCACGCCTACCCCTTTGAACTGTCGGGCGGGATGTGCCAGCGCGTGATGATCGCCATCGCGCTGGCCTGCCGGCCGCAACTGCTGATAGCCGACGAGCCCACCACGGGGCTGGACGTCACCACCCAGGCCGCCGTGATGGACCTGATCACGGCGCTGGCGCGTGAACGCGAGATGGCCACGCTCTTCATCACGCACGACCTGGCGCTGGCGGCCGAGTACTGCGACCGCATCATCGTCATGCACGCCGGCCACGCGGTGGAAAGTGCGCCCACGGCGGCGCTGTTCCAGCAGCCGCTGCACCCCTACACCGCGCGCCTGATGAAAAGCACACCCGCGCCCGGCAGCCGCCTGGCCGAGCTGCAGTCGGTGCCCGGCCAGTTGCCCGACCTGCGCCGCAAAGACCTGCCGGCCTGCCGCTTCATGCAGCGCTGCGAACGCGCCAGCGAGCGCTGCGCCACCAGCCTGCCGCCGCTGGACGCCGCCGCGCTGCATGCCGCCGCCTGCTGGCACCCGCTGCAGGGGGCCACACCATGACCGCAGCCCCCGCCACACCCCTGCTGCAGGTGCAGCGCCTGAGCAAACGTTTCCCTGTGGCCGGCAAACGCGGCGCGCTGCTGCACGCGGTGGACGACGTCAGCCTGCACATCCACCCCGGCGAAAGCCTGGGCCTGGTGGGCGAATCGGGCTGCGGCAAAAGCACCCTGGTGCGGCTGCTGGCACGGCTGCTCGACGCCAGCGAGGGCCAGATCTGGTTTGAAGGCACTGACCTGGCCGCGCTGCCGGCGCGCCGCTTCGCCGGCCTGCCGCAGCGCAGCCTGATCCAGATGGTGTTTCAAGACGCCACCGACAGCCTGAACCCGCGTTACAGCGCGCACGACACCATCGCCGAGCCCTGCCGGCTGCTGGACGGGCTGGGTGCCCCGGCGGCACACCAGCGTGTGCTGGAGGTGGCCCAACAGGTGGGCCTGCCGGCCGAGCTGCTGCAGCGTTACCCGCACCAGCTCTCGGGCGGGCAGAAGGCGCGTGTGGGCATTGCACGCGCGCTGGCGGTGCGGCCGCGCCTGTTGATACTGGACGAGCCCACGGCGGCGCTGGACGTGTCGGTGCAGGCCGTGGTGCTGCAACTGCTGGACCGGCTGCGCCGCGAGATGAACCTGGCCACGCTGTTTGTCTCGCACGACCTCAATGTCGTGCGCCTGTTGACCGACCGCGTGGCCGTGATGTACCTGGGTAAGATCGTCGAGATGGGCCCTTCAGCACAGGTGTTTGAACAACCGGCGCACCCCTACACGCGGGCGCTGGTGTCGGCCATACCCGGCTGCGGGCCGCGTGTGCGGCTGCAAGGCGAGATCACCAGCCCCATCAACCCGCCGCCACAGGTGTGCCGCTTTGCCAGCCGCTGCCCTTCGGTGCAAGACAGCTGCTCACGCCAGGCCCCGCCCGAGCGTGTGGACACCCAGTCTGGCCGCATGGTGGCCTGCCACTTCCCGCATGCTGTGCAAGGCACCCGCCCCGCAACGGCGGTGCTGCCGGCATGAAAACCGTGGCCCTGCAGCGCCCGGGCGCAGCACCCCCGCGCGCCAACCTGGCCGAGCAGGTGTATGCCGAGCTCAAACGCCAGATGCACAGCTTTGAACTGGTGCCGGGTGACCGCTTTTCAGAAGCCGACATCGGCGCCCGCCTGGGCGTGAGCCGCACACCGGTGCGCGAAGCGCTGTTTCGGCTGCGCATCGAAGGCCTGCTTGACGTGGAAAGCAAAAGCGGCTGGTTTGTGCGCCCCATCGACTTCGCGCGGCTGGACCAGCTGTACGACCTGCGCATCATTTTGGAATCGGCCAGCGTGGCGCGCCTGTGCAGCCTGCCGCAGCCCACGCCCGAGCTGGAAGGCTTGAAGCTGGCCTGGCTGGTGCCCGCCGCCGAGCGCCTGAGTGATGGCGAAAAGGTGGGCCAACTCGATGAAGCTTTTCACGCCAGCCTGGTGCGCGCCGCCGGCAACGACGAGATCAGCCGCGTGCACTGGGACGTGACCGAACGCATCCGCATCATCCGGCGGCTGGACTTCAGCCGCGCCGACCGCATCGAGGCCACCTACGGCGAACACGCAAAAATTCTGCGCACCATCATCCAGCGCAAGGGCGACCAGGCGCAGCTGCTGCTGCGCAGCCACATCGAACAGAGCAAGGCCGAGGTGCGCAAAATCACACTGGCCACGTTGCACGAAGCGCGCAGCCGCTGGCGCGCTGTGGGTTAAGCAGGCCGGCGGCCACGCCGGGCCGCACAATCGCGGGCATGCTTGAACGCTTGCGCCGCCTGATGCCCACCCCCGAGAGCGTTGCCAACAACCGCTGGTTGCGCTGGATGGGGCCTTCTTTGCTGCACCCGCGCCTGTGGCACCTGTCGCGCCGGGGCGTGGCGCTGGGGGCGGCCATCGGTGTCTTCTTCGCCTTCATCACCCCCATTGCGCAGATTCCGCTGTCGGCGGGTTTTTGCGTGCTGCTGCGGGCCAACGTGCCGGTGTCGGTGGTGGCCACGCTGGTCAACACCCCGCCCACCTTTGCGCCGGTGTATTACGGCGCGTGGAAAGTGGGCAGCTGGGTGCTGGGTGAAGAAGCCAAGGACAGCGACGCGCCGCAGATCCTGGCGCAGACCCCGCCGGCCGAAGGCAGCGCCAAACCCGCCACCAGCGCCCAGCCGCTGCCCTGGTGGCAGCGCTGGCAGCAGGTGCTGGCGCAGGTGGGCAAGCCGCTGCTGCTGGGCGCCTTCATCTTTTCAGTGGTGTTTTCGCTGCTGGCTTACAGCCTGGTCAGTGCCGGCTGGCACTGGCGCGTGCGCACCAAGCGCCGGCGCCGGCTGGCCGCGCGCCGCTGAAGGCCCGCAGGCGCCGCCACCCCCCCAAAAAACTGCACGTTTTTTCTGCGGGTTTTACCGGCCAACAGTGTCGGTAGGCATGGGCCTTGCTGTGTAAGGTTTCCATGAAGACCCCGCACCCGCAGCCCCTGCCCGTGCCCCCGCCGGCACGGCGGCCCTACCACCCGCATGACGTGGCCGCCGTGGCCAGCCTGGCCACCAGCCTGGCCGACCTGGACGTGCGCACCGGCGAGGCCGAGCTGACCCGCGCCGGCACCGACTACCACTGGTACAGCCCCGTGCTTACCGAGCGCCTGCACGGCCGCCGCCCCGACCTGGTGGTGCGCCCGCGCAGCCTGCAAGAGGTGGTGCGTGTGGCAGCGGCCTGCGCGCGCCACCGCGTGCCGTTGACACCCCGTGGCGGCGGCACCGGCAACTACGGCCAGTGTGTGCCGCTGTTTGGCGGCGTGTCGCTGGACATGACGGGCATGAACCGTGTGCTGCGGCTGGAAGACGGCTGGGCCAGCGTCGAGGCCGGCATCCTGATGCACGAGCTGAACCGCGTTGCCCGTGAAGGCCGGTTGCGCGGCGACGGCCGCGGCCGCCAGCAACTGCGAATGTGGCCCAGCACCGAGCGCATCGCCACGCTGGGCGGCTTCATCGCCGGCGGCCACAGCGGCATTGGCAGCATCCGCCACGGCATCCTGGCCGACCCGGGCAACGTGCTGCGCCTGCGCATCGTTACGCTGGAAGAAACACCGCGTGTGCTGGACCTGCAGGGTGCCGACATCCAGAAAGCGCACCACGCTTACGGCAGCAACGGCATCATCGTTGAGGTTGATGTCGCGCTCACCCCCTGGGTGGAATGGCAGCACACCATTGCGCTGTTTGACAACTACAGCCAGGTGCTGCAGTGCGGCCTGGCGGTGGGCGCGGCGGCGGTGCAGCCGCAGCGGCCCATCGACGTGTTCCAGCTCAGCGCGGTAGAGCGCCGCATCACGCCCTACTACGCCGGCTTGCGCCAGCACCTGAAAGACGCCGATGCGCTGTTTGCGCAGGTCTGCCCCACCACGCTGCCCGCTTTTGAGGCCTGCGTGCAGGCGCACGGCGGCCGCGTGGTGGTGCAGGGCACCGAAAGCCAGTTGCTGGCGCAAGGCCTGCCGTCGGCCACCGAATGCGCCTACAACCACACCACGCTGGAGGCGCTGAAAACCGACCGTGGTGTCACCTACCTGCAGGTGGCCTACCCGGCGCCCTTGAACCCGGCGCTGGTGGCGCAGCAAATGCAACGCCTGGGCGACGAGGTCTTCATGCACCACGAATTCAGCCAGGCCGGCGGTGAACTGGTGGCCTTTGCGCTGCCGCTGGTGCAGTACTTTGATGAACCGCAGTTGCGCGCGCTGATCACCGGCTTTGAAGCCGATGGCTGCTGGGTTTTTGACCCCCACACCTGGGTGCTGGAAGACGGCGGCATGAAACAGGTGGACCTGCAGCAGCTGGACTTCAAAAAACTGGCCGACCCGCTGGGCCTGATGAACCCGGGCAAGGTGCGCGCCTGGGACGAGCAGGTGCTGGGGATACCCGGCGGGCAACTGTGAAGTTGTTGCTGGTCTTCTGCCACCCCGACCCCCACAGCTACGGCGCCGCACTGCGTGACACGGCTGTGCAGGCCCTCACCGGCGCCGGCCATGAACTGCGCCAAATCGACCTGTACGCCGAAGGCTTCAACCCGGTGTTCAGCGCGGCCGAGAAGGGCACCTACCTCAGCGACACGGCGCGCAACATCGAGGGCGTGGCCGCGCATGTGGAAGCGCTGCGCTGGGCCGAGGGCTGGGTGGTGGTCTACCCCACCTGGTTCTACGGCGCGCCGGCCATGCTCAAGGGCTGGCTGGACCGGGTGTGGTTGCCGGGTGTCAGCTTTCGCATCGCCAGCGCCAAGCAGCGCACCATAGGCGGTGAGCTGTCCAACATCAGGCTGTTTGTGGGCATCACCACCTCGGGCTCACCGTGGTGGTGGCTGAAGGTGATCGGCGACCCCGGCCGCAGCCTGTTCATGAAAGGCCTGCGGCCGCTCTATGCCAAGCGCTGCCGCATGAAGTGGCTGCAGCTGTTCAACATGAACCACGTCACCGCAGCCGAACGCCAGGCTTTTGTGGCGCGGGTGTCGCGTGAGCTCTCGGCGCTGTAGGCCGTGCAGTCACAACAACAGGAGACCACAGCCCATGCCCCCTTCCATTGCCCAGCCCCTGGCCCACTACGCCGCCTGGCGCCGCGCGGGTGACTTCATCTTCCTGTCGGGCGTGATCGCGGTTGACCCCGCGCGTGCGCTCATCGTCAAGGGTTATGCCGACATCCCGCCCGAGGCGCGCCGGCTGCTGGGCGAAACCGGTGAGTTCAGCACCGACATCAAGGAAGGCCCGATCCGGGCGCAAAGCTGGTTTGTGCTGGACCGCATCCGCACCACGGTGCAGGCGGCCGGCGGCCAGATGAGCGATGTTTTCAAGCTGGTGCAGTACTTCAAGAACCTGGACCACT
>JACCDR010143240.1_pt1 | contig 11017 bp, 10 predicted proteins | sample 7446431 | NCBI WGS metagenome assembly JACCDR01 (sample SAMN15323443, study PRJNA562643) | freshwater metagenome | isolation source: river surface water | place: USA:Blue River Watershed | collected 2017-08-17 | reverse complement strand
TCTAGCGCGGTCAGTCAGTCAAGCCGTTCAGCGATATCTAGCAGTTCATTGCCGTCTAATGGGCTGTCGGCGTTTGAGCAAACCATTCGTCCTTTATTGGTGAATAACCAATGTGTGTTTTGTCATAGCGACACAGCCGGCGTCTATCAATCGCCGATGTTTGCTCACAGTGACCCACTTTTTGGTGAGTATGAATTAATTTCGGCAGGTAAGGTCAATTTTGATCAGCCGAACGAATCGCGCATTGTGGCCAAAATTGGTAACGCGCCTCTGCACAACTGCGGGTCGACTCTGGAAGACTGTCAGGTATTATCTAATCAAATGTCGCTAGCTATTTCCAAGTGGAGTCAAACACAAGGAGCTGTGGGTGCGAACGCAACCTCCCCGTTGCAAAGTGGCGCGCAAAAACTGACTGACAAAACCCTAAAGCCAATACAGGGCAAGCGCGAGGGTAGTCCCATTGCAGCCTATGATTTTGTCGATTGCGAAAACAACGTCATCAAAGATGTGTCGGGTCTTCTGCCACCCATCGACTTGATCAATAAAACCAATGCGCGCTGTGTGTTGAGTTTAGGTTTGATCGTTCCAACGGGCAGTTATGTTGCAGCCACACCCGATACGAGCCGCCGCATTAATGCGGCTGTTCAAGCCTCGAAAGAACTCACCATCGAAGCTGTGGTGAAGGTACAAGCGCGGCAAATACCGGGTGGTCTCTACGGCGCCATTGTGGCCTATGCGCCACCTACCGATATTGATGCTAGAGACAAATTCTACGATCCAACGCCTAATAATTTCCACCTGTCGGCATTTATCGGTACGAATTATTTCGTGAGCGAAATTTTTAAACAGCCCCCTCCGTTAATCGATGATAATGCCAATGGTTACGATGCTCATACCGGTATGCTTGTTGTTAATAACGATTTTTATACCCAATTTGTACACGTAGCGGCTGTGTACCAAGGCAGTAAAATAAAAATGTACGTAAAAGGCGCGCTGGTTGGCGAAAAGGCGATCACGCACCCAGCCGGCACGGGTTGGCGCGATGATTTCCATCTTGCTCTGGGCAAATCAATTTATCTTTACCGAGTGAATAACGAAGCGATGCAATATGGCGGTATCATTGGCTATGCGGCTGTTCACGATAAAGCACTGACTCCGCAGCAGATTGCTAATAATGCGGCCATCCCGTCCGGTCGTAAGCAAATTGTGCGCTTTGATGTATCAGCTTTGTTGAATAAACCCGGTACCTATATTGAGATGGGCACTCGCGAGCTGGGTGGCGGTGGTTATGTATTTTTTGAGCCCACGCTTTATGGGCCGAATATCCTCGGCACTGTTGTTAAAAACATGGCGCTAACGGTTAATGGTCGCGTGAATACCATTGGCCAATCCTTTTCGGCTATTGATATCGTCGTGGATAAATTAAATGCCGAGGGTGGCTTTGTGTTATCGACCCAAGGCGCCACCCTTTTAGCAGACAAAGGGCCATCGGTTGATGAATTTACCTTGGCTTTTGATCAAATTGGCGATAAAAAATTTAATCGTGCCACGGTGACGGTTCCGTCGCTGCAATACCGAGATGACGGCAGTGTGTCGCGTATCAACGGAATTAAAATTGCGGATCATCTGCACAATACGTTTAGCGCTATCTTAGGCGTCACTAAGAAAAACCCAACGATCGCTAAAGTATTTGAATCGGTTAAAGACAGTTTGCCGGTCACGACCGATGTTCAGGCGGCTAAATCCATTCATCAAATCATTATTGCCAATATGGCTTACACCTATTGCGATGCTATGGTGAAAGACACAGCTGCTAGTACTCGTTTTTTCGCCCGATTTAAGTCATCAACGAGTATGACGCCGGATGACACGGCAGCCTTATTTTCGGATGTGTATGACAAGGTAATTGTGCCTCATGGGCGGGATGTGTCGCGCGCAGATTTTGATGCGGCCATGGAGCCATTAGTTAAGCAGTTAACAGCAACGGGCGTTTCAACGATAAATATCGCTGCAGCAGTCTGTGGATCCAGTTTGGCGAGCGCGGCCGTGACAACTTATTAAGGGTTTTGCAACCTAGATTAGGTATGACGCGATAGCGTTGATGGCCCTATTGATTGAGATGACACCATGAAGAAGACACCTTTACATCCTGAGACTGCAACGGAAGTTGGCCAAATACTCCAACCTATGTTTCACGCCAACCACGCTAGGCCGCGTTCGCGTCGTGAATTAATTGGTCAGGGGTTTTTGCATGGCGCTAGCGCGCTTGTTGCCCCCAGTTTATTGGGCTTTTTAGGCGGGCGTTCCGCCGATGTGGTGGCGCAGGCAGCCGATTGTGGCTTGAATACGTTAGGGCAAACGATGCCCGTCATTATGATTGATGTGCAGGGAGGTGGTGCGCTTTGCGGTGCTAGCGTCTGTGTGGGTCGTCAAGAGGACCAAACAGACGGCGCACATTTCACTGAAAATGCTTGGATAAAGTTTGGGCACCCACCTGAGACCCGTTATAACGCCAGCGGGAACAACGTCGATCGCACTTTGGGAATTCCGTTCACCAAAACCAGCGCATTGCTGAAAGGGATTCTTAGTCGAGCAACTGCATCAACACGCGCGGGTGTGAATGGGGTGGTTTTTGGAACTGAGTCGATTAGTGATACCGATACCAATATGATCAACCCTTGTTATGCCTTGGGTTTAGCCGGTATCGGGGGTAGCATTTTACCGCTTACCGGTACTCGCGATAATCGCTTTGGCGCCAACTCCATGGGCCCTTACTTTGATCCCTCCATAATGCCTGCAGTTGTGACCAACCCAGGCCAAGCGCGTGCGCTTTTGGATATTTCTAAAATTGCTCAGCTGATGATGAATAACCCCAATAATTCGGAGGCGGCGTTAAAAGCCATTGATGCGTTGAGCAGCAAAAAAATTAGCAAACTTAACGAGAGCGAAGTCGCTAAACAAATATTGCGCTGCACCTACAGCCAGGCTCCTGGAATAGCGGTGGGAGGCGGCGGTCCTGACAAATTAGATCCCTTGTTAGATACTAATTTAAACACGGCTTTCGGTGGTAAACACAAAGAGGCAGGTTCATTTATGGAGCGCACCGCCACGGCGGCCAAATTAGTGATGGGTGGTTTTGCCGGCGCGGCCGTCATTGAGCTTGAGGGGTTTGATTACCACGACTTGACCCGATCTAAAGGTGATCGATACGACTATGCGGCAGGAGAGTGTATTGGTGCCGTGATGGAATATGCGAGCCTTCTCAATCAACCCGTCATGATTTACGTGTTCACCGATGGCGGTATTCGCTCTACAGGTGTCGTGGATGAATCTGTGGGCCTCTATGGTTGGGCAACCGACGACAGCGTTACCGCAGGCTCATTATTGTTGCACTACAACCCCAAAGGGCGTGTTCCTTTTGTGAATCATCAAGTCGGTGCTTTTGGTAGTGCCGGTGGCAGTTTGTTATCACCCGTGACCACGCGCGATCACAAAGCCCTTGTTGATGCGGTAGCAGCTAACTATCTCGCACTAAATGGGCGAATCAGTGAGTTTAGTGATCGCTTTGCGGTGACCTCCCTCAATACACGCAACCTGCAGCAATATGTCGGCATGGGCTTGTAGTGCAAGCCCAGATGACACATCAAACGCAGCGGCCACAGGCGTTAATGTAGCCGGTGGCGCACTCTGTCGCAGGGTGTCTTTAATGTCAGAAAGACGCCGGTTTGCATTGCGCTAATAGGAGCGTTCTGGTTAGCGTAAAGGAGCAATATGTCTTTTTTCTACAATGTAACAGTGACGACTGTCTGTTTTAATTTTACCGTCCGGCCTGAAGTTATGCTTGGTGTAAAAGGCTATCGCGTTAAAATTGTTCTCGGCCACCCAAAGGTACAGGTTGTCAAAGTCCTTTTTTAAATGAGCGATTATTTTTGAGAGTAATTGCGACCCGATTTCTCTGCGCCAATAGGCTGGAGAAACGTTTATTGCAACCAGCTCAGCTGAGCGATTTTTTTTTAGGTCTTCATCTCTAGCGGGGCCAAATGTTGAGAAAGCAACAATGTTGTTTTCTATTTCGGCAACAAGGTAGTTTCCGTTCCCTGGGTGTTTCAATGAATGAGCCCAGCTTGTTTCTAGTTGCTGGATATCCAAAGAATTCAGAAATTCTTCAGACATAATTCCTCTGTAGGCGGATTGCCATACTTCAAGATGGACCTTTGCTATAGCCTTTGCATCTTCCGTTTTAGGGGCTCGAATGTGCATAATTTTCCTGTAAGTGCTAAGATCTGACCTATTAACGCACCTATAATTATAGGCTTTTGCTTTATGGCAGCGGATTTCTAAACAGCTTAGAAAACGTATTAATCCGCCTATTTTCGTTGCGGATGAGAATAGCACCCCGAGATCTGTCGTGGCAATAGTCATGCAGACGGTGCGCCAGTGCAGTGCAGCAAGGTGCGAAAACTTCCCGTAGCTATCCGAAAAGCGCAGAAGTGCGCTGCTTTATATCATTACACAGCACGCTTGCGCCCTGTGCAGGCTTGAAATGATCTGCCTTGCCCCAAGGATAGGGGCGCGTGTTACGGTGTTAATGCGTAGGCTTTTTATTCAATCTCACAATAGGACACTTTATGTTATACGACCTTACCGTTCTGCAATTTAGCAAAATGTTAAACAATTTAAGTGCTCTGTTAGATAAGGGTGCACAGCAGGCCGAAGCCAAAAAATTTGATGTCAGTGTGTTGCTGAATGCGCGTTTGGCGCCTGATCAATTCAACTGTATTCGTCAGGTGCAAATAGCCTGTGATACTGCCAAACTGGGCGTGGCGCGCTTAGTGGGTGGCGTCGAAACGGCTCCCGTTCACGCCGATACCGAAACGACCTTACCTGAATTAAAAGCGCGTATTGAATCAGTGTTGGCCTATTTAGCCAGTGTGCAGCCCAGTGATTTTGACGGTGCCGAAGAGCGGCATATTTCACAGCCGCGTTGGGAAGGCAAATATTTAACGGGCCTAGAGTTTGCCATTCAGCATGCCATTCCGAATCTGTATTTTCACGTGACGACGGCTTACGCCATATTACGGCACAATGGCGTTGATCTGGGCAAAAAAGATTATCTTGGCGCCATGCCTTATAAGCACTAAGGTCGAACCCCTAAGCCCCCACGCAGGTGCATGGGGGTAGGGCAAGTACAGTTCTGATGTGCTTGCGGAATCAAGACCAATTCGCCCGGGCTTGAGGCCATCGCCACACCTTGCCCGCGAACTATAAAAGGACTATATTCGGTCTCATTCAAATCCGGAGCACCGTCATGCGCTACTCATCACAAGTCAAGCCCATCAGCTATCTCAAAGCCAACGCTGCCGAGGTTTTGACGCAGCTCGCGGAGCAGCGTGAACCTATGATCATCACCCAAAACGGTGAGGCCAAGGCTGTGCTGCAGGACGTCGCCTCGTTCGAGGAGACGCAAGAAGCACTGGCCTTGCTAAAAATTCTTGCGTTGGGCAATCAGGATGTGGGCGCTGGTAAAGTCAAACCCGTGGCCGACGTCGTTGCCCGCCTCCGTGCCAAGCAAGCCGCAACCTGATGGCAGGCACATCTACCAAGTTCGATGTCCTGATCACCGAGGGTGCGGAGCAGGACTTGGAGGCCATTCACGATTACATTTCCGAATTCGACTGCGCGGCCAACGCCAACTGTGTGTTGGATGAGTTGATGGGCCTTGTGGATAGCCTGTCGAAATTCCCGAAACGCGGTAGCTATCCGAAGGAACTGCTTGGCCTTGGGATTAAAGAATACCGTCAGGCCTTCTTAAAACCGTATCGCGTGATCTACCGTGTCACAGGCAGTCAAGTCATCATTTACCTGATAGCGGATGGACGCCGTGACATGCAAACCGTACTTGCTCGCCGCCTACTGGGCGCTTGACCCGTCAGGTTATTGATTGTCGTAATACTTCAAAGGTTAAGGGTTGTTGCCTCTCATTAAAGTATCCGGGGGGATTAGGCCAGTACAGTCCAGCAGCGCAAAGTCATTCTGGCCAGACACCTGAATCTGCTGTGCAATCAGGCGGCGCATCTGCCCTTCCGGTAGAAGACCTGCAAAAAAGGGACGCGTTTTGCGATCATCGAACGGCTCGGCTTGCAGGGGCAGCGAGGCGGACAAGGCAACGGCGTCGTTGTGTGACAGCCAACCGGGTGCGTAGCAAAAGTTTAGCCGCCCATCGACCAGCGCCAAGGTGCCGACACTATCTGCGAAAAGCCAGACTTCCAGCTCATGTGCCATGGCTGCCAGCCTCGCGTTGATCATTGGCCAGAGATGATGGCAACCCGCTCAACTGGACCTCACCGCCCAGGGCATCAATGACCCGCAGCACGTTTTCCAGCCGCAAGGTGGGCTTGCCTGCTTCAAGGTCGACAATGAAGCTCACACCCACCCCAGCCGCCAGCGCCAACTGGGGCTGGGTCAGATCGAGTTGCTTGCGAGCGGCACGCAGTGCACGCCCTAGTTGTTGAGGTGATCGAATGGGGATCATGGCTTACTTTACTCAGTTTCCCGTTCGGGAAATCATCAGCCACAACCGGACTCAGTGCAAGCGATATTTCCCGTTCGGGAATGCTTGCTGTGGTTAGGGCATGATTCGGTCTTTTATTTCCCGCTCGGCTAGAGCCTCCTCTTTAAACGCTTTCGGGTACTGTTTGTCACGGCATTTCTGAGTCATAGTGACACCTCAATGGTTGACGGTTATTGTCTCTCATTAAAGTGTCCGGGGGAGTAGGCCAGTACACTTTTGATAAAAAAATTATTTTTTTGCGTTATGCCATACAATTCGAGAGTATTTGACGTCTTCTTTGCATTCAATCCTTACCTCATCAATTGCATCCCCTAATGGAATGAATTTTCCGGATAGATTCAGGTTGATCGTTCCTGTGGAGACAGAGGCATATGCGCTATCTAGGATGATTTCATCACCTTTAATTTTTATGGTGGCGTAACATCTTTTTTCTGACGCAATTTTCTTTCCTAGTTTTAGGAGTTCTATTATGTCCTTTTCTTCGTGGTCACCGTTAATCTCTATAGAGATATAAGCATTTTTTGTTAGCGCATATATTTTCATTTCGTTAGTATAAAAAACACTCTCGTTTATTATGATTCCTTGCTCGGCGATTAATGAAGCTTGGTAATAAAATATTAATTTAAATAGGTTAAACATTTTTTATCCGGCGTGAGATTAATATATTGTGGTTGGCTATCGCCCATTAAAGCACTTTGGACACTCTTCACTCTCTAAATATTTCTGCTTAGCAAGATTCAAGACATCGCGAGCCCACGTCTGGCAATTTCTAGCACCCAACACATAGGGGAGGTTTTTAGTAGTGGCTAGAACACAGTAAGTAGGAGTGCCGATCTCTTTTGCTGCAGAGAACACGTACTGATCGAACTTATCATCATCGCAAACCATCTCACACATTGGATTGGTAGGCTTTTCGACGTGATCAATTCTACCTTGACTCCATAACATACCATCGCCAGCTTGAAAGCTTAATATACTTCCACTCACGCTAATGTAATCATGGCGCAAGGGATTAAACTTGGGCTTCATTGGCTCACCATTCTTATCTCCAAGCTTGCGAGCGCACAACTTCACCCAAAGCCCCAAGAAGTCGGAAAACTTCACTGGATTCCCATACGCATAAGCATAGGTATTAACCCCATCCCCCAACCCAATCGGATCACTCTCAATATAGCGCCCAATGGCGGGATCATAGTCGCGGAAGTAGTTGTAATGCAAGCCGCTTTCTGGGTCCCATTGTTGGCCGGGGAAGCGGGTGAAGATGTCGTTGGTGCCGGGGGTGCTTAAGGGGCGGCCGAAGGGGTCTGTGTTGCTGCTCCACACCACTTGTTGGTTTTGGTTGGTGGCTTTTTGGGGCGTATTCAGGTGGTCGCTGTGTAAATACATGACCGTGGGCGTGGTGCCCGCAAAGGTAATTAGCGCAACCGGTGTGCCGTTTAAATAAATGTATTCGCGCTTGGGTTTAAAATTGGCATCCAGTACGGTGTTTAGCTCACCGCTCAGGCCATACACATAATATTCGACCGTGCTGCCCGTGGTTTTTTTAATGCGCTCGCCAAGTGGGCTGTAAAGGTATTGTGTTTTGGTGCCGTTGGCGGCGGTGTATTCGCTTAAGCGATTGGCGGCGTTGTAGGTGTAGTTTTCGATTTTGGTGCCGACGGTTTTTTTACTGCGGTTGCCTGCGGCGGTATAGGTGTATTGTGTAGTCGTCGTGCCCGTTTTGGTGCTGGTTAGCCGGTTAGACGTAGTGGCCAGGGTGTGGGTTGTGGTGGTTGCCGTGCCAGACGAGGGGGTGCGTTTATCTTGGGTGCGGTTGCCGACTTTGTCGTAGGTGTAATTAAAGGTGTTGCCTTCCTGTTTGCCGCTGGTTAAGCGGTAAACCGTGTTGTAACCATAGGTTTTGTTTTTGGCAGCATTGAGGCCATCTTGTATGCCGACAATTAAATTTAAGTCGTTAAAATCGTAAACGTATTCCAAAATAGGGTCTATCCCGCCGACGCGAATGGACTGAATATTAAAATCCGTATCGTATTCCAGCGTATGGCTTAGACCATTACCGTATTCATAATAGTTAACGGGGCCAAAGGGCGAATATTGTACGTTGCGCACCAGATCTTGGTCGGGCAGGCCCGATCCATTCGGATAATTGATGTAAATGCGCGATACCCTGCCTTGGGCATCGGTATCGTAATAAATCCAATTTCGCTCATCGGTGCCGGTTTGATTGTAGGCGCGGCGCACGCTGGATAAATGACCTTTGGCATCATACCAATACCACTGATTCCAGAGGGTTTTGCTGCCCTGCTGGGTCGATAAGCGTTTAACCGCCATTTCACCCGTTGGCCAGTAGGTAAAATCGTACTGGAATTCGCCAAACCGAATCTGCTTGACCTCACCCAGTTTGCGCCACTCTTTTGGGTCACTTGTGGTGTAGTAGCTGTAGGTGACATTTTCGGCGGCTTGGTTTGGGTAATTAATGGCGGTTAATTGATTGAGCGCGTTATAGGTGTAGGTGCTGACGATATTGCGCGCATCCACTTTGCGCGTCATATTGCCGGCCGCATCGTATTCAAAGCTGCTGGTGCCGGTATCGGGGCTTTGTAATTGGGTTTGGTGGCCGAGGGCATTGGTGGTGTAAGTTGTGGTTAAATTGCGTGCATCTTTAACGGTCGCGAGGTTGTCACTCGCGTCGTAGGTCAAGACTGTGCTGGCGCTGTTAGCTTCCAGGGTTTCTTTTAGGCGGTTTAAATTATCGTAATGAAAGGTCGTGATATTATTGCGCGCGTCGTAGGTTTTAACGAGGTTGTCGTCGGCATCGTATTCAAAATTATCGTTTTGGCCATTGTTGCCAAAAATATCCATTACGCGGCTTAATTCGTCATAGGCGCGCTCAACGGAATACACAATGCTGCCGCCCGCGTCTTTTATCACTTCCGCTATTGGGTTGCCGGCGGCATCGAGCGTATATTCCATGCGCTCGCCCAAGCCATTTTGTATTGCGGTTAAACGGCGCGCATCGTCATATTCGTACTGCAATTCGGCGCCGGTCGGCAGCTGCATTCTGGTGACTTGGCCGACAGCGTCATATTCATACTCAGTGACGCGGGCAAAGTTGATATCGCCGATATGCACCAGCACCTTGGTCACCCAGCCGCGCGGGTGGTATTCCAGCTCGGTGATGACGCCATCGGGGTTAATGATTTTGGTCGCTTGGCCACTCGCGTTATAGGTTTCGTAAGTGGTCACATGGCCCATGGCATTGGTGACTGTCTTTAAAAAACCGGTATCGCTATGGTAAGTGTAGGTGGTCACATCCTGCACATCGGTGCGGGGGCCATCTTCGGTTTTAATTTGGCCATCGGCGTAATAGGTGTAGCTGGTGGTAGCTTGTGTGGCCGTAGCGGCATGGAGTGGGGCGGCCAACAGGCTACTTAAAACGCCCACAAAAATGGATTTTTTCATCATCACGTCCTCAAACATCCTTAAATCAATTCGCCACTGTGGGCTGGGTGGTGGTGGATTTTAATTGGCCATTATCAAAGTATTCCCACAGGGTGGTGGTTTTGGGTTCGATGACTTTGGTTTTGACATTCAACGTGGGGTGGTATTCGGTTTTAATGGTGCGGGCCTCGGGAGTGCCGAAGGCTTCTACCCGCTCAATTTCACGATTTTTGGTGTCGTATTGGGTATAGCGGGTGGTTTTATTATTTTGAATTTTTTCAAACAGGGTGCCATTGGTGTTGTAGTTATATTCCACTTCGCTGCGCAAGCAACTTGTGGTGGGTTCGCCAACGACTTTTTTAAGCCGCTTCACGCCCTCGCCCATCGCAAAAGAATAAGTGGCATCTTTACCCAATGTATTAGTCACTTCACGGGTTAGCGCATCAACATAATTGATGCTTACCGCTTCAGCATCATTCGCCAAACTCGAATAAATCGCGCGACCTTGATCGTCGTATTTAAAATGCGCGTAAAGCTTTTTGGTGTTGGAGGCAATATTGGTGACAGTGAACATATCCGTTAATGAAGCCGGCCAGCGGGCATCGTTATAAGCGAAATCGCGCGCTGCGGATGCGCTGCCTGTCGTCGCCTCGGTGATGCGGGTTAATAAATGGAAGGTGGCGGTTTGGCCGCGGAAGTTATGTTTCCATTCGAGCTGATCGCTCTGCCCAGAGCTGGCCGTCACCTGGGGGACAAAATCCTGAAGAGCGTTATTGACGGCATAAATACTGTTTGTTGCGAGCGACTGATAGCTCAGTGTTAGGTTATCGCCCGCAGCATTCGCAATACGCGTCAAGCGACTATCGGTATAGGTGAGTGTCACAATATGATCGGGGCTGTACACAATTTTGCGCAGCTTGCCAGTGCTATCAAACCGTTTTTCAACACCGGTTTTACGATTAACCCATTTATACCCGGTAAAAGTCTCTTCGCCCGCAGCCAAAG
>JACCDR012420966.1_pt1 | contig 11019 bp, 8 predicted proteins | sample 7446431 | NCBI WGS metagenome assembly JACCDR01 (sample SAMN15323443, study PRJNA562643) | freshwater metagenome | isolation source: river surface water | place: USA:Blue River Watershed | collected 2017-08-17 | reverse complement strand
TGCAGCTCTCCCTCTTCTTTCTTGTTTTTTTTCTTTCCACCGCCGCCAGTGCCGGTCTTGAAAAGATAACTATTACAAAACTAGACATCGACTATACCGCCCCGGCCGGGTCCGGAAGTTTCGAGCGCATAGGCGTAGGGATGGGTTTCGGGAGCGGACCTCATCCGCTTCAGGTGACCCGGACGGAACAGTCAATCGACATTGTGACTCCATTCGCTGATCTCACCTGGATGAGACCCTTAAAGCTAGTCTACGACATGAAGGCCTTCTCCGCTCGTGGGACCAGTGCTGCCATCGGAACCAGGCCACACTTCCTCGTCAGTGAGCTTCTGGCCGTGACCAGCGGCGAGGGCCACGAGTACCGGGCGGAAGAGCTACGGGGAAGCTGTGAGGGATCCGGCACAGGACCTCTTCACAAGCGCCTTTTCGAAGACTGTCGGAAGAAACTTTCAGTCAGTGCTCGTCGGATCGATCTTCCTGAGGACTTTATCCTGTCCCGGATCGTTGCCAGGTTACCCATCCCTGCGAACCAGGATGTTGCCATCCCAGCACGTAATTTATCCCTCACGGTTGACGAGGGCCGCTTTGCCCTTGAGCTTTATCTCAAGCTCGTCTTCACCGCGGCCCTTCGTATCCGGGGTGAATTAGGTTACGAGGACGACTACCGCACACTTGTGCTTCGGATTGACGAGGTTCGCTTGGGAGAACTTCCCGTCACGGGGCTTTTCCTTCGGACACTCCGGGAACTCGCTCGAGGAGAGGATATCAAGGTGGCACCGCCGTTTGTCCGGATTGGCCTGGGAAAACTCTATGAACACCAGTAGAGAAACCGTCGCTGGCGTAGAACTGCTTCAGGTTCTCGGCCAGGATCCCAGCGTTGGGATCATTTTTTTTCATGGCTATGGTGCCAACATGCACGACCTCTTTCCGCTTTGGGAACTCTGGCACGCGGAGAAGTTTAATTGGTATTTCCCGAACGGCGTTCAGTCCCTTGCCATGGGTCCTTATGCAGGCCGGGCCTGGTTCTCAATCGACCTCGAGGAGCTTGACCGGGCGATCCGCGAAGGACGTACCCGCGACCTCCGGAAGAGCATTCCTCTGGAATTTGATAGTACACTCATGATCCTCGAAGATCTTGTGAAGGAGCTTTCCACACGGCACAAGACGATCATCCTCGGTGGTTTCTCCCAAGGGGCCATGTGCGCCGCTCACCTGGCGCTGCGGCCTTCGCTTCGCCTCGATGGTCTGATTCTTCTTTCAGGTGCACTCCTCGCCGAAGAGCGCTTTCCCAGCGAGGCCAGAGGAATACCGTTTTACCAATCTCACGGCCAGCAGGATTCAATCCTATCGGTGGACAGCGCTCGGGATCTGGAAGAGCGGCTTCATTCTCTACAATTTCAGGGAAAGCGCCGGGATTTCTCCGGAGGCCACGAAATCCCCCCGCCAGTCCTCGGCGATGTGAAGTCGTTTCTCCGGCAATTCTCCTAGAGGCCTAGAAGAAGTCTTACTCCTTCACGACTGGACCTTTCGAAGGCCGTGCGGACACTCTCAAAGGGAATGAATCCCATGCCACGGATGCCGAGCCTGGTTCCTGCGTAGCCGGCGTAAATGTCTTTGACCTTTGAGACCAGTGTCACCGTTACCGGATCTGAGAAGAGGTAGCGGTAATCTTGGGATGAGGTCAGAAACTCATACGACAGAGTCAGCATCAACGGTGCTGCTACAGCGATGTCTTCCGCGTGGCCCGAGGCCGCCAGCGCTTTGGCCAAGTAGAGGGGGACGTAGAAATGATAGATGTTGCGGTTCAGATCCCGCTGGAGTTCCCGCGGATAAAAGAGCATCCGGTAGTTGTCTTCGGACATATCCAGCACCAGGTTGATGGTGTCGATGACACGAGAGAGAAGCTCCTTGTTTGACTGAAACTGCTCGCTACCCTCAGTACCTGCGGTCTCTAGGTAGGCGAGGTGGAGCTTCCTAGTGCTGGTATCTTGAAATAGTGCTGCCATCACCCGGGCCGCATCGTGGTCGGTCCGGAAGTATTTTTTGGTTACGCTCCAGATGTTCAGTTCCCGCTTGTTACCTGTGATAAAGCGGTAGAGTTCCTGGTTTAAGTCGTTGAGGAAAACTTCGGTCATCGACTTTGAGAGGAGATCAATGAGGTTGGACTTAAAGGCAATAAAAACGAAGGAGCTTGGCGTCCAGGTGTTATTCGGATTCCAGGGTGGAAGAATGTTGTCAGAAAATATGACGTCATAGTCCAAGACAGCTATCAATTTTTTGACACCCTCACGGCACGCCTCCTTGCGGTTTTCCGGAAGGTAGCGGTTACAGCGCGTACCGATCACCTGGTGAAGAGCGAAGTCCCGTGGGCCTCCTTGCTGGGCGATAAACTTAAGCAGACGATTTGAACGACGATCTGCGCTATGTACTGAGGCCTCAAGGAGAGAGGAAAAGAGGAGAAGTGAAGCACATAGCAGGAGGAGATTTTTCATAGGCAGTAAGGGTGCTTTAAGCGATCGTATTGGTCAATCAAAAATCCGGTGGCAATGTTGCGCCGTACTAGAAACTAACTCTTCAAATTTCTTGGTTTTGGCATTTTCACAAGGTTTGACCTGTCATATACTTCACCCATCATTAACTCCATCTTTAAAGAGAACCTTCACTATGACTGTTTCCCACGATTATTCGTATGTCTCGTCTTCTGATAATGCTTTCATTGATGGTCTCTACCTCGACTACAAACGAAATCCCGAGTCCGTTGACCAATCTTGGAAGCAGTTTTTTCGTGGGGTAGAGTTCGCACTCGCAAAACCCGAGGCCTCTGGCCAGACAGCGGCCACGGCAACCGGAAATCTCGCCAAGGAATTTAAGGTTTACCGCCTCATCGAGGCCTACCGGTCACGAGGACACCTGGTATCAACCACCAACCCCATCCGGGAGCGCGTTAATCGTCACCCGCGGCTCGACCTCGAGGATCAGGGCCTTTCTGCTGCTGATCTCGAGGAGACCTTTGCGATCGGCGAAACTCTCGGGCTTAAGAATGCAAAGCTCAAAGACATTGTCGCCCACCTGCGCGGCATCTATTGTGGCAATCTCGGCGCCGAATACATGCACTCAAACGATTCTGATATCCGCGAGTGGTTCCAGAAAAAAATTGAAAACGGCGCTGCGGATAAAGCGTTCGGCATTGAGAAAAAGAAGCGCATCCTCGCCAAGCTTAACGAGGCGGTGGCGTTTGAGAATTTCCTTCACACTAAGTACGTGGGGCAGAAGCGATTCTCCCTCGAAGGTGGTGAGAACACTATCCCGGCCCTCGATGCCATCATCAACGCTTCAGCTTCTCATGGAGTCGAAGAAGTCGTGATTGGTATGGCCCATCGTGGCCGTTTGAACGTTCTCGCGAACGTCATGGGAAAAACCTACGAGTATATTTTTAATGAGTTCGAAGGAACGGCACAGCCGGACCTCACCATGGGTGACGGTGATGTGAAGTACCACATGGGCTATGCTTCTCAGGTCACCGCCTTGGGCGGAGAGAAGGTTTACCTTAAGCTCATGCCGAACCCGTCACATCTCGAAGCTGTGGACGCCGTCGTCCTGGGCTACACCCGTGCTCAGGGAGACACGCTCTACGGTGAGAACCCGGAGAAACTCCTTCCCATTATCATCCACGGTGACGCTGCGGTCGCAGGTCAGGGCATCGTCTACGAGACGGTCCAGATGTCAGCGCTCAAAGGCTACAACGTCGGTGGTGCGATTCATTTTGTGATCAATAATCAGATCGGCTTCACCACCGATTTTGACGACGCTCGCTCGTCCATTTATTCGACTTCCGTAGCGCGTGTGCTCGAGACACCGATCCTTCACGTCAACGGTGACGACGCCGAGGCCGTGGTCTATGCCGTTGAACTGGCAGCTGAGTTCCGGGCCAAGTTTCACAAGGACATCTTTGTCGATATGGTCTGTTACCGGAAGCACGGTCACAATGAGTCCGACGAGCCTCGCTTCACCCAACCTAAGTTCTACTCACAGATTTCAAAGCACGCCAACCCACGCGAAGTTTATAAAGATAAACTGATTGAGGGAAAGCAGATCGAGGCCCAGCTGGCCGTGCAAATGGAAGAGCAGTTTAAGAATCTCCTCCAGGACCGCTTCAACATGGTTAAGCAAAAACCTTTGCCCTACCTGTATCAGAAGCCCGAAGAGCAGTGGAAGTCCTTCCGTCGTTCAAGTCCGAAGGATTTCGACTATTCACCGAAAACTGCAGTCGCCAGGGATCTTCTCGAGAAGTCCCTCAAAGCACTCACGACGCTGCCCGCTGATTTTAAGCCGATTCAGAAAATCGAGAAACTTATTGAGGAGCGGAGTAAGCGTTGGCAAGACGATCAGGTAGACTGGGCGTTGGCAGAAAACATGGCCTACGGCTCCCTTCTTCAGGAAGGGATTAGTGTCCGGATGTCGGGCCAGGACTGTATCCGTGGTACTTTCTCCCACCGCCACGCGGGAGTAGTGGACGAGCAGTCAAACACTCGCTACATCTTCTTAAACTCCGTCGTTCAAAAACAGGCGAAGTACAAAATCTACAACTCCCTTCTCTCTGAGTACGCAGTTCTAGGTTTTGAATACGGCTATTCCCTGGGCTCTCCGAGTTCCCTTAACATTTGGGAAGCTCAGTTTGGGGATTTCGCCAACGGTGCACAGACGATCATCGATCAATTCATCTCTTCTGGAGAGTCCAAGTGGCAGCGTCAGAGTGGTGTGGTGATGTTGCTCCCGCACGGCTATGAAGGCCAGGGGCCCGAGCACTCTAATGCCCGGCCTGAGCGCTTCCTTCAGCTCGCAGCAGAGTGGAATATTGTGGTCGCTAACCTCACAACACCGGCGAACATTTTCCACGCCCTCCGGCGTCAGGTGAAGTGGGACTTCCGGAAACCTCTCGTGATCTTCACACCTAAGTCCCTTCTGCGCCATCCGGATTGCGTGTCTCCGACCAAAGACCTGATTGAAGGCGCCTTCCAGGAAATCATCGATGATACAAGTGTTACTGCGAAGGATGTGAAGCGGCTCTTGCTTTGTACCGGTAAGGTTTATTACGACCTGAAAGCGCGGCAGCAGAAGGACAAGCGCAAGGATGTCGCGATCGTGCGCCTCGAGCAGCTTTATCCGATGCCGGAAGAACAGAGCTGGAAGCTCCTTGAGAAATATAAGCACGCTGAGAAGGTGTGGGTTCAGGAAGAGCCAAAGAACATGGGGGCGTTCACTTTCCTTCGCCGCTACACGCAGTTTGATGACGTTAAGCTTATCGCGCGAAAGTCCTCAGCGTCTCCGGCGACGGGCTATGCCAGTGTTCACGCCCAGGAGCAGGCGAAGATTGTAAGCAATGCCTTCTCAGATAAGATCGAATCCGTATAAGAGATAAAAGGATAAGTTATGGTTGATGTAAAAGTTCCAAGTGTAGGCGAATCCATCTCCGAGGTCACGATCGCGAGCTGGCTCAAGAAAGACGGTGACGTGGTTAAGCTCGACGAGGCGATTTGCTCTATCGAGTCTGACAAGGCAACGCTTGAAATCTCTGCTCCCAAAGCGGGGAAGCTTAAAATCCTCATTAAAGAAGGCGAGACCGTTTCGATCGGTACAAAAGTAGCGGAGATCGATGAGACCGTCAGCGCTGGCGCATCTGCTCCAGCTGAGACCCGTGCCGCGGCCAAAGAAGCTCCTGCGGCCAGTACTGCACGTGAGACAGCAGAATCGAAAAACTTTCCTTCGCCTGCAGCTGCTAAAATTCTGGCCGAAAAGGGTGTCGACGCCGGAACTGTTTCTGGAACCGGCCGTGACGGTCGCATCACGAAGGGAGATGCCCTTGCCGCGGAACCCAAGCGCGAAGCTGTAGCGGTAGAGTCTCCACTGAAGGCGCTGGCCCGGGAAACAATATCTTCGTCCTTCTCCCGGGAAACTCGACGCGAAAAGATGACGGGTCTGCGGAAGACCATTGCTGCTCGTCTCGTGGCCGCTAAGAATACGACGGCCATGCTTACGACCTTCAACGAAGTCGACATGTCGGCAGTTATGGAACTGAGGAAAAAGTACAAAGACAGCTTCAAGGATAAGCACGGCGTGGGCCTTGGCTTCATGAGTTTCTTCACGAAGGCGGCTTGCGCGGCCCTCAAAAACTATCCGGCCGTCAATGGCATGATTGATGGCCAAGAGCTCGTCTACCATAACTACGCTGACGTTGGCGTTGCTGTCTCCACTCCGCGTGGCCTGGTTGTTCCAGTGATCCGTAATGCAGAGTCCATGGGGATGGCCGCCATTGAATCGAAGATCATTGAACTTGCGACCCGCGCTCGCGACGGTAAGATTACGCTCGAAGAGATGCAGGGCGGAACCTTCACCATCACCAATGGTGGTATTTTCGGTTCTATGCTCTCTACTCCGATATTGAACGCTCCTCAGTCCGCCATTCTGGGACTGCATAACATCGTTGAGCGCCCGGTTGCGGTTAATGGTCAGGTCGTTATCCGACCTATCATGTACCTGGCACTTTCTTATGACCACCGGATCATCGATGGTCGCGAATCCGTTTCATTCCTCAAAGCTGTTAAGGAGATGATCGAAGATCCGGCCCGTCTCCTCTTGGACGTGTAATATGGAACAGTTTGATTTGATCGTCATCGGCTCTGGCCCCGGCGGCTACATCGCTGCCATTCGCGCAGCTCAGCTCGGGAAAAAAGTCGCCATCGTCGAGCGCTACAAAACTCTCGGCGGCACTTGCTTGAATGTGGGGTGTATCCCCTCAAAGGCGTGGCTCGATTCCTCAGAGCGCTACCACGAGACAGTTCATTCTCATGCGCTCCATGGGATCGAAGTGGGGGATGTTAAGCTTAACATGAAGAAAATGTCCGATCGTGTGGCCAAGGTGGTTGAAGGCATAACTGGTGGCGTTCAGTTCTTGATGAAGAAAAACAAGATTACCGTCATCCAGGGGCATGGGTCCTTTAAAGATAAAAATACTGTTCTCGTCGCTGGAAAGGAATACGGATTCCGGCATGCGATTATCGCTACTGGTTCCAAGCCCGCATCTCTTCCGGGAGTTACCGTCGATAAGGAGCGAGTGATTACGTCAACAGAAGCGCTGAAACTTACCGATGTGCCTAAGCACATGATCGTGATCGGTGCTGGTGTTATTGGACTTGAGCTTGGTTCAGTCTTCAAACGCCTCGGGTCGAAAGTGTCAGTGGTTGAATTCGCCGACTCTTGTATCGCGTCCATGGACGTTGACATGGGCAAAGAAATTCAGAAAGTGCTCAAAAAAGACGGCATGGACTTTTACTTAGGCCATGGCGTCTCCGGAGTCACCCGGAACGGCAAAGAGGTCACAGTAAAGGCGAAAAACAAGGCCTCAGGGGAAGAGCTCGTCTTGACTGGTGACTACTGTCTTGTGGCCGTCGGGCGCAGGCCTTACACCGAGAGTCTGGGGCTTGAGAACGCGGGTCTTAAGACCGACGAGCGCGGAAGAATTCCTGTGAACGATCACCTTCAGACCTCTGAACCACATATCTATGCTATCGGAGATGTGGTTCGAGGAGCGATGCTCGCTCACAAGGCCGAGGAAGAGGGTGTCTTCGTCGCTGAGCAAATTGCAGGGCAGAAGCCTCACATTAATTATCTTCTCATTCCCGGTGTTGTTTATACCTGGCCTGAAGTTGCCTCTGTAGGACACACTGAGCAGGAACTTAAAGAGAAAGGTATCGACTATAAAGTGGGTAAGTTTCCTTTCCTTGCCCTAGGCCGTGCTGCCGCATCGAATGAAAAAAACGGACTGATCAAGGTCCTCGCAGATAAGAAGACCGATGAAATCCTTGGCGTGCATATGATTGGCCCCCGGACTGCGGACTTAATTGCTGAGGCGGTCGTCGCCATGGAGTTCCGGGCCAGTGCTGAAGACATTGGACGCATCTCCCATGCGCATCCGACCTATTCGGAAGGCTTTAAGGAAGCTTGCCTCGCCGCCACCGAGAACCGCGCTCTCAACATGTAATAAAGTTGCATTAGACCTTTGGTCATCGCTAAGCTCCCCTTCACAGGGGAGCTTATGGGTGTTCCGCCAATCGACAATAACCAGGACCGACTGCGGGAACTTCACGAGTACTCGATTCTCGACACTCCTCCGGAAACGAGCTTTAATCAGCTCGCTTTCCTAGCGGCCAAGATCGCACAGACTCCCATCGCTCTATTAAGTTTCCTTGATCATAAACGACAATGGGTTAAGGCCTCCTATGGAATCGAGGTTAAAGAGATCAACCTCCAGCTTTCGGCATGCCAGTATACCATCCGGCAACAAGAGGTGTTTGAGATCCAGGACGGGCAGAGTTGTGGCTGGCCTTCGGAGTTTTTGCGGCAACACGATCTTCGCTACTACGCCGGGGTGCCGATAAGGGCCCGCAGCGGTCTAAATATTGGAGTCCTCTGTGTCATCGACAAGGGTCCGCGTAAGCTTACAGAGGAGCAGTTAAAAATCCTCAGGACCCTGGCGCGCCATGTGCACGAGGCGCTGGAGGTGCGCCGGCAGTATCAGGAAAATCTGCGCCGTCTGAATAAAATGTTCGCCATGCGACTGCCCCCCGATCAGCATTCCGTAACACTGGTCCATTCGACGGCGGCCCGGGCCTTCGCTGAAATCTCAACCGGACTCATCGCACGCTTCAGACCTCTTCTCATGAACATTCAAAATTTCGAGAAACTCTCCCATGACCCAAGTTACGAGGTGGGTCCCGCTGACCTTGAAATTCTGTTTGAGGCCGGTCGATCCATGTTTCGGGTCGTTCATTCGCTCGAAAACTTCGTTCAAAGCCAGCGTGAAAACTCGATGAAACCCTTAGATATTTCTTCAGTCATAGGGGAGGCCCTCACTCACTTGAACCACAAATTTATCGACCAGCGCATTCAGGTGAGTGTCACTGTCGATGAGGACCTTCGGTGCGTCGGAAATCTGTATAAGCTTACTGAGGCGCTCTACTGCATTCTCAATAACGCTGTCGAGGCCGTTGCACTGCGAGCTAATGAACGGCGGATTGATGTGACGATTCGGCACGCCTCACCGGCATCGGATCATCGGGCGCTTATTATCATCAGTGATAATGGGCACGGAGTGTCGGAGTCGATTCGGGAGTATATTTTTTATCCATTTTTTACTACTAAGGCAGAGGAGGGAATGGGAATTGGTCTCGCTTTAGCGAAGGCCCACCTGCAGGTGCATGGTGGCGATGTGCGGTTGATTCATCCGGCCGGACCTACAGTCTTCGAAGTTTCGATACCCATACCGCAGTAGGAATAGCTAGGCCGCGGCCTGGTTCATCGGTTGACGGCGCAGATCGAGGAGGGCCTTAAGCTCATCCGGGCGGTCCACAAAGTGCAGTCGAACCCTTCCACGGACAGTCGTCATCTTGACTGTGGCAAAGGATTGCCCGGGGTCGGAAACCTCAACCTTGATGATGTCTGAGTACCCGATGGTTTTTGTGCCAAAGAGGAAGCTGACCGTGAGGCCATGGTCGTTGAGTGTCACCATGTGCTTAAGGTCGTAGGTGATGAATCCTGCAATCATAGCAGCAATAAATCCACCTAGAACGCTCAGGCTTCTTTGAGTAAATTCTCCGGGTGAGACTTGAAGGATGATGAAGCACTGGAGGGCATAGCCTGTGACGATGAAGGGAACTACCCGCACCATGTGATCAAGGTGCCTTTCCCGAGTAATCTTGTGCATAAGTTGCCTCCCTCAGTGCTACCTTCTCGGAGGAAGATGAATCCAGATAAAGAGAAAACTTAACGGTGCTAGTAAGTGCTCAGGCCTTGCTTCTTTTCAATGTAAGCTACAATCTGGTCCGGAGAGTCGACCCGGTAGAGAGCTGATACTTTGCCGTCACGCTGATGGAGAAGGATGTCGGCGTGGCCATGGCGCCTACGTTTGACCTCAATCATCACGATGTTCCGGTAGAGGATTTCTTCCTTGATCCGCAGAAGATCCCAGCGCAGCTCGAGGTAGTTAGGCCGCAGAATCACTTGATGATAAGTATCGTAAAGGTAATAGGCGAGGATGATGGCCGCGAGTCCTACACCGAGGAGGATATTACCATCGCCGGCGAGGTGCGGCGGCGCGAAGCGCAGGTACAGCAAGGCCTGGACCACGTACAGGACGAGCAAGAGGGGAGTCCTTCTGGCAAGGTAGCTAACGTGATTGTGACGAGTGATGTCCATTGTTGGTATCGATCCATTTTTATTCAATGCGCTATCTTCACTCGGCGCTCTCGATGTTTCAAGCTTTGAGGTGATCATATGTGCCAGGCCTTTTTGTCGGAAACACCTCCCACGGACAAGATTTGTCATAGTCACACGTCGGCGCTCGCGATAGAATAACTCATAAATTTTCTTACCGAGGAGTGAACAAGTGTCAGAGAAAAGACTGGATTCTTTTAAGGCCCGCCGGACTCTCAAAGTCGGCAATAAATCCTACGATTACTTTTCCCTGAAGGCCGCCCAGGCCGCGGGCGTCGGCGATGTCGATAACCTGCCATACTCACTTAAAGTGCTGATGGAAAATCTCCTTCGGAACGAGGATGGTTTCACTGTTTTCGGCGATGACATCAAGGCCATGGGCCAGTGGACCAAGGACAAGAAGTCGACCCGCGAAATTAACTACTACCCGGCCCGCGTGCTGATGCAGGACTTCACCGGCGTGCCCGCCGTGGTCGATCTCGTGATCGATCACTCGGTGATGGTGGACTATTCGGCTGCCAAGAATGCCTTCCAGAAGAACGGCGGCCTCGAATACGAGCGCAACGGCGAGCGCTACAAATTCCTCAAGTGGGGCCAGAAGAGCTTCAAGAACTTCCGCGTCGTTCCTCCGGGCACCGGCATCTGCCACCAGGTGAACGTTGAATACCTGGCGCAGACCGTGTGGACCGGCATCGACGGCAAATCCGAAGTGGCCTATCCCGACACGCTGGTCGGCACCGACAGCCACAC
>JACCDR012534364.1_pt1 | contig 11020 bp, 7 predicted proteins | sample 7446431 | NCBI WGS metagenome assembly JACCDR01 (sample SAMN15323443, study PRJNA562643) | freshwater metagenome | isolation source: river surface water | place: USA:Blue River Watershed | collected 2017-08-17 | reverse complement strand
GTAGCTGTGTGGAGTGTGATGAAGATGAATGGTAGTACAAGTAAGTGTGATACGTGTGAGTGGAGCTGTTGCAAAAATACTATTCTGTATTTGTACAAATGTTATTTTTGTAAGCATAAGCTAGGGAGAGGCGAAGTAGATAATTATATGTTAAGTGTACATAGATTAAATGATAAATTTTGTTGTAATATGAAGATGAAAGTAGAACTAAAGTTTATAAAAGGTACTTACATAGCGGTTTATACATGTAAGTACTGTAAAAACAAAGAAGAATATATAATAGAAGAAGGAGAATAGTGATAATGGATAGTTTTACAACAAAAGTTTGGGAAGAGTTTCCTAAAGAAGTACAGGAAATTATAGATTTAAGAAAGTATAGAGACTCTTATGTAGTACCGCATATGTCGAGAAAAAATTTAAGTAAAGACTTAATAGCTTCAATAGCATCAATAATTTCTGCTGATTCCGTAGAGGACGTAGTAAAAAAACTTAATGAGGATATGAATGCCTCAAAATGTACAGAGCCGTTTGAACTTAGTAAGATAGAAATTATAAAAACAAAAAACTGCGTGGGTATCTCTATACTACATGTATGTAAAAAGTGTGAATGCGTGGAACACAGAACTATGAAAATTCACATCTATAAGGAAAATATTTACCAGTTGGTGAAGGAAGAATTAAATCCATAATTAAATAGGGCCTAAAAAGGCCCTATAGTAGTTTGGTAGTATTGTAAGATTATCCACTTAAATCAAAGTCTATCTTCTATTATACCACAAAGGAGGCGTAATACAATGGTATTAATGTATGTTTTAGTAGGCATCTTAGTTATAACAAATATAGCTATTATAGCTATGTATTTTAAAGAAAAATCGGAAGTTAAAGAGATCATTAAAAACACAACAGAGGTGCAGATGACAATAGAGTCACTAAGAACAACAGTTAAAAACATATCAGAAGAGTTTTATAGTTTAGACCGATTGATAGATGCTCGTATACAGGCGCATGTCAATCGATTAAACGAGACAATAGAGTCAACAGTATTAGTTGACGAACCCACACTTGATGATAAATACTTAGATCAACAGTTGTCTGAAACTGTTGATAACATGGGTATAGAAAACCCATACAAAGAGAAATCAATGTCTTTTGAAGAAATAATCGAGAAGTACCCAGAGTTAAAAAAAGGCATTGAAAGAAATGGAGTATCAGGCAGATTGCCTGGTATAATAGAAGGTGAAACAATAGACTTGGGAGGTGTGCAGTAAATGGTAGAGATACAAAATGCAATTTTTTTATCACCATCAACTCAAAAAGATAATAAGCTAGTTAAAGGTAACCCATTTAACCTGGACAACGAAAACCAACTATGTAATCTTATCACAGATTGCATAGTAGAAGGGTTAAAAAGAAGTTATGAGTTTATGAAAAGTTCTATAATTATGAGAAATGGTCAAGATAGCGACTTGACCACCGCAGTAAGGTCATCAAACATAGGTGTGGAGATGAACCCAGATACTAAGTTCTACCATCTAGCTATCCACACAAATGCAGGCGGAGGAAGAGGATTTGAAGTGTTTTGTTATCAAAAGTTCGATAACAAAGGTGTAGCGGTTACAAAAGGGGCAGAATTCGCCTCTAATATCCTAAACTCTATAAAAAATATCGGTCTTCCAAATCGAGGTCTAAAAGAAGGTAAGGACTTCTACGATAAAAATAAATCAATATATGAGCTAGAGCATACAAAAGCACCAGCAGCTTTAATAGAACTTGGTTTTCATGATAATCTTGCAGATATGCAAGAACTATTTAAAAACCTTGATAAATACGTTGAGGGTATAGTTAAGGCTATACTTAAAACATTTGGCATAAAAGAAGAGGTTGACTGGAAGCTAAAATATGATACACTTAAAAAAGAAATGAGTAACATACTAACCAGATACTAGCCCGTACAAAAAAGAGACCGACTTAGGTCTCTTTTTTAGTATTTAGAAATTTTTTAAATTATGAGAATTCATTTGAAACTATCATATATTAAGACACCAAGAGCTGTCAATAGGATACTAATTATAAATCCCATTGCAGCTATTATCTTATTACTTACGCCCCTAAAGCCTTCTTGTATCTCTTTCCTCATATCTACCATATCATTTTCGACCCTCCTTACATCTTCTTTAATAGCAACTATAGTGGTATCTGTAGCTAAATGTTCAGCTTTTAGCTCCCAGGTTTGATTTTTTAAACTTTCTATTATTTCATCTTTACTACAAATATGCTGGGTCATTGATTAAGCTCCTTTTTCTTTTTTTTCAAGTCCTGCCATGTGCTATAGTCATCAGGGGATAAGAATTCCTGAATCTTAGTATCAATTTCATTATACGATTTAATGCCCTGGTCTTTTAAATCTCTTCTTAATTTTTCAATTCCTTTTTCAAACTCAAAATCAGAGAGCTGCTGTGTTGCTAAATCTTTTTTATTAAATTCTTCGGACCTAGATTTACTGGTCACCGATGTATCAACTGTAAATCCAGCGGCATTTTTTATAGCCTTTTGTGACCTTTCCATCAGAGTTTCCCCTTGACCATTAAAAGCCATGTAAAACTTTGATAGTACACCAGCATAGCTTTTAACCAAGTAATCAGCTTGCTTTGGAGATAGGCCGATGCTTTCTAGAACAGGTCCTAATTTTACGCTTGCAAGACTCGTAGTATCATCGTAGATATTTCTCTTTGATTTTCTGGCCAGGATCATAGACATTGGTTCTATATTTTTACCAAAGTAATCTTTGTTTCCACCTAATTTAATATTGATAATTGGTCCTGCCAATCCTCCGCGGCTTAGTTCTTCGACAGGATTGTAAAAACTTTGTCCAAAGCTTTTTAACATATCTGTACCATCCAAAGCCTTCTTATTACCATCCACAAAGTATTGATACATCTTGTCAAATAAGGTGCTAAATAAGAAAGCGATCTCCCTATTCTTAGGTACCTTAAAGTATTCTGTATCACTTATTGGGAGTAGGTAATTGTTGTCCCTTACATAGTTAGGAATGTCATTATAGGCTTTAGAGTTTAATTGGTTGTTCCATATATCCAATACTATTGTAGGTACCGTTACAGCACCAAGGGCCTTAAGTACTGGTTTAAAATTGCCTTTAGCTGCCTCAAGTACAACTCCCCTAAAAAACTTATCAACACCCTGCACACCTGCATTCATATAAGGGAATAGTACATCTAAACTCTTGGTTATATCTCCACCTCTTGCAAAGTTAACGGTGACATCACCTGACCCATATAATGCTTTTTCTATGGCCGCTGTCTCACTAAGTCCAGCTTTTAAACCTTTATTATATACATATCTAAACTCAGTTAACCTAGGCATTGTCTCAGACAATGATCCGAAGTAGTTAAGCACCTCTAGTATCTTTCTTGACTTTCTTGCGTCCATCTGCTTTTCTATAGCTGTTGCATTACTAGTTACACCACCCAAAGCTTGAAATTGTTTATACAAGTCATCTTTTTTCATTATACTTGCAGCAGATTTGAATAGCTCCTTGGTGTATGTAATAGGATTGTGTATCGATCCTTGTACAAACCCCGTAGGAACATCCCTAAATACGTTTTTAACCGCAAAGAAAGGATTGTATACTGTTACAACATTCTTGAAGTTTTGGGTTATATACTTATTAAATCCCCTTAGAAGCTCAACTTCCTCAGACATGTTTACTTTATTTAACTTATTTAGTCCTTGCCATAAAGCAAAGTCATTGATCTTTAGAGTGATAGGCTCGCCTTTTTCTAGCACAGTTAAAAAGTTACCTTCTTTAGCAGACATGATCTGGCTGTCGAACCTGTTTAATAATGCTTCCATACCTTCTTTAGGGCTTAGCATAGACTCAACTTGGGCCTGCATACTCTTAGGCATTTTTTCCACAACTTGTGCATATTTTTGCATAGCTTCAGGATTATCCAAAACGTTCTGAAGAATTTGTTGGTAAATTTTATTTCTCCTTTGCGCTCTTACTATACGTTGAACATAGGCAGGCATAGAAGCTGATAAAGGAACAATTTCCTCTGTTCCACCTTTAGCAGCCTTAAGCACCTTATTGCTTATCCTATTGCCGGGTATAAACATTGCCTCGCCTTCGGTTACTCGATAAGTCGGCACATAATCAGGATACATCTGTCTCATAGTGTTATATGCTTCTTCACTGATGAGGTCACCGTCGACTAACCATTCCCGCGAAAAATCATCCACCCATTGGTTGATCTCAGAAGAAGCCTTTTGAAACTCAGGAAATTCTTTCTCATATTGTGCAACAAGTTCTTCTGCCCTTTTTATAGACATTACTTTATTGTCCACAGCAAGTACAGGTTTACCAACTTTCATCCTTGCTATATGATGTTTAGCAAAAAGATACGATTCCCATTCATTCTGAAACCCTTTAGGCGCAACAAGTACATCAGCTAAACTCTTGTCGCTTAGTTTCTTACCAAGCTTAGTAACTAGATTTCTTGTGTTAATAGCTTCAACTGTACCATGGTATTTCTTGTAGTTCTGGGCGGTCATTTTAACATTTACACCAGTTTCAGATATAGCGCTCTGGTTATCTATAAAATAATTGTGCATTCTTCTTACAAAGTCCCTGGCCTTTTCCTTCATGCCCTTTTTAGGTGGATTATAGTCAGGGAGGTTTGTAGCTTCATTCATTACCCTATTTCTTGTAGGATCAAATTCCTGCTCGCGGATCGGCATTTCCTGCTCTCTTACTGTCGATCCTAACCTTATCCTTTGCTGCTCTTCTGCTAAGCTCTTTTGTATTTCTTTTAGCCTGGTTTTTAACTCAACTTGTTTTGTCTTGGTATTTATTTTCTTAAGCTGTTGGTTTATCTTTACGCGCTCAGCTTTAAGAGCTGTTATTGCTTCATTCTCAACAGCCTGAGCTACAGGTGCGATTTTTGTACCTGCCATTTCAGTTTTAAATATGTTATCTATGTATCCGATCTCAAAACGATCCGATCCACTAACATGACCTTTTTTAATCATCAGGTCAAGTAGTGTTTTCGGGTTCTTAACGACTTCACCTTCCGATCCGATAAACCCTTTACCAATATCTCTTATATGCTCTATCTCTTCTCTTAATGCCCCAACAATCTCAAGTGGGTCCTTATCTTTATTGTATCTAACTTCTATCTTTCCGTTCTTGGCCTCTATCCTTGCAAAGTTAGATTCACCTTGCAAGGTACTGTCTATCTTAATGTCACCTTTTAGCTCATACTTTTTAACATAATATTCTATGACCTTTTCAGGGTCTTTACTACCTACTTTCTTTTCTATAGCTGTGCCAATCCCTTTTAGCATCCTTTTAGTAGCTGCTTTTTCCAAGGCAAGCTTTTCAGTTTTAGACAGCTTACTAATGTCCATATCTAACCCATATGTCGTTATAAATTTAGGATTATACTTAGATATACGTTCAACGGCCGCTGCTGCTTTTTCTGTACCTTTAATAGCGCCTAATACCTTTTTACCAGCAGCACCAGCAACAGGACCTAAGATACCTAATCCTGTACCAAATGCAGTTGAAGTTAGCACTTCCTTACCTGATTCTTTCAAGTTCTCTTTAGTAAACTCTTTTTTCTGAGTTAAGTAGCTCATGCCTTCTTCTGTCGCTTCTACAGCTCCAAATCCTGCACCGGTATGCGCTCCGCTTACTAAAGATCGTCTTACCAGCCCACCACCAGTCTTAAGACCTAGCTTACTAAGTCCAGTACCAGCGCCTTTAAATATGTAATTAGATGGATTATAAGGAGTGAAAAATGCTGCAAGCTTAGCTACATTAGCAGTTACAGTAGGATTATCTGTCTCCTGTAAAAACGATCCGGATGCATAGCCTTCTGCTGCATCTGATACAAAAGCTGCTACTTTTTTCGCATTTTCAGGAGATAGTTTGGTAAGTTCAGTTTCTAAGCCTACCATAGATTGGTCACCTGTGAACACTTCGTATACATACTCGCTAACTAGCTTTTTAGTAGTAGCAGGTATATCGCCCAACAGTTCAGTAAATGACCTTTTAATATATTGAAATAGGCCCTCGCCTTCTTTTGGCTGCATCTGCTTTTTAGTATCGCTAACCTTATTAGCTGCTGTTATCGTAGCATTCTCTTTTGACAGCTTTTCGTTTTTACGTATATTCTTAGCCATCTCGTTTATATGGCTCTTGTATATAGTCTCAAGCTGCTTCTGGTCGATCTTAGTAGGGCTAGTCTCATTCTTAGCAACCGAAGCCATCCTACCATTTGTTATATAGTAAAAATTGTTATCGTTCTCCGCAATGACCTGTATTTCTGTCTGAGGAGTGATAACATACTCACCGGTCTCCTGATCCACAGTCTTATACTTGTAAACTTTAAAAGGTTCCCTTAAAGGTCTTAGCCCCATAGTAGATATATAGGTCTGTATTCCCTCATCTATTCTACCGGATTTAATCTTTCTAACCTTAGAAAAGTCAGGTGTCCTAAGACCTTTAAATATGGTCCTAGTGTTTTCTTTGAACTGTATATCTGTGTATTTATCCGGGTCCTGAATCCTGTAACTTGTCTGCATTATCCTATCAATATTATCCCTAATAAGTGGTTTTTTGATAATAGGGCTGGGAGGTGCAGGCTTATAGAAATCTGATCCAATCATTACAGGAGACTTTTTATAAGATTGCTGTAATCTCTTAGTCTCTTCCTTTTCAATTTCCCTTCGCATGTATCGTTCTGCTTCATTTTCGTAATCATATATTGACCAATCCATCACTACACCTCCTCTTATAGATACGGCAGCTTAGTAGTCTTTTTCTTGCTTCCAAGCTGTTGTAATTTTGCCAATGTTTTAGGACCGACAATACCATCCGGAGTTAACCCATTTAGCTTCTGGAATTGCTTAATGGCATTCTTTGTTTCTGATCCCATCTTGCCATCAATGGAGATCATGTAACCATAATTGTTAAGATAGGTTTGGATTTGTTTAGTGGAAGAAGAACCACCACTACCACCACTACTACCACTACTACCACTTACACTACCTCCACCACCGCCTCCGGTATAGTACCCCATTACCTTCTTGATATAGTTTTTAGTCTCAGATGGCAAACTATTGTAAGAATTGTTTGCTCTACCAGGACCGGCATTATAACTTATTAATGCCTTTTCTATACTCTTATATTTTTTAAGATAGGTGGATAGGTATTTAACTCCACCTTTTATATTTTGTTCAACATTATATGGATTAACACCTAGACCACTAGCAGTACCAGGCATTAATTGCATTAATCCTATGGCACCTACACTAGACCTAGCACCGGTGTTAAAGTTAGATTCTTGCTTCATAACCGCCCTTACAAGATTAGCGTCAACTCCATACATCTTGGCATATTTATTTATATAAGAATCTATTTGGCTGTTTCCAGTACTATTTTTTAGCGTTTGATAGCTGGCGGCTGTGCTATAATTACCTGTGGCATAGTATCCGCTTCCACTGGAAGAACCACCTATAGGACCACCACTTTGCATGCTGTTCTGATATCCTGCAAGCTTTTTATCAAGCTCATATTTTTCTTTCATAAGTTTTCTTTGACTAGCTTCTTCTATACTAGTCTTATATTTAATCAAGTCCTTTTCAACTTTTGCCTGCTCCTGGGCTAACTTCTTTTCCTGTTCAAATTGTTTTTGGATTTTTATAAGTTCATTTTTCTGTTGCTGTTCAAGCTCTTTCACCCATTGTGCCTTCTGTCCTATAGGAAGGCCAAGGATGACAGAAGTCTCTTTATCTACATATCCTATAGCATCTACTCTTCTATAAGCGTTTTCTATCTGGGCCATCTTTTGTTCTAAGTTAAACTGTTTAAGCTGCAATTGATATTGTTTATCTGCATTTCTCTGATCCAACAATAGTTGAAATTTCTCTAACTCCTGTTGGTCTAGCTGCAATATGAAATCGGCCTTACTCTGTATTAGCTTAAGTTGATCCGACCATCTATCAGCCTGCTGAGCGTCCCACTGCATGAGAGTTGTAGCCATCTGTATTTCTCTATTTTTCTGGTCAGCGTACCTCTGATAAGCAACCTGCTCGTACTGTGGTATCAACACGCCCTGCTGATACGCTGTCTTAGCTATTGTACCGCTGCTGTATAAAGTACCTTTTGCACCTGCCTGTTCTCTTATAACTCTGCCTGCTTCTTGCTGTGCTATCTTAAGTGCTTCATCAGTAGCAGGGTTATAACTAAACGGTTGGTTAGCAGACTGTAATAGGTTCATAAGGTATTGTTCCAACTCTGCTGGTGTTTTATATGGAGTTATGGCTTTTAACTGTTCCATTAACGTATTTATCTGTTCCTGGTAAGGTGACACATACTGCCCTGTTTCAGTAGTCTTTGTAGGAGCGTTAAGCTCTGCAAATGTTTTAGACTGCTGGACAAAATTATTATATATATTTTGATATTGGGTCTCCGATCCATAACCACCAGTTGTAGTTAATGGATCAGTTAGTTCTTTAGGTATAGTAAAATTACCTATCTTAAAATTCTTAGCTGCATCTTCTGCTATAGTGACACCTTTATTCTTTATCCAGTCTTGCAGCTTAATGCTGGATAGGGTATTACTATTTATATTTGACGCATCTTTAACCACATTAGCTGCTGTGTTATTAGCTGCTTGACTTAGGCTCTTTATTAGGTCTTGTACGCTCTGTATACTTGTCATATTACTTGCCATAGTTATTCCCCCATCCTGTAGTATTTTTAGCTATTTCACCGAATAGGAATTGCTTTTGTGGAGTTAGCTTAGGTACATTTCTGTAATATATTTCAATGTTAGGCGGTTCATAGTCTGGAAGTCCATACTCAGCTTTTAATCTGTTATATACTTCCCTTGTTATCTCCCCAGCCTTCATTTTTTCATACAGCCAGTTTATAGCTGCTGTCCTTCTCTCGCCTGTAATAACTGTCTTATGCCCTGATACGGTAAACTGATCCAGCATATGGGCTTTAGTTAAGTTATACATTGTGTCTAAAGCTTGGTTCTTCTGCTTTATGACTGCTTCTTCTCTTGCCCTTTGTTCAGCGGCTGCCTGTGCTTTTGCCTCAGCCAATCTTCTATAAGCTTCTTGCTGCTCAGCCAATTTGGTCTTGTATCCGTACTCTTGTTGCATAAGCCTTAACTGACTAGCAAGGGATACTTTTTCCCTTTGAGCCACAAGTTCCTTTTCGATCTGAGCGTTTACTTTTTGCATCTTAATGTCATATTCGAACTTCTTTTTCATGATAGCAAGCTCTGAATTTTGCTCAGCTATCATCTTTTTAACCCATGCAGCCTTAGAACCAACAGGAACACCTAACAATATAGATACTTCCTTATCTGCATACCCAAGAGTATCCATCTTCTTGTATGCAGTATCTAACTTTTGCTGAGTTTCTTGCATCCTGATCCTTCGCTCATCAAGTTGATAATCCATCTCCCATCTTCGCTGTTCCATCATGGCCTTAAATACATTTAAGTCCCTAGCATTTAACTTTAGTATAAAGTCGGACTTAGCTTGAAGTAGCTGCCAATCTGACATACTATTATTAGCCTGGGATTGATCCCACTGCATAAGCACACCTGATAGAGCCATTTGTCTGTTTAAGAAGTCCTGCTCTCTCTGATAAGCAGCCTGCTCGAACTGTGGATATAGCTTTTGCATTTGTTGGCTAACAATGTTTTGTTGTTCTGATCCATATATAAATCCACGTTTACCGGCCATCTGAGATATCGAGCTTTCTAATTGCTCCCTGGCTGCAATTACATTCGGATCATCGTCAAAACTATATGAGAATTGTTGGCTTTGTCTCTCCAACATCTCGGACATATACTGCTTAATGTAATCCGGAGTTTGGTATGATTGGTAGTTCATCGTGTCAGATACTATGCCCTGTTGGTTTACAAATGGTTGTAATAGCTGTTGGTAATCTAGTTCAGTACCAAACAGCTCATTATTTTTATATTCTAAATTGGTGTTTCCTATGTTTACCGGAACACCATTAATTAGTAGTCTATTGGTTTCTGGATTAAATGTTACAGGCACACTGTAATTCTGGGCGTAACTTTGTAAACTCTGTCCAGCAAAGCCCTGATTTAACCCTCCCAAAAATTCCTGGTAGTCCATATAAACACCTCCTAATATTCTCTATTTGCTTTATATCCAGTTAGTAAGTAGTATTTTGGCCCTACTTGTGATCCTAAATATATGTATCCATGGTGTAATAGCTTAAATGGCGAAGTGCATCTTACATTTCTTAAGTTGTTCACATTTGAATTCTGTTGATGCACAACCTGTACTATCCCATCCGCAGTCTTACTTATGTTCCATTTAACATTATCCCCATAGCTAAGTGTAGGTAAGTTAGCTGTGTACCTATCTATAGTAGAGTTATACTTAACATCAACATATAATACTGATGTTGTTGCCCATACATTTATTTCATTAGATGTATCATACCACCATGTGAATTCTGGACTAAACCCAACAGATCGCACTTGGAAAGATAAATCTATATTAAAATTATCATATTGTCTGCTTTCCATCCTTAACTCGTACTGGCTAGGAGATGTACCAACATTTAGAATCTGCCATTCTGTTGAGTTCCAATGCGTTAACATGTGTTTGCCCTGATACTGCCAATATTCATTAGTGTAAGTTGATCCTATTACTTTTTGAAAATCGTTAAAAGGCAAAGTAAAAGCGGAGCTTGTCTGATCCGCTCTATGAAGAGCAAGATAATCATAAGTTACACCTATACCAGAAGAAGCTATCAAAGCCCTCCATCCGAAGGACGCATAAGATATCGCGGAAAATGATGGTGTTCCTGCAACACTTGCATAAGAACCAAGTTTTCTAGCTATAAGATTATAGCCGGTACTTATAGGATACCCAAATGTACTATGGTACAGGTACCTATAATAGTTAGCTGATGATCCACCGATAAAGATAAATACACCAT
>JACCDR012113115.1_pt1 | contig 11020 bp, 7 predicted proteins | sample 7446431 | NCBI WGS metagenome assembly JACCDR01 (sample SAMN15323443, study PRJNA562643) | freshwater metagenome | isolation source: river surface water | place: USA:Blue River Watershed | collected 2017-08-17 | reverse complement strand
CGCCGCCTCATCGACTCCGGCCGAACTCGTCGTCGCGGGGAAAAACACCCTGCGCCTCGGCGACATCCTCGTGGGCGATGTCTGGCTCTGCTCCGGCCAGTCGAACATGGAGTGGCCCGTCTCAAAATCGCTGAATGCCGACGAGGAAATCGCCGCCGCGAATCTCCCGCTGATCCGCCAGCTGAAGCTCAAGCGCCAGGTCTCCACCGAACCCGCCGACACGGTTGACACACTCGGCGGCTGGCAGCCGTGCTCCCCGCAGACGGCCGGCGAATTCACCGCCGTGGGCCTGTTTTTCGCGCGCGATCTGCAACCGCGCCTCGGCGTGCCGATCGGCCTGCTCAACAGCACCTACGGCGGCACACCCATCGAGGCCTGGATGAGCGTGCCCGCGCTCGCGAGCGACCCCGCATTCGCCGTCGTGGCCGAGCGCTGGGCGCAGGCGACCGCGAGCTTTCCCGAGGATCAGGCTCGCTATGAAGCCGCCACCGCCGAGTGGCGCGCCGCCGAGGCCGCCGCCAAAGCCAAGGGCGAAAGCTACACCGCCCCGCGCCCGCGCCGACCGGACGGCACCGATCTCTACAAGCCCACCGGCCTCTACCACGGCATGATCGCGCCCATCCTGCCGGCCGCCATTCGGGGTGTGCTCTGGTATCAGGGCGAAACCAATGCCTCGCGAGCGGACGAATATGCACGCCTGTTTCCGGCGCTCATCACCCACTGGCGCGCGCATCTCGGTCAGGGCGATGTGCCCTTTTTCTGGGTACAACTCGCCGCCTACGCCGCCGGCGATGCCACGGGCACGCACTGGGCCCGGCTCCGCGACGCGCAGAACGCCACGCTCGCCCTGCCCGCCACCGGCCAGGCCGTCGCCATCGATGTCGGCGATCCGGACGACATCCATCCGACCAACAAACAGGAAGTCGGCCGCCGCCTCGCGCTGCTCGCGCGCGCCAAGGTTTACGGCGGGCTCGTCGATTTTTCCGGTCCGGTTTTCAAGAACGCGGTGCGCGAAGGCGCGACCCTGCGCGTGAACTTCGACTACGCGGACAACGGCCTCATCGCCCGCGACAAACCGCTGCAATCCTTCCAGGTGGCTGGAGCCGACCAGAAGTTTTTCCCCGCGATCGCCAAGATCGAGCGCGACACGGTGGTCGTGTCCGCCGCGGAAGTTCCCGAGCCCGTCGCCGTGCGCTACGCCTGGACGAATGCGCCCGAGGCCAATCTCTACAACGGCGCCGGCCTGCCCGCCGTCCCGTTTCGCAGCGATGCGTGGTGAGCCCACCGACACCCGCGCACCCAGCGAGAAATCATTCTCGTTCTCGTACTCCTACTCGTTCTCCCGATTTGTGAAGAGCGCAGGTAAATCTTCCGAAGGTAGGGCGGGTTGCCCCCAACCCGTCGTTTGGACTTCACTCGCGCTTCAACATCGCAAGACACGCGACCTCGCTCCGGCGCGTTGAGGACAACGCGCCCTACCTTCGGAAGACCCGATTAAACGAAAACGTAAGATTTCCCCTCCCCGCGCGTCTCCTCTTCCACGCGCTCCCGCGCCATCCGTCTTTTTTCCTCTCCATCATCCCATGAAAATCCGACTCCTCGCCCTTCTGCTAGCACCGTGCGCGCTCGTCTCCGCCCTCGCGGGCACACCGGTCGCCTCGCAGATCACCGCCGCCACCGTGTACACCGACCGCGCGATCGTCACCCGCACCGCGCAGACCGAACTCACGGCCGGCGAGACCGAGCTGGTCTTTGAAAAACTGCCCGCCGGACTCGTCGATCAATCCCTCCAAGTCTCCGGCCGCGGCACCGCAGGTGTGACGATCCTCGACGTCAACGCGCGCACCAGCTTCAGCCCGACCACGCCCGATCCACGCGTGAAATCCCTCGAAGACCAGATCGCCGACGAGCGGAAAAAACTCCGCACACTGGGCGACCGGGGCGTCGCCCTCGATCAGCAGCTCACCCTTGTCGGCAAAATCGAAAACGCCGTGACCGCGCCGCCCACGAAAGAGTCCCCCGCCTCGCGCCCGGGCTTCGACGAATGGCAGAAGCTCATGAGTTTTTCCGACGAAGCGCGCACCAAGATCGCCGCCGAGCGCCTGGCGCTCGATGTGCAGCGTGAGGACGTGCAGGCAAAAATCACCGCGCTCGAAGCCCAGCTCAACGAACTGCGCGGACTCGCCGGCGGCGGCCGCAGCTACAAAACCGTGACCGTGCGCGTCGCCGCCGCGAACGCCGGCTCCCTTGAACTCTCGCTCGCGTATGCGGTGCCGGGTGCGTCCTGGACGCCCTCCTACAATTCGCGCCTGCGCGGCGAAGACCGTGCGGTGGAGCTCTCTTACTTCGGCATCGTCCGCCAGAACACCGGTGAAGACTGGAAGGCCGTGGCGCTCACGCTCTCGACCGCCAAGCCCGGACTCGGCGGCGGAGCGCCGGAACTGAGTACGTGGGTGGTGGATGTGTATCAGCCACAAGTCATGTCTGGTGCCGCTTTTGGGGGTTCAGATATGAGCAATGAAGCGGATAAGCTCGCCAAGGTTGCTAATGAATCAAAGCGACGGCGCGCAGTAGGAGCGGTCACCATGACCAACTCCTTCGCGCTCGCCGAAGCCCCCGCCGCTCCCATCGCCGCCGAATACGCTTCAGCCACCGTCGACTCCTCCTCGACCAGCGCCTCCTTCAAGATCACCGCGCCGGCCACGATCCTCAGCGACAACGCCACGCAGAAAGTCGCGATCACCACGGTGAAGCTCGCAGCCAATCTCCAGTACCAAGCCACGCCGCGCCTGATCGAGACCGCCTTCCTCAGCGCGTATGTCACGAACACCACCGACTTTCCCCTGCTCGCCGGCAGCGTGAACACCTTTCTCGGCGACAACTTCGTCGCCACCAGCGCGCTCAAGACCGTGATGCCCACGGAAAAATTCGAACTCGCGCTCGGTGCCGACGAGAGCATCGGCGTGAAGCGCCGGCTCGTGAACCGCTTCAGCGAAGACATCGGCCTAACCGGCAGCGGACGGCGCGTGACCTACGAGTTTCTCGTCACACTCACCAACAACCGGAAATCCGCCGAACGCGTCGTCTTCAAAGACGTGCTCCCGGTGTCGCGCAATGAGAAGATCCTCGTGAAACTGCTCGGCCCCGCCGAGCGAGACGTCGGCACCACGGCCGCGCCCAAGGAAGTGACACGCGAGGCCGACGGAAAACTCGTGTGGCGCCTCGATCTGAAGCCCGGCGAGAAACGCGAGATTCCGCTGAAGTTCAGCGTCGATTACCCCGCCGATGTGACCGTGACCGGACTCGAATAAAGGTTCAGGCGGTGTAGGCGGGGTGCCCTCACCCCGCGCTCGTGTCGCAAGCAAGATCATCGTCATGCGGGGTGAGGGCACCCCGCCTACACGCTTAGCGCGGACCGGCATCGACGCTCCATGCAATCGGTTCATTCGGTCCGCCTTGCTTGCGCGTGGCAGGAGACTGGCTTAGCTCCGCCTGCCATGCGCTCCCGATTCCTCCTCCTCACGTCGCTCTTCCTCGCCATGTTTTCCTTTTCCCGCGCCGAGCCCCTCACCGTCGGCGCCGCCGCGCCGCTCATCTCCGCCACCACCGAGACCGGTGCCACGCTGAACTTCGCGGAGGTTTATCCGAAGGGCTACACCCTCGTTTATTTTTATCCCAAGGCCGACACGCCCGGCTGCACCGCCCAGGGCTGTTCGTTGCGCGACGCCTATGCCGAGCTCGCCAAACGAGGCGTCACCGTGATCGGCGTCAGCACCGACAGCGTCGAGGCGCAGAAAAAATTTAAGGAGAAATACAATCTTCCCTTCACCCTGATCGCCGACACCGACAAGAGCGTGATGAAGGCGTTCGGACAAGACGGCGTGCCGGTGGTGGGCTTCGCGAAACGCCAGGCCTATCTCATCAACAAAGAAGGCAAGATCGTGTGGCTCGACCTGACGGCCTCGACGAAACAACAGGCCGAAGACGTGCTGGCCGCGCTCAAGCAACTCGAGGGCGCCGAGAAGAGCTGATCCCGCCGAGAGAAGCCGCGCGTCCAGTGCAGGGCCGGTGTTACGGGACGCGCGAAAGAGTTTATCGAGGCAGTCGCGGCGAGGACGGCCGACGAGCGTCCGTGACATTCAGGTCACGGACGTCACATTCGCGCGACTCCCCTGTTCGACGCGCCCCGCTTTTGTTACACTTCCGTGCGATGGAGCCGAAACCGCTCAAAGTTCGCACTGTGATCATCTCCGATGTCCACCTCGGCACGGACGACTGCAAAATTCGCGAGGTAAATCACTTTCTGAAACACACTCGTTGCGAGCGCTTGATTCTCAACGGCGACATCATCGACGGCTGGCGTCTGAAAAAAACCGGCTACTGGCCGAAGTCTCACACCCGTTTCGTCCGCCTCATCCTCAAGAAACTGGAGAAGAAGGACACCGAGGTGATCTATCTGCGCGGCAATCACGACGACGTCCTGGCCAAGTTTCTCCCCATCGCCTTTGAGAATCTGCAGATCGTGGAGGACTTCATCCACACGACGCCCCGGGGAGACTATCTGGTGCTGCACGGCGACGTGTTCGACACGATCACCAAAAACTTCGTGTTCCTCGCCTATGTGGGCGACTGGGGGTATCGCGCGCTCATGCGCCTCAACCGCCTCTACAACCGCTGGCGGGCCTGGCAGGGGAAGGAATACTACTCGCTGAGCAAGGCGGTGAAGGCGCGCGTCAAGAAGGCCGTCAGTCACGTCTCCCATTTCGAGCGGCACATCGCGGAGCTGGCCCGTAGCCGGGGTTGTGTGGGCGTCATGTGCGGCCACATCCACACGCCGGCCGATCACATGATGGGCGACATCCACTACCTCAATTCCGGCGACTGGGTCGAATCGCTCACCGGCATCGTCGAGCACTACGACGGCAAATTCGAGATCATCAACTTCGCCCACTTCCGCGCGCTCTACCCGCTGGAGGACGAAACCGCCGAGGCCGCCGAAACGCCCGAGGCGGCCAAACCCGCGCTGGCTCCGCTGCCCAACTGACATGGCTTACGGAATGCCGCAGCCACTTAAGCAGCGGAAATTTTAAGAACCACCGAGGCCCAGAGGACACAGAGCCACACGGCCATTCCGCTCTGCAAAGAGCTGCAGTTTTTTGAACAAAAGAGAGGGTTCTCGAAGGCTCGGAGGTCGCCCGACGGCGTTGCGGCCTTCGCTCTCTTGGCGAACTCCTGTTCAAATCCGTCTTCGAGAAAAAACCCCAAACGGCTCGTTGAGGGCAACGCGCCCTACCCACGGCAGTTTCCAACACGGTCTCAGCCACGCGGCGCTTACTTTTGGTTCACGCGCGTGCGCAGGAAGGCCAGCACGTCTTGAAATTTGCCGCGGTTGGCTTCGTCGGTCGTGACGAGATTTTCGTGAGCCTCGAGGACCAGCCGCGCGCTTTCGAGTTCGCTGCGCGGGGCATCGCAGGTCAGCGCCGTGCCCGCCGAACCGGGAGCGATGCCGGCGTCACCAGTGTCCACGGTGGCGAGGCGGTGCAGGCCCAGATTGCGGATGAGTTCGAGATTGCGCGTGCCCACGTTGGCCAGCACCAGGCTGCCCGCGGGCTTGAGTTTGCGCAGCTGCAGACCGGCCCCGGCGATCACGCCGAGAAAGGTGCTGTCCATGCTGACGCAGCCCTTGAAATCGATCACGAAGCGAATCTTCCCCTCCTTGATGCGCTCGTTGAAAAAATCGTGGATGCAGCCGCTGTTTTGAAACGAAGCACGTCCTTCGATGCGAATCACAATCGGCTCGGAAAACGCATCGACGAGAAAAACGGGTTTGGCGGAGTCGGCCATGACGAGAGGAGAATGACCGGCCCGGAGAGGCCGTAAAGCCAGACTCCGGGCCGGCGGTTGAATGAAATGCTACTCAGTTCTTCGACACAATCTGGCGTAAAACGTAGGGCAAAATCCCGCCGTGCTGGTAGTAATCGATCTCGATGGGCGTATCGATCCGGCAGCGGACGGTCACATTTTCCACCAAGCCACCCGTGCGGGTGATGCGCAGGGTCAGGTCCTGCTGCGGCTTGATCGCGGGCGTGAGGCCGAGGACGTCAAAGGTCTCCGTGCCGTCGAGCTTCAGGGTCTGCGCAGTCGTGCCTTCCTTGAACTGCAACGGGAGCACGCCCATGCCGACGAGGTTGGAGCGGTGGATGCGCTCGAAGCTCTGCGCGACGACCACTTTCACGCCGAGTTGATTGGTGCCTTTCGCGGCCCAGTCGCGCGAGGAGCCGGTGCCGTACTCCTGACCGGCGATGACGATCAGCGGTGTGCCGGCGGCGATGTGTTTCGCGGCGGCATCGTAGATCGGCATCTTTTCACCGGTCGGCTGGTAGATCGTGTTGCCGCCTTCTTCGCCGCCGAGCATCAGGTTTTTGATGCGGACATTGGCGAAGGTGCCGCGGGTCATGATGCGGTCGTTGCCGCGGCGGGAGCCGTAGGAGTTGAAGTCTTCGAAGGTGACGCCGTTTTCCAGCAGGTATTTGCCGGCTGGAGACGACTTCTTGATGGCGCCGGCGGGCGAGATGTGGTCGGTCGTCACGGAGTCGCCGAAGATGCCGAGCGCGCGCGCGCCCTTGATTTCGGCGATGGTGCCGGGATTGAGCCCGAAGTCGGCGAAGAAAGGCGGCTCCTGGATGTAGGTCGATTTGGAATCGAAGGCGTAAACGTTGCCCACGCTCGACGGGATTTCGTTCCACTTCGGATTCTGCGAGGCGAAGTCGGTGTAGAGCGAACGGAAGACCTCGGGCTTGAGCGCGGCCTGCATCTGGTCGCGGACTTCCTGGATCGTGGGCCAGATGTCCTTGAGGTAAACGGGGCCGTTTTTGCCCTGGCCAAGCGGCTCGGTGGTGAGGTCGAGATCGACGCGGCCGGCGAGCGCGAAGGCGACGACCAGCGGGGGCGACATGAGGAAGTTGGCCTTGATGTTCTGGTGGACGCGGGCCTCGAAGTTGCGGTTGCCGGAGAGCACGGAGGCGGCGACGAGATCGTTTTTCACGACGGCATCCTCGATCGGACCGGAGAGTGGGCCGGAGTTGCCGATGCAGGTCGTGCAGCCGTAGCCGACGGTCTGGAAGCCGAGCTTGTCGAGGTAGGGCGTGAGGCCGGTCTTGTTGAGATAATCGGTGACGACGCGCGAGCCGGGCGCGAGGGAGGACTTCACGACCGGGTTGACCGAGAGGCCTTTCTCCACGGCCTTCTTCGCGAGCAGGCCGGCGGCAAGCATCACGGAGGGATTGGAGGTGTTGGTGCAGCTCGTGATGGCGGCGATGAGCACGCTGCCGTGGCCGAGCGTGGCGGGCGGCGTATTCAGATTCACCTGCAAGACCGTGTCGGGCGTGGGGCGGTTGTTCGCCATTTCCAGCTCGGTGGTCGGATTGGTGTCCTGCGCGCGGGCCTTGGCGGCGGAGGGCGCTTCCTGGCTGCCGCCGCCGGAAGTGAGCGCGACTTCCTCGGTGCCGATCCGCACGCGACGGACGAAATCGTCGGCTTTTTTGCCAAAGCCGTTTTCGTTAACCGGCTTCGAGAAGGAGGTGACAAACTCCTGCTTGAGCTTGCTGAGCTCGATGCGGTCCTGCGGGCGTTTCGGGCCGGCGACGCTCGGGACGACGGAGGCGAGGTCGAGTTCGACGACTTGCGAGTAGTCGATCTGACCTTTCTGCGGGATGCCCCAGAGGCCTTGCGCCTGGTAGTAAGCCTCGTAGGTAGCCACGAGTTTTTCGTCGCGGCCGGTGGCGCGGAGATAGTTCGAGCACTCGGCGTCGATCGGGAAGAAGCCCATCGTCGCTCCGTATTCCGGGGCCATGTTGGCGATGGTGGCGCGGTCCACGAGCGGGAGCGCGGCGGCGCCGGGGCCGAAAAACTCCACGAATTTTCCGACGACCTTCGTCTTGCGCATGAGCTGCGTGACGGTGAGCGCGAGATCGGTCGCCGTGACGCCTTCGCGCAGAGCGCCGGTGAGGTGCACGCCGACGACGTCGGGCGTGAGGAAATAAACCGGCTGCCCGAGCATGCCCGCCTCGGCCTCGATGCCGCCCACGCCCCAGCCGACGATGCCGAGGCCGTTGATCATCGTGGTGTGCGAGTCGGTGCCGACCAGCGTATCGGGATAATAAACACCGTTGGCGTCGCTGAGCACGCCCTTGGCGAGGTACTCGAGATTCACCTGGTGGACGATGCCGATGCCGGGGGGCACGACCTTGAACGTGTCGAAGGCCTGCATGCCCCATTTCAGGAACTGGTAGCGCTCGCGGTTGCGCGTGAACTCCAGCTCCAGGTTTTTCTGAAACGCATCGGCGCTGCCCGCGAAATCCACCTGCACCGAGTGGTCCACCACGAGATCGACGGGCACGAGCGGCTCGATGATCTTCGGGTTTTTGCCGAGCTTGGTCACCGCGGAGCGCATGGCCGCGAGATCGACGAGCAGCGGCACGCCGGTGAAGTCCTGCAGCACGATGCGCGCGACGACGAAGGGAATCTCCTCCGTGCGCGGCGAGGTCGCGCCCCAGCCGGCGAGTTCACGCACGGCCTGCTCGGAGACGCGTTTGCCGTCGCAGTTGCGCAGCAGCGATTCGAGCACGAGCCGGATCGAGACCGGCAGCCGGGAGATTTTGCCGAGTCCGGCCTTCTCCAGTGCGGGCAGCGAGTAGAGTTTGTGCGTGGCTCCGGCGGCGGTGAAGGTCTGGAGCGTGTTGAAGGGATTCGGGAGGCTCATCGGTGTAGGAGTGGGAAAACGCAGGAAAAACGGTCGGCGTCTCCGGCCACGATCAGCGCGCGGCCGGAGTCAGCGCAAAGGCACAGGGGCTCAGGCGAGCGCAGCCTGGACGGCGGCGAAGTTGGGCAGATCTTTCGGTGTCGGGGTCTGCTCGGCGTATTTGATCACGCCGTCTTTGCCGATGACGAAGGCGGCGCGCGCCGAGGTGTCGCCGATGCCGGCGAGTCCGGGGAAAAGCACGCCGTAGGCCTTCGTGGTCTCCTTGTTCAGATCGCTCACGATGGTGAGCTTGATCTTGTTGGCTGCGGCCCAGGCTTCCTGGGCGAACGGGCTGTCCACGCTGATGGCGATCACGTCCGCGCCGAGTTTTTCGTAAGCGCCGAGGCCCGAGGTGATGTCGCACATCTCCTGGGTACACACGCCGGTGAAGGCCAGCGGGAAGAAAAGCAGCACGGTGGACTTCTTGCCGAAGTTATCGCTGAGCTTGATGTCTTTGAGACCGTCCGCGGTCTTCGTCTTGAGGGTGAAATCAGGAGCTTTGGAACCGACAGCTAGAGGCATGGTGTGAAGGAGTTCGTGAGTTATGGTGGCGTCAACCGGCCCAAAGGACCGGCGGAAAGGCCGCGAGACATAGAGACCCGCGCCGAGTTTAGACAAACCGAATCTCCCGCTAGAAGGCCGGGTTTTATTTCACAACCGCCTGCCATTAATTTCGTTCACACGGGCGAAGAGTGAAAAGTGAAGGGTGAAGGGTGAAATAAACACGGCCCGCGCACCGTGCTCGCATCAGCGGCACACCACTCACGAGCCACGGCACATTAGCCCAGAGCCCATCGAGTCTCTGTCTCCGTCTCCGAGTTTCACCCTTCACTTCTCACTCTTCATTTTACGCTTCATTTTCCCTCTTCCCTCTTCCCTGCCCGCCCGTTTTTCTCGCACCTCCCATGAACCTCCTCGAAGACCTGAAGTGGCGCGGCCTCATCGCCGATTGCACCGACGAAAGCGCGCTTGCCGAGCGCCTCACGAAGGGCCCGATCACGGTGTATGCAGGCTTCGATCCCACTGGCGACTCGCTGCACGTCGGCCACCTAATCCCTCAGCTCACGTTGCGCCGGTTCCAACTCGCTGGCCACCATCCCATCACCCTCGCGGGCGGAGCTACTGGCATGATCGGCGACCCAGGCGGCAAATCTGCCGAGCGCAACCTTCTCTCCCGCGAGCAACTCACGCACAATATAGGCTGCATCAAACTTCAGCTCTCGCGCCTGCTCGACTTCGCCGCCACCAACAATCCCGCCCGTCTCGTGGACAACGCGGACTGGACCGCCCCCGTCAGCTTCCTCGATTTCCTTCGCGACATCGGCAAACACTTCTCGCTGGCGACCATGATCGCGAAGGACAGCGTGAAGTCCCGTCTCGGAAACGAGTCGGGCATAAGCTACACCGAATTCAGCTACCAACTCCTGCAGGCCTTCGATTTTTGCCACCTTCGCCGGACGATGCAGTGCGAACTCCAGATCGGCGGCACCGAGCAATGGGGCAACATCACCGCAGGCACCGATCTCATCCGAAAAAAACTCGGGCCTGACGTTACCGCCTGGGGCCTAACCTTCCCTCTCATCACGAAAGCCGATGGTACGAAGTTCGGCAAAACAGAAGGCGGCGCCGTGTGGCTGGATCCTCAGAAGACGAGTCCGTACAAGTTCTATCAGTTCTTCGTTAACACCGAAGATGCCAAGGTCTGCGAATACTTGCGCAAGTTCACCTTTCTCTCCCGCGAAGAGATCGAGGCCCTCGAAGCGAAACATCTCGCCAACGCCGGCGCGCGCGAAGCCCACAAAGCCCTCGCCCGCGAAGTCACGCGCCTCGTCCACGGCCAAGCCGCGCTCGATGCCGCGCTCAAGGCGAGCGACATTCTCTTCGGCGCGGAGATCGGCGACACGAGCGAAGAAACCTTCAACGACGTGGTCGGCGAAATCCCCACAAAATCCCTTGAGCGCGCCAAGCTCGACGGTGCCGGTTCGCCACTCGTGGAGCTGCTTGTGCACAGCGGACTCGCTCCCTCAAAAGGACAGGCCCGCAAAGACATCGAAGGCGGCGGCATCTACGTGAACAACGTGAAGTCCCCCGACACCGCCCGCGCGATCACGAGCGCCGACCTGCTCTTCGGCAAACACCTCCTACTCCGCAAAGGCAAACGCAGCTACGCGGTGCTGACGACGGAGTGAGTCCGCTCACGATGGAAACGCCAGCGGCGCT
>JACCDR011957772.1_pt1 | contig 11020 bp, 8 predicted proteins | sample 7446431 | NCBI WGS metagenome assembly JACCDR01 (sample SAMN15323443, study PRJNA562643) | freshwater metagenome | isolation source: river surface water | place: USA:Blue River Watershed | collected 2017-08-17 | reverse complement strand
GCCCTCTCATACCGATTTTTATCCTCTTCCTGTCTGATCATTTTGCCGAATTCAGGGTCGCGCAAATCTTTCAAACCATCATTAATGGCCTTCACGAACGCATTAAGATAATCCATTCCGTAGCCTGTAGTCCCTAGAGCGAACGATTCCCAATCGTCAGAACTATATAATATATACTGTTTAACGGTCATCTTGGTTCCATCTTCCAACTCCACAAACGACTTGACGAAATCCAGGCCCATAAATCGGCCCCGACCATTTAGTATGTTTTTATTACAGCCAATAAACGCTTGCCGCGCCACGGCCTCCATATCCCGTATAATGGGCACATTATGTGCTCCCGCACTGATGTCGTTGTTCGACCCGTTCCTCAAACAGAATCTCACATTCGGAAGTGCGTAATATTTGGATGCATTCACCGACATAATGGCCGTGGGTGATAACGAGGGCGCCACATGCGTCTGAAATCGGAGCAACCAATCGCTATCATGATCATATTTCAACACCGATTCGCACCAGAAGGCCGCGTCCAGGCGCAGATCTGATATTAGATCCCGATCTTTCAATACAGAAATGGACTGCTCGGTGAGTGCGGCGACCTCGCGCTTTAAACCGTAATAGCTTACCGGCTCCGTGCAGCTGATGTTCTGCCTGCAAAATGGACATGATCGGCTCCTATTCATATGAGTGGTTATACACGTGTGACAGAATCCGTGCCCGCAATTGGTCTTGAATGGGACTGTTATCTCGTTCATACATATTGGACATTCCTCCACACTAGAATCGGTGGCAACGGTTGTATTCATCTCTTTGGAATTATCATCGACTGATTTCAATTTTCATCGTCCTCCAAGTCACCAACGAATGTGTTGCTTATTTCCATGGATTTATATAGTTTTGCGTATAATTGATCCCCGGCCCAAATGCGCATAATACCAGTGCGCATATCCACGGTTATTTTTACGCGCCCGTCCTCGCTCCAGAGTTGCTCCTCGTCAAAATCAACGCTCGCGGTAACCGTATATTTGTCGATTCCCGGACCGGCCCACCCGCGCGAATGATTGATGACTAACCCCTGATTACAAACCGGCTCGCCGTCCACCTGTATAACAATATACGCATTGCGCGTTCCACCGTCGCTCTCACCAATGAATAGTAATACGCTATCTATTTCAGCATCCTCGCAGAATTCATCATCTCCGATCCATAATCCGTACAAATATTCATCATAAGCATTTGTATTCATGGTAGCCACATTCCAAATGACTATGATAACTACTACTATAACCAATATCGATAGATATCGATGGGCGTTCCATGCCCGTATACATGACGCGACACCATTTTTAATTGTCTCAAACATCGCAAACTCCGCGCACTGTATTATAAATATATACCCAGATGTTTATAAATAAGATCTTAATTATATCCATCGGCAAAAAATAATATTTGCTTTCACGATCAGATGTCGTCCAGCAAATTCGCGAGTTCATTCACGTTCGTATTCGCCGCCACTGGCGCGGGGTTTTCACCGGGTGTTTTCGCTGGTGTGGTGCCGGTTGCCTCCTTGGCCGCGGGTGATTTTCGGGCCTTGACTTCCTTTTTGCGCACGCCTCCCATCAACAAGTCCAATAGTACTTGGTCCATGTTCAACGATGCGAGCAGTCCCAAGAAATAACCCTGGCTGACAGAACATTGGTTGTACCATTGTTGTTTGGCGACAATCCACGCCGTTGCCTTCAGAAACTGATCCAGGGCGTGTGAAATCAGCGCCATGATTACCACTTTGTTTTTGTACTGTGGTAACTGCCCCAAAATCCTTGCGTGGAAATACTGACCGACGTCCGCCGCGCTGGTTAACACTAGCCCGAATTTTGGTTTGTACTCCGCTCCGATTTCGAACATGAATTTGGAGCAGCAATCGGTATTAGCTTCTCCCAACTTTGTGGTGATTGTTGTCAGAGTATCGTTATCGGTAATTTCAATGTTCTTGAGCTCTTGAATCATCATTTCGAACATTTTGCTGTAGAGTTGTTTAACCTCAGTGCTAATGTTGAATATGCTGGTCAATTTCTTGTCTTTACCCTCAACATCTTTGGCCCGGTTAGCTTTGGGAGTCGCCAGGTTTTTGTAATTCTGGTGAGTAACTTCCGGATATCTCTCAGTGCCGTTCCAATTAGCCTTGATATCATCGATGGCGGCATAGATGTACAGTGATACGATCTCATTGAATTGCTTTTCGATGGCGGCGGCCTTGATGGTTTCGGGTTGTTGAGCCATATTGTTAATAGGATGTTGTGACAGTAAATACGGAATGATATATGTTTCACTATAATTGATATTCAATTTTTATTTTACCGAATCCCGCCATGGGCAGTGAACTTATTGAGCCCCCTGGACTCGTATCCGACCGCAAAAAAATAATATGGCGCCGCAACTATGGCTTTTTAACAGATAATAATGGGCGTTTCTTGGGATCATTGTGATCTGTCGTGAACATATTGTTGGGCACTAGCACAAACATGTCCTTTTCATCGCGCTTAGTGCCGATTTTGACGCCATACATCGTGTACAACACCTTGTTAATGGTATTCAGAAGTGTTGCAACATATGTCTCGTCATTGTTCCGGTTGGCGACAATAGCTTGAACCGACGGTCGTTTGATCTGAAACTCGGTGCAAATTTGCGACAGTGTGTCCATAATCTGTTTTTCTGCGGCGCGCAGATTGTCCGCCAATGTTGCCAACATGATGAACTTGGGTTCGGTGAGATTGTCCCACCCGCATGCTTTGAGCAGACCGAGCGTCATTCTGTGCTGGTCAAACACATATTTGCGGTTTATGTCCGCGTATTGTGATCGTTCATCCATATCCATTATATAAATATAATTGGCCCGCTCCTCGTTCTGAATTTGTTTGAGTGCTTCCTCAGCGGTTTTACAACTGTAAATTCTGCTCAAGTTCCTGTAAATGCGTTTGATTTTGGGGTCGTTGTACTTGGCCACAAACTTTTCGTCAATAACACCACGATCAACGTCCAGCCCATCGGGATCCTGATAATAATTGTAATGGCGGCGCAATCTGTACTTGCGCAGTGCATATATTTGTTCAGCTGTCATGTCGGCTTGTGATGATTCCAGAGTCAACGCCTCTTCCAATTCCAGGTCTGTGAGTTCTTTAGCATCCGCAATTCGACGATTTCCCTCGGCTTTGATCTCGATTTTGGCACTATCGTGCATGGCTCTGATTTCCACAAGTTGAGCGTTGAGCTCGCCATCAATGACCGGTGGCATGCCGGTCTGCTCAGTGAACACATTGACATCCAAATGACGAATTTGGGCGCCTGATAGTGAAATCACATGTATGAGTCGTTTGATAAATGAGTTTTTGCTGAGATTCTTGACGCGAGCGTTCTCAGCCCACAAGTAGAAATAGTCGCTCTGATGATATTTGATGACTCCGTTCTGCTCATGTTCATATGAGAGCAGGCTGTCATCATAATTTCGCATCAGGTTCTCGCGTTTAGTGTATAGCGACGCAATGATGGCATCTGTATCAGTGGGTAAATTGTTGCCTGTTGCCGACATGCAAATGAAGAACTGGTGCGTTCCGACATCACGAATCCTACCGATCATTTGCACACAGGTCTCCACTGGGCAACTCTGATCCGTGAAATACCCAAACACTTTGTGGAAATGCTTCTCCTCGAAGCTGACGCCAGCCGAAACGGTCGGTGTATACACCAGAACGTCGTATTGCGCCCAATGCAAATTGACATTAGCGAAATGCTCCTTTTTCTCGCTCATGGCCGTCTCGCTGGAGTACAGCTTGACACTTTTGTCGGGATATCGTTTCTGAATGATCCTGACAAGAGATTTAGCCTCGGTAAGGCTGCTCATGGGGACGGCGATCTTCTCGTCATTGTCAAGCGCCGAGTACAACACTCCGTACCACATGTCCTTATCGACCGTAAAGTGATACTGGTCATCCTTGGCATTCCGGTGTCGATTGCAGTGATATATCACGCCGGAGTCGTCCTTTTCAAACCCAGGCCGCATGCGACGCAGGGTATTGAATGTTCGATTGCTCAGATATGCATCCATACATATTACATGTTTACTGTAGCGGAGCAGCCATTGGAAGGCGGCAAAACTACCCGAGAAATTGCGCAACAGACCCGAGTCGAACTGTTCAAAGATGCTTTCGCACTCATCGAGAACCAACAAATCTACAGGATCTGCGTTGTCGAGAATACCCAGACGGTGCAATGACTCCACCTGAATGATGAGTTTGCGCTGTGTGAGCAAACGCTCTTTGACATCTGAATACAGGGTGAAATCCGGAAATTTCTCTTTGAGATTACCCGAGAATGTCTGTCTGAACGAGACGATTCTGATCACCGGCGGTCGCAGTTCCGAACTAAAATGTTTATTGATGTGATCGAGCAGTGCTTTGGTCTTGCCCATTTTCATGTGGGCTTGTACACAGAGGGTGCGAGTTAGTTCAAACGGGCGGAGCTGTGGATCCGTGTATGTATGCTTCTGAAATTGCTTCAGATCATCAAACATGGTACGTTTCTGGAACAGTTGCACCCCGCGTTCAAGGTCTCGAATCGCTTTCACCACTTGACCCTCACCCCAAGTGGTGATTTTGTGTGTTATCAGCTTTTGCTGTTCGATCTCGTTCTGGGGCAACGTCTCGACAGGTGCAATGCTGCTGGGAAACTCTCCAATGTTCACACTTTTGCGAGTCTCATCCTTCCAACATGATTTGAACACGCGAACCACCCCATTTTCGGTGACAGTCCAGACGCGGACTGTGTTGTCGGCATCGTGAGTCTTGTTGCAAAACTCGCAATGGGATGATCGCCTGCGATCGAATATGAATACGCCGTTATGACGACTGCGGAATGCATGTTCGCGCATGATCCCATTTTCACGGCAAATATTCAATACATTTCGGACGTCATCTTCATGCATATTGATGAATTTAGCATCTTCTTTGGCGACTACGAGAATATCCGCCAGCTCTTCGCAACCTATTGTATATGTGATCATGGCATTCTCGAATGTATGTTCGGTGATAATCTCTTTGATTCGCCAGCTGTCGGGTTTGCGACTGCCTGTCATACGAAAATTCTGTTTGCTATTGTTGACGCCACAATCCAAGAACTCGCGGACGCCTATCGGTAGGAAGTTGGCTACCCTGCGCGTGAACTCTCGAGACTGCTCGTTGTTATTGACATAATAACCGTCCACAATAATGTGGTATGAGCATTTCTTTTTCGGCTCAACTGAATTGGGCGGTGGTCTAGGCACAGATTGGCAGATCACAATGTTCCGCTGAGACAATTCCATTTCGTACGCAATCAAAAATGCCGTTTTAATGGCACTTACGACGGTTTTCAACACGTAGTTGGATTTATCCTCGAAAGTATCTAGATCTATTGCCTTGGGCGGTTCGGTTTCCGGCGTGATACTATCCAACAGATCAATAATATCATCATCCAACTCCTCCAGTGAAACTCTGGGTAAGTTTGGGATCTCGGTATCTTCATCTTTGGGAATGCTGAATGCCATGATTTTGTCATAGTCGGCATCGATGTCAAATTTCAGCTTCTGCCGCATAAATCCGAAGATGGTCTCGTGAAATGTCTGCCCGCGTTCGCCCTGGGCATTTATATAGGCGCGCATGTGTTCTATGCTGTCAAACACCAAATAATGATGTTTAACCATATCAAATATGATCTGCTTGGATGCTATCATGTCTTGAGTGCGATATTTGGACTCCAACGCGTCGGCCGGATTACGTCCTTCCTTGTCTTTTTTGATGTATCTAAAAATTTCAGGTGCAGACATTAGAACAAGTGTTGTTTAGAACAATTATTAAATACTCTATATTTATGAATAAAATCCCGTGTGATAAATTCAATTTTAGGCTTTGGCGGGGCTTCGTGAACGCGGCTGTGAATGCAGCGTAATGATCAAGGTTACCCCAAGGTAAGGTATGTCTCTAATATAAAATGCGCCCTTAGCCTGGTGCCGTTTTCTCCGCAAAAAAATATACTCATCGCATTCACGATCATTCCCGGCGACGGGGGCCCTTACTCCTTATCATCGTGAATTTGTTGGGCAAGGTCTACGATTTGCCCGATTCCGGTGATCTCCGCCCATGAGTTCGATCTGTCAGGGCACTTTTCATCAATCAAATACTTTTTGCTGCCCGAGAACATCTTGGCGCCGCCAGAATTCTGCAATGAGTTGTGCACGACAATAATGGCCGAATAGCGATCGATTCTGCGCCTGAATATAGACTCCTGGATCTGCTCGATGTTTTGAATATATTGTATAAACCCCGCGTCCGGTATGAATCTCAACGCGTATAGCGATGTATTAGGATCGCGGCGAGCCTCCTCGATAAAATCAAACAGTAATTTCTGATGTTTGGCAGTGATGTTACCGGCTACAAATCCCGTGCCGCAAACGTATATATTATCCCCGGCCAGGGTGTTGACTACTACGGTGGCATCAAAGCACTGGGCAAACAGGTGCGTCAGAGTCAGTATGGCGGTGCTTGCGAAATTTGGCACGCGAATGATGGCACAACCGCCACTCTGGAGATGCATGAGTGCAAACGCCATGGCACCGACCGCCTCGGCAACATCGTCATCGTGCGATGTGACTACATCCAACTTTCCCAGATCGACGACAATGCGGTTTTTCCAGCTCCGCATGTTGGCAGGCTTGCAAGCCCCATCACCGTCCGCGCCCACCAACCACTTTTGTTTGAATTTCTCGACACCGATGGGCCGATTACTCGCCCTATAATTAGCCATCCAGTCCCATGCGACGGGTGTGTTGTTGGTGAAATTGACCTTGCGCGCGATTTCACCCATGACTTCCGTGGCGCGCCCTGTATTGTCTGCAATATGGAAGCTGCGAATTGGAAAATCACCGATCTGTCCTTTTTTCATGGATTCGGGATCCTTCTCGCGCAATTTTCGCTCTTTGGTGCTCAGTTTGGCGCCGACGACACCATTGTAATAGTCAAACAGGACGCCAAACACCTCCCATAAGTCCATCCAGGTCAGATCAAAACCTTTGCGTTGGACCAGTGGAACTATGGAGCGCAAAGGTGAGCACTCTTGTTCTAACGCAGATGGAGCGTCTGGAACCACCACATTAAAGTTGAGTTTACTGCGCACGTGATTGCGTTTAACGATCTGTTCCATGGCGACATTGCTGGCGGCAGCTTGCGCGTAGGGTTCCAACTGGGTTGGTTCGAAGGTCCAAACATTAGTGGACGGGACGACCTTGTTCTGGGGAGTAATTTCGTAGGAGTTCATATTGTTTATCGGTAATGATATATAGCCGTCAATATTATTCAAATTTGAAATTGCGCAAATCTCGGTCGGTAGCCGGGGCCCGTTTGTGTGCTAAATGCAGTGTGTTTATTCGCGCGCTTTCCGACCGCCTGATTTTCGGGACTTTTGTTGTTCGGCAGCGGGCGCCGGTTTACTGGAGTTCAGGATGTTCTTGTTGGCCAGAGTATTCTTGTAGTAGGCACGGCCGTTGCCATCCGTGTAGTAGGCGAAGATGCCGATCCTTTTATTGGCTTCCTCATCCCAGAACAACGTGGTGGCATTTTCACGATTCATTCTGAGTTTCGAGAAATCTACATCTCGCCTGTAATCGGCGATACGCTTCAACAGATCAGGGTTTTCCCCCATCCATGTATGCCAATATGCGATAGCCGTCTTGCGCAAATAATCATATTGTGAGTATAATTCCTGTACATAATCCTCGGATGGGATGCTAATGTCGGTTTTGTAATCTTTGGGAACAATACTCAAGCAGAGATTAAGCTGCGAACTGATTTCTTTCATTTCAATGTTCACATAACCGCAATAATTGTATGGCATAAGTTTGTCGATTTTGGCACAAATCTTTTGCGCTTCACCGGCATCATCACCCTTGGCGGGGCCCACCATGACGGCCTCTTTGAGGGCTGTGAGCACTGTTTTGCTGGCGATTTTTTTGCCCATATTTACGAAATCATCGATTTCCTTGTCGCTATACTTTTCTCGCGCCTTAGCTTTGAGTTCCTCGAGTTTCTGCTGTGCAGTATCAGGCTCCCCAATTCTATCGGTATCGGCGATTTTGGCAAGTATTTCGTTGACGCCTTTGTAGTCGGACATATTGTACGTTTCCCCGATGTTTATTATTTCGACGATATGTATATAAATTCTGCTGCTTTTAATACAAAAATTGAAAACTCAAGTCCCAATATTGAATATTATTCTCGTTAACATGGCCGCATACAATCCAAGAGCAGCTCGCGACTACAAAATACACAAGTTGTACCAACACAAACATTTGAATGCCGGTATCCGGGTTAATGATGCAACGCCGTATATGGACGCGGAGTCTCAAACATACGAAGTCGCAGAGTTTACCTCCTTGCGAGATCATCTGAATGACACTAAATCCAAGATGGATAAGTTCTACATTGGAGCCAAGTCGGATGATTCGTTGTCCAAAAAGTGGAACTCTTTGCAATACACCGTGGATATTTATCGCCCCATGCGTAAGGTTCTGCATGAACGTTTCAACGCCCAGTTGGTTACCAACGCTTGGATGAAGTATTATGAGATTTATAGTCATTATGTTTTGGTGCCAGAGAATACCCCGAATGTTTTGGCATTCTTTAACGCCGAATTACCTGGAGCTGCCCTCTGCGCTCTCAATCACTATATACGAACCATGCGCCCCCACGTCCAATTCGACTGGCGCGCATCGTCATTGGCCCCCGATGAGGCCACCGCCAGCAACACCGCATCGCTGGGAGACAGCTACGGTCTGTATGAGTTGAATCGTGAAAAGTGGATGATGCAACTCAAGGGTGAAGTCCCCGACGAGAAGCGCAACAACGGGGACGCTACCATTCCGGCAAATCTGCGCGACTGGGCTGTCAAAGTCGGCCCCGAATCTGCGCTTGGCGGCGTCGATATTTACTCGCACGATGCCGGAATAGATGTTAGTGAAGGGGCCACTGGCGAGCTCACCTTCAATCGACAGGAGCTCATGAACGCCAAGATTTACTTGGGCTGTGCTTTGGCAGGTTTCATGACCCTTAAAAAAGGCGGCGCATTTATCGCCAAACAGTACACATTCTTTGAGACATTCACTTGGAATTTGATCCTGATTTACGCATCACTGTTCGAAGATTTCCATATTTGCAAACCATTGACCAGTCGCCCTTACAACTCGGAAATCTATCTGGTTGGCAAAGGGTTCAAGGGGCTGCCCGAAAAAATTGCCGGGGTTCTAATGGGTAGACTCGAACATTTCAATACCGATCCATTGATAACCGTGGACGATTTCAGGGCGCTTTTGGCCCAGCCATTTGCCGATCTGCAGCGCTTTTCCAGAATCGCATTCACGCAACAGATCCAGTTTATCGAGGAGAATCTCCAGTTGTTTGATAGATGGGGTAATAATATTCGGGCGCTCACACGAGGTGTCGAGCATGTCAAAAATGAGCGCAGAGATTTCTGGTTGCGCTCGTATCCAATGTGCTCCATTGACCGTGGCAATTGGATACAACAACGTGAACAACGTGAACAAGAGGATGCCCCGGGAGAGGCAAATTTGCCTAAAAACGAAATTGTTCGACAGGATAACGATAGTCGACAAACCTCATACGAAGGACTCGTATAGCCCAGTATTTAAAACCGTAATCTGCGAACAATTCTTGCCCTGGTGCGATATTCGCTATTGCGTCAACATAAACTTTTTTGTGCTCAACGGTGAATTTACAATTGTGAGGAAATAAATAGGGTAGACCCTTCTGTGTGAAAAATGTAACCGTTTCGTCGTATGACAGTTGCCGAAAATCTACACTGTCATTGATTTTCGAACTAATGCCGTCGCCGACGATTACGTGGTCTTGATCTACGACATATGTGTAGGTCATATCCGTACGGTCCTCCGCCAATGAACACTCGCGCCCGGTGTATTCACAAATACGAGTGCCGGCGGGTATATCTCGGATCGCAAACACACCAACACCCGCCCCGGCAATGGTCGACTTTCCGACCGACAACAGTGATTCCATAATAAAATTGAATGTGTATTCGTACACATATACATACCACAAACTCTAACATGATATCCATTCGCGCGATTACTCGCACCAGAACATATGCGGCCGCGAGATCATTGGCAACATCCCCATCGGCAATAACCTTGTATGTTCTGATTGGTATATATGCTACGTGGCATGTGTTGCGTATATGGTTTCATGCAAACTGCCTGCTGATAGAGAACCAATACATTCCGTGTCTCAAGGATCACGACGACACGTGCCAGATTCATGGTACAGCGGTCATTGCGATGACGTTTGAAATATTGTTGGCGATATTGGGGATGTGTGTAGTCATGTGTTGCGTGGAATGCTACAATGAAACACGGCGCCAGTTCCTGGCGGATATGCGCAATTGGGATCTCGAGCGCCAGGCTGAAACTGCCAAACTACAATAGTGGTGCCACCATGACGAATGCATATTTTTTTTATTTAAACTCTGAGTGAATATTGATATTATTACGCACACGTCAAAGATGGAGGGTTCTAGCACCGAGACGAACAATGACACAGTACCACGGGAATTGGACATTGAAGATCTACCAGCGACACCCAATGATGAGCCCGGCGCCGGGCTCGGATTTTCTGCGGATAACAAGACATACACCACACCATTCGATCAAACGATTATCTATCTTGATAACCAATACTTCGAAGTTGCGGCTGCCGTGTTGGCTAAAAAAGCGCAATTGGTGCCGATGTTCCCCGGCGCTGATCGAGATGCCGCATTGGATTTGATTCCATATTTGACACCCAAGGTCGTAGTAATGGGAGGATACCTCAACAAGGAGCAATTGACGCGCCTGTTGGGTCGAGGATTCCAGCAAATATTTGTGTTCATGTACAGTGATGCCGATAAGCAGAGATATTCCGCGCGG
>JACCDR010597701.1_pt1 | contig 11020 bp, 6 predicted proteins | sample 7446431 | NCBI WGS metagenome assembly JACCDR01 (sample SAMN15323443, study PRJNA562643) | freshwater metagenome | isolation source: river surface water | place: USA:Blue River Watershed | collected 2017-08-17 | reverse complement strand
GTTTCCATTTATAAACAAGCCCATTGGGAAGATAAAGTGATTTAGTAATCAACCCAGTAGTCGGGTCTATACCCTGATCTTGAATGTAGTTTCCTTGGGTCGCTTTTTCTCCGGTTAAAGCTCCCTGTTTATATTTAACTAGAGAGCCCTTACCTGTTGGCGTTAGCAAGAACATATTCTCATCTAACAATTTTGGAGTTCCATCAGATGGTATGTTGTTAGTTGTAACAGTATCAAAATTAGACTTAAAAGGTGTCAGAGGGTCAAAAATTAGACCATTGAAAGAATCAGTACCCGGTTTAAAATTAATTTTACCCTGATCAAAATAGAATGTTTGGTCCTTACCTGCAACGTCTACAGTAAATTTTCCACCAGACCAGTTATCAACAGCAGTTTCTACTACTCCTGCAAAAACATGTGTTCCTTCTTGCTCTGTAACAAACTGTGTTCTAACCAAAGCCCATAGATAATTAGGAAAGTCAGCTCCAACATAAATAGACTTTTCAGCAGCTACCGAAATATTACCGGACGGATTGAATAGTGTATCTGTTGCATTTTTAATAGAAGTTATGGTGCTACTAATGTTTTGCAGAATACCAAATCCACTGAGCGTTTGTTGCAAGCCAGATAATATTTTATTATCAAACTGCGATTTGGAGTTCATGTAAATATGAACTACATCCATTGGTTGAATTATAAGTTTACCGGAAAAATTGAATCTTAATTTTCTACGTGCATAGTTATAAGAAGTGTTATTAGCGACCAAAGCATTACCAGCATTAGCCATTAATGCGATCTGCTTATATATGGTAGATATAATAGTACTAAATACTGATAACTCAGAGCTTCCGAATAAAGGCCTAATGTTTAGATCTGGACCAATAGGAGCTGAAGCTGTATCTAGCCCATCGAACCCTGCTATATTACCGCCTCTTAGATAATCATCTGGAACTTCTATGCCGCTGGTACTTCCTAAACCCAAAGACCCAATCGGATCATAGGTGAATGGAATAGTTACTCCTAGACGATCAATGATAACAGTAACCCTTCTGCTCAATAGGGTATCAGGGTCTATCTTAAATGTAAGGGGACTAGCCTTTCTCCTATTACGTAAGCTATTTAATCGTGCTTGCTGGTCTTGGATAACTTGGTTAGAGCTAGTGACACCTAGTTGAAATGTTTTGTTGTTGTAAAAAGCGTTGGTTGCATCACTGAGCGCTACTTCAATATCGTAGTCAGTAATTAGCATAGCCTCATAAGGGTCTGCAATACTCAAATTAAATGAACCGGGCTGCTTTAAATCTACGCTAGTAGTAGTGGTAATATTGGTAAAATTAGTAATTTCGATTACACCGGTACCAGTGCCGAAAGTCGATTGAAACAGATTGGTAGAATCTGTAATCCATGTAGTATACGGATTTGTCTGATTATAAGCGTACAATGTTCTTAATCTATCAACACTCTTAATAAAAGAGCCGCCGTCTTGTGATGCAAATGGATTAGTGTTACCGCCAAAAAGATTGATGCCGCTACCATAACCATTATTAACAATATCAGTAAGTGTAATTATCCATGGAACTAATTGATTAGAGATACTACCAACAGCTGCTGTTATCTTTGCAATTTTACCAAGTTGTTCAAGGGCTGCTATTTGATTGCACTTATTCTTAAATAGAATACGCAAGGCTTTATAATACAATTTTTCATCAGCATCCATAAAGTCTGGACGATAGTTTTCTCCAATTGAAGAGAACATTCTTTTCTTCACAAGAACAGTAGCATTAGGCTCTTGCCATAAAACCTCAAACTGTTTAGGATCTGTGTTAAAAGGATCTCGACGTAGATATCCTTCTTCCACATAACTACGTTGTGCGGACTGATCAAATTGAGAGGCGAAATCTCCCAGAGATCCATACTTTACCTGTTGGCCATCAATAATAGCATCTAATGAGTGAGTGTCATTTTCACCTAAACTAAATTGACTACTTATTGCATCTGCCAGTTCTCCAAGAAAACCCATTCAATTCCTTTATAATAAATCTGAAAGAAAACCCAATGGAGAGCTTGAAGCATTTATATTCTGAACGCCTACATTAGTATTCAGAATTGTAGAACCACTAAAAGAAGGAGGCGTGGTATACTGGCTTGGTCCACTAGCAGGGCTGTGGCTCCATGGGAAGTAATTGGTTCTATAACCTCTTCTCTGGGTTACGGTGAATGTCATAGAGTAATCTATCAAAAAGTTATCGGCTCGTTCCGTAACAGTCATATTTTCAAAGAAACCTCTATAGATCCATCCGTTGTAATACATCTCAACTGCAAAAGCAAGAGACGCTAACGATGGAATATTTCTAGCTGACAAGTTATTATTTGGCGAATTCATTCCTAAAATACCACCAAGAACTCCGGCTCCAGCTGCAGCATTTATAGAATCATTACTGCCACCAAAGAGTCCGCCAACAGCTTGTCCTAGAGCGCCTCCAACTCCTTGAATTAAATTATTAGCAAGATCAGCTGATGCATTGTTAGCTGCTAAATTTAGTCCAACAGCATCAAAAGCATATTGTTCTGCACGATAGATTTCATAGAGCATATTAATGCCTTCAATACCGGAACTACCAGTAGTTCCAGAAATATTCAAAGTACTAAGTTCTTCTCCCCAATACTGTAAAGTGTATCCGCCCTTTGTTCTATCTTTATTGATTAACTTTCTGTGATTGTAGGTAATATTCTGTGGGTTGATGAACATTCGAACAGTTCCAAATTGAGGAACGAACCAAGTAATGATGTTCCTTCCAATTTTAGCATTAAGTCCTGTTGCAATTTTCTCAAAAGGAAGCCCATTGCCGTCAGCAGATGGTGTGGCAGATACCAAAAACCCATTGGATTGGAAAGAGTCTTGTTGTTGTCTTGTAAGCGGATTAGCCCCATTTAAGGTTGCTGATAAGTTATTGATACCGCTAATTGCTGAGTCTAGTGAAAAAGTAGCCATTTAAGTTTCCTTATGGAACGCCTTTATTAGACGCTCCTGAAGCAGCATTGTTAGTAATGCCGTGTTCATTTTGATGCATTGGTCTTCCACAATGTAAGCATGTTCCGCTGAAGTTAACTGTGATAGCAGTACCGGGCGCCAGTGAAACTGGTACTGGTCCACCAGTCCCTGCGCTGATACCTGGTGCTCCACCTGTAGTTGCTGTTGGGGCACCAGTAGCAATAGCGGTCGTAGTAGGAGGTATTGCTTGTCCAACCTGCCTACTAGCAGTAGGAGATCCTCGATGCATAGCCGCAGTTAAAGCATCAACACCCTGTTTATTAAGTCCTGGTGCTCCTGGCGGTGGTAATGCAGTGCCCATTGCTCCAGTACCTTCATCAGGACTCATAAGTGGTGATTCAATGTATGCCGTTGCTTGATCTTTCGTTCTACCACTCCTTCGCATTTCTTCTTCTATCATTTTCTGTTTGTCAGCTGGTGACAAAGCCCCACCTGTTGAAGTTCCGCCCATACCTGTTTGCTTTAGTGTCTCATTCAATGTTGGAGCAGATGTTGTCTGTCTTCCTATACTAGTAGCGGCTGATGAAATATAAGTTGGTATATTTCTCAATATATTTGAAGCTTCTTTAAATGCTTGAGCGGTTCCAGGACCTTGAGTTTGCGCTTCGGCAGCATCTTGTCGTCTACGCAGCAAATCTCGTCCCTCTATATTTATTCCTCTGCCAGTCGCTTCAACTCCTCCAGCTCTGGCGGTTATAGCATTTTGCATAGTCTCTAGATTAATAGTTCCGCCCTGCATTTTAACTAGCTCAGCCGTTATATTAGCTTCCTTAACGGCAGTAAATGCTAACTGTTCTTGTTCTTTTCCCTTTTGCATAGTGTCGGCTAACACTTCTGCTCTGGCTTCTGGGGACATTGTTTTAGAAATATCACCACCTGATGCTAAAGCAGCAATCATTGCATCGGACTCTTGCTTGCTTTGAGCTTTAGAACCAAAAATTCCAGACTGCGTCAATTGTCTCTGTAGTTGATATTGTCTTGCTCCAGCTTCACCCATTTGAACTGCTTGTTCTTTGGAAATTATTTGGTTGAAGCCCTGCTTTTTCATTTCCATTTTCATGGCTTCAGCAGCTTTTGCGGCGGCAGCGGCTGGGTCTTTAGTTAGCAAAGTTTCAAATTCAAGAGTTCCAAGTAAGCCGCCAGATCCTCCAGTTTGTTGATTGACAAAAGACTCTTGAGCTTCATCCATTCCTTCAAGTTGAGTAGTATATTTAGTAGCTAAGTCTAATGCATTTTGAGTTGACACTCCTGCACTTTTTAAAGCAGCAGCCCAGTTCTTTACTGAGTCAGTAAGGCCCTGAGTCATTTTAGTAGAATCAACGCCTTCTCTAGCGTATAGCTTGAATGTATTTAATGTTTTGAAGATGGCCTCATGAACATCTTCCTGGCGCGCTTTGAGATCTTTAGAAACATCAACTTGTCTCATTACAATTGAGGTAGCATCTTCTGTATTAACACCATACTGATTAGTAACCGTGTTGATGTCTTTGAAAGTCTGCATAACATCAAGCTGGGCGCCATGTGCAAGCCTGATAATGCCTGTTAAAGTATCCGTATGTGTGCCGGCTATATCCATACCCTTGGTCATAGCCTCTAATCCTTGATTTGATTTAAGCAATTCACCAGTGAATTGAGCCATTACATCTACTGATTCAATGCCGGTTGCCATCATAGCTGAACCCATGATGTTTTGAAAGTGACTGGTTACTTTATTTAGATTTTCTAGATGTTCACCAACTCCAGCAAAAGTTCCTTGTGTCCCTTTGTATATTTCGTTGAGATTTCCGCCAGCAGCAGCTGCCTGCATAATACCGCTTTGAAAACGCAAAGCATTGTCAGCACCGATCAAAAAGTTTTGAGCATATGCAGCAAAGAAAGCTGCTCCCTTACTTGCTGCCGAGACCAACGATTGCATAGGAACGCCCATTTTTGAGAGAGTTCCAAATAGCTTTTCGCCTGCACCACTAACAATACTAAAAGCAGTTCCTTGTTTGCTTACAGTCTCTATTAGTTTGGTCATAGAGCCACCAATAGTACCAATAGCCCCACCACCTTTAGCAGCATTGGCAAAATTCTCAAATTCTTTTGTAGCGCCCATAATAGCGTTACTCAATAATCCAAACTTAACAGCATCGGGGCCAACTAGATTGCCTAAGTCTTCTAATGATCTTCCAGTTTCACTAAGCCAGTTATTTACTTGTTCTAAAACGCCAAATGAATCTGACAGCTGATCGCCAAGCGCTTGTACTCCGCTTTTAGCTTCGCCACTAAGCTCTTTGATTCTCTCAGCAGAATCTCCGGCGTTTCTAAGCGCCTCTTTTTCTTTGTCAGTAAGTTCAGCCATATTCTATCCTTTTACTCCTTTAGGGTAGCTCGATTTCTTCTTCTTTTAACAGGCTTACTTTCTAGCGGAATGGCTCTAATATCAGTCGCCTCAACCATTCTCATAGATTCCTCTAATTCTTCATCTGTAGATTCATGAACATTTGCATTAGTCATTTCACGTACAGCTTCAGGGTTCCAGAAGGATCCTAATAGATATGCGTGATTTTTAGCTAGTTCGGCATCATCTCGTTGATCGCCTAACCACTGATAGTAAAGCCACATTTTCTGAACCAGGTCCATCTCCGAGATAAAAGGATCAGATGGTAGTTTCTGATACAATCTACACAAATACCAAATGAAACGATGTTCCGGTTCATTTATTATTTTTTTAGGTCTTCAGCAACCTCTCTTACTTCGGCTACTGTCTTCAAAGCATATTTCTCTTGTGCCTCATTTGCTAAAACAATATATTCATTATAGAGCCTCAACAAAAGAGAGTGGTCTATTTCTTCAATAAAATCAAGTCGGGCTTGCAACTCTTCCGAGTTTAAAAACTGTGCAATTTCAACGCCCGCTACCAGGACTAGGGATCGTGCCAGTAATTGCTTTCTAGTTTCAAAGACAAGCTGTATAGTTCCATCAAATTCAGCAGTAGCTACTAAAGCTTCACGCAATTCTTTGGATTTTAGTGTCTGTATCCTATACATCTGCCCATCTATTTCAACATCTTTAGAAAGTCTAGTCATACCAACTAGTATTTCAATTCGGCGTCTAGCTCCATCAGACAATCTCTCTTTTCCTTCTCTTTTAGCTTTTTTGGCAGCCAACATATCCATTTCTACATTACTTACTTCTCTCATTTGAGGAGGAGGTGGCTGCATTTGCGCCTGAAACTCTCTCATAGAGGCCTCATCAAAAACAGGTGGGCCCGGATCTCGTGTATGGCGACGGTGAGCTGTAGGTTGATCATAACCACCTTCATCAGGAACACTGATATCTCTCATAGGTTGACCTTGAAACTGTTTACTTCCAATTGGACTATCAAATTTTGGCATCTTTAACTCCACAAAATAAATACCCTGCAATGATTATATATCAAAGCAGGGTGCTTATTAAGTATTTGTGGATTATTCAGATTAATTAGAAGATGCCGGTAGTACTTGAAGGTGGGCTTCCAATAGCAGCAGTGCCGATATCGATAAGTCCAGCAACATCCAAGGATCCTCTTCTTCCAGCAGAACCACTGTCAGTCTGACGCTCAATCCAGTTGGCATCACCGAATGGCTTGAGTAGGTTATCTTGACCACCAACTGCAGCAGATTGACCAGTGAGAGCGGAGCTGCCACCGAGGTTGCTGTAGATGTATTCTGCTTCCCAAGTCATGCTATCGGTAATAACCCAATCGCTAACCTGATAAGTATAGTCAATACCAGAGATCCAAACGTTTTTGATAACTGTGGTAACTTGATTTTCTAATGAAGCTTTTTGTCTATCGAAAATGATAATATCAAAAGGATAAACTTGAGCTGCAACATGCAAGAAGCTTCTATCGAATGCTTCTGCAATTCTCAACTTCTGGAATCTTACTCTTTGGCAAGTACCAGTGATATTTGTTGATTGGTTAGGTACAGAATCGATATGACCGTCTGTTCCAACTTCATCAATCATCTTAATAGGTCTCTTCTCAGAGATTGCCATTGATTGAACTGCGCCAATTGGTTGATAGCCTGCACCACCTGGAATTCTTACTGCCAGTAGTATATTGGTAGAAATAGCCGTATTGGTAGTGTTAGTACCAAAAGGATCACCGCTTAGATTTAGTAATGAACCTGTTTGTGGATAGCCTGTTGTCATTTATTGTTACTCCCTAGATTGATATATATCAAGCTCCCAAATTAGCTACTGTAACCTTAATATAGATCCAGTTGATTGGGTAAACTGGTTGAACGCTTACTGCAATATTCCATTGACGAGGATCTACTGAGTCTCGAACTACTGTCAGTCCCTTAAAGGCAGTTATTAATCCTTGAGCAATCAAAGAGTTAAGTAGAATAATTGCTTCTGTATTTAGAGCAATTGCGGTTGTTGCACTTTGTGGAGTTCCAATGAAGCCTGCAAATCCTCTACGCAATACCTTGGCAACTCTGTCTCTGATGAAGACGATGGAGATTTCCTGCTCTTCTGGGAATCCAGATTGGCTGGTTGTAATGCCCCATACGACTCTACCACCACCGGCAACTGGCTGTAGGGTTGTGACACCGGCTGCTGCCAACTGCTCTAGAATTAGGCTAGAGAAGGTCTTGTTTCTGAGGATAGTGAATCCGGCAAATACCTTGTTGGTAAATGGATTCTGAAGTGCCAAGTCTGCGTTAGCATAACCTGCTGCAGCTGCTGCGATATAGAAGCCGTCAATCAAGACGTTATCTGCACCCGCTTGAACTACAATCTGGTCAGGGTAGAAGTATACAACTCTGAAGGTTGAGCCGAAGGCATCTGGAACAGAGTAATTAGCTAGGTCTTCTACGTTACCGGCTAGAACATCAGTGATGTTAGAGCCTTGAATACCTTCTAGGATACCAATGTTCTCAACAGCTGCTGGCTGCGTACCAATCAAGTTGGCTGGAGTCAAACCTTGGATTGCACCGATGAATAGAACTCTTTCTTTTCTATTCTTGATATTGCTCATGGCAATACAGTGGCTTAAGCAGTTTTGGAAGATAACTGAGATAGTCTGATTTGGTAGTGGTACCAAGATATCACATTCAACAGTTTCTAGAACTTCTAGAGCGTTTAACCATCCCGCGTCAAAGAAGCTTTCGTCTCTTTGATCCACGATAGTAACTCTTAGCTGGTAACCATTTGGAACGATATTGTGGTTCAAAACCAAGTAAGTGCTTACGTCAATTGGATCTAGAACTTCGTATCTGAGGTTGTTATCACTTACGAACACCATCTTTAGAGTTAGTGTATTGGTGAAAGTATCGTAACCAATAATATCGTAAGTTCCGTTGTTACCATCTCCAGAACCATTAATTTTTAGTCTGTAGTTGGTAGTTAAGTCTGGGATATTGAAATTGACTGCTGTGCTAGACAATGTGCCGGTTGCAGTATTCAATAGAGCAACTAGAGTTCCGTCTGTTCCACTCATTCCAGAAACTGGCAAGCCAGTTGGAATATAGATTACCTCGAAAGCAACTGGGTTTTCAGAAACGAAGTCTGGGAAGCCAGTTGGAGTTGGGAATGCTGGAAGACCAGGTTCAGAAACAAGACGAGTTTGAATACTCAAAACGCCAGCAGATACTGCGGTGATGTCGAAGACACCAATATCAGCTTTGTTAAGAGAGTCAATGATCTTGAGTTTCTTTCCGATGAAAGTAGAATCGAAGACAACGCTTGGTGTTGAGAAGACGGCTTGAGTTCCGAAGGCTGGCAGTCTTCCTAGATATCCGTCGAATCCTGTTTGTACAGTTTCGAAACTGTTAATAACAGTATAGTCGAAGGACCAACCAGCAGGTGGTTGAAGATCGCTCATAATGAATTGGCAGCTTGTTGGCTGACCAGCATCATTCAACGTATAGTATGGGAACTTGTTTGGTAGTAACTGTTGCTCAACCTGAGTAGTAGGGTTAGTTACGAAAACATGAATATCAGCGTTCAAAGATGGAACTACACCAATAGGGAACGGAAAGATGAAGTCATCACAGTTAGTGGATAGCGCATCAACAGATGGCTCCAACACATAGGAAGTCCTTCTTGGTAATGGAGGGGCTGCTTGCACACCAATCATGGAAGAGGCGCCGTTTGCGAATAGCAATTGACCGCCCAAGCTCAAATTGTTGCTTAAGCTTGCTGGACCACTGAGGTTTGTTAGGTCAGTAATTCCCTGAATCAAAGTTGGGTTGTTGAGATGAGAAAGAGGGATTTCATTAGCAGTTAGAGAGTCTCCGCGAACTAGAACTCCGCTGTCTACGATAACAGTAAAACCATCACCTTCACGGAATGGAGAAACAGTAACCATAGATACTTGAGTTTCTGTAACATTGAAACTGAGAACTCCGTTGCTGACAGTGTTTCCGTTAGCAATCCATACAATTGGATTGCCGTTAGCATCTAGCTTGGCACCAGAGATAGAACCGAAAGCCAAGAACTTAGCTGTTCCAGCAATTGGTTGATTCATTGGGTTTCTTTGAACAGATACGCAACGAATAGTCCAGACTTCAGGAGGAGAGTTGCTATCTACTAACGTAAGTCCGTTAACAGAACCTAAACCAACGTTGGTGCTGAGTGGAGTATAAAAAGAGCCACCCTGATCTCGTATGTGAGCTGCTTGTAATAGAATTTGACCGGTTGTAGGGTCTAATTGATAATCGTAGCTATTGTTGAAAGTAGTAGTTGTGGTAATTGGTCCTAGTTCTAGTCCAACTAGTGGAATTCCATTCTTAAATAGAGTTGTGCGGTTCTCAATTACTGGAAAATTCGCTAAGGCGAAATGTCTGCCATCAGATCCTACGTTTGAAGTGTACGTGTTGTTAAGACCGTCTTGACCACCACCAACTGCTTGAGAAACTAAAATCTCGTTGGTCGAGCCTTGACCGATCATAGCTACGACACGGGAACCTCCAGGGATCGCAACACCACTTGACTGGGTAATTACGTCGGTGAATACTCCTGGTAAGGCATTTGTTGCGCCTGGTATATTTGCCATGTTAAATCCTTCTCACTCGGTTTTGTGGATTGTATCACTAAAATGTAGTAATATTGCTATCCTTGGCGCCATATTAGCACATTTTGTTGACTTGCTTGGTCTTAAACTTTCTAATTTGCGCCTACTAGCCACAATATCTTACATATTTAGTAGCATATCTGCTGTATTAACTGACGTATTGACAGTTAGATTTGCTGCCACCGGACTGTCTGACTTAGACAAGTCAGCAAAGCTGGCTGTGAAGAGAATGGCGTCAATGGTGCTTGCGACCGGTATTTCTCTTCGCCATTCAGTTCTTATCTCTAATGTGAGAGTTTGCCTAAATAACTTATCAACTCGATCATCTGTTTCAGTAGGCCCACCTATCGAAATTGGCTTGACTATAATGCCTATGTCGTGAAGTGTATCAAAATGAACTTCTGTAAAACACATACCAATCAATTCCACTAAATCGTCTCTAGCTCTTAAACTTCGGCTCAGTACGTCAATGACTAAAGAGCCTTCCCATGCGCCTGATGTTATTAAGGCAATTGGTTTTCTTACTATTGTTTCATTACCATATCCATCTACAAATAATACATTATCGTATTTGATCATTCCTTGATCTCTATTGATGGAAATAGGCACATAACGGGAGCCTCCGCTCTTGACTAAAATAGCTGGATAAAAAATACCGTCGTAACGGTAATTTTCTCCAATAAAAAGGCGGGTTGCCAAAATTGGATTTGGGTTTAATTCTGGATGCGAGCCAGGACCACGTGGTAGATCGGCTCCCGGCGGTATATCGGTATGATCAACCGTATTAGTAAATCCCCATTGGTCTTTAGAAAAGAAGTCACGCAAAGTAGCAATGACAATTTCCTTTGGATATACAATCATCGAAGCTTGAATGATATTGTATATTCCGAATAGGTCTGATCTGAAGAAATTATTAGAAC
>JACCDR012185497.1_pt1 | contig 11021 bp, 8 predicted proteins | sample 7446431 | NCBI WGS metagenome assembly JACCDR01 (sample SAMN15323443, study PRJNA562643) | freshwater metagenome | isolation source: river surface water | place: USA:Blue River Watershed | collected 2017-08-17 | reverse complement strand
CCGACACCGTCACGGCCCCGGCGGGGATCGTCCACGAACCGTTGCCGGTCGTGGTGATGACCTCGATCGTCGACTTCTTCGCCAGGCTCGCGATCGTGGCCGCGTCGGTGCCGGGCATGGTGTGATGGGAGCTGCTCATGCGCCGCCGCCTTCCACCGAGTAGTCCAGCGCGGCCGACGAAATGATCTTCACGAAGACGTTGTTCGACGGGAGCGTCCCGAACGTGCGGAGGTCGAACCTCCGAGCGCCGACGACCACGTAGTTGTCCTGTGCCCCGATCACGGGATTGGTCCCGTCGAAGCGGACCCACATCGTCCCGGTCCCGGAGCGGTTGACGATCTCCACCGCCCCGCCGTGGTTGCTGATCTCGACCGTGGTCACGGCGTTGGCGGTGAGAGTCCCGTGCGCCGTCTTAGACGCCATGTCTGTCCCCTTTGGATTTGTGCGGTCAGATCCGGCTGGCTACTCCGGTATGGGCGTGAAGTTCGGATCCGGAGCGGCGATCGGCGTCACCACTGCCCAGGTCCAGAGGGTCACCGCGGACTGCACGGCGAGCTGCACGGCGGCCACGAGGTCGGGCCGGATGTCGAACTGGTAGGCGGCGAGGAGTCCGACGACAGCGGTGATGACGCCAGAGGCGAACGCCGGCGCGAGCGGGCGCACCTTCGCGGCCACCCAGGCCGAAGCGATGGCGTTGAGGAGCACGACGAACGCCGACATCTGGGTGGCGGTCAGCCAGTGCACGTTCAGTGCCACCAGTACCGCGAGGATGGAGGCGGAGAGGTTGATGAGGAGCGCCGGTTGGCGGTCCCACGCGTCCCTGAGGCGGTCAAGCATCCTGGGTGTCCTTCCGTGACTTGGTGCTGGGCAGAGTTGGCAGCGTCCCCAACTCGGTGGGGATCTCGCCGCCGATCTTTTTGATCAGGTTTTCGAGCGCCTCGATGCGGTACTGGAGCTGCTGCACGAGGGACCGCCACTTGACCAGCTCGTTGCGCAGGGTCGTGGAAAGGTCTTGTTCTCGCAGGAGCTGGTCGGCGACGCGGTCGTGCTGCTCCTGCACCCGGTTGATCGCGCGGTGAAGCCGCTCGATTTCGTCGCGCATGTCGTCGATCAATTTGCCGTACATCACCCGGGCCCGTTCGTCGGCCTCGTCGGAGAGTTTGCGGTTCTCCAGAACCAGGGACTGTCGGGCGATGAACTCCTTGTCCGCCGCGCGTTCGCGCTCGCGATCGCGGTCACGGGCGGCACTCTTTCGTGCCGACAGCCACACGAAGAACGCCGTGGCCGCCGCCGGGGCGATTGCGATGATTATCTGCATCAATGGACTCAGTTGGCCCATAGAGATGACCTCCCGCCGCGCAAGGGCTGGACGGCGCAGACCTCGCCCCGGATGGAGGGCCGCGCAAGATGATGGGGTGGGTGGAGCGGGGTCAGGGCCGCGACGGCCGCTGGTTTTCCGACCAGGTGGCGTTGCTCACGTTGAGACCGGCGAAGAAGAGCCAGATGATCGTGGACAGCCAGCCGCGCTCGATGAGGCCGGCCAGCCACGCCACCAGGTAGAGCATCGACCACAGGGAATACATGAAAACCGCTGCCACGAACGCCAGACGGTCGTCCTTCACGAAGGCCTGGACGATGCACAGCGCGGCAGTAACCGCCCACATGACGCCCCAGATCCACAGCGGGATCAGCCTGCCCAGGGCGAGCGACTGGGTGGTGGACGGCGCGAACGTGCAGGCGAATGCCAGGGCGGCAGAGACCAGCCCGACGAACAGAAGGTGTACGCCGCGGTGCCCTACCTGTTGGGTGAGGCGGCGGATCAGTCGACTCACAATGCGGGCCCTTCGTCGAGAACGTAGACGGACACCGTCCCGACATCGACACCCGCCGACGGTGGTGAAGCCACGTTGATCGGGTAGAGAAGAACGTTGATGATCAGGGAGAATGACGTGACCCCCACACCCGTATTGAAGGAGTAGTTGGTCCGGACGGTGGTCGGGTTGGTGGTGTAGCGCAGCGGCATGCGGCCGGACGAGGATGTCGGGATGCCGTTGACGAGGATCCGGACATCGGCGGCCATCCGCTCCATCCGAGGCTTCAGCGATGCGCGGGCGACCACGGTCACCCGCCGGGACGGCTTGACGGTGACGGGCACGTCGGTGACCGCCTGATAGGTGGTCGGCGCGATGACGTTGTTCACGTTGCCGGTGAGGATCTGCTTGTAGACCCCGACCGGAACCCGGTCCTCCGCCAGGAGCTGCACCCACCTGGACCCGGTGCCGATGAAAAGCTCACCGGTGTCGAAGTGGACCTTCATGAGCCCCGCGGCCGGCGCCGGCGACGTCGACGGCGTACACACCACGGGAGGCCGACCCAGGTAGGGCGCCGTCGCCGTCACCGCGGACGGAGCCAGGGTCAAGGCGTTCGCCGGCACCGACACCCGGCCGATCTCCAGCTCCCACTTCGTCGCGTCCCGAGTCAACGCCGGCGGTGCGGCCAGGCCGGTCTTCACGTACGCGTCGACGTTCCAGGTCTCGTGGCTGAGCGCGAGTACGACCAGATCCTGACGGGTTGCCCCGGTGGCGTTCTCGGCCACCGGCAGGCTGACCTCCGACGGCCCGGACTCCCAGCCGTGCCCCCGCAGCCAGCCCAGGTAACCACCCCGCACCTTGACCGTGCGGGAGCCGCCGTCCGCGAACACAATCGGCGGCAGCGTAGGCGAACCGAGCAGGCCACCGTTCTGGATGGGCGCCATGTACTGCTCATACTCGGCGTCGTGCACCACGTCGCCGTTCGTCGGCGACGGCCAGGACCGACCCGTTGTCGTCGCGGGAGGCGGAGTCGGTGGCGTCGGCGGGATGGTCGGCGGCGTGGTCGGCGGCGTGGTCGGCGGAGTGGGTGCCGCGAGAGGCCAGACGCCGTACCGCTGGGTGACGGCGTTCGGGCTGATCATGGCCTGCATGCCGGTCCGGAACGCCGCCAGAGAGTTGGCGCTGGTCTCGAAGCGCCAGTTGTACCCACCCATGGTGTCGAAATAGGTCACGACCTTGAGGCGTGGCAGGCGTGTCTCCGCGAACATGTCCGCAACCCAGGCCGCTTTACGGGTCGGGTCGGGGCTGGCGCCGACCTTCGTGCCGTTGTCGTCTTCCTTGCAGCCGGTCTCCCCGATCCAGAAGTCCGCCGTAGGATGCAGCGCGCACATCCGGGTATACATGGGTTCCCATGTCTCGTAGGCGGTACCCCAGCCCCCGTAGGTGTTGTAGGCATCGGACCCGATCAGGTCCACATAGGTGTTGCCCGGGTAGTACATCTCGGCCGTGTAGGCCCCGACATCGTTGCCGTTGGGGGCGAACCACCACTTCACCTTCGGCGCGCGCGTGCGGGCCTTCGTGACGATGTAGCGCCACACGTCGATGAACTGCTGAACCGACGTGATCCCTTTGTAGGGAAACTTCGGCCCGGATGTCGTTGCCAGGGACCAGGTGTGCCAGTTGCCATTCATCTCGGGCGCCAACCTGCAGGCGACCTCGTACGGCCAGGCCTGCATCCCGTCCAACATCTGATTGATGTGGGTGTCGTAGGCGCCGGCGAGAATGTCGGCCAACAGCACCGTCGTGATGTACTTCTCAATCAACCAGCAGACGTTGAGAATGCGGCCCTGGCGTAGCGCCCAGTCATCCAGCTCGGCCTTGTGCGAGTTCCAGACGGTGTCGAAGCTGTAGTACACCCCGGCGACCGGCCAGGCCACGCCGATCATCGTCTCGGACGCATGGAAGCTGCCGTTGAGTGGACTCGACCCGCCGCTGATCCCCGCGACGCCGAACAGGGCCCGCCGCGACAGCGGGATGCCGGTGTCCGGCGGCGTTGGCGCGCCAGACAGGGGCCACACCCCGTACCGGGACGTGATGGCGTTCGGGTTGACCGTCTGCGCGTACCCGTCGCGGGCCGCCGCCAGGGTCAGTGATGACGTGTCCAGCCGCCAGTCACCGTTGTCCGGCCCGGCGTCCGAGTCGAGGTAGCCGACCACCTTGATCCGCGGCAGCCGGGTCTCGGTGAACATCTCTCGGATCCAGTTCGGCTTACGGTTGGGGTCGGAGAGATCTTCCTTGCACCCGGTCTCGCCGACCCAGAAGTCGGCCGTGGGGTGGATCGCGCACAGCCGCGTATACATCGGCTCCCAGGTCGCGTACGGCGTCTTCCAGTGATCATAGAAGTTGAAGGAGTCAGTCCCGATGATGTCCACATAGGAGTTACCGGGGTAGTACTCCTCCACCGTGTCGTCGCCCGAGTCGTCGCCGTTCGCGCAGAAGAACCACTTCACCTTCGGCGCGCGCGTCCGTCCCTTGGTGACGATGTAGCGCCACATCGCGACGTACTGGGAGACGTTGGTGATCCCCTTGTCCGCGCCCACGTACGCGGTCGACCACGGGTAGGAGTTGCCGTTCATCTCGTGGGCCAGGCGGCACACGATCTCGTACGGGTAGGCCTGCATGCCGTCAAGGAACGCGTCAATGTACGAATCCCACGTGCCTGACGTGATGGACGTCATCGTGATGGTCTCGCTGGCATGCTTCGGCAGCCAGGTGACGTACAGGATCCGCCCCTGCCTCAGCGCGAAGTCGGCCGCGGCCGGAGCCGCGTACGTGCCCCAGGACTTGTCCCACTCGTATGCCACGCCGGCCACGGGGAACGCCACGTTGAGGAGCTCTTCCCGGTCGTGGAAGTCGTCGTTGACCCGCCCGGTGCCGTACTGCGGGCCGCACTCGGCCCACAGTGCCCGGTAGCGCAGCGCGCTGCCGGTGGGTTCGAGCGGCCAGACACCGTGGCCGTCGTCGACCGCGTTGGGGTTGACGATGGCGGCGAAGCCCGCGGCGAACGCGTCTTTGGAGACGGTGCTCGTGTCGAACTTCCAAGGGAAGCCGCCGGTGGTGTTGAAGTAGTTGACACACTCCAGGCGGCTGCCGTGGGTCTCGGCGAAGAACTGGCCGGCCCAGTTCGCCTTACGGTTCGGGTCGGGCGACGCCCCCGACTTGCTGGCGTTGTCGTCCTCTTTGCAGCCGGTCTCGCCGATCCAAACCTTGGCTGTCGGGTGCATCGCGGTGACCCGGTCGTAGGCCGGCTGCCAGGTCTGGAAGGGCGTCTGCCACGCGCCGTAGCCGTTGTAGCTGTCAAAACCGATGATGTCCACATAGGAGTTACCGGGGTAGTACGACTCCATGGATGTGCCGCCGACGTCCTGGCCGTTGGCGCAGAAGAACCACTGCACATTGGGGCACCGCGTCCGGGCCTTCGTAACGATGTAGCGCCATGCGGCGATATAGTCGGCGGTTGTGGTGACGCCCTTGTTGGCCCCGGAGTAGGCAACGGACCACTTGTACCAGTTGCCGTTCATCTCGTGCCCGAAGCGACAGACGACCCGGCCACCCCAGTCGTGCATTCCGTCGAGGAACTGGTTGATGTGGGTGTCGTGCAGCCCTGCGACGATGTCGGTCATCAGCACGGCGCCGGAGTTCTTCTGGGGCATCCAGCAGACGTGGAGGATCATGTCCTCGCGCCCCGGCTTGCTCTTCCAGTCGGCGAACTCGGCCAGGTGTGTCGCCCAGACCGTGTCGAAGCTGTAGAAGACACCACCCACGGGCCAGGTGACGCCGACCGATGTCTCCGAGAGGTGCCACGTCTTGTTCACCGGGTCGCCGGCGACCTGGCCCGAGGCGCCCGTGACGCCGATCAGGCATCGTTGGCCGAGCGGGATTCCGGTGTCGTCCATGGGCTAGCTCCCTGTCGCGGCGCCGCAGTCGGAGACGCTGATCTTGGTTGCGTCCACAGTGAACGTCGAGGACGCGACCGCCGGCGGTGGATACAGCAGGATATTGATGGCCAGGAACATCGAGGTCTGCGTCGGCGACGTGCGGAAGAAGAACTCCGCGTCCACGCCGGTGGGGTTGGTGATGTAGGGCAGCTCGATGCGGCCGGACTTGTCGTACACGCCGCCGGAGAGAACGATCTGAAGGTCGGCGGAGGACCCGGCGAGCTGGGGGAGGACCGCCGACCGGGCTTTGATGAGGATGTAGCGCTGGGGGAGGCAGTTGATCTGCGTGTGCACCATCGCCTCGAACGTCTCCGGCCCGGTCCGCGGCCCGGAGGGCGGCGTTGTCGTCACCTGGAACAGGGTGCCCAGCGGTCCACCCTCGGACGTGGTGAGCCGCTTCCACACCGGCGCACTGGTGCCCGGAGCGCCGACGTAGGTGGATCCGGTGGTGACGTCCATCATCAGGCCGCCGATCCACGGCGCCGGAACGGATGTGGTGGTGCAGAGGACGATCGGCTGACCGCAGTACCAGGCGAGAGGGACGACGTCACCGGAGGCGATCGAGCCGGATCCGACCGGGGCGTTGATCTGGGCCAGCGGGATCTCGTAGATGCCGGTGATTCCCGTGTCCTGCTGCAGGGTTGGCAGGACGGTTGTCCCAACCTTCAGGTAGCACGTCACGTTCCACGTGCTCCTCGACAGGCCGAGCACGAGCAGGTCTTTACGGACGGCCGCGGTCGCGTTGGCTGGAATGTTGACCGGGGCGTCGGAGGACCCCGAGTCCCAGAGCCGGCCCCAGACCCACGCCTGACGGTTGGCCCGCACCGTGACGAACCGGCCGGCGCCGTTGCCGAATACCAGTGCCGGCAACGCCGGCGTACCGACCAGGCCGCTGTTCTGCAGCGGGGACATGATGCGGTCGAGCTGCGCCTCTGTCAGCGCGCGCGCGTTGTCAGGAGACGGGTAGGACGTGGCCGCCACGGGTCACCTTCTCTCGATGCTTCCGACGCGCCGATCGACGCGGCGGAGCGCGTTGGCCAACCCCGAATCGGCGGTTGTCTGGCCGGTCCCGATGGTGGGGGTGACGACGCGGCCTTCCTTTGGGGTGATCACGATGTGGGCCTGGGTCACCAGCTCTTTCACCGCGGCGCCGTAGCAGAGCACGCCGACGTAGTCGCCGACGCGGTAGTCGACCCCGTAGGTGCGGCCCGGCTGGTCGTCGACGTCGAGCGTGATGCCGACCTTCTCGACCTTCTCGGCCAGAGCGTCGGCACCGGCCTGGTCCAGCGCCGGGTCTGTCAGCTCGTCGTCCTGGCTGACCCAGATCTCCGAGCGGCGCCACCCGGTCGCGATGGTGTCCGGGTCGACGACCTCCCGCATCGGCCGGGAGATGCCCTCGCCGGATCCGGCGACGAGCGCGACCGTCGCCTCCGGTGTTTCGTGCCGTACGGTCATCGACCGCACGGAGCCCAGCTTCTGCGCGTAGCGGACGTGCTTGCTGCGGTCGCGCGGGATGTAGACGGAGAACACGAGCTGCCGCCCCACCTGGTCGACCCGGAACCCCAGGTTCCCGCCGGCGATGGCCGCGCGGCGCAGCAGTTCGGTCAACGGCTCCATGCGCTTGGCGAGCAGGTCGATGGATCCTCCGACGCCGGCGGCGGTGGCGACGGTGAGCTGCGGCACGCGCCGGGCGACGAGGGCGCCCGGGCCGGCGTTGAGGTTGACGGCCGAGAGCATGAGCGTGTCGGCCGGGCCGGTGGCGTGCCAGGCGACGACGTCCTGCAGGTTCGGCGGCAGCGCCGGGTTGGGGTAGGCGAGCCGTTCGGCGACGAGGGCCAGGTGGTCCGAGAAGTTGACCTTGACGGTTCCGCGCCCGTCGCGCTGCCACGCCAGCTCGTACGTTTCGATCGGCCCCGAAAACAGCACCTCGGAGCGGTCGAGGACGACGACCCGCGAGTCGGGCGTCCGGATGGCGCGGATCAGGTCGTCGTTGGCCGGGGCGTCGAACGACCCGACGCCGACCTCGTTGAACTTGACCGTGAGGTCGATGGCCGTCCACGAGGTGACCGGCTGCCCGATGGACACCAGGTCGCGGTTGCAGATGAGGATGACGGCGCTCATGGGTCTACGCCGACTCGTAGCGCGGGTAGAACCGCAGCGTCACCGAGGAACCGGCGGCCGCCCCGACGGCGATGTACTCGATGTCGTTCTCGCCCTCCACCACCGGCCACAGGTCCGCGTCCGGCCAGTTCAGCGCCCCGGCCCAGCCGGTCTCGCCGTTGAAGGACGGGCCGTACACCTGCGAGGGGTCGGTGATGACGTTGACCGTCTCGCCGAGCACGAGGGGCGACCGGAACGCGTCGAAGTCGAGCGCCCACGAAGCGCCGACCGTGTGGTTGATGGCGGTGACGCTCTCCATCGGCCCGCGGATCTCCCACAGGGGCCACGCCTCGACCTCGCCCGGATTGAACAAAGTGGACCGTCGACCGAGGCCGAGCTGGGTGGCGATCTGTGGGAACGGGGACAGGAATGACGGCGGGGCGCTGTCCTGGTACGCCCGCGTCTCGACGATGGGTGTACGGGACGACCAGTACGGCGACGGGCAGAACAGCGACAGGGCCACAACCTCCCACCGCAGCGACCCGTCGCTGGTGTCCTTCCAGCCGTCCTCGTAGTAGGCGGTGATCGCCCGGGATGTGCCGTCCGGTCGGGTGATCACCAACTGGCCGGGGCCGTAGGTGCGGGTCATCAGGAACGCCCGCTGCAGGCGGCGGAACCGGCCGATGAACTCCGCGTGATCCTGACCCTCGATGAACAGTGGCCAGGTGATCGTGCGCGGCCCCACCTGGATCTGGCGCACGGTGGCGCCGCCTCGCGGGTTGTCGTCGGTCACGATGGTCCCGGGCGAGGCGGCGTTGACGCCCGCGATGCCGTCGGTGGTCCACCAGCCGGCGGCGAGCTGGGTGAGTGGCCACTCCCCGGCTCGGGGGTCTATCCACGTGGCCCGAGGCAGGTCCACGCCGACAAACGGACTGCCGTCGAAGATCGGCGGGCCGCCGGGCGTGCCCGGGTCGCCAGGGTCGCCCGGAATGATGATCGCGCCACCGGACTGAAGGGGCATTAGCGCTGCCTCCCATACCGGTTGAGCACGTCCTGGCGGGCCTGGACGGCCTGGTACTGGTCCAGCGTGAAGTCGAGACGCTGGGGGTAGATGTTCGTCTGGTACGTGTCACCACCGGACCGGCCGTGCAACATCTGCTGCCACCGCTGGTCCGTCATGACCGGCTCAGGTCGGCCGGTGCCGTTGTACGCCATCGTCAAGCCGGGCGGGAGGTAGCCGCCCTCGTCGAAGGAGAACCGGCGCCGCACGAGCTGCATCAGCTTGAAGTAGGCACCCGCGTACGCCCGCGGCAGGTCCGACGCGGCAACGTCCAACGTGGACGCCAGATTGAGACCTGGCCGGCCGACCATGCCGCCCCGCGCGTAGCCCCGCAGGGCCTGACGCGGGATCCGCCGCTCGTTGAGCGCGTACATCAGGTCGGAGCCGTAGTGGGACACCGCGGCCGCCCGCTGCACGAACTCACCCGGCGACACCCGGGCGATGTTGCGGTCCTCGGTCGGTCCGCCGATGCCGTGGATCAGGCCACCTTCGGCGTGCCCACCCGCGTCGGCGTAGCGAACATTGCCACCGGCCGTGACCACGTAGCCGCGGTAGACCAGGTCCGCCGCCGCCTGCGGCGACAGGCCGTAGGCCCGGGCCAGGTTCCGCGCGTCGGTGGTGAGCTGGGTCAGTTGCCCGTGGACGTCGTCGAAGCCCTTCGACCGGAAGAACGTCTCGATGACGTCGGGGATCTGGCCGTAGATGTTGATCAGCGCGAGCGTCTGATCGACGTTCAGGCCGAGCTTCTGAGCCTGCTCCCTCAGGGCCGCGATGCGGTCCTGGTGGCGGCGGGTGGCCTCGTCCATGGGGACCTTCGAGGCGATGTCGGTGTTGAACATCTCCACCGACGCCTCGGCCACGCGCTCCAGAGCGTCACGGTTGCGCAGACCCGCCTGGCTGTTCAGGTCGAGCGACTTGCCGTTCTGGAGAACGGCGTCGGTGAGGTCGTTGACCGACCCCGCGTACGCCTCCTGGGCCTCGCTGGCGCTCTTGGCCGCCCCGGTCAGCTCGTCTTCCAGGAACCGCAGAGCGTTCAGCTTGTCCGTCGCCGACGACGCCTCATCGGCCAGGACCGCGACGGCGTCGCCGAGCTTCTTCTGCTGCTCCGCCGCCGGGCCGGTCGCCTCACCGAGCAGTCGCTGAGCCTCGGCGTTGCGCTGGATCTCCGGGAAGAGGGCCTCGAACGCTTCCTTCTCCCGCACCGCCGCGAAGTACGCCGCGTCGGTGTCGCGGAGCCGCTGCTCCCACTCCTCATGGTCGAGGTTGTCCGGGTTGTGGCGTAGCCGGTCCGACTCCGCCTTGCGCAGCTCGATCGTCCGGTTGAGCGCGTCCAGGACGTCACGCTGTGCCGACGCCTCACCGGCCGCCGCCCGGGTCACCTGCTCGACCGACAGGCCGTAGGCCTTGGTGTGGGTGATCAGCTCGGTCAGTTGCTTGTTCTGCAGCACCAGGTCCCGGACGGCCTGGCTGCCGGTGGAGCCCGACTGCTTGTAGGCCAGGCCGAGGCTGTGCAACGCCGACTTGAGGCTGTCGACAGCCTGCGCCTGGCGCTGGTTCTGGTCGATGAACACTCCGACCGCGAGCGTCGCGGCGGCGATGGCGACACCCCACGGCCCGCCGAGCAGGCCGACCAGTCCCGTCAGGGCCCCGCGGGCGACGCCGGCCCCGGTCTGCAGCGCGGCGAGGGACGTGTTGAACTGACCGGTCCGGGCCGCCCCGTTGACAAGGTTCGTGTGGTACTGCGTCATCACCGACGTCAGCCCGGCCTGCGCGAAGCCCCACACCTTCGTCGCCGCCGCCGCGATCCCGGCGGCGATCGCGTAGATCTTCATGGCGGCCGAGATGCCGGCGAGCAGGCCGAGCAGGACCGTCAGCACGGGCGTGGGGATGGCCTGGATCACGTTGGAGATCGCGGTCAGCACCTTCAGGGTGACCGTGCCGATCGGGGCGGACGCTTCGGCGACGTGCAGCAACGCGAGCGCCAACGAGCCGATCGTGCGGAGCACGAGGGGGCCCATGTGCCGCACGTATTCGATGAACCGGATGAAGGTG
>JACCDR010603399.1_pt1 | contig 11022 bp, 13 predicted proteins | sample 7446431 | NCBI WGS metagenome assembly JACCDR01 (sample SAMN15323443, study PRJNA562643) | freshwater metagenome | isolation source: river surface water | place: USA:Blue River Watershed | collected 2017-08-17 | reverse complement strand
TATTCTGTAACAAACAAATCAAAATTATCTACATAAAACAAAAAACGCATAGAAATTCTATGTGTTTTTTGTTGCTTGTTGCGGAGTCCGGATTTGCACCGGAGTCTTCAGGTTATGAGCCTGACGAGATACTACTTCTCTACTCCGCTATCTATTTAAACAAAAAAGTTTAAAGTACTCCGAATACTAGCATGACAGAAAATTATAAGCAAGAGTAAAAAAATAAATTAAATAAAATAAAACTCCTCAAATACATTTTTATAAAGCGTAAACACTCTTTCTGCTTCTGAATATGAAAGATGAAAACCACTACCTGAGTGTGCAATCCGGTTTCGCACTTTATGCGCTTCCCACGCATCATCAAGGGTATGAAAATCACTTTTTTCTACAAGCTTCAATTTGTCCGCTAAACTATTCCCAGAATACCCCATTTTCTTAAGCATTTCATCAAGAAGAATATCACATTCAATCAGGGCCAGTCGCCAATCTGCTTCATTATGGGATTTCATACGAAGTGTGATATTCTCCCAACGTTTTTTTGATTGGTTTAGTTGTGTCATGGACCCATTTCCATGATTTTTTATTGAGTGAGTATCATGTGTCTGATGGTGTTCAGTTCCATGCGAGGCATGACCACCATGATGGTCTCCGTGTCCATGATGTGAAAGTTGTCCAAGTTTAAAATTGGCATACAGGGTACCAAGCAAAAAAAGAAGGCATAAAAAGATAGAGGCGACTTGTATTATATCGAAAACTGCTACAAATACTGATGATAAATTTGGAATTTGACTTAAATTAATGCCAACTAAATTTAACAGATATTTTACTACAAGCCATAAAGCTCCTAAAAATAAAATCCAAAAAAATACATCAGTGTAACCCCCGCCACCACCATCTTCTCCACTTCCTTTTTTTTCTTCTGCCATAATCTTAAGTTAACTTAATTTTTCAAATGAATCTGCAAACTCAAGAAGTGTATAATCTTCAGTATGTGCACTTAGAAACTGAATACTTAAAGGAAGTAACTGACTTGTTTTACCGCTTGGCACTGCAATAGCAGGAATTTGAGCTAGATTTGCAGGAGAAGTAAATACATCTTCAAGATACATTGCGATCGGATCATTAGTTTTTTCTCCAATTTTAAATGCTGGGTTTGCTGTTGAGGGCATGGCAATAATATCCACTTGCGTAAAAACATTTCTAAAATCTTGTTTTATAAGCTCACGAATCTGCGTAGCTTTGCCATAATACGAATCATAATACCCTGAAGAAAGTACGTATGTGCCAATAAGAATTCGTCGTTGAACTTCTTTACCGATAAGAGCTCCTCTAGTTTTAAAATAATCAGCAGTGAGAGTATCTCCTTCTACCTTTTGCCCAAACTTCACACCATCATATCGAGCCATGTTTGAAGAAACTTCCGCCGGAACAATGATGTAATACACCGGGATTGAGTAATGGATATGAGGTAGTGTTACATCTACAATTTCAAAACCATTTTGTTTTAATTTTTCGATTGACTCATTGAAGTTACGGATCACTTCTTCATCAATGCCACCCTTAGAAAGAAGTTCTTGACACACCCCAATCTTTCTCACTGTTTTAGCTTCTTGTTGTATTTCAATAGTTGTTGCATCATATGTATCAACACCTGCAATACATTTAAATACGATTTTTGCATCTTCTGCATTTTTTGCGAAAGGTCCCATATGATCGAGAGAAGATGCCATTGCCATTACACCATGTCTTGAAACAGCACCGTATGTTCCTTTGTATCCAACAACTCCACAAAAACTTGCGGGCTGTCTAATAGATCCGCCCGTATCACTTCCAATAGCAAACAAACAAAGTCCTGCACCAAGAGCTGCTGCACACCCGCCACTTGAACCTCCTGCAACTCGCTCAGAATCAAATGGGTTTTTTACTACTCCATAAGCAGATGACTCAGTTGAAGCACCCATTGCGAACTCATCCATATTTGCCCGCCCAAGAAGAACTGCCCCTGCTTCGATTAACTTTGTAGCAACTGTACTATCATACGGTGCAACATATCCTTCAAGCACTTTTGATGCGGAGGAAGCTTTACGTCCTTTAAATAAAAAATTATCTTTTACAACATAAGGGATACCAAGTAACTCATTTTTTTCACCTTTTTTTATACGTTCATCTGCTTTTTGTGCTTGAAGGACCGCATCGTCAAAAACTTCAAGCAGAGCATTGAGTTTAGGATTTTCTTGTTCAATCTTTTTTAAGAAATAAGTCGTAAGTTCAACCGATGTAAGTTCACCTTTCTGAAGTAATTCACCTGCTTTTTTTATTGTAAGATTTTTAAAATCAATCATAGTATTACATTATTTTCTTTACCTTTACAAATCCATCTTCAGAAGCAGGGGCACACGCTAAGAGTGATGATGTATATTCCCCTGTTTGATTCACAACAATATCTTGTCTTAAGATGTTTTTTGGTAAGGGTTCCTGAACAACCTCTTCTGCAAGTGCGCTATTTATTTTGCCAACGTATTTAATGATTGCCCCTAATTCTTCCACTAAAGAATCCAAAGACTCAGGGGAAACATCTAGCCGTGCCAATGTAGTCAATTTCTTAACTTCTTCTTTTGTAATCATATATCAGATTGTAGCACAGAGAATATAGAATGTGGAGAGGTATGTATAATACATCAGCAATACGACTGTCTACTAATGAATGAACAAAGTATGCACCTACAAGAAGGTACAAATAAAGAGAAATTTGATTAAAACCACTTTCATGTTATAGTCCGAAAACTCTTTTGAAAGAAAACATCCCTTTCGAGGAGTATTTGTACAATGAAAATAATACTAGCTGGGTTGATGCTGATTGGAGTAGGCTACTTTGTGTCTACACAAAATCAGAAGAGTGGGGTGATTGCACCCCAAACAACCCCCGAGGTAAAGACGCCCGAACGTCCCTCCTTCAACGAGGGTGACCTACCCGCACGGGAAGTGCCGACCCACGAGGACCTGGCACTCGACCACATCAACAAGAAACCCAAACCAACATCTGGGGTAAACTTGAAGGATCCCAGCCGATAAACAAAAGGCTACGTAAAACAATACGTAGCCTTATTTTTTAACACAATGTTAAAACAAAAATAATACTTATAGTCCAAGCGACTTTGAAAGTTGTTCTTTATCGAATCCAACAATAATCTCCCCTTCAATATCTATCACCGGTACTCCCATCTGTTCACTCTTGTCGATCATTTCTTTTCGAGCACTTAGATCAGTTGCTACATCGTGTTCTGTATATTCCACGTTATGTTGTTTAAAAAAATCTTTTGCCATATTGCAATATGTACAAGCTGGAGTTGAATATATAGTTACCTTTTTCATAAGTATATGTAATTAAATAATAAGATCTTTATTTTAACAAAAGACACCTCAAAACCTTATTGCCAAAAAACTTTTTTTATTCCCTAATTGCTAATACCGAACCAACCGCCTATAAACCTAAGAGTACGTTTCATAAACGATACTTCTGCAACATCTTCCGATTTTTCTTCATCTGGCAACACTACAATGAGTTGTTCTTGTGGTTTGGCAACATTAAACTTTTTACGAAATTCGTGCTCTAACCCTTCTTCGCTTTCGAGATTTTTAATATCTGATTCAAGTACCTGTTCACGTTCTTTAAGTTCGGTAAGTTTTAGTTCTAAAACTCTTCTATCTTCTACACTTGATCGATATTTGAGATAAATATTCACGACCGCCTTAGTCAACAAAAGACATAGCACAATCATCCCGATCAACACTGGTTTAGAATATACTTTTCGTCTGATATTTTTACGTTCTTGAAATTGCCTCATAATATGCTATTATTCTACCTATAAATTAAAAAAATACTATGTTTCTATTTGGACAGCGTGCACAAAAAATTATAAAAGTCTTATTTGCAATTATTTCAGTGATCATTATTATCAGCATGATTGCATTTTATTTTCCGTTATCATACTAAAACACAAAACCACCGCGGCCTCTCCGGCCGCGGTGGTTTTTTCAATATCTAGTATTCTATATTCTATCTACTCCCCCGTCTTCATCATTTTCAAAAATACATCATGAGGAATATTTACATTCTTTTTTCCATGCTCAAGCATCTTTTTCTTACCTTTCTTTTGTTTTTCGAGGAGTTTCATTTTTCGGGTAATATCCCCACCGTATAGATAGCCTGTCACATCTTTTCGAAGGGCTGAAAGTGAACGTGAAGCAATGATTCTTCCGTTTGCTTTCGCCTGAATCTTAGTTGTAAAAAGTTGTCTCGGCAACACCTTTTCAAGACGATCAACAGCTTTGTTTCCTTCTTCCTCGACTCTTCTTTGAGCAACTACTCGTGTAAACGCCTCGATCACCTCATCTGCAACCAAAATTTCCATACGAGTCACATCTGCATCCCTAAGCGATTCAAATTCATATGAAAGCGAGGCATATCCAGAAGAAACACTCTTAAGTTCATCAAAAAAGTTCCGCATCAATTCTCGAAGAGGCATCTTGATTGCAATCGAGGTTCTTCCGTCTTTAAATGTTTCTGCGTCCACCATTTCTGCTTCGTGGTCATAAAGCAGTTGGTATACATTTCCAACATACTGACTTGGACAAATCACAATAACCGAAACCCATGGTTCTCGAATCCCAATAATCTGTCCATGTTCAGGAAACAGCGAAGGAGAATAGATCGTTGTGGTCTTGCCACTTTTGTCGGTCACTTCGTATGTAATGGTTGGAGTTGCGATTACCAAAGAGAGATTGAACTCTCGCTTAAGTCTTTCAGTGATAATTTCAAGATGAAGTAGTCCCAAAAATCCACACCGAAACCCACGTCCAAGTGATCCGCTCGATTCTTCTTCAAACGAAAAAGCAGAATCAGAAAGCCGAAGTCTCGAAAGCGCTTGTTTTAAATTTTCAAATTCATCTGCATCTTCTGGAAAAACTGACGCCCATACTACTGGAAAGGGTTTTTCATACCCAAAAAGCGCTGGTGCAGGATTTCGAAAAAGTGTGATAGTGTCTCCAACTGATGCGATTCCAGGACGTTTTATTCCTGTCACAATATATCCAATCTCACCTTTCGAAAGGAGATCGACTGTTTTTTCTTCTGGAACAAATACCCCCACATCGAGACAGTGGAACTTTTCGTTTGCAACTTTAAAGATAAGCTCATCACCTTTTTTGATACTTCCGTCAGTTACTCGTACAAAAACAATCACCCCTTTGTGATTTGAATACTGGAAGTCAAACACAAGTGCGCGTGCAGAACTTGTTTGCAAGTCTGCTTTTGGAGGAGGAATGTTTTCAATAATTTTTTTAAGTAATTCTGGCACTCCTTCTCCTGTCTTTCCTGATGCACCCAAAATCTCACTTAGATCACATTCAAGGATTCGGGCTACCTCATCTTTCACCTCATCTACTCGGGCTAACGGAGAATCAATCTTACTAAGCACAGGGATGATAGTAAGCCCTGCGTCACGCGCCATACGAAGTGTCGTGAGAGTTTGTGCCTGAACACCTTGAGTTGAATCGACCAATAGAATCGAACCTTCAACCGCTTTAAGTGCACGAGATACTTCATAAGAAAAATCAATATGTCCTGGCGTGTCGATCAGATTGAGAACATAACTATTGTTATTTAACACATAATTCATTCGAACTGGTCGCATTTTGATCGTAATACCTTTTTCTCGCTCGAGCTCCATGTCATCAAGCACCTGATCTTTCATCTTGCGAGCCTCGATCGTATGAGTTACTTCTAACATACGATCGGCAAGGGTCGATTTTCCATGGTCTATGTGCGCTATAATTGTGAAATTTCTAATATGGTTCATAAAATTTAGTTAAATATACAGCAAAATGGGAGCTTTTAACGATTGACATTATAATAATAATATGTGAATATTTTTTACGGTCCCGCACAACAAACAAAACACCCTTTATGGATAAAGCTACCGAAACAGTCTGTGATGCATATGTTAAGAGTTTTCTAGGTCACCAAAACATCTGTGAATATAACAGTATTCCAGACCTAGTGAAAAACCGAAAACGTTTACAGTGGTTCAAGGAAGAGATAAGGAAAGCTCTTGAAAGCTTTGCAATAAATGAAAAGACAGAAATCACTGTCGGTGCCCAAGAGATCAACTATGTCGTAGCTGCGATTGTAGGACATCTCCGTAAGAAAAAATAGTCTCCTTGCTAGTCACGGGAGATTTTTTAATTCAATAGCAAAACCAAGTGACGTTACTTCAATTCCCCTTGTTCAATCACTACCCCTGTGGTCTTCCAAATCTTATGTCTAAGTGTCTTTCCTACTTCTTTCAGCTCCTTACTTCCGAGAACATGAAGAGTCACAATACCACTTCCAATTCCAAAAATCCCCGCAAGTAGTCCTTGGAAAAATATCCCCCATAATCGTGTAAGATCAAAAATATTGTCAAAAATATTGAGTCCAATATAACTTCCAAATCCAATCATGACTGCCGCACAAAAAGACTGAAACAAAGTTGCAGATACTCCCTTCCACAGACCTTTGAAATCTTTTTCAAACACATACATAAACATGAACGCATTCACAAGAGAACCAAGAGCAAACCCAAGCGGAAGCGCAATCACTTCTGTACCTTCTATCGCAGAAATTTTAAATATAAATTCTAATGACGTGAGAACCGTCGGAAATAACTTAAACAACCAAATCAAAAGCAAAGGGAATACAATAAGCAGTACCGAAGAAATAGTATTAATAACGAGTGGTTTCTTGGTACTTCCTGCAGCGTAATATGCCCTCACAAAAAGCATACAAAGACACTGTGCTGCCGCAGCAAAAGCAAAGATAGCTAAACATGCGGAGGTCAAGCGTGTATTATCCCAAGAAAAATTTCCACTTCCAAGCACCACTCGGACGATCTGAGCTCGAAGTACAACAAAAAGCGCTATTACAGGTAGTGACAGAAAGATGATATGTTTTGATGCCACAATAATTGTTTCAATATACTTTTTCTTCTCACCTGAAGAAAAAAGTTTCGACAGTAACGGAAACGCCGCCATCGAATAACTAAGCCCTATCATGACAAGAGGTACGGATTGTAGATTATATGCAAGATTAAAAATCGCAATCGAACCAGTTTGAAGTGTTGAGGCAAGTGCCACAAGTCCAATAAGTGCAAGGCTTCCAAGAGCAAGTCCGATCGTCCGTGGAAGCGCAACATCGAAAATAGCCCTTATAGCCTTGATCCGTATTGGAAAGACTATATCAGGCAAAAAACCAGCTTTATTTACAAAAGGGATCTGAATCAATCCATGAAAAAGCGCCCCCAAAAGAACCCCTCCGATAACCCCTCCGAGCCCAAACATTGGGCGCAAAAATATAATCCCAAACAATATAGCAAAGTTATATACAATCGGACACATTGCATACAATACAAATCTTCGATGTGTTTGAGTAATACTAGCGAATAAATTTGAAATCCCCATTAAAATTGGAGAAAGTAAAAGTATACGACTAAAATAAATCGTATCTGTAAGAGCACTTTGAGTCATCCCTGAAAACAAAAATTCCACAACCCACGGCATCGCAACAAAAGCCACCGCCGATACCATAATAATCAATACAAAAAAAAGAGAAAACAAATTATCAATAAACTCTTTTGTTTTTTCTTTTCCCTCGTTTATCTTTTCTTGAAGAAACGGGATAACAATCGAAACAGAAATGAAAGATCCAACAACTACAAAGATAAGATCTGGAATCCGAAATGATGCATAATACACATCGAGCATCTCTCCTGCACCATAAAAATACGTGAGCATCCTATCTCTAAACAATCCGAGGATTTGAGAAAGCAGTGTAAAAAAAGCCAAGAAATAAGCAGCATCATGAATGTTTGAGATTTCTTTGTTTACAAGACCAAATATTTTTTTTACCATTTTTTATGTTGGTTATTTTAACACAAAACGCGCGTTACCGCGCGTTTTGTATCTTGCCTATAAGCCGAATTCTGTTCAAGATATCTCAAAGAGATATTCTTTAGATAATCATTTATCTGGGATGTGTGTTACCACACACCTCAAGCGGCACTCCTCGGAGCGCTTTTTTCAAAAAATATTTTTTGAAAAAAGCGCTCCGAGGCACGGCCTTGCACACAAGTAAGGGTTTAGCCGTTGCATCTCTTTTGTTACCAAAAAAGTTTATCCAATCACTTGGATACCTTATCCTTTCGGAATCAGGCGTCACTGTTCGCACCTCGTAGATTACTCTAGATGGGTGTTACCCACTACTTTTATCTCATCAAAGAAATTATGTGTTCGGACTTTCCTCGAGATAAAATCCCGCGATTACCCGACAAGAAGATCATTATAACCCAGATTTGCCATATGATCAAATTCAAGGTCAGATAATAATACATAAATTTAAAAAAGCTCTACGGTACACATGACATGTACTATAGAGCTAGTTATCAAAATGAACTCCCGCTTCTCCGTTACTGTCCAATAATAGTTACCGCTATCGTCCGTGAATCGAACTCATAACTGTACTCCGCCACGGGGGTTTTCCCCTCGTTTAAGATGGATTGGATGAGCTTCTGCTCGGCCACCGTGAACAGTACGGTGCGGGCATCAATTAAGTTGCCGGTCGCCTCATCAACAAGTCGAATTTCGATGTAACGTTGTCCTTGTTGACCCCTCAGGATCTTTGCGACACCCTTCTGAGTTTTCGGTCGACCATCAGGAGTCTTGCCGGCCTGCTCTTGCTGAGACGCAGAGGGTGTGGCTTTTACTGCTGCAGCCCGATGATGCTGTGGTTTAGGTGAACACCCGTCACAGCCTGTGAACAGGAGGCTAAAGATACAAAGGATGCTGCGAGTAAGAAAAGCAACTGCTTTCATTTTTTTCTTTTTTCGGTTTTGTTGTATGAAGGAGCACCCAGACGTGGGAATTCCAAAAAAGAGCTTACCACACAAACAAATACTGTCAACGAAACACGATGCAAATTATTAAAGAATCTCCAGATTAATTAAAATAACAATTGAGACTATCACCCACTTTGAGTATTTGAGTCAACGGGTTTGTTTCTACTACATATCGACTTAAAAGAGTTGGGTAAAAGACTTCTGGAAAGGACTCAGGAATTGCCTTTTGTTTAAACCCTGTTACCTTGCACTCATCATCAAGCCATACAATCGAGATTGGGAAATTCATATCCTTCATCCAAAACCCATGCATTCCAACCTGTTCAAAGACAAAAAGAAGTCCTTTATCTTTTGACAAAGAGACTCTACCACTGAGACCTTTTGAGCGATCTTTTTTTGTTTCCTTTCGTTCAAGCACAAATGTTTCTTCACCTATCATGATAGAACTAAACTGCATTTCATTTACGTGAAAAAATATTTTAAACACAGCTACACATATGAACAAACAAAGAGAAACTGCCATAAGTATCAATCCATGTTTTCGCTTCTTGTGTTTCATAGATGTATCGTTTTTGACTTAATTTTTTTGCCAAAAAACCTACTTCCAAATAGATCAAATTTATCGGACCTATCCGATGTAAAGAACAGTGTCGTTTTATATTTTGATAACTTCGAAACTATCTCACTATGGCGATCCAAATATTTCTTGAGACTGTGTGCCACTATCTTCCCTTCAGATACAAGCCCCGCATCTTTTGCCACTTGTTTAATCTGAGACTCGAGGATTCCATAGTGCGTACAACCAAGAACCAATGTATCTGCTCCGCCCTGAAGAGCTTGGGTCACATATTTTTTCACAAGCATTTTTGTACTTTCGCTTTTGTCTTCACCTGCTTCTACAAGAGGAACAAGCAGTGGTGCTGGAACTTCAGTAACCTTGCTGTTTTTGCTTAGTTTTTTTATTTCTCGTTTAAATGCACCTGACGATACCGTCGCTTCAGTTGCAAGCACTGCAATATGTTTGTTTTTTGTTTTGAGGACCGCTTCTTCTGCCGCCGGGATTATAACTCCAAGCACTTTTTTGTTTGGGTGATTTGGTGGAAGATATTCTTGTTGGAGTTTACGAAGCGCTTCACTTGAAGCACTATTGCATGCAAGGATAACAAGTTCAGCACCCGACTCAAAAAGAAACTCAACGCCTTGTTTTGTGAATTCATAAATTACTTCTTGACTGCGACTTCCATAAGGTGCCCTTGCACTATCACCAAAATACACATAATCATACTCCGGTAGCACCTTTACGATTTCTTTCATAACCGAAAGACCTCCAAACCCAGAATCGAACACGCCTATTTTTCCAGTAATTTTTTCTTTTTTAGAATTCATATTCTTTTCCGATTTCAAGTACAGAAAAATTAATTCCGTTTTCTTTTAGAATTTGAGAAGGCCAATTAGAATTTACTTTCAAACCTATTTCATTCAAAAAGATATCATGAACAGGAAATGTCACTCTAGGTTTGATAGTAAGCGCAAAATCAATTACATCCTTTATTCGGACCCAAGGACCACTAAGTGGGAGCGCTAATACATCCACTTTAACTGGAGGCACAAAAAATGAATCACCACCATAATAAAACTTTTCTCCAATAAAATACCCTGTGTTCATTACTTGTCCTCGCTCCTTATAAATTTCTTCGTGGACAGTTCCACACCCGAGAAATGAAAGTTCATTATAAGTAAACACCTGCGTATCTTCTACAATTTCCACATTTAAAATATTTTCTTTTTTTAATAATTCATTTACTGAACTATTTGTCACAATTAAAGCTTCTGGATTATTTTTTAAGATTTCTTTTACTGAATCAACATGAAAGTGGTCGGCGTGTTCGTGAGTAATAAGCACGATATCAATATTTTTGATTTCATTTTGTGTTGTTGTATACATGCCAGGATCAGTAAGAACCCTTACCTCCTTCTCCTCTATCAGCAAACAACAGTGTCCAAACTTAGTAATCTTCATTGAAAATTAAAATTTCATTTTTGAACTAATAAAGGTAAACAGATTCAAAAACATAGATGAACGATTCGCGTT
>JACCDR011290001.1_pt1 | contig 11024 bp, 5 predicted proteins | sample 7446431 | NCBI WGS metagenome assembly JACCDR01 (sample SAMN15323443, study PRJNA562643) | freshwater metagenome | isolation source: river surface water | place: USA:Blue River Watershed | collected 2017-08-17 | reverse complement strand
CACTAAATATTCAGAAGTCTATTCAGAAGAATACTCAGTTATCGGCAGAAGATATAGAGATACCGATATCATTTAAATTATCTACAGATGGCATGAGCATGGAACCATTTATAGACAAAACAAAGGCAGAAGTAAGAGTAATGGTAAAGGATAGTGTGAGAAGTTCAGCTAAATAATTACGAGGAATAAATGGCATTTTCAGCACCGGTAGATCCATTCCCACCAGAGCGGTCGAATGATGACAATCAAGACATAATAGAGAATTTCAATAAATACCGTGTGCCCCAAACAGTAAATGCGGGTATCGCTCAGATAATTACGACTCCCACCAGGGCAGTTAATATTGAGCGCAGCGTTATAACATGGAAAACTCCATACTTTGGGTATATACAAATGTATATCAACCCACAGCAGCTCGTAATACAGCACTCAAAAATAATACAGACTCAAAGAACTAAAGGTGGGTTTGTAATCCAATACGGCGGAGAAAATCTGGATGAAATTAGCATTTCAGGTCATACTGGCTCCTCAGGTATGGAGGGGATAAATATTCTTTATTCAATATATCGATCTGAGCAATTTGGTTTCGAGGCTTCCGCCATAGCACTTGAGCAGGAGCTGGCAACCACAGAGGTTTCCCAGACCGTAGGTGGTCTAACAAATGGCCTAAATTCGATTGTACCTGGACTGAGCGGCGCTGTATCGAATGTGGCACAAGTATTCAGCGCATCTCAACCAAGACCAACTCTGGCATCGTTAGCCTCATCTGTCGAGATGTTTTACCAAGGACTATTGTACAGGGGTTTCTTTCAGTCTTTTGAAGTAACCGAGGAGGCTAACAAGCCGGGCTGGTTTAATTATCAAATAAAATTCACAGCATTTGCTCGACAAGGCGTAAGGCGAAATTTTATGCCATGGCACAGACAGCCTGTGGGTCCAGCAGGAAAAAACCCCCTCAATGAACTGAGCTTTACATCGATGGAAGATCCCTTGGATATAGCAAGACCAAGTCAGCAAAATCAAGGCATAGGCCCCAGTCCATTTAGGGTAAGGCCAGGAATTATAAATAATAGATCAATTAGCACAGCAGCTTCTATAACTGGCTTAAATATTCAGGGGTTAACCCTATAGGTAGGATAGAGTGGCAATATTATTCAATACAGCTAGGATTAAATATCCTGAACCTAACGTAGTCGGCGGGGACTTCTTCAATCTAAATGGTTTAGATTCACTTATCCGAGGAGTGGTAGGTAGTGATTCTAATGGTTTTCAAAATTCTTTTATAGAAGATGGCACCAAAAAGGTGCCCGGCTTATCCTTTGCAGGCTCAAGAGTATCAGACACTGTGGCCCCAAATCGCAGAAGAACCATATCGCAAGACGTCACACCCACAGTCTTAATAAAAAAAAGAATGTTCTCTACACTCAGAGACTACTTTGATTTAAGATATTTAAGTATAGAAGATCGTCTCTATATAAGGGCAGTAAAAAATCTATTTAGAAAAAAGTGTGAAGATATAGCGTATCACGAATCACTTATTTTTATAGATAAAATACTAGAAGATCCTGGGTTTATATATGAATCTGGATTTGGAGATGTCTTTACCAGACTGGCAACGTCAATTGAAACCATAGCATCAGCCGGGGCATCGATAGCGTCTGGATTTGGTGCACTTTTTTCACCAGAAAGGTCGGTGGTAGGCGATGAAATAAGGGATCGAAATTGGTTTCAGCAAATCATAGATCTAAAGAATGCAGCAGAGCGCTCTAGACAAAACAAGCTTACTACTTGGATAGTTGATCCGCAAGCGGCAGACCTACGCCTGACAGGCCCAGGCATCGGAGTGATTGAGTTTACTATGGTATCAAACATCTCTACTAACGTAGGGTTAAAGCCAGGTGAGTCATGCGATCTAACTATCGAAGATCCATACAAATTATCGATGTTTACCGAGGCAGATCTGGATCAGGCCCTAAAAGAGGCTTATCTAGAGGATGGTCGAGGAACAACAATACAGGTATCAGATGCAAACAGCATTATAAATGAAGTTAGGAGACTAGATAAAGAGTTAAATACACTGCGTAGAAACAGAAATGTAAGTGAGATTAACTTCCAATTTCCATTCGGGGTGGACGGCGAGATATATGCTACGCTAGTGAGGTACAACTACTCATTCGTAGATCCATTTGATATAAGCATAGGGTTTAGCGATGAAGGACTCAGTATAACAATAACTACCTCAGCAAATGGCTTCAATATTCCAGACGGAGAAAGGCTACTAAGGGCTGAGGCCACCAAGGTAGATCAAATATTTACCTTACTGAGAGAATATAAGGCAATACAGGACAGATTTATTCTAGATGTAAGAACACTAAATGCTGAACATAATGGCATAAGGGACAGAATGCGCCAAGAGTTTGTAGGTTCCAACATCATTCAGCACATGGATGCCGTACACGTTTTTGTAAACTCTGCAACTAGAAATAAGGATACATTTTACGAAGGGCAAAATCCCACCGAGGCCATATCTCAATTATTATCACTTGATGATGTATCGGCGAGAGTGAGTAAAGAAATAATAGAGGCTGAAGGCCAAGATCTCATACCACTAGTAGGTGACAACTACCAATACCTTGGAATACGAGATCCATATGTATTTAGAGGTACAGGTCCACAGGTATGGCAGGGTGTCGTCACATCCGTAACCAGCGAGTACTCTGCTAGTTCCGGTGCATTCATAATAAATATAAGTGCGCAAGATAATACATACTTTACCAGCATGTCGAGGATCGCCACAAATCCTGGTCTAAATCAAACAGATGGGCCACTAGAGCAGCCGCTCACCCCCTATGATTTAAATCCGGACCCAGCGACCGGGCTAATCAATCATAATCCGCCAGTACTTATGAAAGAAAACCTGGAAAGAATAAATGCTGGACTAATAAGATATTCTGACTATCCGTACGTAGGTACAAAGGTTACCAGTGAAGACGGCATACAGGCAGACACCTCAGAGGCAAATCAAAGTCAAGCATTGGCTAATAGGCATGTAGATGGACTGCTCTACACTTGGAAAAAGTCTATATTAACTATAACTCAAAACACATCTTTTACAGATCGTTTTGGAGAGGGCCTAAGCCTACAAAGCAGCGTCAGAAAGGACTATGGTCAGCCCATTTCTACCAATCCATTTGCTAAACTAGATGCAGCGGACGTAGTCAGCATCCTCGTATGTGGCCAGCCATATAATCAAGTAAATTTCTTAAGGATGGCGGTAGAGGCAGGAAATCTGAGCCTACCAAATGGCATGGGTAATAACTCATATTTCGCCTATCTTTCCGACGCATTTCAAAAGACCAACCCCACGAACGGCTTTTTCATACCAGCTAAATCTTCAGTGCCAAGCACATCTGAAGCTGTGGCCCAATTAAATAAAGAAAATAGCATATTAAAAAACTCAACTATAAACAAAAGTATAGCCACGCTACAGAACAGACTAAATGACCTGAATAAACCAGAATTCGCTGACAGCACTATATTGGATAAAGAAAGGAAGAAGCTAGAGGAAGAAATTGCTGCCCTAAAGCAAAAATCTGCCGAAGTGGTTGAGGCAGCGCTACCACCATTCATCGCCAATAATCCAGCGCAAAGAGAGATGGCCGAAGAAGAGCTGGTTCAAATAAATAAAAAACTAAGATATACTCTTCTTAAGAAACCAGAAGATGTGAGATATAACAGAGATAAGAACTTCTTCGTAGTATCTAGCAAATACGATACGGACTACGCAGTACAGGCCTTCGTGCAGGAGATGAGGGATCTAACTCAAGTAGATCCTTTCATCAGCACATACAGCTCCCCTCAAGAGATTATATCCGATGCCACCGCAGCTCTGCATTTTGAATTCTTTGCAGATTCGCAGGGAAATATAAATTTTAGACCACCAGAGTACAACAAAATTCCCCTATCTCTGCTGAACAAGCTCATTCAAATGGGCACAGTGGATGGCGTGGACGTCATACCTGGATTCCTAAAAAACATAATCAACAACAAAGAAGAGCAGTTTAGGGAGAATCTAGAGCTGGTGGAGTTAGAAGTTCGAGATCGCATAGCACTACTGGGGAGCGTTCCTGATGTAAAACCTATATCGAGAATGGATTACGTAAGCAATGAATTTTCACTAGATGATTTGCTCATTTCAGAAGAAGCGAATTCTATAAAAGAAGATGGTGCCGTAACGATAAGGTCCCAATCCAGTGTAGATGCACTTCAACCGACTGAAGCGCAGGTCAGCATGATTATATCTATTAGAAATAAAAAGAGAAAGTATACTGGATTTCCAGAAGAAGAGATTTCTGAAAATAATTCAGATGCATTATCATCAATTAGAGAAGAGATTGAGCGTGTAAATGCATCAGCAGTCGAGCGCCTTCGCGTATTGAATGATCTGGCAGTATATCTAGCTCAAAGAAAAACGCTCTGCGTACAGGTAACCAAGATAGCTGGGCAAAAAAAGCAAATTGATGGATTTGGAACTGTTGCAGCGATGGCAGGCAGCTTTCTATCATCAGTATTGCAAAGCGCAACCATACCTGCAACACCATGGACACCACAATTCTCTATTTTCCCAAAAATACTAGATGATTTCATAGTAAATGACTTCGAAAACTATACGGGTGCAAACTCAGGTAAGAGATTTATCATAGATGATGAGCAAATACTTACCACATCATGGCAGATAAATGCACCAGAATTTACAAGAATCGATATTTATGGATCTGAAAATCTAATTGGCGAGGGCCCTACACTAGCTAGTAGTAATGCACAGCAGTTCTGGGCTGGAGCTACGGATTTTGATATGTGGAGGCAATTCGGCTATCGCGCTACTCAAGCAGAAACGGTACCATATCTTTCAAATGCGGAAACGCAGCTGGCGCCTTACGCAGTATTTCGCCTACTACAGCAGAGAGGCAAATTACATAGCGGCACTATCCGTATAGTCGGCAACGAACACTATCAGGTCGGAGAAACCGTATATGTAACCAGCAAAGAAATGCTTTACTATATAACAAGAGTATCACACAATATAGATCTGAATAAAAATCAATTTACCACCACACTGACGCTAGAATATGGCCGACCACTGGGACAGTATATACCACACCCATATGATTTGGTGGGCCGAACTCTATTGGGTCAAGGTCGAATGGCAGGTATGGACCGAAAGACTATACCAGCTAGACCAGCCGCCGCCAATGTGAGGGTCATTGGGACAGTGGACATATCATTTTTAGCAAATGACTTTAATTTAGACTTATCAGAAATAGTGCGAAGAAACAGCGATCAGCTGCTATCTATAGCAGAGATTGCCTCGGGCATTCTAGAAAAAGAACAAAATGCAAAGATAGATATGAGAGCATATAAGATAGGAGACCCTACAAAAATATTAAACTCTCCAATAAAACAATATTCTGATGCAACCATGACACGCATAATGGACAAGGTATTTAATGAGCTGACAACGGGCTCGGTTCTTGGCGAGAAAGTTAGGATAATTGATCCGCGAAGATTCTTGACCAGAAGTGGAACTGTAGTTGATATTCAGAAAGATCTAAATGCAGATGATCTAAAATATAGAAGAATACCCAGTCAAGATGCCTGGGTACGTGCATCTGACAGAGATCAGATATCATTTCCAACAACCACTATAGAGGTCGCTGTAGTAATAAGCGATAGTGTACGCGGAGACCAGCTAGGGGAGCAAAGGCAAGGAACTCATGAGGTCGCTGATGCGGTAACTCAGGAGATTTCAGGAATTATGAACACCAGAGAAGTTGATATAGCATGAGCGACATACCACTTAGGACTAGACCAGCAATAGTAGACTCATTTGACCCCGATTCTAATACGGTAACATACCGATTTGCTGATTTTTCGGACGGCATACGGCACACATCTATAGCGCCACACCCATTTGTGTCAAACGGATGGGGCATTTTCGCAGGGCCAACACCAAATACCTGCATGCTAATGACACACTCTGGGTCCTCAGGCCACATACCAGTTGCCACTAAACCGCACTCTGCATACTCTCCTCTATCAGGAAGTATAACGAACATGCAGGTGACAGAGCGCAAATATCCGCGACTAGAACCCGGAGACCTGGTGCTACAAGGTCTGGCCGGGAGCAAAATAACGCTTACAAAATCAGGAATTCAGTTAAAAAATACCGGCGATACATATATCACTTATGATGCTAATTTAGGTATTTCTAACGAGTATTTTAAACACAAATATATAAATACCGAGGCATATCGCTCTATCTCTGGAACAATAAAGCGTGATCTAAGGTCACGCCCTAGAGAATCAGAGCTAAACGCAGATAAACTCTTCAGCTTAGACTACGAGCAGGAGCTGACGATAATAGGTAGAAACCCTGAATTAAGAAACCTAACACTCACGTCTAGAACTTCAAGGTCATCGGAAGAAGCGGCTATAAGGAATCCGGCACTGGCAGAGCATCGCCTGCATGTATATGAGTATGCGCTTTCAGAAATGACCGGAACTCTTGCCGAAGAGCGCGACCGCCTACCGCCAGAAACCGATCCATCGTTCCTAAACCAACCATCTAGAAGAGACCTGAGGCGTACAGACGTTCTAAATATGGGCCCACAAGTGCCCAATATGTTGTATGAGCAGATTATAGGCACCACAGTAGATATCTATGGGAATATCCTAGATTTAAATAGAAATAAGATACTATTTGCTGCAAAAGGCGACGATAAGAAGGGTGAAGCTAATGAGAAGAATTCCTCTCAAAACCTAGGGGCTTTAGATCTGGAAACAAATCTAAAGCTACTAAGAAGATCTGTCAAATATCACCTAGAATTAAACTCAAAAAAGAAAGATACTTCATTTAAAGCTGCACAATTAGATGCGGGCGACGGCCTTGATGCGATAGGATACTCACATTCACGTTTTACTATAGACGTTGACGGCGAGGGCCTAACCAAAATAAACATCCCTTCAAGCTCAAATACCGGCAATATACCTTTATTGTCGCGATATATAAATACCTATGACAAGCCAAATAACGATGATAGCCAAAATGCAAACAATGTATCATATGTAGATGAGACTCAAACAGACATTCAGCATTTTGGCTTTGGTTCTGGCGAAGGAAACGATCTGGGGCCAGACTATGCTCCACCAGACATCCTAACTGAAAATACAACCGTAAAATACAGAACAGCATATCATGATATAATCGCTACCGCAAAAGATACTGGGGTAACTGAACCAATCTCGGACACACTTGGAAAGTCAATAACAGATGCGCAAAAAGCAAATGCTGGTGGCAGGAGCCTGCACGCAAATTTGGATGGAAGTGCTGAATTAAATATAGGCAGGGATGTGGTCGACAATAAGTCGCTGGTATTAGACACAGCTGGCTCTGCAGTAGTTCGAGTCGGTAAAGACAAGAATGATAATAGCTTAGTTACAGAACTAGATGGCAATATTTACGTACAAGTGGGCGGCTCAGCAGTAGGCGAAGATGAAATAGTAGATAACCCACAGTTTACAATAAAGATTAAATCGGGAGATGATACGAACACTATCTCAATAGGCGAAGAAGGCATTACCATATTTAGTGGCAAAAACACTCCAATGCATATAAAAGCTGGCTCAGATCTTACTCTAGAGGCCGCAGGAACTGTGCGATTAAAGGGAAATACGGTAGATATTAACGAGCAGCGCGTAATTAACCCAACAGGTAGAGAGATCTAATGAGTTGTTTTCCAGCATCAAGCCTAAATCCATTTAACCAAGGTATTATAGATATTTTTGGTGCGAACTTCTTTCCGCCATTCAATTTGGGGAGCCAACCATCCGACAAAGAATCGATGGTGGGCGAGAAATTGCTGCAATTTCCATTACCAGGCGGCTCATTTCAACTACCAGATGGGAATCTGTTTAATGAGATAGGAAAGCTAATTGGCCCAACAATTCAGGCCATATCATCATTCCTTTCCGGAATAATGCCACTCTTTATAATTATAGAAATTATACGCGGTATTATAGAAATAATATGCGCATTAATGAATCCGGCAGCACTTATAGCTGCGATACTGAATTTCTTTCAAAATATATTACCAAAGCTATTTTCGCTACTACCTCCAATAGCGGGCATATTGATTATATTAGCAATCATTCAGGCATTAATAGCCATACTTGTGGCAATGTTGGCAGCTATTATCGCCATTATTGAGCAAATCAATGAGTGCGGCACAGCGATATCTGGTTCAATAGAAAATGGAGACTTTGCTGCTGCAGACGGTTGCATTCAAAAGATTTGTCAACTATTGCAGTATCTGTTAAATGAGATAGGTGCCTTGGCACCAATGGCCGCCATAATGAATCTACTAGATGTTATTATGGCAATGGCATCTGGTGGCTTCTGCTCCAACGGAAGCGAATGCTGTGATTGCGACGAAGTTCTATATGCACCACCATCTGGGCAGGGAATTGTAACTCAGACATCTGACGCATTTGAAGTTGGTGGTTTTCAAATAAGTGGTGCCAAAACTACAATATCAACCACATTGGGTGCAGAGCTAGATCAGCTCAGCCAATATATTGGTCAGGCAAATGGCAGCTATTTTGTACACGCACGTATTAATGGCAACCTTTATGGGATAGAGAGTTGCAGTTTCGGTGTTTTGGTAATAAACTCGGATGATTTTACAGTAAATGATATAGTTGATTTTGAAATAGTACCAAATGAAGCTGGATTGCTTACTGCAGGAAAGATTACAGCAGGTTGTTTGTCAGATGTGCTGGCGGCTAAGGCAGCCAATGAAGCGCTTCGCACAGGGGACAGCCAAGTGTCAGATTCGCTTGGTTCCGTGCTACCGCCATTTCCAAAATTTGATGCACTAAAACAAGATCTCTTAGGTATCCACGCTGCCCTATCAGAAGATCCCACACAGGACCTTACCAGCGACGTAAACACACTGATCACAGACTATCTGTTGGATGTTACGGACTTTTACTCACAGCTGGTATGTGTTGGTGCCAGCCGTTCAGGTTCCGAACTAACATCATCATCAGCCCACGGTATAGCTGATGGCGTCAGCCCAGTAGAGTTGTCACTCAAGATAGCTAATAGAGAGGGTGCAAATCTGCTAGCTGCACAAATTCCCAACACAAATTTCAAAGTTGAATTCATCACCACGCTCGGCACAGTAACACCCGCTTATTTTGATCCAGCAGACTCACTATTCAAAGCATCACTAGTAACTAACAATGCGGGCACAGCAGACATTACTGCAGTTTTCCTAGTTAATAACCAAGAGTGCATGAGGCCGGGTCTTTTTGATGGCACTCAATTTGTAGACAAAACACTTAGTATTGAATTTATAGAACCTGCTGGCAGGTATCCACGTCGTCGCAGAGAGCGCGAATATACCCAATCAGCTGGTGGTCGTCGGAGGCCATAATGGCGGAAAAGGTTCAAAATGAAATACCGGAGATGTCGCTGGGGCTCGATGTAGGGGCCCTGGCAGACACGATATTTGAATCTATAGAGCAAATGCGCTCGCAAATGTCTGCTGATTACAGCAAGCTAGTAGTCACACCATCCACCAACTCTGGCGGAAAAGGCGAAAGCAGAATTAATGCATTTTATAGAATGCTGGGTTTGCCAGCTCTGGCACCGGCCAGCTTCACGACAGACATACAGGCCAGCCAAGACAGGACACTAAATCTATTCTCAACACTAGGTAATGACCAGCAAATCAGAGCTTGGTTAAAGGTAAGGAATGATGAGCAATTGACTCCGGTCACACCCGAGCAATATAGGAATGTTTTTCACGAGCCACCATCATTTATGGACTCAGTCAAACCACCTCACGATAAATTCGACAGCCAGACCAGGTCCAGCATCTTCCCCATGGTAGTAGATGCCGCCGTACCCATATTCCCGCTAAAAAGAAGAGTCGCCGGTTCTTTTAAACACAAAGACCCGGATACCGGCGAGGATATCATACTGGCAGGAATGGACAGAAGACTATCTAGGCCATTGATAGACCATATAATATATATAAAGTTTAAAAAGCTTGAATTAACTGAAAATAAAAAGCAATTAGAGGATCAATTGAGGGCACTAACTTCATCTGTTACAGATGAAGAGGTTAAGAAGTCTATTCAAGACACTCAATTTGACTTTGCATCTCAATTAATACGAAATAAGCTCATTCAAATACTGAAAGATTTGGCTGGAAAGTTTTCACAGGCATCCAATGAAGCCAGGCAAATAGCCAGCAAGGTAAAATTCGTACCAAAGCCATCAAGTCACCCGAATAGGCGCTCAGCACAAGAAACCAATGCGGATATTCTGGACATATACACTGATGGTGAAATAGACCAGCGAATTAAAACACTAAAAAAATCAATCAGAGAAAATGAAAGTATTATATACCTATTGCCTACGGAAGAGATAAAAAGGCGTGAGCTGGGTAGATTGGCCGAACACGCACTTCCCAACAACAATATAGCCGATGACCTGTTATTTCCTCAATTAATAGACATGCTCAGTGCTGGGGCAACCCCACTCAGGGAAGAATTGCGCAGAAAAGAGGCTGAAAAAGACGAGCTGATATCAAGGGCAGAGCTGATTAAAAAGCAGCTCCTATACTATACTGGCAGGGAAAGCGGACTATCAATATTTGATGTAGTAGGTGTACTTTACGGGCTTTTTTCGCTAAAAGAAGAGCACCTGCTAGGATTATTAAACAAAGATGCTTTTGAAGCATTGAAAAAGGATGAGTTTTTCAAAGATTCAGGAACACCCGTCGCTCCCGCCAGTGTGGCTGATAGCCTAAGAGCACTAGAGAGCAAGGTGTCAGAAGCTTTTGCCATAGCAAATTCATTCGCGAATACGACAAAAACTCGATAAAAATGTCGTTTGACCTTAAAATTGTAAATGGCTCCTTCAACTTTGACGCTTCCGGAAAACTAGAATTCCT
>JACCDR011274348.1_pt1 | contig 11025 bp, 22 predicted proteins | sample 7446431 | NCBI WGS metagenome assembly JACCDR01 (sample SAMN15323443, study PRJNA562643) | freshwater metagenome | isolation source: river surface water | place: USA:Blue River Watershed | collected 2017-08-17 | reverse complement strand
ATTCTTGTCACCGGGACATGGGAATACCTTCCTGCGATCAAGTTCATTAATGTTTCTGAGGTTCATTAAATCAGGAAGGTATTTACTGAGTCTTTCCAGTAGTTCAACTGTGTCGTTCATTTGTTCTGTCCAGTAGTTCCTGTAAGTGTTTGACCATCGTAGACCACGTTCTGTAATGAATACCGCGTGCAACGGCACCCCTGAATCCCCGGCTGTAAAGAATGCTCCTGAGATAGAAGTCAAAAAGTTCATTATTGGACATCACAGTACTGAGCTGGAAATCAAGTTCCTCTGAGTATACCTGTGCGTTGTCCGGGTCTGGATGGCTCATCTGTTCAGGATCATCCACAGGAATACAAAACTTTGCGATAGAAGCATCCCCCGATGATGTCAGCGTATGATATACTCCCACGTAATCCCGGCGACTTATAGCCCCGGCAGTATACAGAAACTTGGCGTTGACCCTGTACGAGCGGACATACGCGTTTACCTGTAGTGCAAAAGTATTGAGCTTCCAAAGCTCCATGATAATATCAGCGTGCTTCATTGCACCCTTAAAATTTAACTCACTCATATCTTAATGCCCTGTGTTATGCAGTACGCCCCCTGAACCATAATGATACCCCTCAGTGCAGTACGGAACTCTTCGCTCTCAGTAAATGCTTCACAGGCACCCAGCCAGTCTGTATTAAACACCGTCAGTTCTGCAGTAATGCACCCTTCATAGGGTCTATTCATAAAGTACTCAATTACTTCAGGAGAAGGGAGTTCGAGCACAGTCGAGTACTGAAACGCCTCTTCCGGGAGCATAGGGTATTCAATCAATGCATTTTCGTGTGTATCGGATAGTATAAAGCTTCCGCGTTCATCGGTTATATCTACTCTGGAATATCCGTCTGAATGATCGAATAAGATTACTCCCTGTGGATAATCATCGTGGACGACGTAATCGAAAATAAAATCCCGCGTCCGAATATGTATAGACCGCTTTCCGTTGCTGATTCTGAACCTGTACTCGAAATTACCGCCTCTCTGTGAACCCATGTCTGTATCAGAATAGTCCCTGTCTGGATTATCCCGCTGGTGCTGGCGGATACCGTGCAGTACTGACACTGCTCTTGAACACGATGTGCAGTACTTCTTTAATAACTCAAACATCTTCACACGGAGTTCCTTATATTCTGTAGTACTGTCATTATCTCTTCCATCTCTTGGGTTGTCATTAATTCAAGTTGTTCCAGTTCGATACGACCCAACATCCGATTCACCGGAGTATCTGGTTGGTATCTGAAAAAGTTCAGAATAAAAATTGCCATCACAGTACGCTCATCATATACCGTGCTCAGCTGAAACAGACTCGCCTGTATTTCTTCATCCCCTGCCTGAACGTCAATAAAGGGCAGTGCAAGTGTTTCAGTACTGCTGTGACCCTTCACCTTGAATATATCGTTCCGCAAATCCGCCATCAGATACAGCCGGTTATCCGCTATGTAGCTGCATGGCACGTCCCATTCAAGCCAGCTCATGAGCGTCACGTAACCTGTTGTGCGTCCCGGTGTGTGAACGTCAATGCTCCACGAAGTGTACTCACCCGTCGATCTGCTGTGTACCTTAACGTCACCTGACCCGAGCACAAAATGATCGTCCAGTTCCAGTTTCCCACAAGACTGCAGTACCTCCAGCATAGCCTTCAACGCCCGTACACAGTGCTGTACTTTCTTCAGCTCCATCGCCGCTCCCCCGTCGCCCGCCACTTTATCTTGATCACTACAATGCTGAGCGGAAAATTTTTTTGGTCATTTTTTATACACGTTTTTTAAAGCCGATAGGTATTTATGCTTTTAAAAACACACCCTTTTACGCGTTCACCCGGCGTTGCCGTTCCAGCTCTATAAGCTCACTGACCGCATCATCAATGTACTGTACCATATTTTCCAGCGGCGTTTCACTGAACTGCCCATCACTGTACCTTTGCACCGCTATGCTACCAATATCCGGGAACTGTTCCAGTACTGACTTGCCTGCTGTGCATATGCGGTTTATAACGTCCCGCTCGGGCATAACGTACAGCGTGCTCAGCTGAAAATACTCCTCAGCCGGGACAGGATACGCAAACTCGTACGTGTCCTCGTCGTTGTACCCGCGAACGTGCGTAACCTCTATCGTGTCCTGACGCGTGACAGCACAGTTCGCTATACGGGCACCTGTATTCACCGTCCTGAATGAACTGGGCTTATCCGCTCTGAATTTGTAGATTGCGGTCACTGTGCACAGGAGCGTATAGCTGTCAGATGAGCGTATCTCCAGCCGCATCGCGTCGTTCACGTAACGCGTCAGGTACACCCTGATATGCTCTGTCGTGCACTGCAGGGTTTCACCTGACGCTGTGTCAAATTCCCTGAGACGGTACAGTACTGGCAGCATAGCCTCGAAAAAGTTGCAGTACTCTGCGTTTGTCGCCTCTCTCACGTAAACGCCTCCACTGCATCAATCATGTCCTGCAGGTCTTCCGCCCGGACATAGTCTAAGAGACTGAAGTTAATAAGGACGCTCGGCTTCTTCTCCTGTGCAGCACAGTGAGGCTCCATCAGGTTCCAGAGCACCATCGATCTGGCTTCGTTGAACGTGTATACGGTGCTCAGCTGAAACAGCAGCGACTCCACGTCAGCCCCTTCAGTGACCTGCGGGTCAGGCAGCGGAAAACTGTTCCGTGCCTTGTATAACACCCCGGTACGCTCGCGTAGTATGTCCCGGTTCGGGTATCTGAACTGCAGTCGCAGTACTGTATCGTCCACGAGAGTATGATCCAGCGGGAATGGGAATTCCCGGACAGACAGCAGCGTATTCACCCCGGCTGCAGCGTACTGCAGCCACACCGCGTGTCCGTTCAGTATATACCCCAGTCCTGAGCGTGTGGTAAATCTCTCGGGCGGAATGACCACGCCGGATTCCCTCGCCTCGATTTTACTCTGCATCAGTACAGTGAGATCAGCCAGTAACTTAAGCTTCATACAATGCTACTCCTGAGATACGGGTCTAACATAGCGTTGACCTCGTGCGGCTGCAGTATATCATTGTACAGGGTGTATCCTACGCTTGTGACACCGTGCTCCCCGAGTAGCTCCTGCATAAGGCAGACCTCGTCGTCCAGCGTCTTGTACTGCTCCAGTGTAAGCACGTTCTGGACGGTCATCAGCTGAAAGTACTCCTCTGTACTGCACGGATAAGGCACCCGCGTGTAGGGCACCCTGTTGTCCTTCGCGTTCGCCTTGTCCAGCATAACGTACTGCCTGGGGTACTCAGTGAAGATGAGGCTCAGCCGGATGCTTTTATCCGTTACAGTACTGAAATACCGGTCTGCTGTACCGTAGCTTATTTCAACGACAGGGGGAGTACCCAGTTTGCCGGGGAGGGTGCGATACAGGGTCAGCACCTTTCCGTCGCCCTGATGGATGGGTCTGAACGACGCTGAGTACCCCGGTGGCAGTACTGAACCGTCGCCCTTGTGAACGTGCCCCTGCACCATCAGCGGCACCAGCCGTGCCCACGTGCCCGAGAGCATATCCTGAATCTTATCGTGCTCCATATCGTTCCTTTACTGTAGTTCTTTCGTCAGGTTCATAAAATGTTCCGCTGTACGGCGTAAGTACTCTGTCTTTTCACTGATGCTGTTGTCCCCTTCCTGTGTTATCGTGAATAAATCGTAGGGAAGTTTTGCTTCCTCATAGAAAGTACTGCACAGGGTGCTTAACATCGTGGACTCATCGTGCAGGGACATTTGCTGAAAGATGAACTCATCCTGTAGTACTATAGTACTTTTAATACTGGCAGTACTGGAAATATTGGCAGTACTGTTCGGGGTTTCCGACGCTGGACAATACAGTACAGTACTTTTAGGGTTGTTTATGTATCCGGGAGTTTGATTGATACCGATGTATACAAATAGTTTAGGTATCGTTATAGATAACCTTCGGTCTTGAATGTACATCATATTGGTTCCATTCTTTACACTAATAGGAGTATCTAAGCGAAAGTGCTTAAAGTGTTCTCCTAAAGTAAAGAACAATATGTTGCCCGAAACTGACATATCAATGTATGCCTTAACGTAATCCTGTATATCTCTGAACATAGTAAACTATATACCCCAATTATATGAGCTAAGCAATTACTGGTCTTTATAAGCAATAAATTTATTTTATAGTCCAAAGTTTTTTATTTTAGAAATATGAAGGGATTACCTTATCATTTTAAAAGTCCAGTACTTTTATTCTGGCGTAACTTTTTTTTGGCTAACAATAAATGTCCCCGTATGCTTCGCCAGACGCATTATGAGCGACGTATAGTGCAACCTGAGCCACCGTATTCCACGTGGTATTCGTGCTTAAAGGAATGGTTCTGGAGGGCTTTACGGGCACGCCCTACAGTCTTCTCACTGATAGGTAACTGCTGTTGTAAGATTGCCAGTACTTCATCTACGTTATCAGTACTGCCCACGATTGCCCCGAGGCAACCAATAATAGTAAACATAATTTATATCCCTGTTGAAATGTTAAAGCCACCAGCAGTATGCCAGTGGCTTAGGGATTTGTCAAGTACTAAAGTACTTTTAATTTTTGTCCTGCTGCTGCTCGTAATTGAACGATACCAGGTCATCGTTCAGGTAGAAGGCATTGTGCCCCGGCTTAACATCGGCATGACCATCTACAGACTGTTTGTAGTTGGTTTCCAGCCATTCCATCTGGTCTTTCTGCTCTTCCGGGTCAGTAATCCCGCAGGCGAACAGTACCATCATGATAGCCAGCTGTCTAGGATTTTCGGTGCCGACCAGATTAATTCTGGTATCCAGAATGTTAAAGCCAAAACGGTTAACGGTAACGGTAACGAAAGGGGTAGAAGTAGCCATGATGAATCTCCTGAGAGTAAGGGGGAAGCACTATTGCTTCCCGATGAATGTATAGTACTACTTTGGTAATTCTGATGCAAGTACTTTTAAATGTTTTTTCAGTTCAGAGGTAACAAAAGTACATACGATAACTCTGCCATTAATTTCATTGAGCCTATACATACCATCTTCATATAAGCGGAGGAAGTAGGTTGGTTCAGCTGCATCTTCCTCAGTATCAATTGACCAGTACTCGATAGCGGCGTCATCTTCATGTTTAACGTCCATCATATCGCCAAGAGCAGATTCACCAAACAGCTTCTTAATCATTGTGGTAACTTTCATTTCTAAAACCTCGTCTCGTTTCGATGTAGTAATAATAGTACTGTTATCTTTCTAAAGCAAGTACTTTTTTCGTTAGGAAGTATATTTTATTTTTTACAGACATAGCTCCGCACCCGATGGGCTGAGCGGCTGACCTGCCAGTACTGACACTATAGCAAAAAGGCTTAACCGAAGTCAAGCCTTATATGTTAGTTATGCTGTAATAGCGAAATCGTATCCGAGTAGCCATTCACTACTGTTAGTCTTGCACCGGGGCAGACCATTTAGAGCTGCCCGGTATCCTTTATCAAAGTCAGACAACACGTTGAACATCCTTTGCTGTCTTGCGGTCGATCTCTTCAAACACTGCCTGATGCAGGTTAGCGTTACGGTCGGAGTACTGTCCCAGTACTTTCACCATAGCATCAGATACGGTGATCCGTTTATGCTGTAGTACTTCATTAGCCAGTACTGCTACGCGGTTAGACATATTTGAACCTCTCACTTAAGAAGGGAACACTTAACGAATGATGAATTTTGCTGCAAATATATTATAGTAATTGTTGACGCACTAGATCAACATAATGTAGTACTGCATAGGTAGATCAGAATATCAGTTTTACTTCTGGTTTAGCTTGCGGCTGTTTCATCCATGTTTCATTTTCATCTTCTACGCCTAACAGATAGGCTTTCTTCAGGTCATTTTGGATCTTAGGAGACAGAGAGTTAAACAATTTTTCATCCTCTCCGGTAACGGCCTCTCCTGCGATTGCTAGATTATACCAACGAATTTTAAGTGCTTCAATTTGACTATCGTACATTATCTGCTACCTGTCTTGTTATCGTGGGGCTATAATATCGGATATTTCTGAGCTGGTCAAGTGACCTGGATCTAATAATTAACGGTACTGAAGTCTGTTTAATGAAATTTACAAAAGCATGTTAGCGGTGTTAATGTTTCGCTCCGGTACTATTAGAGCTGTAAGTACTGTTAATATTCCCAGTACTTGATAGTAGGATACAAAAAAAGGTTGACCGAAGTCAACCTTTATCATCTAAAGAATTAATAAGTTAAACGCTGAAAGACGCGACGTGTGTATCCTTGATCGCCTGCTGCTGAGTTGCATTTAATTTATTAAACGCCTCAGAGTTAACTGCAGGGGCGATACGTGTCCAGTTAGCGAGATTCGGTTGTTTGCCGTACGCGATAGCCTGGAGCATACGAATGATACGACGGTTTTGGATGTCGCGGCATTCACGATCTGTCTTATCAGAATTTACCAGTACTGAATCATTAAGTTGATAGCGATTGCCAGTACTGTCCTGTGCTGCGATAACATATTCAGTGTTGCCGTATTCAGTGTGTCCATTCTCTTTAGTACTGGTCATAATGAAAAAATCAAGTTTCATTTTCCCTCTCCTGTAAGTGTTGACGCAATTAAGATACATTATTTTGCGGCTGTTGTCAACCGCTTATTTTGTCAAAAATCGACTAATTCTTCTGGCTCTGCCTGCGTGATCAGTTTATTCTGATCCACCAGCCGCATAGCCAATTTCCACAAATTGCTGTTCAGCTCAATACCTTTATCGATATTGGTGATAGCACGGCTGCTACGACGCCGTCCTGTTGGACTGATACCCTGCTGCCCGCCGTTAATGATATGTTGTTGTACAGTGTTGAAAGTACTGTACAGGCTGTTATCATAGCGATCCAGCGTGTTAAGATCCTGATGGTTCAGTAGCAGAGTTGGCTGATACACTGCATTTGTCCAGTCTGCATTATCGGGAAGACCTTCCTTCATAATGTAGGCGGCTTTAGCGAAAGAGTCTTTTTGGACAATGTCAAGTGTTATTTTTTTCATTTCCTTTTTATAATCTTCAATGACTTTGAAGTCTTTCACTACAGTGTAGACCCCCTCGATGACATCGTCCATAATATCGGTGCCTTTATGGAAGATTTTCGTATTATGAGATAAATCCCCCATAACAAGCCCGTTTGAGCATACGAACCGGAATTGTCCAGCCATTAGCTGATAGGAGCTAGTACCGTCATTGGCATTAACCAGGATGATTTCATTTGCTTCCCCTTCCTGCTTACCCGGCTGGCGAAAGCGGAGCATATGCTTAGTAAATTCACGCCGGGTAGTATCGCGTACGTTTGCCTGAGTCGCGTACATAGGGAAGTAGTTCTCTTCCGCCAGGCGATCCACTACGTCGATTGTTGCCACCGGGGCGAAACGTGCTGAGCGTGAATCGTGCTTATCTACTGCAAAGATAGAAGGCACTACTTCAAGTAATTCAGCTCTGTTAAGAGCACGCTTTTCCTTCAGGGCAATGCCGTTGATACCTTTATAGAGTTTATGCATTTTCGTATTCCTTAAATTTAATTCAGTACTGGCACAATACCAGTACTGTTATCTTGTTATTGTACCGGGTTATTCAATCGCACCATCTACAGGCCAGTTCTCTTTAATGAATGGCACAACGTGGTCGGACTCTGCGATCCTTCTTTCCAGTACTTCAATGTGAATTTCAGCACGTTCAGGAGAAGCAAACGTTACGCCTGGCTGATAATGTTGCGTGTTAGTACTGCTGTCCAGTGCTACCACGTCGAAAGGTTGACGCTCTTTAGGATTATCAGACCATTTACGAACTTTAAACATTAACGTTACAGTATTCATTTTTTGCTTCCCCCGTGTCTTGATGTTTAAAGTATATACTACTGAAGATTTAAAGCAAGTACATTTTTCATCGGAAAGTATATTTTTATTAGATAATTTTTAGTACTTCCTCGTTGAAAAAACGTAATGCATTCAATGCGTTATCGCAGACCATTTCGCCATGAGATCCGAAAGTAATGCGGTAATAGCCTTTATCAATTGCAGTGAGAGTCACTGAGCGGTACTGTTTCAGTTTACGCATTGTTGAGTACCTGCATTGCGATATAGGCCAGGTTAGCAACAATCAGTACTGAAGAGATAGCCAGTACTTTAATGTTGTTCTGTACTTCTTTCTGTACTTCTGAGTCTGTCTGATTTTCCCAGGTATTAAAGATATTCATTTTTTTATTCTTCTGTTGTGTCTATGAAGTAATTATATAGTACCTGAGTTATTAATCAAGTACTATTTTTTCGTCTGGAAGTATATTTTATATTTTTTAGACGGATCTATGCACCCTATGGGATAACGGCTTATCTGCCAATGAAAATAGTATAACAAAAAAGGCCGACCGAAGTCAACCTTTTATTTTCAGAGTATCAGTACTGTTAAATGTACTGTACTGAATGATCCATCTCTTCAAAGTCAAGATCATTGGAGAGAATTGCTTCTTTTACTTGTTCGTCACTTGTCAGATAATCATATTCTTTTTCAAGATCGCGGTAGTAATTTTGGCCTGCTTCAGTAATATAATCATCCAGCTCTTTCTGAAGTTCGTCATACAGAGCCTGCTGTTTTGGCGTCAAATCGTTTTGCCAGTCGCCGTCAAGTACTGCTTCAGTAGTGTTGTAGTGTACATAGCGACTATAGGGATCTCGCTTTACTTCACCAGTAATATCATTTATGCGGATCATTTCATGCAGCGGACGATAGTACGTCCAGCGTTTTTTGCTGCGAAGAAACTTCTCAATATCAATATTTCTGGCGGTAAAGCTTGCCCCGTCGCCTTGTGACCAGAATCCGCTGTACTGAGATTCTACGCCTTCAAAACCGACTGCTTCCAGCTTTTCAGTGTGATCTTCTTTAACAAATTCATTCCACTGATCATAATCAACGTTGATATCTCTGTTTTTGTCGATAGCCGCTGCTTTCTGCTGTTCGTTCAGTTCGTTGAATTTCATAATTTTTCTCTCATTTAAAATGGTATGGGTCAATCCCTTACCTGATGAATATAGTATATACTTTCGATTCAGCCAGTGCAAGTACTTTTATCGTTAATTCACATAGATTATTGCATTATGTTCCACCGGGGTTTTTTCTACAGTACAGTACTGAGATACTATCTCAATATCTAAACCGCCGAACCAGGACATAACTTGTATCTTACCTAATGTGTCCTGTTCCCTTGTAAGTACAAACATAAGATCAAGAAACTTCTTTTCTTTTTCAGTTGGTTCTGACATAAGTGAAGCAATGATCATCCTTTCCTCCTTTTGCGTAGAGGGAAAGTATAGTACAGCTGAAAGTACTTTGCAAGGTTAATTTTTTAGTACAGACATAATTAAACACCCTATGGGCTAGCGGCTTATCTGCCAATGAAAATACTATAACAAAAAAGGCCGACCTAAGTCAACCTTTTATTTTTATTCGATGAAGTCGCAGATACGGATCTCACTTACGTGGAAATTTCCTTCAGTACTGTCAATGTAGTAGTCAATCGTTTTTTGCTCCGCCTCTTCCTGAGTACTGGCACTGACAACATGAGAAAAATTGAAAGGAATTTCTTTTTCTCCTACAGCGGTCATTTCAGTACTGATAGCTACACCAACAGCAGTGAATAGTTTTTTCATTTTGTTACTCACAAGTATAAGTGATTTTAGCGGGAACGAATTCAGTACTGTTCTCTTGCGGGATAGCTGTTTCCATCGTGTACTTGTGGGCTTTTTTATCCAGCAAGATAGCCCCGGTATTGTTGCGGTATTCGTTGCCATCTTTCCAGAAGAAAAGTTTGTTCCCTTTAACAGAGAGAGTGACTTGATCGTGCGTCAGTTCGATATAGCCATTACTGACGGGGACATCTGAAAAAATTGTATTACCGTCCAGTACTAGAGTCTGAGTACTGCACTGTAAGACTTCAGGTACTTCCGGTTCCTGAGTACTGGCTACGGTTGCAGTACTGAAAAGGAGTGCGGCGATTGGAATTAACTTTTTCATTTTTTCTGTCCCTTGAATGGCTGATGCAAGTACTATAACAAAAAAGGCTGACCGAAGTCAACCTTTTATTTTATTTTTCTGAGTTTATTGCGGCTTCAATATCATCCCAATACGCCTCGATATAGTCGTTAACCATATCATTTTTTGTTTTATAGTCTTTGGGATTGTAACCACTTTCCCAGTCCCTGCTTGCATCTTCAGCTGCAGTCATTGCTATATTAAAAGCTTTTCTGTTTTTGCCAATAGCTTTAGCCTGAGCTATACCTGCTTTATAATCAGCGTCTGAGTTATACCATTCACGCTGCGGCTTATCCATGAGGTAATGTTTAGACCAATCAGCATCAGATACTTCAGTTTGTGCTTTAGGTTCTACTTTAGGTTGATCGTTCAGTACTGACATAATTGCACCATGTATCTCTTGTGGGTTTGTGCTGGTATTATCCTGCATAACCCTTAAAACGTCAAGTACTTTTTCTTTAAACTTATCCTTTGGTGTACTTTGTAACTTCTTAACTATATCCTGAAGTAGTTCAGGTGAATCCTTGAAGATCTTTCCTAGATTTGAAGTAAGTTCCTGTACTTTATTCTTAGGCTCTTCCTTTGGTACTTCTGCGGGTGGCTGTTCTGGTTCAGGCTTCTTACCCGGCATAATGCCCAGAGATTGAAAGTACTTTAACTTTTCTTCAGGCTTCATCTTTGAAGTATCTACGCTATCAGAAGGAAGAGTATTTAACTTTCCCTGAAGCCCGGTTCCCTGGTTACGTTTGCCACGAGATCCGTTACCTGCATCATGGCTATTTGGGTTGCGGTTGGCGTGACTCCATTTGTCCGCGTGTCCGGCAATCGTTGCACCGGATTTGTTTGTAAATCTACCTGGCATAAAAAATTCCCCTAATTATGTCTACATAAAATATAGATATATTTAGGGGAACTAGTGTAGCATTTTT
>JACCDR012326851.1_pt1 | contig 11028 bp, 11 predicted proteins | sample 7446431 | NCBI WGS metagenome assembly JACCDR01 (sample SAMN15323443, study PRJNA562643) | freshwater metagenome | isolation source: river surface water | place: USA:Blue River Watershed | collected 2017-08-17 | reverse complement strand
TGAGAGCTACAAACGGCAACGACCCATATGCTTGCGCATATGGGTCGGCCGTTTGTGCTCTCACCAGGAATCGAACCTGGATCGCAGGTACCGCAAACCGGCATTCTATCCATTAAACTATGAGAGCTGTGCGTGGCATAGTACCACACGCTTTTTTCTTTGTCACGTTACACCAAAACTAGAAACCAACTAGTTCGAGCACCTTATTAAAGAGCGGTTCATCAAGGTATTCCTCCGGTAAACGCTCACTGAGTATGTCATCGATTTCATCAATATACTCTTCTGGAATTGGTATCACGAGCATCGGTGCAAAAACTTTATCAGATACAGACAGTAGCTGTGGTCCGCGATGATCGTCCTCATTTATGTAATATGAGCGCAGTGAAGCAAATGGATAGAGCGTATTTTCAACAAAAATCCCCCGCACGCTTACCCCATACCGAATAATCCGAGGTGGTTGCGAGGCGGCAACAGCAATCGACGCTCCAGATAGACCAGCTAGTACGGCAAAAAGGAAGTTGCCAAAAATGATTGACGCAATAACAACAGCCACGGTAATTATTCCGAGCGCAAAGTACCAATCCCCACCCTTATCTCCGTGGATATGTTCGGGAGCTTCCCAGGTCACACTGCGTACCGCCTGTTCCATAGTAGACTCATTCTAGCACGACCACTTCTTGCAATACGCTCTTTCCCCGACACCTCTACGGACGACTCACTATTTGTATAAAATCTGAAAAATGGTATAGTGCATCCCACAACTAAATATACGGAGAGATGGCTGAGTGGTTGAAGGCGGCAGTCTTGAAAACTGTTAGGGGTGAAAGCTCCTCGAGGGTTCGAATCCCTCTCTCTCCGCCCGTATAAAATACCACCCTTAGGTGGTTATTTTATTGGGAGGAGAGAGAGCAAAGTGTGGGACACTTTGCGTAGGGATTCGAAGCCCGATTGAGCTAGATTTGAGCTAGCGAAAATATAGCCAATTGGGATACTGCGGCTGTAAGCCGAGAAATTCCCTCTCTCTAAAATGGAACCAGAACCGAAATGGCACATTTCAAATCCCCTACTCTCCCCTCACAAACTCCATACTATCCCCATCTCTAATACGTAATGTCATACCCACAGCAGATACCGACTCTACCGTAAGCGGACTTACAAATAGCCCACGAAATACGTCCTCTTGTGACCCTTCACAGAACATAAGCGTCGACATAAATTCACCCAACGTAAGCGCGTCTCCGTCTCTCGTGTAAGATCCACCAAAACCATTACAGTCGGTATCACCTACCACTTGTCCATCGGCCGTAAAGGTAACCGAAAACTCATCAGGCTTTTCAACCGTCACCAAATCACCCGCAATAGTAGCTTTTTTCCATATCCACTTGGTACCGATGAAGCTCGTCTCATCTGTAGTAGTCGCTGCAGGAACGTCTTCTACCGGTGTCGCCGGCAAAGTAATAACCGCATCTTCAGGTACCTCTACACCAACAAACACTAATTCTTGTGGCGTCTCTATACGAACCTCGTCGCCTTTGGTCCATAAGGTGAGCCCTTGCTCGCCTTCGTACTTGACTCCAGACGCCGCCGGCACCTGACGGAGCACCACCTGGTCATAGGTACCGCCCACGATACGCACCAGTTCATCAGCATACTTAATAATTACATCACCACTCTCACCGCGATAGAGGATTTCTTCCGCCTGATCGAGATAGGTCATTTCTTGTGGTGATACTGATACCGACTGCGGAGCCCCCTGACGACTAAAGAGCCATAATACCCCTCCAAGCAACAGCACTAAAATTATAATTGCCACTCCGTATGATAGTTTCATATACTCGCTAGTATACAAAAACCACCTCGTTTGTGCACGAGGTGGTTTTTGTATGCCGTGGTTAGGCAGCTTTGGTGGTTTTTTTGATTGCTGCAGCCAAACGTGACTTCTTGCGAGCGGCTGTATTAGCCTTGATAACACCACGCTTAGCGGCCTTATCAATTGCCTGGTACGCCTTTGGAAGAAGGGCTTTGGCAGCATCAGTGTCCCCGGCGAGAGCAGTCTTGCGGACCGACTTGACCACATCGCGCATAGCGGTGGTACGACGAAGGTTGTAGACGCGCTTGCGCTCACTGGTACGTACTGCTTTTTTTGCTCCTTTAGTAATTGCCATATCGATTTGTTATGTGGTCCGTACTATACGGTATTTCATAAAATAAATCAATGGCAGACCATTACAACCTGATGGTGTACAATAAAAGGCACTATGATTCGTCTCCTCTCTGGTACTGTGGCTGATATTTCTGGCAATACCCTCATCCTCGAGACGAGTGGCGGGGTTGGGTATCTCGTGTCGGTCACTCATCGACTGGGCGCCTTCCCAGGAGAACAAATCCGCCTCTACACCCACCTCGCCGTACGGGAAACCGCACTTGATTTATACGGATTCACTTCCGAAGATGACCTGCGACTTTTTGAACTACTCCTGACCATCTCTGGAGTGGGACCAAAAAGCGCCCTCCAAATTATGGATCAAGCTGACCGATTGCTCCTCGTCGAAGCCATTTCACTTGAAGATGCAGTCCACCTTACAAAACAAAGTGGTATCACCAAGAAGACCGCTGAAAAAATAATTCTTGGTCTCAAGGATAAAATTGATACTCTATTTCCGACACAGACAGCTGCGCCACTGCGCGCTGGCACAGCTTATCAAGATGCGTTTGATACTTTGGTCACTCTTGGCTATAACCCCCAGGCCGTACGGCAGGCACTTGAATCAATTGGTGACCAAACGACCACGAGCGCACTTGTCGCTGAAGCGCTCCGTCGCCTCTCCTAGACTTATCCTCAACACAAAATGGCCCCAAAAGGGCCATTTTGTGTTGAGACGATGGGTAATTTTACGTTTCTTGTGCGAGTGGCAAAACCTCCACCACCGTTGTCCGTTCAAACTCTATATTCACTCCGCCAACCACTGCTCTACAGGTCATTGTAAACTGCTGGGTACCACGTATTGGGGCTGTAGTAACCTGCCCTTCTGTGGTGTCTGGCGTGTGATTAATGGATGTATTACTACCACCACCGGTAACCTGACAAGACATTGGTGCTGGTCCATTAATTTCGTACTCAAGCGTGGCTGGAGTATCGTAACGAACTGGATTTATGACCGGTCGAAATTCGATTGTTACTGAAGGTGAAGTAGTTGCAGAGTCTCCTTCATTATTGTCATCAGGATCATAGGTAGTCGGGTCAAGGGGATCTGTGAAGCAACCAGAATCACTACTGTCTTGCTGTGTGTCACTATCATTATCCCGAGCATCTGAACACTGTGGTGCCACGACAATAATACGAGCGTTGTCACACACCTCAGTACTCGTTGCGACTTGAGCACAGACACGTAATGGCAGAGTAGTTGGCGTTGCTGATACAGTGTATAAGCCAACACTTCGGACAGTTTCACCACTACTAGGCATCAGGTTAGTACTCCGCGTTGAACTCGCAAACTGAACCCCAGCAATAGTCACGCGGTAACGGTAATCACGAATAACAGCATTACCAGTGTTTGTAACTGCAAAGGGAATTTCATTGATAGCTTGCCCTCTCCCAATTGTAATATCGCTTGCATCTATACTAAGTTGGAAACTGGTTGAAGTCGGTCCGGTTCTAAATGATTCTGCACGATCGTTATCAGTTTCACTCGTTTCAAGAATACAACCCCAACCCGCTGAAGCAGGAGTGGCAGCGGCATAACAGCCACGCCCTGCATCAACTGAATGCCGAATATCAGTCACTACTGAGATTGAGTGTGTACCAACTTCTGTACTGGAGAAGGTTGGGAGTCGAACATATCGTGTTTGTCCGCGAGATACTGGACCGATTGCGTTCAAATAATGTTCCCATTCAACTGTGCCGTTGTTACCCACATCAATTCGCGCCCGAATCGGGAATGATCCGGCACTACCAAACGGCAACTGACTGCGGATATTATTGGGGTAGCTAGCCGGAAACGTCACTGGTCTTGGACTACCACCAGCATACGCGACCGGTACACTAAGCACTTCGGTTAGTGTAAAGCGCGCCGCTGAAGCGGGCATTGCATCATGCTGAGATATAAAGCTCCACAGTATATTATCTAAGAAACATGAGCCGCTATTTCTAATTTGTGCAATTGGATCATACGCCACTCCGGTTTGTAACGCGCTATTTGGTACGATAGCTTGTTGGTACGGATTGGCAGTGGCTGTTGTTCTGGTTCGTGACGTATTTGGCGCCGGCTGCGTCCCTGCCGGAACAAAGAAGATATCAACGGTCACCAGATTTTGGTTATAGCACGGCCGAGGCGGAGGATTGTTAGTTTGGTTGAAATTATCACTTGGACCATCATTGCAAGATATACAAGAGGTATTTACTTCGTTTGCATCGCGGATATCACCATCACGATTATAATCACTACTGCGAGTTTGATAGGTTTGTCCACCGCGACTATATTGGGTACAGCTCGAACCACAACTGCGTGTGTTCGAAATTGAGCCCCCACTCCCGCCACTACTACTGCCACCTCCACCTCCACCAGCCTTCGCTAACTGAGTCACGGATAAAAGACTACCTAGAATAAATATTGTTAGTGCAACATATTTCATTCGTTGTGTGATGTGAATAGATTTCATAGTGATTACTCTAGAGATTGGAAAACGACAGCGGTCTCAGGATTCTGTCGAGCCGCCATTAGGTAGGTATCGGCCAGTGCACTCGCAGACATTGCTTCGGTAATTGTGTAATGCCCATACATTACTCCTTCGTTAATAAAATTGTTAGCAAAATCTCGGAAGAACGCTGCCTCGCTCGGGAACTGTAGGGCGAGGACCTCACTGACAAAGCGTGCTTCTACCACATTGAGGCTTGGATATACTGACAGTGCACCAGCGGCATCATTAGCCAACTCAGTAAACAGAGCGAGTTCAGGTTCACCAATCCGGCTCGCAACGGTTACTTGAGGATACTGTTGATTAAATTGCTTTGTTAGATTACGTAACTCAACATGCATTTGATACAACGGGGTCTGTATCTCAGGAGTTACCGTACTGAGATACTCAAGGTAGGTAACATCCCCGACAGGCATGGCGTAAAGACTTGGTGCCTCGGTGTATTCTAGGGCCGGCAAATCATCTCGTGCTGCCATCAAGTCTCTCCGCAGCTCATCGACCGACACGACTGGTGGGGGCGGAACAGTAATCGTACTGGGAGCATTTGGCACAATACTAAATACTTCTTTGCCAACTGCACCTTCTAGCTGATCGATGATACTCGTGAGTAGTTGTTCGTCTTGAACAGCGACAATGCTCGGCAACGCATAGTAGGCATACCCGGCATACACAGCTCCAACAAGAAACGCAATGGCCACAAATGCCATGCCAATCCGTCGATATATGTAGTTTGGTATTACACGGTGATCGCTGACGAGATGTCCTTCTGATTCAGAAGTCATATACTAAATGTTATTGATGTAATCAACTATTTATAAATTCCTATATAATAAGTATACACCGTTAGGAGAGACGGGAGAGTCGTTGTAACCATTGATCATTTAAAAATGAAGTGGTGATATGCACTATTGTCGCCGCTATAAAGAATTCGCTGTTAAGGAGTCCAAGCGAGTAAGGGCTCCCGCTGTAGGTGAATAAACCAGAGACTAAGATTACTACCACCACAATTGCTCCATGGGCCAGTATGTAGGTGGTGAATCGCCGCTCTTGTGGCCAAAAAATTATTCCGTAATGAATGCCCCAGGTTAAAAAATGGTAAGAAAGTAATAGTACAAAAAGCCACACGTACGGGAGTGGATTGGCGACCAAAAACCAGATGAGTAATCCACTACTTGCTATAGTCCAAAAAATGTTTGCTCTGGTGGTGTTTTTATATGTGGCAACCATTATCATTGCAGTCCCTGCCGCCATGAGTATCGAACCTGCAATAAACAGATATTTTTCAAGAAATAATAATTCGTTACTAAACTTTGGAATCAAATCATGGGCAAACGTCAATCCGTTTGTAAAGTTGGCACTGGCATGGCGAAACGCATCCATCGTAGCGCCAACCACCACAACCCCAATACCACAGAGGAGCCATGGCGAGAGGTGCTGTCCAGTACTGCGTATAAAAAGAGTTTGTTCATTTTCATAACCGTGCCACACAAAGTAAGGAATCGTTAGAAAAGCGACCAACCATAAAAGGTTATCGACTATTGCCAACATAACAATACCGACAGAAAGTGCCGTAAGGAGTAAAAACACCCAAAGAAAATGTCGGTATTTACCCCTACGACGCCACGCTTGGTGTTGGTAGTATGCACCAAGTATGTAATGGGTGTATCCGAGCAGTGATACGATAACGAGCAACAGTGTCCAGCTGTCCGGCTTAACAACCAACCAACCTACAACCGCTATCACGGTAATCGGGACAATCAGACTGATGACTTTATTCCAAATATAGACATTCATAGTGAAGCATCACGTTAATACTCTATGTACGTATCTTATCAGACTCACAAATCAAAATGGGTAGATTTGTCTTATTTTAAAATAATGGTATCGTGTAATTAGGCAAGAACGCGAGTACCCTGCACTTCTGAAAGGAGAAAGATCTATGTTTCGACTCACTACCTGGTGTTTGATTGCCGCCCTGTCGCTGCCGTCCATGACCGGAGCACACCCGGCACCGCAACCGAAACCTGACACCTGCCAGGTCCACACCATGGACATCAAAGGCAAACTTGCCACGGTGCAGACAGGCGACGGTCAGCCCTTGAACTTTGCTGAAGCTGTGCAAATCATCAAGGTGTTGAATGATCGGCACAACAACGGCACCAACCCCGTTCTGGCCGTGCTTGACTGCAGCTGACGCAACGAACAGAACGAGAAGGCCCGCCCAAAAACTTGTGCGGGCCTTTGTAATTTCAGACTCAATTAGTCAAAATTTATGGCTCACCGTATAATAAGAAATATGGACTCCTTACTCTACAAACTGAAACAACTTATTCCAAAAACGGTCCTCAATCACATCCGCCCGACCTATCACTTTCTCTTAGCTTATTTTGGTGCAGTTTGGTACCGACATCCGAGTCGTCACATCACCGTCCTCGCGGTCACTGGCACCAAAGGCAAATCATCGGTCACCGAAATGATCGCTCACGTGCTTCGGACCAACGGTCACACGGTAGCTTCGTTGTCGACTATCCAATTTGTCATTGGCGACACCACTACCCGCAACCTCTTTAAGATGACTACACCAGGGCGTTTTTTTGTGCAACGCTTTTTGCGCCAGGCGGTAGACGCGGGCTGTACGCACGCAGTACTCGAAATGACCTCAGAGGGGGCCAAGCAGTTCCGGCACCGATTTATAGATTTTGATGCCCTCGTTTTCACTAACCTAACCCCAGAACATATCGAATCACATGGTTCGTTTGAAAAATATAAGGAGGCAAAATTACGGATTGCAAACGCGGTCGCACGCTCGAGGAAGCGACCACGCTACCTCATCGCCAATCTAGATAACGAGCATGGTGCCGACTTCCTCGACTTCCCGGTCGAACAAAAGCTTGGTTACCGCCTCGACGACCTATCGCTCCACACTCTCCAAAAAGATAGCGTCACAATGGTGATCGAAGACACAACTGTTCGCGTACCGCTGGTCGGGCTCTTTAATGTGTACAACGCACTGGCAGCAATTACCCTCACCCGCGCTCTTGGTGTCAGTCTCCCTACTATCGAACGAGCATTTCGAACCCTTCCACCAATTCACGGTCGTGTCGAACAATTTCATAGTAGTAAAAATACTAAGCCAGTCACCGCTGTTGTCGACTATGCGCATACTCCTGACTCACTGACCCGGTTTTATCAAGCGTTTCCGCATGTGCACAAAGTCTGTATTCTCGGTAACACGGGTGGCGGCCGCGACACCTGGAAACGACCCGAGATGGGACATATTGCCGAGACCTACTGTGACCAAATCATTCTCACCAATGAAGATCCGTACGATGAGAATCCCCGCAAAATTGTGGAGGAGATGGCTAAAGGTATTGAAGATAAAAGTAAGCTGACCATTATCATGGATCGACGCGAAGCTATTCGTGCTGCACTCGCGACTGCTCCCGCTGGGGGCTACGTCCTCATTTCGGGCAAAGGGACAGACCCATATATCATGGGCCCAAACAATACCCGCCAACCGTGGAGCGATGCTGAAGTGGTCAAAGAAGAGCTGGCTCGTTTGACACCCACAGCTACGGAAACGGACGAATAATATCAACTGTACCTTCAGTAAAGGTTGCCACTGTCTCGGGGTGAATGACCTGACCGTTCGGAAGGTACACTAAACCGCGCACATCATTACCGACACTGACAATCGGCACCTGGGCATAGACTGACTGAAAACGTAACATCGTCTCAAGTTGTGACCATAGTATTGTGGGAGAATGAAACCAACTATGCGACATTGGATGAACCACAAAATCACTCGGTCGTTTGGCTTGTAAGCGCTTGGCGGCGAGCGGACTGACACTCTCAAAGCAGAACAGAATATTCGGAACGGTACGAGGAGCGTCAGGAGGAATAACGGCGGTACCAGGAACATAATTGATAGTGGCCTGGAGTGTGTCAGCTACCCCACCAAGACCCAACACTCGTAAAGCGATTGCGTAAAGACTTGGCATATATTCACCCTGTGGCACTAGATATGATTTGTCTGCATTGTAGATTGTTGTCGTACTCCATAAGAATGCTCGCTGTACTGTCACTTCCCACGGAGCAAGTTTGGTGCGCCCGCTATCAATAACCAGAGCAGTGGTCGTTGGATGCGCGCTACGCCACGACTCGACAGCAGCCACGAGACCAACCAGTTCAACTTGCTGCCCTTCAGTAAAATATCGCGAATCTTCCGGGAGTAATACATAATCGGCGTCCGTGTTAAGGGCAGTAATTACCAGAGGTTCGAGATTAGCAATACGTTCACGAGGTAGTGAATCTGTCTGCACAAGCGCAATAGTTGGAAGCTGTGTAGTTGTTGGTAAGACATGGAGTATGTACCCAAAAAGTCCTGCCAGTAGCATCGTTGTTACGATAGTCGAGTGCCAGTGTTTTGTGTGATATGAGTAATGGAACACTGAAATAGCCAAGAGACCAAAAACGCCAACAGCGTACACACCACCCCAGAGCGCAAAGGGGTATAACCAAGGAAACAAATATCCCGTATGTCCAAATGAAAAACTGCCGCCAATGCTCCCCCCAGGTCCTATAGTCATCACAGAAAATACTATCGAGCCAAGGTATTCGGAAACTACTACTGCAAGCGGTAAACCGTACACAAATAAGTCTGACGGCCAACGACGGAGCAGCACTGTAAACAAGGCTAGAATAATGCCGGCCGAAGCCAACCAGATAGCTGAAGTAATCCAGTACAAAAAAACCGCGACCGACTGTACGGTAAGTGTCAACTCAGGGAGCCAAGTAATTGGTACCGTACTCCAAAACCACGAGAGTGCGAGCAGAGCTTTTAGTCCAAAAACGATGAAAAGTAGTGATGGCAGAGTCGACAGAGGCGCAATGTAGATAAGTCGCCAGAATAAAAAATAGCCGATATAGGCAATCGGTATCAGCGGAGGAAACACAAAGGGAATGCCAATACACACCCCAATTAACATCGCCCACAACCGAGGACGATCGACCCACCAAGAAGTGATGGTTTGGTAATATTTCATACTGGATGATGTAATAGTACCACTCCAGCAGTTACCGAGACATTAAGTGACTCCTTTTGGCCACGCATCGGAATCTCGAGTATTACATCTGCAGCTTGGAGTACCGCTTCAGGAACCCCTTCAGTCTCGTTACCAAAAATGTACGCGACGTTTGGCGGCGGCATAAAGTCGTAGAGCGATACACTGCCCGGCGCAATTTCAACCGCTACCACCATCACCCCTTTTGCCTGCAACTCCTTGCATACATCTTCTACTGCGACCACCTGCTCCCCCGGCACACTCGTCACCGCGCCGAGGGATGTCTTCATAATTTCCTGATCATCACGCCCAAAGCGGTCGCGAGGTGCAGGTGTATATCCGGCAAGGTACAACTTATCTACCCCTGCGGCATCTGCGGTACGAAATATGGCACCGACGTTGTACTTGCTTCTGATGTTATGGAGAATAGCGTATCGCATGTGTGATAGACTACCAGAGTACCTATGCTGAATCTAGTCCCGATTCAATTTTTGGCACTCTTTGGGTATGCATTCTTGCGGATTGTGATCGGATGGGTCTGGTGCCAGTATGCCCTTCGCCATTACCAAGAACGTGACCAAATTCTCCCGACGCTCAATGCCCCTTTCTTCCCCTGGCCAAGAATAGCCCTTGGCATGATTATTGCCGTCGAACTAGTGATTGGCATACTGTTTGTACTTGGTCTTTGGACACAGGTGGCAGCGGTACTCAGTATCGTTTGGTGTATAAAGCTCGTTACACTACGCTTTTTGTTTTTACACGAAAGCTTTCCTGATCGAATTACCATCCTGCTCCTCTTCTCTATCTCAGTCACCCTCTTTATTACGGGAGCAGGTGTACCAGCGTTTGATTTGCCTATTTAATATGGTATAGTGCTCGCACATTTTTCTTAGGATAAATGTGCTTCGCTAAAGACTTAATTACCCTTATTAAGGAGTGAGGCCTTCAAACAAAACAATTACATACAATGCGCCTATAGCTCAGCCGGTAGAGCAGCTCCCTTTTAAGGAGAAGGTCGTAGGTTCGATCCCTACTGGGCGCACCACCGAAAACAAAAAGATTTCCTCGTTAGCTAACGAGGAAATCTTTTTGTTTAGCAAGCAATCTACATTGCTTGCGACGGTGGTGCGGGCCGCAGCGATGTTTTTCTTTTCACTAAAAGAAAAACCGCGAGGCGGGGTCGACAGCACTTGTCTAAAATAGGAGCTTGCGAACTATTTTAGCTAGTGACTGGTGACCACAAATATACCCCTACCCTCGCAACACCCAC
>JACCDR011155761.1_pt1 | contig 11028 bp, 8 predicted proteins | sample 7446431 | NCBI WGS metagenome assembly JACCDR01 (sample SAMN15323443, study PRJNA562643) | freshwater metagenome | isolation source: river surface water | place: USA:Blue River Watershed | collected 2017-08-17 | reverse complement strand
GGTGTCGGCAGAGGCAGTTGTAATAAAATGCCCTGAACCCGATCATTCGCATTCAACGTATCGATCAAGGTGTTCAATTCAGACACGGTGGCGTTTGCGGCCAGTCGGTACACGTGGCTGGTGATCCCCACATCAGCACAGGCCTTTTGTTTGCCCGCAATATAAACCAATGATGCTGGGTCATCGCCCACCAAAATAACAGCGAGCCCCGGCACCGTCGGCATTACGCGGACCTGATCTCGTAAACCAAACCGTACCTCAGCCGCAATTGTGCGGCCATCAATCATCATTGCAGCCATTACACCAACACCTGCCAAATAATGGATTGCAGCAATTGCAGCGCGATAATCACAACCACGGGCGACAAATCAATGCCCGCAATCGGTGGAATCACACGACGCACGGGACGGTATAATTTTTCGGCAAAGCGGTTCATGGTTTCAACCAAATGCCGCGCTTGAAAATTATTGACCTTTAAGACTTCAAACGCGACCAACCAGAACACCACAATCTGGGCAAAAATCAAGAAAATGACGATATTGATCACGGTGGTTAACAATTGAGCGATCAGGAACATGGGGGTACCTCCGACGGATAAAATAAAACTATCTTATCCTTAATGAAGGTCACGCGCAAAGACAAGGGAGAATTGCCCCTGTAAAGCCATATTATAAAAATCAGACATTTGAGAGAGTCCCCTCCCCCTTGAGGGAGAGGGTTAGGGTGGGGGTGTCACGTAACACAGACATATCAAATTAAGATCCGCTGCAAGGTTGCCATTGCATATAAATTCAAACTCTGTTTTGCGCTTATCACTCCTCCCCTAGCCCCTCCCCTCAAGGGGAGGGGGAATTCTCTCAAATTTCTTGTTCAGAGCAATTTTGAATATAGATCATACATAATCGATATATCCATTTAAAACAAGAACCACGTCATAGATCAGGGATATATATCGTCCCATCCAGAAACGTCACTGCGGATCCCGCAATTTCAACACGTTCCCCCAGATCGCGACAATATAAAACGCCCCCGCGTTCCGATAATTGCCGTGCAACAAATTCCGATTTACCCAATTGTTTTGACCAATAAGGGATCAACATACAATGGGCCGACCCCGTCACCGGATCTTCATCAATACCGTCTGTGGGCGTGAAAAACCGACTGACGAAATGTTTGTCGTCCGATTTGGCGGTCACGCATACAAAATCATTCAACCCCTTCATCCGGGAAAAATCGGGCCTTAAATCACGGATCGCCGATTCGGTACGCAATACCACCAGAAAATCGCGATATTTCCCTGTATATAAAATATCAGAAGAGTCAATGCGCAAGCACGCGGCGAGTTCATCACGCCGGATATCCGGTAAATCTTTTGGAACCCATGACGGAAAGTTCATCACATAACGATGATCATAACGCGCAACGGTCACATCCCCCGCCAAATGCGTATGGAAAACCAATTTTGGATCATCAAACCCCAGATGTTTAAAAATGACATGCGCCGTGCAGATCGTCACGTGACCACATAAATCAATCTCGGCCTTTGGCGTAAAGTACCGCACATACCAATCGCCATTTTTATTCAAAACAAAGGATGTTTCGGCCAGATTATTTTCACCCGCAATATCCTGCATGGTTTTTTCAGACAACCAAGTGTCGTTGCAAATCACAACCGCCCCCGGATTCCCGCGGAACAATTCATCAGCAAACGCATCACATTGAAACATGCGGAGTTTTGTCATGCCGGATCAAACCATAATAATTTTGCCATTTCGGCGCGAGTCTCCGCGCTGGAAATAGGCGCGTGCTCGGCATCGAACATCACGCGGTCCCCCTCGACATAGGCATAGGCCCGCGATGTAATATCATGGGCATCATTCATGGGAATGACATGATAATGGACATGCGCGACGCCATATCCGGCGATGACATTCCCGACCCGTTCAGGTTTTAAAACATCCCGCATGCGACGGGCGATCCGTTGGCCGACAATGACAATATGCGCGGCCAAATCTTCAGGTACATCCATAAAATGATCAATATGGACCTTTGGGATCACCAAGGTGTGGCCGGGTTGAACACCACGTAAATCGAGAATCGCAACAACACGATCGTCTTCGTATACTTTAAACGATGGAATATCGCCTTTTATAATCTTACAAAAGACACACTTCTCATCATAACTCATGATCATCTCCCCTTAAATGCAACACAGACAACATGGCAAGCACCGCCGTGTCGGCCCGTAAAATATGATCGCCCAAAGATACGGGTTGAACCCCCGGCACGTTCGGGATCCATTCTTTTTCCGATGCAGAAAAACCGCCAGCGGGCCCGACCAGAATCGCACTGTCCCGGCCATGAAACACAGCCCGCGGCAAGGTCCGCATCAACGGCGCGCCCGCGCGTTCAATCGCCGCAAACACCGTGCAATCTTCGTTCCAACCGGCCAACTTTTGATCAATCGGCATGATCATATGCAATACAGGCACGGTCAATCGTTCGCATTGCTCGGCGGCCTCGATGACTTGCGCGCGCACGCGGTCATCATTGATTTTACGAATATCGGCCTGATCCGTCACGATGGGATGTAAATCCGTTACCCCCAACTCGACCGATTTTTCAATTACAAAATCCAGCCTGTCCTTGGACAACGGCGTAAACATCACATGAATCCGTCGGGTGGGCGGTGTTTGAGGACGCAGCATCGAGACCACATTCACACCGGCATGATTTTTCGACAAATCGGCAATGGTGGCCTGAACCTCGCCATCACGGCCATTAAACAAGCGAACCTGATCACCCAATTGGCATCGCATCACATTTTTGAGATAATGCGTCTGGGCATCATTTAATGGCACAAACCCGCCGGGAATGATCCCCGCATCTACATACAGCCTTGGCCAAGAAAAGTGTTTTTCCATGACAATCATCACGCCACAAAATAACCCATTCGACAAGTCTGATTTGCAGATGGACCACTTTTTTATGCGCTGTGTACCCCGGCGCGCACGCCCCTATGCCATTTTAATGCGCCTGGATCGCCCGATTGGCACATGGTTGCTCTTATTACCCGCATGGTTTTCGTTGGCACTTGCCTACCCCAAAAACCCGGATCTATTTTATACACTCTATCTGGCTTTTTTGTTTGCTGTTGGAGCCATTATCATGCGCGGGGCGGGGTGCGTGATCAATGATTTATGGGATCGTGATTTAGATGCGCGTGTGGCCCGTACGCGTACCCGGCCACTTGTAACCGGAGCAGTAACACCGCGCGCTGCAGTGATATTAGTGGCGTGCCTATGCACCCTGGGCCTGGCCATCGTTTTGCAAATGAACATAGCCGCAATCATCACGGCGTTTTGTTCCGTGCCGTTCATCGTGCTCTATCCCTTGATGAAGCGCATCACCTGGTGGCCCCAACTGTTTTTGGGATTCACGTTTAATTTTGGCGCATTAATCGGATGGGCCGCGATGACGGGCACCATTGGCCTGCCCGCGGTTTTGCTCTATATCGCAGGGATTTTTTGGACATTAGGGTATGACACGATTTACGCCCATATGGACCGCGATGATGACCAGCAAGTCGGTATCAAATCAACCGCACGGATCTTGGGCAAAAACAGTGTGCCTGCGATTGCAGGATTTTACGCGACCTGCACGTTATGTTTGTTTTTCGCCCTGTATGACGGCGCGGCCAGTTTAATGGTACTCCCCACCATCATCATCATCGCCGCGTCATTCTGGTACCAGGTGCACACGATCAGTATCAACGACCCTGCCCTGTGCCTGCGACTATTCAAGTTTAACCGCGACCAAGGTTTGATTATATTGGGTGCCATCATCCTGTGCGTTTATTCCGTCATGTGAACAAGGGCATCAATTTTTTGAATCAACACCATCGCAACCGTTAAGTCATTCAGGCCCGCGCGTTTCATATCAGCAACCAATAACATAACGTCATCACCCGCCGCACCGCGTGCCACAATCCACGCCGCCACATCGCCCTTGGCCGATTTTGGATCCGCCATAATAGATGCCGCAACGCGACGTTGAATTTGATCCAGTTGCGTCGAAATGGATTGTGCTGCAGCGGCAGCCCAACGATCCACACTTAAAAATTTATCTAAATTCGACCGAATCCACGACAAGCCCAATATATCTCCAATGCGCAGATAAACGCGTGCTGTATCAATCAACGGTTTTTTAGATGTCGCCGCTAATGTTAATACCCCCGGCGCCTGAGCCAATTTTGTGCGTGATGCCAAAAATTGCGACAACGAAGCAGGCATTTTACCCGTCGTCCACGATTTAAATCGCTCCGAATAAGATTGATATTGCGCATCATTTAAAATGAATTGAATTGTTTTATCCGTCGTCAAGGCTGTTTGATAATCAACAACGCCCTTGGCCCATGTTTTAATCACCTTGTCGATTTGGATCGCATCACCATATTCGGACAACAACCACACGATCATTGCTTCCATAAATTTTGCAATTTCTGAAAACGCAGATAATTGCAGTGTTGCCGAAATTTTAGAATCAAGTTTTTCAATTTGTAACCACATATCAGACAAATCGAGCATCGTACACACGGCAATAAACGCGCGAACGACAGCTTCAACCGACACATGATGTTGATGCATCATGGCACGAACAAAAGTCGGCCCCAATCGATTAACAATCATATTCGATACAATTGTTGCCGTGATTTCACGTTTCAGCGGATGTTTTAAAATGCCCGCCACATATTTTTTCTGGATAGCGTCTGGAAAATACCCGATCAACCAGGGTGTTAATTCGGCACGATCCGGAATATCCGATGACAATAATGCCGCGCGTAATTGCAATTTGGCGTATGACACCAAAATCGCAATCTCGGGTCGGGTTAATCCCTGCCCCGATGCGGCACGCTTGGCAATCATTTCATCATTTGGCAAGAATTCTAACGCGCGGTCTAATGTTCCTGACCGTTCCAGATCTTGAATAAAGAGTTGATGCGCTGGCAATGATTCGCGTGCCGATTTTTCAATCAATGAAATCGCCTGAGTTTGTTGGTAATTATCATTTAACACCAACTGAGCAATTTCATCCGTCATAGATTTTAAAAATTTATCCCGCGCCCCGCGCGTCATGCCCGGCTTATCTTTTGACTCATTATGCATGATCGTCGACATCAAAATTTTGATATTGACCTCATGGTCCGATGTATCACCCCCGGCCGAATTATCAACGAAATCAGCGTTTAAACGAACACCTCGTTCAGCGGCCTCGATCCGTGCGCGTTGGGTAAAACCCAAATTCGCGCCCTCGCCCACAACACTCGCCCTCAGTTCAGACGCATTGATCCTGAGCGCATCATTCGACCGATCGCCCGCATCAGTGTGCGTTTCGGATGTTGATTTTACATACGTACCAATCCCACCCAAATACATCAAATCAACACGCGACCGCAGCATCGCCGTGATCAGTTCCGGTGGCGACACCCGCGATTTATTCAAATCAAATCGTTTTTGAATCTCGGGCGTCAGATCCAGCACCTTGTCCTTACGCGCATAAATTCGCCCGCCTTTGGACAATAGTTTTTGATCATAATGATCCCAGCCCAAAACATTTTTAAACAAACGTTGGCGTTCCGCAAATGTCCCCTTGGCATCCGGTGTTGGGTCACAGAAAATATGCGCATGATTGAACGCACCGACCAATCGGATAAACGGCGACAGTAACATCCCGTTACCAAACACATCGCCCGCCATATCACCGACCCCCAGCACATCAAATTCCTGGGTTTGGATATTCATATCGCGTTCGCGGAAGTGGCGTTTGACTGATTCCCACGCACCGCGCGCGGTAATGCCCATGACCTTATGGTCATATCCTGCCGATCCGCCCGATGCAAACGCATCATTCATCCAAAACCCGTATTCAATTGATAATGCATTCGCGATATCGGAAAAAGTTGCCGTACCTTTATCGGCGGCCACAACCAAATACGGATCATCGCCATCCAAACACACAACATCGCGCGGTTTGATAATCTTATTTCCCCGACCATAATTATCGGTGATATCGAGCAAACCGCGAATTAAATATCGGTAACATTCGATACCTTCGGCTTGCATCGCCGCGCGGTCCCCGGATTTCGGCGGGTTCTTCACAATGAATCCGCCCTTGGCCCCGGACGGCACAATTACAGCGTTCTTCACCGTCTGCGCTTTGACCAAGCCCAGAATTTCAGTACGGAAATCTTCCGTTCGGTCAGACCACCGAATCCCGCCGCGCGCAATACGATCGTTGCGTAAATGCACCCCTTCCATCCGTGTCGAGTACACAAAAATTTCGCGGTAAGGTTTAGGGTTCGGTAAGAAATCCAACAGGCGCGATTCAAATTTCACCGACAAATAAGGCTTAACCGCCCCTTTTTCATCAGATTGGAAGAAGTTTGTCCGACGCGTTGCCAAAATCGTCGCATAAAATGCCCGCAAAATTCGGTCATGATCAAGCGACGATACACGGTCCAAAATACCCGAAAACTTTGATTGAACGGCAGATAATTTTCGTGTTTTTAAGGTGGGATCGAAAGCCATATAAAAATAATCAACGCACACACGCGCAAAATCGGGATAGGATATCACCGCTTGTTCCAAATAGGAGAGCGAGAACGGCAACCCGGCTTGGCGCAGATATCGCGTATAGGTACGGATAATATCGACATCGCGAGCCGGCAAGCCTGCCGTTAATGTCAATCCATTTAACCGATCATTCGCATAACTTCCACCAAAAATCCCAATGAGAGCCTGTTCAAACACAGGCTTTAAATTTTTAAAATCAATCGCATCGGGAGCTAATAGGGTGAAGTCTTGAATCACAACAGACACATCCCCTGATCCCGGCGTCACCACAAACGGATGTTCAGTCATCACGCGCAATCCCATATGTTCCAACACGGGCAAGACATCCGACAACACAAGTGCAGATGATTTTGTATAAATTTTCAAAGTAACTGACTTTTGATCACTCGAATCATCGCCTGATTATTGAAGATCCAATCTTCATTTTGAGGTCTCCAAACATTCTTCGATTTTTTCTATATCACGTACAGCGTCCGTTAATTTATATCGTTCACAATAATCTTGTGAAAACGCGGTCGCATAGTCATGCGCCAAACGATCGGCCTGCTCATCGTCATAGATCACGCCATGCAATGCATCGGCCAACGCATCACCCCAAACACGTCCAGCTTGTTGTAACTGACGTTCCACCAACACAACATCAAATCGTTTGGGCTTAGTTTGCGATACCGAAATCGTATAAAGTACACGAACAAGCGGCGAATCATCCACTGAACTGGTATAACTGGTGCATATTCCCCCCAATTCACGTTCCAAAATATTCTGAAACGCCAAACGAAGCCGCGTATCATATCGTGACCGAGGGATATACACAAGGCATGATACATAACGATCAAATAAATCCTTGCGGCAATACAAAGCGATTCGTTGACGTTCTTGTAACCGTAAAATCGACGCACATGTTTCTTTCAAATCATCAATTGTTGTTTGAAACAACTCGTCACGAGGATATTTTTCCAAAATATGCCGTAACGCCCGACCATCATGCGATGCCGGTTCAAATCCTGATGCTTTGATCACTTGGTCTGCTTTAAATTTCAACAAAGGAATACTGCGCAAACTGCGTGAATAGGTCACAGACGTGAATAATCCAATAAATAATGTCTCGCCAACCACACGGCCATCTTCATCAAAATGATGGATCGTCACAGCATCCAACGGCACTCGACGATGGACAGTAGATACCCGATTTACCTTACTGATATAAAGCGGCGGCATTTGTGTACGCAATTTTTGGTATGCATTCGGTAATGGTGCGCCGGTTTCACTTAAATAAGCAGGCCGCCGGTCATCAGACAACAACCCCAATCCCGATCCCTTAACCACCGAACTATTCACCTGCCCCCCTCTGGCTGTAAAGACATATGACCGACAGCCCAGGAAGGTGAAATTGTTATCGTATAAATAATCGAGAAACTCGCTATATTCGGAAATCTCCTCGCGCCCAAACATTTTTGATGGGGCCGAGGCCACATATTGCTTGGCCTCGATCGCGCGCAGACGCATCGCTTGCCAATCGCGCGTACCATCATAAACATCACGTACGACAGATAACAAATCAGCGGTAATTTCTTTTTGCTGTGCTGATGTTAACGCACCACGAATCACAATATGCATGTGTGATTGACGTCCGTTGCCCCGCGGGTCAAATGACGCACGGTCATTTGCGGCATAAGACACGGCAAGTTGCGGGTGCAATAATAAATCAATAACCAATCGTTTATTGGTTAAATAGGCTGCAACTGAATCAACCAAAAACGCCATATCATCAGTGACAATATTTAATTCGGTCCGGCGATCAGCCCATGACACATCTTTTTTATTATGTATTGTAAAATGTATGCCTGTTTCATGGCGTTTACGGTTTGATAATTTAACCTGTTCCTGAATAATACGGATACGGTGGTCAGGTTTAATCTGTGTCATATCATCATGATCCACCTGTGCAAAAAAACGATCAGCAAAATCCCGCTCTGTCGGATTTAAGGAAGATAAAGAAGGGGAAACAGATTGAGTAACAAGTGATTTTTTTGTCATGATTTTTCGAAAATTCTTAAAAAAAGAACGCCTTGAAATACGGATCAAAGGCAACATAATGATGTGACACTTTACGCCGATCGACCCAGTTGATCAAGCCGCCAAGTCCCAAAAATCCATATTGCACAACAGCAAATTTTTACGAAATATAATTTAAAAACAATGGATTATGGGCCAATACCACTTCCATGTTGCGGGACAGACCAATATCTGATAAAACACCGATCATTACAGGGGTATAGCTCAGCGGTAGAGCATCGGTCTCCAAAACCGAGGGTCGAGGGTTCAAATCCTTCTGCCCCTGCCAGTTCAATCAATGGGTTAGGTAATGCCTGACCTTCCTTGATTTTCTCATGGCGCACGGGCGGCACATTGTCCAATCCAAAAAGTAATATCGTCAATTATATCTCGTACTGGCCGCCAATTTCCATGACTTTACGGGGCGGAACACGGTAAAAATCAACAGCCGATCCGGCATTCCGTTTCATCCAGGCGTATATATGTTCCCGCCAAATCGCCATGCCGGTGCCGCGGGTGGGGATGACCGATTCATGCCCTAAGAAAAACGCCACATCATCACCGAATAATAATTCATCATGATGAATACATGCACGCATATCACGATCAAGATTCGGTTCATCTAAAAATCCGTACCGAATAATCACCCGATAAAAATTATCGGCCAGTTCCTGGATATCATATCGTTCGTCACGTTCGGCAAAGGGTTCGTTTGTGGTTTGAACGGTCAATAAAATCACACGTTCATGCAACACTTTGTTATATTTTAAATTAAGAACCATGGGTTCCGGCAACACATGTTTGCGCGGAGTCATATATACCCCAACACCAGGGACGCGGCGATAATTTTGTTTGACAAAATCTTCAGCAAAATCGCGTACGGATACACGGGCATGCGATAACACTTGACTTAAAATCTTTTGGCCCCGGAACCATGTGGTCAGTAATGTGAACAAGAATAATGCCACCATCAATGGAACCCAGCCCCCACTCATAATTTTGGTCACATTCGCGGCCAGTAACATCCCCTCAATCATCAAGAAAAACCCAAGAACTAAGATCACCACCGGAACCGGCCATTGCCATTTGCGGATCATCACGATGCTGATAGCGCAGGTGGTCACCATCATCGCACCCGTCACGGCAATACCATAGGCAGACGCCAAGCCACTGGATGTTTGGAATGACACCACCATAATAATCACGGCAACCAACATAGCCCAGTTGATAAAGGGAATGTAAATCTGGCCCATTTCGGATGAGGATGTATGCACCATCTTCATGCGTGGCAGGTACCCGAGCTGCATCGCCTGACGTGTGATTGAAAATGCGCCCGAGATTGTTGCTTGGGACGCAACGGCGGTTGCAAGCGTTGCCAGTACCAAAACAGGCATAATAAAGCCAGACGGCACCAATTGATAAAACGGGTTAAAATCAGGCCCCGTGGCGAGGCCAGGGTTGCGCACCAACAATGCCCCCTGCCCAAAATAATTCAGTATCAGGCAGGCGGCCACAAATATCCAGGTCAACCGGATGGGCGTGCGGCCAAAATGGCCCATATCGGCGTATAATGCTTCGGCTCCCGTAATGACCAGTACGATCGCCCCGCACGCAATAAAGGCCGTTAACGGATTATTCCATATAAAAATGGCTGCGTAATGGGGCGATAATGCCCCCAATATCGCGGGGGTTTCAACAATACTGACCATTCCGATGATCGCAATCGAGATAAACCACGCAAAGGTAATCGGGCCAAACAGAAACCCAACGCGCGCCGTGCCCGATCGTTGTAAAGCAAAAAGGCACAATAAAATCAACAGGGTAACAGGTAAGACATAATCGTCAAATTGGTGCGAGACGACCTGCACCCCCTCCACCGCTGATAATACGGAAATAGCAGGGGTAATGACGGCGTCCGCATAAAACAGACACCCCCCGAGGATCCCGAGCAATCCAATTCCATAATGTAGCCATGGACGCTGGGCGGTCAGTTTTAAGTTCAGGGCGAGAAGGGCAAAATCGCCTCCCTCCCCTTTATTATCGGCCCACAGCACCAAAATGACGTATTTCACCGATACAATGATCATCAGCAGCCAAAACATCATCGACAAAATACCCATCACGGTCGATGGGTCGGCACCAACGGCGTGAGGCCCACCAAAAGCTTCCTTAAGGGCATACAAAGGGCTGGTCCCGATATCGCCAAAGACAACCCCCAACGCGCCAAACATCAACGCCGGAAGGGTTGATTTTTTAACCATATTTGACGAATCAGGTGGAGAAATGGTCACGGGAAGAATCTCTTGTTTAAAATACAATCAATATACCAAGCGGTTTTCCT
>JACCDR010840559.1_pt1 | contig 11028 bp, 18 predicted proteins | sample 7446431 | NCBI WGS metagenome assembly JACCDR01 (sample SAMN15323443, study PRJNA562643) | freshwater metagenome | isolation source: river surface water | place: USA:Blue River Watershed | collected 2017-08-17 | reverse complement strand
CTGAAACTCCTTGTTGTTCAGCCTCAGCACGATATTCGTGATGAGCGAGGTGAGGATGTTGGTTCCCAGGAAGAAATAGAGTTTTTGGTAGGTGACACCCAGCGGGATGGACAGGGAAACCCGGCTGTTTGGCGCGACGTTTTGCAGGGCTGGAAGGCGAATGGAGCGCATTGGCTAACCTCGATGTGCAGTAGATTGAAGAAGGGGCCCACGCAGGGCCCCCGAGCGTTTCAGCCTGCCGATCAGCCGGCGAGGGCTTGATCGACAACACCACGGGTCACGCCGACTCGGCGCAGCACGTAGATGGTGGCCAGAACGATCGCGGTCGTCATGACCGCATTCTTCAGGTGCGCTTGCATGAATGCAGCTCCATTGAAAGGTTGAGAAAGCCCACAGTCAACCACGGGCCGCCCTACACAACGTAGCCGCCGCCCCGTATGTCGCCCCTACGTTGCCCCTGACCGTACGGGCCCGCGTAGCTCGCTGACTTTGCCCGCTTTGATCGTGATCACGCCGCGCACCACAGACGGTGGCCGCCTTTCCCGTTCTACGTACTCAATGCGGGCCCCGTTCTCGGTGTCCTGAGTCGTCAGCCCGGCCAGCACCGACTCAGCCACATCCAGCTCTTTTGCCATGGCCCTTCGATCATCGGCATAGGCCATACAGCACGCCCTGATGCGTGTGCAGTTGCCAAGGAAGGTTTTATCGATCAGGGCCGGCCGCTGCGTTGCGCCGATGATATGCAACCCCTTGTGTCTGCCTTGCGTCAGGCATCGCCGCCAAGCCGGTGGAGCGTAGCTCGGCTTGGTGACATCCGACAGCTCCTCAGCCAACAACACGCAGTTGCCGGCCTCAAATGCGAGCCGGCAGACGACCCCGAAAGCTTGCTCGATGTCGACCCGCCCATCGTGCACGTACCTTGCCCGCATGGGGCCCTGCCCGGCCTTCATGACTTGCTCGACCAGGGCCGGCAGTGTCGGCGCAGCATGGGGGGCCCACTCGGCATATTCGCCCCTGGGGTCCCACACGATCATCCGCGCCGGTTTCAGGGCCCGAAGGCGCCGCGTGATGCTGACGCCTTTTCCGCTGCCCGTCATGCCGATATAGGCCTCAATCTGTGGCCTTGCCTGCACTGCCATCGGGCCCCCTTTGCGCCGGCCGCCGCTGCGCTTGCTTGATGGCCTGCCACGTCACCCACCCCGGCACACCCACGGCCACGGCCAGACGAATGTAGGGCCCCCATCGGCCCATCAACTCGCCGACAGACCAGCCGTGAATATTCATCACTTCGGCGCCGGCTTCGGCAATCTGGCGCAGCTGGCTGTCAGACCAGACCACAGCAAAATCCGCCATCAGTGGCTCTACCTGGCCGGCCGCCAGCGCCCTGGCCATTTGCAGCGCCGCCAGCAGCTCGCGCACTGTCGCATGATCGAACGGCGCCGGCACTGGCGCACCTGGCGCAGCCTCTGGCGTCGCGCCTGGCGCTTCGCTTTCCACCTGGTTGGCTTCGGCCAGGATGGACGCAAAGCCCGCCCCTTCCGGGGCCGGTGTCGCAGTGTCTTCGGGATTCATGGCGCAGCCCCGAAGATGCCCCAACCACGGGCAGGCGCAGGGCCAGGCGCCGCAGGCTTGGCCGTAGGTGCAGGCGTCGGGCCAGGCGCATTTGCAGGCGTCGGAGTGGGCCCACCGATGATCAGGGCCCTCATCTGTGCATCACTGCTGTCCGAACGCGCAAACGCCTGCATGTTGCAGGTATTGCATGTGATGTAGGCCAACTGTTTGGCCGAGACGCGAAGCCTGGCCGACCGACTGCCACACACCGGGCATCGGCATAGGCCTACCTCGACCCTTTGGCCTGCAGTCATCACTGACCGCCCGCGGTTTGCTCGACCACTTCAGCCGCCGCCGCCTGCAGCGCCGCCACCTTGCCCCGCAGGATGTCCAATTCATGCGCCGCACGGCCCATGAATTCGATGGACAGGTGCACGGCCGCTCGGATGTCGGCCGGCACATACGCCAGCTTTGCCCGCTCCATCAATGCAGCCGCTTCGCCCGCGATCAATGCGGCCGTGCGTTCTGGCTGGGTGTCGTTGGTGTCGTTGGTTTCGGTGGACTGTTGGGTGGTTTCCATGCTTGTGACTCCTTCGAAGGTGCACCACCACCCGGGTATCTGTTCCAGCGGCCCCGCTTTGGCCGCCTGTCGATGCCTGCAAAGGCCTGGAAAACTGGATCAGGTTTGCGTCCGTCCGCTGCCGCCGCATGGCCGGCCGTACAGTTATTGACAGGACTCCAAGGGGGCAAGGCTTCGCCCTGCCCCGTGTTTTTTTGCGCCGCCTGGCTGCCGCCGACGATCAGCCACTGGCACCGCTCAGACTCGACCTGAAGCCGGGCCCGCACACGTTCCACGGCCGCAGGAATGAGCCCGAAAGCCCTACGGGCTATCTCGCGTACCTCTACCCGTTCAATGCCGCAGACCTTCGCCGGCAGGGTGTCGCCATAGCGCCCCGTCTCGCCGGTTGACTCCTTCAGGAGCCAGAACCGCAGGCCAGCACGGCGCACAGTGGCGCCCCCCTGCAGCTCGGTGTAGGTGGCCCAGCCGTGGGCGGCCGTATACCGCTTCACGCGTTCTTCCTCGACCCCATCAGCCTGGCGGGCCAGGTTGACCGCTTCTAGTGCGAGATCGATGGACGGGGAGGCTTTCGCTTGCGAGTCATGCAGGCGCCGCAGCTCGCGCCACACCGTCACCGGGGCCCCGCCAAGCTGCTGAAACTGCCGCACGCTCCAGCGCGCCGCCCACGCATCAACCCTTGCCGAAGACGTTAGCGCATCGTTTCCGTACAAGTCCTGCTCGACCTTGTAGCCGTCGATGTTCTTTGCCACGTACTTCGCCACGTAGCCCGCCGCACTGCCCTTCATCCAATCGATCCGAACGACTTTCACCCGGTGCCTTTCGGCCCCCGGCTCGTTCGGGTTGTCGTTGTGCAGGAAGTAGCGCCGCAGCACCGCCACCGCCGCCTTGTTTCCCAACACGCCCCGCTCCGTCTCCCTGGGGAAGAAAAGCAGCATGTGCCAATGGGGCGTGCCATCGTGGTTCGGCTCGGCAATCCTGAACCCGTACCACCTGAGCCCCGCCCGGCTCGCTGCAGCCCTGGCCCTGGCCCACTGCAGGGTTAGGTAACGCTGCGCTTCATCTGGCGCCGTGCCATCCCACTTCGGATTTTCTTCGACCCGCCAGCCGCCCGCCGTTCGCATCCGGTGCATGCGACTGGGGCACGTCACCGTGATGAAGAACGCCACATGATCGGCTTCTTTGGCCAGGTGTTCGAAGCCCGCGATCCGGGTCATCAACTCGTGCCGACGAATCTCCCGGCACGCCGGACCCTTAGCCGCCAGATCGGCCAGCGTGAACGCCTGGCCGTATTCGTTCACTGCGCTGACCGCTTCCAGGGCCCGCGCGTTGCGCGCCACCTGGCCGCGCCGCTGGCGAAGGCCATCAGCCGACACGTAGCAGTCTGCCCCCTTGTGCACCAGGCCCAACCCCCTGGCCGTGGCCTCGATGGCCCTGGAGTGCACACGCCGCAGCACGCGCCGCCACCACCGATCACACGCCACACGGGCCAGCACTGACCGGCCAGCAGCACGCAGGGCCAGCAGTCGGCCCACGGCATCGCCCAACCCGCGTGACTGCAGCCAAAAATTGACTTCGGCCCACTTCGCCAGCAGCTTGACCCCTTCCGGCCATTCGGCCGGGGTGATCTTTGCCCGTTGATCGACACGCCGCTGCATGTCCCTCGCACTCTGCCGCGCCTCTTCGCACAACTCCCCGTCACCGGCATCGGGCTGGAGCCCCGCCCGCTGGGCCGACGACACCGCCCGGCACATTGCGAGGTGTTCTAGGTTCGCCGCCCGATAGTCGGCCCCGTACCGTCCGCGCCACCTTTCCAGCAGCTTGCCGACCCAGCTTGTGGGCATGCCATCCGTGAGCCCCCTGGCCCACTGCGCATCCTGCCGTGACTGCAGCACCCACGGGGGCAACGCCGCGTACTGCGCCACGGTCTCGCCGGGCAGCATGGGTGCAGGATCAGGCAGTCGAATCACGTCAGAACAGGCCCTGAGCCCGCCGCGCGTCAGCCCGCTGCCGTAGCTCTGTCACCATAGCGCGGAGACTCGCCCGAGCCTCCGCGCCGGGGGTGAATCGGGGTTCTTCTTCGCGGGGGAATGACACCACCACATAGGCCGCCGCATTGGGCCTCCTGATCGATTCTTTCGTGGGCTTTCGAGGCACACCCAGCGCCGGCACCAGGCGCCGCAGCTCGGCCGGGACACCACCCAACGCCGCATGCGCTGCCGCCAAATGTTGCAGAGCAACATGGGTCAACAGGCCACGGGTGTTCTCGTCTGCTTCGTCCCTGGCACGCAGCAGCCAGGCAGTGGACTGAGCCACGGATAGCCGCACGGCCGAAAGGTTGTCTTGCATGGCAATCAGGCCTCAGGCTTCGCCCGATGCCTGGCATCTTTGACAGCGCAATCAGCAAGCTCCAGCGCATGAATCAGCCGCCAGGAATCGGCGCGCAGATCACGCGGGCCGCTATCGCGCACCCGCATTGCCAGCCGGGAGGCTTGCCACACCAGATCATCGATTCTCAGCAGCGCATCATGCGCCGCCCGCCGCCCATCATCCATACAACCTCCCTTGCTCGCACCAAAGGTGCCCCAGCCCGCCCGGGGATAGTGGTGCGACGAAACGGGCTGGGGCGTGCGGAATGTACCCCTCACGCCGTGCAGATGCAATGCCCTGGGGCCTTGCACCCGCAGGGGTTGCGTACAACACTCCCCTTCGGTGCGTGTGTACATACGGGGAAAACATGACTGTTGCCGACCTATTGCAGACCGTACGGGCCCGCCACGGCCTACCCTCAAACTATGCGCTTGCTCGCTTGCTGGGCGTCCGGGAAAACGACGTCTGGCGTTGGCACAGCGGCCGGCACACACCAGATAACGGCACATCAGCCCGCCTGGCCGAAATGGCTGGACTTGACCCCGATGTAGTGGTGGCGCAGATGCAGGCCCTACGGGCTTCCGACGATGCAGAGCGCACCCGCTGGCAACGCATCGCTGCCCGGCTTGAAGCCGCTGCCGCCGCCATGATCAGCACCACTGGCGGGCCCGATGCAGGCGCCAGCACGGCCAGCGCCGATGCCAGGGAAAACCCTCTGTGTATTATGTCAACTCGGCTTTTCGTGGCCGCCGCCCGCGCGCTTCGCCCGGTGGCCGCCTCGACCCCGGCACCGCTGGCGGCCTGACAAAGTGTCCACACTTGCAGCGCTGCGCAACCGCGCCGGGTGGCCCACCCACCCGCCACCCCTTTCCCTGATCCTGGCCGACATCGGCCAGCCATCACCGGCCACGCTGGCCAAAGCCCTGGGGGTGTCGGAGCGCACCGCGCGCCGCTGGATCGCTTCTGACCGCGCGCCACTGGTGGCCCGCCTGGCCCTTTGGCCGCTCACCAGATGGGGGCACTCGGCCGCATCGGCGCATCACGCCAACGCCGCCACGCTGGCCCACCTTCAGGCGCAGAACGCCCAGCAGCTTGCCGCCGCCCTGGCCGAGAAGGTTTCAGCCCTGGAAGATGCTCTACAGACGCTGGACCCGGCCAGCAATGGGCCGCTGTTCGATCAGCGTCACCGGCAGTTGCAGCCGCCGTCAACCATGCGCCGAAGTTCCGGGCTATGACGTAGCAGCCACGACACCGCCAGTGCCGTGACAACACCCACGGCAACCTGCAGGCCCAGTTGTTTGGCCGTCATACCGGCCAGCCCAACCACATGGCGCCAGCCACCAGCAGCACCCCGCCCACGCCCGTTGCAGCGGCATCGAGGGGGTCCGGTTCGCCATCCTGGCGCCACCACTGCAGGACCTCATAGGCGACACCCAGCATGGCAGCGCCGGCCACCATCGCCGCCGCAGTGCCCCACCAGCCCGCCAGCACGATCAGCACGGCAACGGCCGCAGCGCCGGCAGCGCCGGCAATCAGGTGATACAGCTTGTCCCTCATGGATGCGTGTCCTCTTGCTTGAGTAGGTGCATGTGGGCCTCGATCCGCACCAGGCGCCGCTCCGTTCGCAGCATCCAGCCCCATGCCTTGCCGATGAGCGCAAACACGCCCATGGCCTGCAATCCGGCCGTCACGGCCACGATTGACTCCCACGTCATGCAGCACCCTTGACCTTTTCGACCGTGCGCAGCGCACCGAGCCCCAGCATGCCGAAAAGCAGCTCCCACAAAACCCCGTCCAGGCTGGGCGCCGGGGGCAGGTGGTGCCCGGCCAGGGCCGCCGCGTAGGTGGCTACCGGCATCACAACGAACTGCAGGGCCAGGGCCGCCGCACACGTCCAACCGATCGCCGGCCGCCATCCACCACGGAATCTGTCTGTTCCGGCTTCGACTGTGTTTGTGCCCGCCTGCAGCTTGGCGAGCTCCAGCGCCGCGCGCTGCCCGAATGTTCCTTCGGCCTCAAGGCGCTTCAGCTCCAGCTCGGCCGCCGCACGCTGCGCCGGGTCCGGGAACATCCGATCCAGCAGCGCGCGAACACCGTCACCCAGCACGCCCAGCAGAACCGGATTCATGGCGACATGCCCCACATGCCCCACCGCTCAAGGTAATCGTCCAACGGGGAGCGTTCGACCGGTGGAGCCGTGCCCGCACCGGTCCCCCGCTGCGCCATGGCATCGCGGGGGTCCATCACGGAGTTGTCTACGGGCCTTTCACGTCCGCCGGCCACGGCCGACACATAGCGCCCAGCTGGGCAACTGAATGATGCCTGCCACCAGCGCCCGGCCGCCAAATCCTGCCCGCATTGATCGGCGCTTGTGAGGGGCACACCCACGGCCAGGCCCACGCCCTCGACGGCCCCGGCGGCGGCCTGGCCAGCGGCCTGGACTGCACCCGCTGCGGCCTGACGAACGCCGCCGCTTCGCCAGACGTAGAAGCCCACAGCCGCCAGCGCTGCCGCCGCCAACCATACGCCCACCGGCACCCTATCAGCCGCACTCATGCCAGGGCCCCGCCGGCACGCTCGTAGACGGCCACCAGATCGGCCATGCGTCGCTCACCCTGGCCATAGCCGGCACCAGGGAGCGATGCCCACTCGCGCCGGCATTTTTCGACGGCCTCAGTCACGCGCCCCGCGCGCACGTCATCGAGCGCACCGCGCTGTTTGATCAGGTGTACCGCTGCCGCATCTTGCGATTCAGGCCCGAAGTCTTGCAGGCCCAATGCCCGCTTGCATGCCACCCAGGTTGGCCTGATCAGTTGATACCGGCCGGCGGCCGTGCTGACGCATCCCGGCTTGAGCCCCGCCCCTCTGCACATGGCATCGGGCAGCGGTTCGCCGCGCCATTCGCCCGTCACGGCCGGGTGATCCGCAAAGCTCTTGATCGTGTGACGATAGGCGTAGCAGGTTCGATACGGGTCACGCCCGCCCCGTGCCGTGCCTTCGGCCCATTCGATCAGGGACAGGAACGCCCGCACGTTGTCGTCGGCCGCTGCGCTGCTGGCTTGGTATCGGTCCACTTGCACGCCAATCGCCCCCCATGGGTTGATGATGTCCAGCACTGTCTCGCCGGTTTGCTCTTGATCGGTGTCGGGCTGTTCCGGTCCCGTCGCGTCGATGTCGGCGCCGGCCTGCCTGGCCCGCATGTCTGCAGCCCGCGAGATGAGCCACCCCGCCGCCACCACCGCCCCCGCAACGACCAGTGCCCGCCCAGCCATCACGAAGAACTCAACGGCTCTTCATCGAAATCGATGCTTGTGATGAAGTCAGCATTCGCAGTGTTATTGACTGCGTACAACGCCCGCCCCGGCATGATCACGATGGGGGTTTTGGGCTCGTAGAAGCTGCCCCGACTGATGAATATCGTGGTTCCAAAGCTCACCGGCTGCGCGTTGAAACACATTTGGGCCGCAGCGCTTGCCGCCCCGCCAAGCAGCTTGTTTCGACAGTTGAAGTTTGCAGCCCCAACAACTGCATTGTGATCCTGCAGGCTGAAAAGGCTTGGCGTTGCGCTTCCGAATTCCACACGCCGCACGATCAGCCGGGTTCCTGAACTGGCGTTGAATATGCCGTTTACGTTCAGGTTTCCAGCGCTTGCAAACTGGTTGTTCACGGCAACGAACGAACGGCCCTGGACCGTCACCGCTCGGTTTGCATCGACTACCTGCACCGTGCCAGGCGTGCGCCTTGAGCCGCCCGGGTGGGAGGAATGCAGAACGGTTACCGTCTGCGCCACCGCTTCAGCGTTGCGGATGCTGAACGCGAAGAATGGGACACCAGCCCAGAAGCCCGACAGGGCCCCGATCATGTCGTCGCCTCGCTCACCTTCGCGCCCCTCGAAGAACACATCAAGCCGGCCTTGCGCGTCGATGACCTCGAAGTAGCGGCCGGCCAGGCGGAATGCTTGCGTTTCGCCCGCCGCCAGATTGATTGTCAGAAGCTCCACGACTAACCCCTCAAGATAGCGAACGCCAGCACGGCAGCGCCCGCCAACATCAGCAGCTTCGAATTCTCCGCAGGGGCAGGCGCCGCGCCGGCCTGGCCGATGGCACTCACCGCAGACTGCGCCACCACCCGCGCCGCATCGGTGGTGCGCTGCGCCCCCGACATCAGCCCCTCTACCACATCACGCGCCGCATCGACTGTGTACGCCCAGCTTCGTTCGTTCGCGCTGTTTGCCTGGCTGAAAAGCTGCGTTGCACTGGCACCCATTGACTTGATCACATCCCGACCGGCATCCGTCATGAAGCGGACAGCATCCGTTTGCGACTCAGCGAACGCCCCGAAAAGTTGCGCGTTGAGTTCACCCAGCCGCACGGCGCCGGGGTCCGTCATCTGGAGATTGTTCGTGGTTGTGCTGCGGTTCGAGCCGTCCAGGCTATAGCTGCTGGTGCTGCGGTTCGAGCCGTCCACCCAGTAGGTCGACAGATCACGCGAGTCAGTTAGCTGCACCGAACGGTTCGAGCTGTCCAGGCTATAGCTGCTGGTGCTTCGGTTCGAGCCGTCCACCCAGTAGGTCGACAGATCACGCGAGTCAGTTAGCTGCACCGAACGGTTCGAGTTGTCCAGCGCGAAGAAGTCACGATCATCACTGATCGACTGCCTGAATGACTGATCACGCGAATCATTCGCCTGAATCGATCGGTTGGAGTTATCCACCGCGTAGACGTCACGGTCATCACTGATCGACTGACGGAATGAGTTATCGCGGTAACTCGCATCCGTCCAGGCCCTTGAATCGTTCAAGGTCCAGCTGTTTTGCGAGGAATCGACCGTGTTACCTGAGCCGATGATCCCGCCGCCCGCGTCATTGACACTGCGCTGGTCGAAAAGGTTATTCGTCGTGCTCTGGTTTGTCGTGCTACGCGACGAACTTAACAGGCCCATGGGTTACCCCTTGCGCTTGCGCGCCAACACAACCGCCAGCACCAGGCCGGCCATCAGCAGCACCATTGTGCCGCCGCCCGCTTGCAGCATCCCGCCGGCGGTTGCAGCCTGGCCCGACAGTGCAGGACTCAGCCCATACGCGGCCTGCAGGGGTTCACCCGTCAGCCTGGCACCCTCCGCCCTGCCCTGGCCCGTGGCCACGGTCCACCCGGCATTTCCCATGGTGGCCCGGCCATCGAAGGGGCCGCCCGAAAGGGTTTGGCTTGGAGCGCTTGAGAACATGGCGCCCGCCGCAGCCTTGCCCGCCTGGCTGTTGAGCACCATCGGCAGGATGGATTCAAGCATCAGGACACCAGCAGGAAAGCCACCAGGCCCGCCACCATCAGCATGACCATGGATTGATCAGGCGCTGCAGCCCGTGCAGGCGCCGCCGGCTGTTGCACGGTCTGGCCCTGGGGATTGGTGGGCGCGTTGCCGTAGGTGCGGCCGTTCTGGCCCGCAAAGGTGCCCGGATTGGTGTTGCCCTGGACCTGGGTGGGCCCGAACCGGTTGTCGATGGCACGCACCGCACCGTACTGCACCAGGCTTTGCCACCACGGCACACCGGCTTGCGTGGCCGCTTGCGGCATGAACGGAGCCATTTGTTGGGTCTCGAACCGATCAGCCGGCAACGTGAATTGAGACCACTCGGGTATCTGGCCGTAAGCCGCTGCCTCTTCCGATGTCACTGCGTCAAACATGGATCACTCCTGAAAACGACACCCAGCCCCGCCCGGGGCCGGGTGCGCACACGTCACAGTTGACTATTGAGCGAATAGCTCTCGGTGTAGATCGTCAGGGTGTCGGCCGCTGCCGTCCGCACACGAATGTCCAGGTTGGACACCGGTACCGGCTTGCCATCGGCACCCACCAGCAGCGCAGTGTTCAGGACGTTGGACTGCAGCGCATCGGGCATGAAGTCAACGACGTGAAATCCGGCTTGCGGGATGCGGCCGAAATCCTGAAGCCGCTGGTTGGCTTGCGCCACCGTCAGAGCCTCATAGATGTCCACTCCATCGCGCCGCACTCGCACTTCGGCGAGTTGCGCGTGAGCGATCAGCAGGCGCTTTACTTGATAGCCCGACTGGCCGAACGGGACGAAAATTTGCTCTTCGGCCGCGCCAGCGATCACACGTTGCTGGACCTGCACACGCTGAATGATCCGGTTTGCCGACGGGCTTTCCACATCGGCAAAAACGGTAATCGTGGAGCCGGCCGCCACCACGTAAGCGCCAAGGTCGAATTCAAGCGTGAACTGCTGAACGCCGGCTTCTTGAGTGGCCGCCACAGTGCCCAGCGTCATGCCCACTTCTTCGCGTGCATTGCGCTCGGTGAAGTCAAGGACGAAGAAGTTGGTTTGCCCCGACAGGTTGCCTTTGTAGAAGTTGAAAGCACTATTCAGGTGCGCAACCGAGTTCCAGCGCTGAAACTCCTTGTTGTTCAGCCTCAGCACGATATTCGTGATGAGCGAGGTGAGGATGTTGGTTCCCAGGAAGAAATAGAGTTTTTGGTAGGTGACACCCAGCGGGATGGACAGGGAAACCCGGCTG
>JACCDR012276287.1_pt1 | contig 11029 bp, 11 predicted proteins | sample 7446431 | NCBI WGS metagenome assembly JACCDR01 (sample SAMN15323443, study PRJNA562643) | freshwater metagenome | isolation source: river surface water | place: USA:Blue River Watershed | collected 2017-08-17 | reverse complement strand
GCCTCTACATGGATATGATGGATCCTACTGAGTATCTGTTCGCTACTACTTATCTTCAGTCCTGGTCCCACTGGCAGAGTATCTGTAACTCTTCTTGGTTCCAAGAGTACATCGAAAGGTGGCGGACTGAACTAGAACTTAAACTTCAGGTACGTGCTATCAAAGAGATCATGCACGAAGCTGCAGCCGGAGGCAAGAACTCCTTTGCTGCTAACAAGTGGTTAGTAGACAAGGGTTGGGTAGACAAGAGTAATCCTCGTGGACGTGGAAGACCTTCTAAGCAATCTATCCGCCAAGCTGCCATGGAAACTGTACTAAACGATAATCGTGTCCTCGAAGACATGAAGAGACTCGGAGTAAATTGATGCCTCGTAGAGTCGGAAAGAAAATGCCTAAAGCTCGTAAGAAGGGCAGGAGTACACCCCGGGGTCTCAATCCCAAAAGAGTACGCCGTAGGCGCAATGGAACTAAAACTAAAACATTTAAGTATTAAATCAGGAGCACTCTCTCGCTATGCTACGCTCAGACTTTGGTAAACACCGTAACATCACTACAGCCACGACGACAGTCGTTAAGACAGGACAAGGTGTCCTGGTCAGTATCGTACCCAATGCTACCACTACAGGTACTATTACTCTGTACGATAACACTGCTGCCTCTGGTACTCTTATTGCTACTATCGCTGCAGGTAAGACTACCGCTATTCCCTACCTTACTCAATTCGTCACTGGACTCACTGTAGTAACTTCTGCTGCGGATAATATCACTGTAGTATACTCGTAAGGTTAGAACATGACCTACCCCTACAGACATCTGCTATCAGCATTTGCTAATGACTCAGAGGCTTGGGTCCTCTCTTCGGGAGGCACCAGGGCTAACCTAGATATTGCCTTTACGACTAACCAAGCCTACAATGGTGGTAATACTACTATCCCTTCTCTTCTGACTTGTGAGCGTAACTCTCCTGGTTACTACACTAAGGCAGACGGCACTCTGGTTAAGTTCGGCAATACAGCTAGAACTAACCTAGTGGTAAGATCAACTACTCCTGGCGGTTCTGGCTGGGGTCCTGGCAATAGTACTTGTACTCAGAACGCAGCTCTTGCTCCTGACAATACTATGACCGCTATGCACTGGGTCATTAACAGCGGAGCATCCGCAGGCCAGATGGGCTCAGATCTTATTACCATTGCTGCCCCCTGTATGTTCTCTGTTTACGTTAAAGCAGCAGGTAGAAACAACATCCAGATGCAGCATGGCTCAGGAGAAGTAGCCAATTTCAATCTTGCTACTGAGACTGTTACTACTGGCCTAGCCGCAGGTGACACTGCTGGTATGGAAGCTGTAGGAGATGACTGGTACCGTATCTGGATCAACTACACCAATACGGCAGTTACAACTGCTTCGTTCTATCTAGAGATGCTAGCGGTAGATGGTCTCGGAGATGGAGTTAGTGGTTTCTATATCTGGGGTCCACAAGTTGAAGCTGCGACTGCATGGAATCAAGCCCCTAGTCCCTTCATTCCTACAACCACTGCAACTGTCACTGTTGCTGCAGTAGACGATGTTCTTCGCTACGGCGACAATGGTCTGCTGGTAGAGGAGGCGAGGACGAATATTTGTCGACAGAGCCAGAACTTTGGTACAACTTGGGTTCTCGGCGCTAGCAATGGAAGCTTCTCCGTTACGAGTGACGCCGACACAGCCCCGGATGGTACGACAACAGCTGATCGGCTCAATTGCTCCACCGGCGATTGGTTCTACATGTCGATCACTGTTACAGAAAACACTCAGTATACAGCCTCATTCTACGCTAAACGCGGCACGCTAAGCAATTCAACCTACTCTGTTACAAACTCGTCCGATGGTGAAAGTAATATCGTCGCGGCCACGAGCTACCACTCTGCGATCAATTCGTCGACATACACTCGAATTTCATTCACGTTCACCACGCCAGCTGGATGCACAAGCATCAAGTTAGCCGTCATGCGCGATCAGGCAGCGTCAGGCGCTGGCACGGTCTTTGTTTGGGGTGCGCAAGTTGAGGCTGGTGCGTTCGCCACGTCCTATATCCCGACCACAACTGGTTCTGTTACTCGGGCGGCGGATGTGGTAACTACGGCACTTAGTGGATTCGACTTTAATGCAACGGCTGGAACGTTTTATATCTCATTCGCTACCCCGGAAGGCTTGGACGGATTTAACGACCTATGTAGTGCTTTCAAGGATAGTGACAATCGCATTCTGCTGCAGAATAGTACCAGTGGCAATTTAGGTAGACTTGTCGGCGTGGACGCGGGAAATGTTACTGGCGATGCTAGAACTGCCCAATGGACAAGCGCTGGCAAGGTTGCGGGAGCATATGCTTCTGGAGATTGGGCTTGTTGCTATAATGCAGGAACTGTTGGAACCAGCGTTGGAACTGTGCCAACGGGATTAACTACGCTTTATATTGGCAAAGATGGCGGTACAGAACCTTGGAATGGCTATATTACGCGTTTCGCCTACTGGAACACCAGACTAAGCAACGCAGCACTACAGACACTAACGACCTAAACAAAGAAGATGAATGACCACGACATCAAAGACCGCACTGAACAAGGAATTAGTGAAAGCTCAAGCGCTACAGTCGTTAGAGTATTTCATCCGCCTCATCCATCCAATAAGGGAACTAGGACAATGCCACACGGAACTGATCAACTGGTGGAACCGACCGGAAGCCAAGACACATCAGCTCGTGTTGTTGCCACGGGATCACGGGAAGAGTGCACTTGCAGCGTACAGGGTCGCGTGGGAGATCACAAAGAATCCTGCAATCAGAATCCTCTATATCTCGAGTACTGCAAAGCTGGCAATTAAGCAGCTTAAGTTTATCAAAGATATTCTGACCTGCGACCAATACAGGTACTACTGGCCAGAGATGGTCAACGCTGACGAAGCGAAACGAGAGAAGTGGACGGAGACAGAAATTGCAGTCGATCATCCAGAGCGTAAGCGACAGATTATCCGAGACCCTACCATTTTTACTGCAGGCCTCACTACCAACATTGTTGGGATGCACTGCGATATTAGTGTCCTTGATGACGTGGTTGTCGACGACACAGCTTACAGCGAAGAAGGTCGGGAGAAGTGCGCTGACCAAGTTTCTTACTTGGCTTCTATTCTTGGCACTAACGGGCGCCTGTGGGCCGTTGGTACTCGCTACCATCCTAAAGATCTATACAATGAATTGATGAATCAGATCGTAAAGATCTTCAATGAAAATGGAGAACTTGACCACTCTTATAATCTTTACGAGGTCTGGGAAAAGACAGTAGAAACCCGAGGAGACGGCACAGGAGATTACCTGTGGCCATTGCTGCCTGGATCTAAGTTTGGATTCAATCAATCGGTTCTAGCCCAGAAGAGAGCACAGTATGCTAACCCCACTAAGTTCCGTGCCCAGTATTACAACGATCCTAATGATCTTTCTACCAGTACTATTACTCCTAGTATGTTTCAGTACTATAATCGTTCCCTTCTTTACCAAGACAAAGGTAGGTGGACGTACAAAGGAAAAAGACTCAACGTATTCGCAGCAATTGACTTTGCCTATTCCCTTTCCAAAGGAGCCGATTACACGTCGATTGTTGTTGTGGGTGTTGACTCGGGGCAGAACTACTACGTCCTAGACATCGACCGTTTCAAATCAAATAAGATAAGTGAGTATTATGACCACATCTTCAGACTCTACCAAAAATGGAACTTCAGAAAGCTTAAAGCCGAAGTTACAGCTGCTCAAGAAGTTATTGTCAAAGACCTTAAGGATAACTACATTCGTACTAATGGTATTGCTCTATCTGTTGAAGAGCATCGCCCTACCCGTATGGAAGGCAGTAAAGAAGAGCGTATTGAAGGTATACTCCAGCCCAAGTATTCTAACAGACAAGTATACCACTTTCAAGGCGGACATATCAGCGCTCTGGAAGAAGAGCTTGTAATGCAGAATCCTCCGCACGATGACATCAAAGATGCCCTCTCGAATGCGGTAGATGCTGCAATACCTCCTACATCACTAGCCTCAGTCTTCAGAGATCAAGAGGCAAAGAAAGACATGTATCATAAACGATTTGGTGGAATCCATTGAGTAACGTTCTAAACATCGAAGAGATTCTTAGACCAGATCAGCTGGCCTGCACAATCTCTAACCAATACATGACATGGGAATCCATGCGTCAGGTAAAGGTTCAGGAGTGGGAAGAGATCCAGCGCTACCTGTATGCAACTGACACGACCAAGACAGGTAACAGTAAGTTGCCTTGGTCGAACAAGACTACCATTCCTAAGCTCTGTCAGATCTCTGATAACTTGCTAGCTAACTACATGGCTACGATGTTTCCCCGTCGTAAGAACGTAGAATGGCAGGGATACAACGAGCAAGATAACGATAAAGAAAAGTCTACGATGATCGAGCGATACATGTGTTGGGTGCAAGATCAGCCCCACTACATGAAAGAGATCGCTAAGTGTGTCATCGACTACATCCACTACGGCAACTGCTTTGCTATGCCTGCGTGGTACGATGGTCGCTCTACAACTAAAGAGCTGCAGTCGAAGGTAGGCTACGTGGGCCCGCGCATTATGCGGATTAGCCCACTCGACATCGTATTCGACCCGACAGCTACATCCTTTGAAGATGCTCCTAAGATTATCCGTTCTCTTATCTCGACTGGTGAAGTCAAGGAAATGATGGAACGTGACTCTAAGACAGACGAGGAACGCAAGGACGCCAAGACCCTTTGGAACTACCTTCGTGATATTCGCTCTCGCTCTATGAATCATACTGGTAATCAGTTTACCAAAGATGTCATGTACGACATCGCAGGTTTTGATTCCTATCAATCCTACCTAGCTTCGAATACCGTAGAGATTCTTACCTACTACGGAGATTACTATGATGAAGAGTCTGGTGCGTTCAAGCGCAATCAGATCATTAAGATTGTCGATCGGCACAAGATTATCAGTCAGATCGATAATCCTTCTTTCTTTGGCAAGCCTCCGATTTATCATGTTGGCTGGCGCATTCGCCCTGATAATCTCTGGGCTATGGGCCCTCTTGATAATCTTATAGGTATGCAGTACAGGATCGACCACCTTGAGAACATGAAGGCTGACGTCTTCGATCTAGTGGCTTACCCGCCTATCAAGATCAAGGGTTATGTCGACGAGTTTGAATGGGGTCCCATGGAAAGGATCATCTGCTACGATGATTCAGATGTGGAACTCATGTCTCCTGATGTACAAGCTCTCCAAGCTGATACTCAGGTTGCTCTCCTCGAAGGCAAGATGGAGGAGATGGCAGGTTCACCTAAGGAAGCTATGGGCTTCCGGACCCCTGGTGAAAAGACTAAGTACGAGGTTCAGCGTCTAGAGAATGCTGCTTCTCGTATCTTCCAGAATAAGATTTCCCAGTTCGAAATGCACTTCGTTGAGCCTCTACTCAACTCTATGCTCGAACTCTCCAGGCGTTACATGGATGAGACAACCATCTATGCTTTCGATCCTGAATACAAGATTGATCTCTTCACGACTCTAACGCCTCAAGACATTACAGGCAATGGTCGTATTAGACCGATCGCTTCCCGTCACTTTGCTGAGAAGGCTCAGATGGTTCAAGACCTGAACAACTTCTACTCTTCGCCAGCTGGACAGGATCCTATGGTACTAATTCACTTCTCTGGCGTCAAGCAGGCCCGTATGTGGAATGAGATGCTAGATCTTGAAGAGTACGACATTGTTGAACCTTTCATCCGTATCTCGGAGCAGAGTCAAGCCCAGACAATCCAGGCTTCTGCAACAGAACGTATGGCAGTAGAAACGCAAACACCCTCTGGTATAGGAACAGATTTTGACCCAGAACAAGCTATCGCTCCTGTGGAGCAAGCACCTGCCGGAACAGGCGAGCAAAGACCAGTTTACTAAAACAGTTCTTCTCTCTCTTAACGATCCCACATTCAAACGATTGAGGGAACTACTAGACGAGAGAATCCAAGAACTAGATCGTATCGCGCTCAAGTCTGAGGACTACGATCTCAATTCGTGGGCTTACAAACAAGCCGATATGAACGGAGCTAGACGAACGCTCAAACAGATAAAGGACCTAATCACACTATGACCCTATTTACCACTCCCGGAGCAGAGGACGCATCTGCTAAGTATCTCACAGAAGTAGAGAAGAAGTTTACTAAAGATGGCAATCTGGATGTCGATGCTCTCAAGAAGGGCAAGGCAGAATCAGATTGGTTCATCGAGAGACTTCAGAAAGAAAATGCTGAGATGCGGGATGAAATGAACAAACGCGCTACGTACGATGAACTAATGGCTAAGATCGAAGCCACTCGTGCCAACAGTAGTCAAGATGACGAACAGGACGATAATCATGCGAATCAGAGCGTTGACATCGAAAAGGTTGTGCAGGAGAAAGTCTCCCAGCAACTTAATCAATATCAGCAACAGTCTGCCCATGAGCGAAATACCACAGCGGTAGTTGAGACTCTGAAGGCGGCTTGGGGTGATAACTACGTACCTAAGCTTCGAGAAGCAATTCAGGAAGCAGATCTTACGGAGCAGGAAGCTATGCAGCTTGCTGCTACTAAACCTAAGACCTTCCTTCGTGCTGTTATGCCGACCGAGACTAAACGAGAACAGGTTCCGAGCTTCAGTGCTCCAGCCTCTAGCGTTAAGTCCGGTTCAATGTCTAACACCATGAACTATTCTTACTTCGAAAAGATGCGTAAGTCAGATCCTGCCAAGTACCGCTCTCCGGAGATTCAAAACCTTATGTGGAAGGTAGCTCAAGAAAAAGGGCCAGACTTCTATAAATAAGGATGATGTATAATGGCTGGTTTTTCAACCTCCAATACTGACCATCTGATTCGTTCGAGCCTCTGGAGCAATCAGCTCAAGGATGTGCTCGAGGACGAGCTGATGGGCATGAAATACGTCAGCATGATTACAGACTTCCCGGATGGCGACACGATTAATATTCCGTCGGTCGGCCAGATGGAAGCCCTGGATTACGCTGAAGGTGATGCTATTCGGTACACCGCGATGGACACTGGTAACTTCCAGTTCACCATCTCGAAGTACAAGTCCAGCGCTACCTACGTTACGAACAAGATGCTTCAGGATTCGTTCTATATGGCACGCATCCAGAGCATGTTCGTTCCGAAGATGCGTCGGGCGATTATGGCTGTCATTGAAGCCGACGTGCTTGCCACGGGCCCCAATGGTCAGACCGCTGCGAGCTCTAACACGATCAACGGCGCTAAGCACCGTAAGATCGGTTCGGGTACGAACGAAACGGTTGCTATCGAAGATTTCGCTGACGCGCTGTACGCCCTTAAGAAGGCGAACGTGCCGGCAGTGAACCTGGTGGCCATCGTGGATCCTAGCGTTGAAGCTAAGATCAACAAGGAGCCTGCGCTCATCAACCTGTCTAACCCGTCGCCCCGATGGGATAGCATTGTTGAGACGGGTATTGCCTCTGGTATGCGGTTCATTCGCAACATCATGGGCTTCGACATCTATACGTCCCAGAATCTGAAGGTCAACACGACTTCGGAAACCATTGACGGTGTGACCGCTGCTGCAGGTGTGAATAACATCTTCTTCTCGGCCGCTTCGGATCTGCTTCCGGTTGTTGGCTTGATGCGTCAGCCTCTGCGTGTCGATTCCGACTACAACAAAGACAAGCAGCGTGAAGAGTATGTCACGACTTGTCGGTATGACTTCGCTCTGTATCGCCCGGAGAACTTCTTCACTCTGGTCACCGATACCGATCAGGTCTACGCGTAAGGGAGGATGAATAGTTATGGCTATTGCTAACTCTACTGACGGCATCTGGGTAAATAACGACGGTCTCCGCATTAAGATGACTGGTCGGGCTGAAGCTGCTCTTGGCACTGCCGGTGAATACCGGGAAGGTCTGGGCTCGCATCACCTGACGTCTATTGATGTGGTGTACTCTGACGTTGCTCAGGGTCTGACGGACACTAACGTGTTCATTCTTGACTATCACAACTATCTGCCTTCCACGGCTGTGATCGATAAGGTGGTCTTCACGACTGGTACGGCTTTCGCCGCCGGTGGTGACGTGCTCCTGAACTTCGGTCTGGTTCGTCGGTCGGACTTCACCACGATTGTCGATGCCGATGGCATTGTCAACTCGCTGGCTGATGATCAGATTGATACTGCTGGTCAGGTTACTGTGATTGACGGTTCTACCGCTACCTACGCCGGTGCCCTTATGGGTGTGCAGGCTGGTATTGGTCACGACTCGGTGATCTGCACATACTGGGAAACGACGGCTCCGACCTCGGGTACTGGTATTCTGCACATCTACTGGCGCGACGCGGCTGCTAACGTCTAAAGCTAATTAGGACGGTGGGTGACCGGAGGGGTTGCCCACCATCTTAATACTGTGAGGAAATCCTAATATGGCTACTAAATCTCGTATTGTCAACATGGGTGGGCGCGATCTCTTTGTTCGCTCTATCTCGGTTGGTAATAACAAGGCTGATCTGAATCTGACGAATATCAATTCGCTGGCTTCAGGCGGCATTCAAAACAATGCTTCGTCTGCTGTTGGTACTGTAACCACGACTGCTACGACTTCGGTCGAAGAGTCTGGTATGGGTGACTGGCATGTTACGAAGTTGACTATGACGAACTTCGCTGTTGGTACTGGCGCGGACAACGCTTCGCTTGGTATCGGCGCTAAGTTCTACACTCTGCCTGCTGGCACCATTCTCGTGCGTGAAGCTACCATTGTTGGTGGTACTACGCTGGCCGCTGACGTTACTACGGGTTCGCCTGAAGTTGGCATCGGTACTGTGATTGCTTCGGGTGCTGTCTCTGTCCTTTCGGGCACGGCTACCTTCGAAGATATCATTGACGGTAATGCTTCCAGCACTGGTGGTGATACGACTGGTAACTTGACTGGTACGACTATCTACAAGAGCTCTGATGGCTCTACTCGTGATAACGTGCTTATCAAGACAACTGGTGGTAAGGCTCGCGATCTGTTCCTGAACGTGGCTGTGGCTTGGCCCAACAGCACGACTGGTACACTCGCAGTGACATTCACTGGCGTCATCACTCTTGTGTGGCGTAAAGTGTCGTAACTAAAGGACTATACTATGGACGAGACTACAACTAAGGAGACTGACTGTATGAACTCTCATACAATGCCTGTTCTACCCCTGGTCGCCAATGGCCACGGTCATCATGACCGAGGTCTTGAAGGCAAGGACGCTGTACTAATTCATAGTAATCAAACCTCTCTTAACAGCAATCTGTTGCAAGATTCCTTCAATCGTAATTCGAAGGAAAATGTAATTGAAACGCTTAATGCTAAGTTTGATAACGAACGCAGTGCCCGTGAAATGGAAATGCGTTTGACGACCCTCATTAAAGATGAGGCTGTCCAGACTCGTACCGATCTGTTCCGTGATGAAGTTCGTCGCCTTGAGCGCGAGCGGAATGACGCCAGGTTTGCGGCTCTGGAGAAACTCATTGAAAAGATGAGCGAGTCTAGCGGAAGCTAAATAGGACAAATCTGAATGGCTAAATTAACTTTGAGTGATCTGGCTAGTTTAGCCAATCAGACCTCTGCTATGGCCACGATCAATGCGAACAACGCGTTGATCGAGGCTGCAGTGGAGAATACTCTTTCTCTTGATGGGACGACTCCTAATGCGATGGAGGCTCCCCTCGATATGAATAGTAATCGCATTCTCAATCTCCCTGAACCTATCTCTGAGAATGAGCCGGTACGGCTACAGGATATGGCAGGTACGATTGAAGTAATAGACAATCTTACTGTCTTCGGCGCAGAGCTACTTACTGCTGACGATGCTTCTGAAGCTCGTACAACTTTAGGCTTGACAAGTGCCGCAACAACTGCTATAGGTACATCTGGTGCAACTATCCCCCTTCTTAACGGTACCAATACTCACAGTGGCGTCAACACTTTCAGTAATACTACAGAGTCTACTTCCACTGCTAGTGGTGCCATTGTTACTGCTGGTGGTCTTGGAGTAGCTAAGGATGCTTTCTTCGGTGACGATGTTAACGTTGCTGACGCACTCACAGTTACTGGACTTACTACTCTCACTGGTAAGGCTGTTCTTGGAGCTGGTTCAACTAGCGTAGCTCCACTGGTTTTCACTAGTGGTACCAATCTTACTACAGCTGCTGCTGGTGCCAAAGAGTACGATGGCACTGCCTTCTACAATAGCCCTGCTGCCTCTAATAGAGGCGTAGACATGACTGAGTACTTCCTGTCGCTTTCGTCTAACCAGACTGGCACAGACGTCAATACTGCTCAGCCCTGGTTCCCAGGCGGTGGTGCCACAGGTCTCAATGTTCTTGCTTCTACTGCTTACTTCTTCGAAGGCGTACTCTCTGCTTCAAGAACTGCAGGCACCACATCTCATACAATTGGTATGAACTTTGGTGGTAGTGCTACTATAACTAGCATCGCTTATTGGGCTCACATTACGCAGTCAGACACTGCCACTTGGAGCGCTAACGGATCTGGTTCTGGTACTTATCAAGAAGTTGCTACGAACGTAACTCTTAACTTCACAGCATCTACCAGCGCTAACCAAGTCTTCGTAATCCGTGTATCTGGTATTGTTCGGGTCAATGCTGCAGGAACTTTCATCCCCAACTTCCAATACTCAGCTGCCCCTGGTGGAGCTCCTACTATCAGAGCTAACTCGTGGTTCAAGATGAGACCTGTTGGGACTAACAGTGTGCTAAGCGTAGGAAACTGGAGTTAATATGGCAAGCGGCGGAAAGGCAGTTAAGAACCAAACTTGGATTGCGTCCCCTAACGCCCCCAAGTATCTTAAGTCTGCTGTAAAAGATATTGGTAAGGACGAGAAGAAATATCGTCAGTACTTCAATGAGCGTATCGAGGACCAACTAGGCTACGGCTTTGACGTAGTGGAGCAACCTTGGTGCGCTGTCTGGGTTGGCGTAG
>JACCDR010451481.1_pt1 | contig 11030 bp, 25 predicted proteins | sample 7446431 | NCBI WGS metagenome assembly JACCDR01 (sample SAMN15323443, study PRJNA562643) | freshwater metagenome | isolation source: river surface water | place: USA:Blue River Watershed | collected 2017-08-17 | reverse complement strand
GTGGTCCCGCAGGAACTCGCCGTACGGCCGGTACAGCCGGACGCCGTCGGCGTGACAGGCGTGACACCTACGGGGCATCGCGGCCCTCCAACTTCGAGGTCGTGAACACCATGCTCTGCTGGCCGAAGACGCGGAACGTCCGCTCGCACCGCCGGCAGTCCATCGTCGTCCCCTCGTGCTCCAGTTCGTCGTGGGTCATGATGTCCGCCACGCACCGCTGCTCGGCCTCGCAGTACGGGCAGACCGGCATCGGGTTGTTCCACAGCCGCATGTCGTCCAGGCGACTCATCGGTGCCTCCCGCCGTCCACGGCGTCGAAGTCCTCGGTGAACAGAATGTGCCGAACAAACACGTCGGGGCACGCGGCGAACCCGACGAACAACAGGGCGACCGCCGCCCACTCCGGCAGCATGACCAGCCGGCGGTATTCGTCGGTGACACGGACCCACGCGACGAACGTCCGGGCGATCCGCCAGGGGGTGACCGTCTGGATCATCGGTGGACCTCCGCCGCCGCCGCCAGCACCGCCGCCTGGAGGTCGGCGATCAGCCGCATCGCCTCCGCCGGGTCGAGCCGGCTGTCGCCCCGGCCGGTCCGCAGGAGGATCGGCCTGACCGGCACGCCGTCCGCCCGCGGCAGGAACTCCGCGGTGATGGGGGACCGGCGGACCGGCCCCCGGGCCTTCCGCTCACTCGTCGTCGGCATCTCGGTACTCCGCAGGAACCTTGTACGACCCTTGGCAGATGGCCCCCAGCAGGTTGCCGCTGCCCACCCGCATGTAGTGGCCCGGCATGAGCACGCGGCCGTTCGCCCGGTGCGGTGCCCGCTCGACCCCGCACACCCGGCACGTCACGGCGTAGCCCGCGCCGTAGAAACTCTGGCCGGCGACTCCCCCGCCCAGCACGCACGCATCAACCTCGGTCACCCGACACCTCCGATCACCAGCTTGGCCGCCGAGGCGTCCCGGTGCGGCCACTTCTCGCGGTCGCCCAGGTGCGGGTGGCCCGCCACAATCTCGTCCCACGCGGCCGCCACCGCGGCGTCCCGCGTCAGCGGCGACACCCCGTTGACCGGGATGATGGTGGCCAGCACCAGCATCTCCGTCGCCGACCGCACGACCGTCGCAACCGCGTAGACCGTGACGGGCATCGACAGCCCCTCGGTCTTGGCCCACGGCCCCCATCCGCTGTCCGCCATCAGTGTCCTCCGTTGATCCGCGTGCCCGACCGGGCGCACGCCCCGACCTCGACGAACGCCGGCCCGTCCGGCGGCTCGCCCCACACCTTCAGCCCGTGGCGGCCGTACCGCCAGACCTCGGGTTCCTCGGCCGTCACGGCGACCGGCAGGACCGCCGAGCAGGCGGGGCAGACGACCCGCCACGCCAGGTCGGCGTCCAGCCACGGGACTCCCGGCCGGCGGCTACTCATCCAGCACCTCCCACAAGGGGCACACGGTTTCGTCCCGGCCGGCCCACCGCTCGTCCGCCGTGAGGGCCAGCCACGCCCGCCGCTCCATCCCGCACCGGCAGCGGGTGTTCGGCCCGGCCCACCGGTGGCCGTACGACCGCTCCTCCACCTTCGCCCGCGCCGTCTCGACGCGGTGGACCCGCTGCCGGTCCTCCAACATCCTGACCCGCACAGGGTCGGGGTTCCTTCTCGGCATGGTGCGGCCCTCCAGGTGGTCCGCACGGTATACCCCGCACGATCCGTCATGTCAACGCCGGGTCGGCAAACGACGACGGCCAGCCCGGTGAGGGGCTGGCCGCGAGGGGATGAGGTGCCGCCGGGGGCTGCGGTTGGTGACGGCCGTAACTGTTGTCACACGGCGGCGGCCGTCGAAGTGCCGGTCGATGATACGGCTTTCGGCAATCGGTGTACAGTGGCGACAGCAATTCCGCCGAAGAAACCGCCGTCACACGGCGGACCGCCTATTTGCACGGCGTCCGCCTGAAAGCTGGTTACTCACACCGGCGGCGGAACCCGATGACCACGCGACTGGCCCAGCGGCCGGCGGCCCCGCCGTGGTCCGCCCCCGAACTCCGACAGCAGTGCCTCGACTACAACTGGCGGGGCATCCGCTGCCTCGCCATCGACGGCCGAAAACGCCCGGTCGGCCGGTGGGCGTGGGTCCAGCACCGCCGGCCCGGTGATGCCGACGTCGACCGGTGGTTCCGTCGGGCACCGTCGGGCATCGCCGCGGTCTGCGGGTGGGCGTCGGGCGGGTTGGCCGTCCGCGACTTTGACGACGTTGCGGCGTACAGCGGTTGGGCCGCCCGGTTCCCCGACACGGCCGCCCGCTGCTGGACGGTCTTCACCCCCCGGCCGGGCGTCCACCTGTACTTCCGCCTCCCCGTCGGCCACCCCGAGGTCCACCGGAAGGACCGGACCGGCGAGTTGATCGCCGACCGGCGGCACTACGTCGTGCTCCCCGAGTCGGCGCACCCCTCGGGCCGGCCGTACGTTCCGGCGACGGACACCCCGCTGGACCTGCGGATACTCCCCGCCCTCGACCCCGCGGCCCACGGCCTGATGCCCGCGGCGGAGAAGGCCGAGAGGAGTGAGAGAACTAAGAGTTGCAGCGCTGCCCCGTCTCACCTCCCGCTGGCGATCCCCGATCGGCTGGTCCCGACCGGTCCGGGCGAGCGGAACGCCCGGCTGCTCGCCCTCTGCCGCTGGCTGAAGCCGCGGTTCCCCGACCAGCCGGCGGTCGCGGTGTTGCCCGAGGTGACGGCGTGGTTCCGGCTGGCCGAGCCGGCGATCCGGACCAAGGACTTCAACGCCTCGTGGGCCGACTTCGAGGCCGCGTGGGCGTCGTGCGACCCGGCGGCCGCTGGCGGCCCTGCAACGCCGTTTGCGGGCGAGATGCCGCCCGGCCTGGACGGCGACACCCCCCGGCGGTTGGTCGCCCTGTGCCGCGGCCTGGCGGCCTCAAAACGGGGCGAGCCGTTCCACCTGTCCGGCCCGGAGGCGGGGCGGAGGTGCGGCGTGTCGCATCAGGTGGCCCACAAGTGGATCAACCGGTTCCTCGCCGCCGGGCTGTTGCGGCTGGTCGAGCCGGGGGTGCGTGGCCCCCGGTCGGGCAAGGCGGCGGTGTACCGGTGGGAGGGCGGGTGATGGCGAGGCCGAAGTCTGGCAGAGTGTGGGTGCGGTGTGGTGCGTGCGGCACGAAGCGGAAGTGGTCGGCGAACAAGCTCGCCGTGGGTGCCGTCGCGTGCCCGCGGTGCGGCGGCAAACTGGCCGAGATGAAGTACGGCATCCCGGCCGAACCGGGGCGGCGGAAGAAGCCGAAGAAGCCGAAGAATCCCGACCGCCGCCCGCCGGTGCGGCGTAAGCCGGTGGTGGACCGGGAGATCGTGGGCTACGGCCAGCGGCGGCGGGTGCTGCTCGGCATGGGCTACGCGACGTACGGCGAGTACCTGGGCAGCCCGCTGTGGAAGACGATCCGGGCGCGGGTGCTGGCGGCGAAGGGGCGGTCGTGCTGGGTGTGCGACGACCCGGCGGCGGCGATCCACCACACGTCGTACAACGGGCTGGTGATGCAGGGTCTTGACCTGAGCCACCTGTTCCCGCTATGCGAGGCCTGCCACCGGGCGGTCGAGTTCGACGGCGATCGCAAGCGGACATTCCATGAAGCCCGCGTGCTGTTCGCCCGACTGGTAGAGTGCAGGCGAGAGGTCCACGAACAGGAGTAGGCGATGACCCCGGCGGACCTGATGCGGCTGGCCGACGACGGCGGGCCGGTGCCCGAGCACTCGCCGTGGCCGGACCCGGACTGCCCCGACTGCTACGGGGCGGGCGAGTTCTACACCCACTCGCCGGACTGCCGGGAGCGGTTCTGCGCCCTGGCCGGCGGCTACCACGATTGCGATGGCGAGGTCGTGACCTGCGGGTGCAACGCCGAGCCGCCGGACTGGCCGATGATCCAGCGGGTGCTCATGGTAGCCGCCCGGAAGGCGGGGGCCGAGGCGACGGGCGGTCGCCCGCTGACGCTGGCGGGCCTCCAGCGGATGATGCCGTTCTTCGACTGAACTCCGCCGGCCGGCCGGCCGATCCATGATCGCAGGAGGTGCCGATGAACGACACGGACTGGCCGGCCCCGATCGACTGGGCCGACGCGATGGAAGCTACGATGATTGGGGTCCGCCTGCGGGCGCTCGACCGGGACCGCCGCGGGTGGTCGCACCGGACGTTCGGCCCGCCCGCCCAGCGTGGGCCGGTCGGCCCGCTGAAGCACCTGGCGAAAGAGGCGGGCGAGGCGGCGGCCGCGTGGGTCGGGATGGCCGACGGGGCGTACCGCAAGGAACTGGCGGACATCCTGATCCTCTGGCTGGACGCGATCGACCGGTCGCACCTGACGGTCGCGGACGTCGTGGGGGCCGCCGAGGCGAAGATGGCGGAGAACAAGGCCCGGCAGTGGCCGGCCGCCGCCGGCGGGGACGAGCCGGTGGAGCACCTGCGGTAGCCGTGGTATAGTTCGGGCGGGACACCCAACGGAGGAACTACGATGCCGGCGGTGGAAGCGACGGTCGAGACACCGGTGAAGGTCAGCGGCAAGCCCGCCGGCCCGTGGGAGGTGTGGGACGCCGCGCTGGCGGCGGTGGACAAGTTGGGGGCCGACCGGTCGATCGTCTTCTGGCAGGAGCCGGTGGTCGGCCCGAAGGACACGGTGCGGGAGCAGGTGCTGACGAAGTTGAAGAAGCGGGGGACGATGCTGAACATGACGTTCGCGTCGGCCAAGACGCCGGACGGCACGGCCTTCCGGTTCTACGTGACGAAGCACTCGAAGCCGCTGGCGAAGGGCCGGGGCGTGCGGTAGGATCAACGTGCGGCGGGTGTTCCGCCGCGGAGAGGGCAGGCGGCCGGCCCCCGGGGGTGACCTCGGGGGCCGGCGGTCTTTCTACTCGGCAACCAGCGGCACCTCGACCACGACGTACTCGGTACCGGTGTAGTCGGCGGTGAACGACACGTCCAGTGGGCACTTCATCGCCACCCTACTGGCGGAGTCGGCAAGGCCGGCGTTCTCTTGTGATCCGTGGACACGGTTGTCCCGGCACCACTGGTTCAGCCGCTCGCAGTAGGCGTCGGCCTGCTCGCGGCTCAACAGGACCGCCGCCGACCACTCACTGCGGTCGCTGTACTCGCCGGTGCAGCCCTGCACGACGAAGCATTTCGCCATCGGCCCCTCCTCGATCACGCAGTCCCGGATCACCTCGATCGGCGTCTCGGGGTTGCGGATCAGCGACAGTAGCGTCTCGGTCACAGGCATGTCGGCGTCTCCTTTACAGCCGGGCGATCTCCGCCTCGACGTCGGCCAGCACCTCGCGGACCGCCGCGTCGATCCGGGCGGCCGCGACGGCGAAGCCCGGCAGGTCGTCCGTCAGGTGGGCCTCCCACCGCTGGTAACTGCCGCCGACGACGATCCGCCGGGTCAGCGACAACTCGCCGTCGCAGTCGAGGCTGAGGTAGTGGCGGAGCCGGTCGCGGACGCCCACGAGGTCGTCGTACCGGTTGAGCCGCTGGCTCATCTGTTTCGCCTGTTCGTCCGTCACTTCTGGTTCTCCCGTTGGGCGTCCTCGATCCGCTGAATCTCCGCCTCCAGGTCGTTCACCCCGTCGGGGGCCGGCCCCTCGGGTTCGCCGAGCGGGATGTCGAACGTCTGGGCGTCGCCGGCGTCCGCCTGGTCGTCGAGCGCGGCGGCCGCCGTCATCTCCGGGCTGAGCGGCAGCCGCTTGGCGAGCTTCCGGATGCACGTCTTCAGCGCCATCTCGTCGAAGTTGTTGGCCCACGGCCCGCCGGACTTCATCAGCGCGAACCGCGCCCGGTGGGCCTGGGCCTGGGCGACCGTCATGTACTCGAAGTCGGCCCCGCCGTTCGTCATCTCGACCACCGCGTAGTACCCGACGGCCGGGCTGTCGTCGCCGGCCGGGACGTGCCGCAGCCGCTGGGCCAGCCCCCGCTCCATCTCGAACGCGTCGTTCTGGCGGACGACGCAGGGGGTGATGCGTCGCACGAGGTTCGACCGCAGGGCCAACTGGACGTACCCCTTGTAGCCGATGACCAGCGTACAGGCCTTCGCCCCCTTCTTCGACTGGCCGAACGGCAGCAGGTACGCCTGGCCCGTCGCGCCCCCGACCTCCAGCCCGAGTTGGGTGACTTGCAGGACGGCCTCGAAGATCGAGGCGGGCGAGCACTCCAGCAGCGCCGGCGTCTTCTGCACCTCGGTGAACAGGCACCGCAGCACCCGCTCCTCCGCCCCCCGCATGAACCGCGGGGCCGCCGCCGCGATCTTCCCCGCCATCGACTGGCCGATCCGTTGCAGCCCCGCCATCGACGTCGGCTTGTACAGGTCGAGTTGTCCGCTCACGCCTTGGACCTCCGGTAGTTGGTGCGGACGTACGCCGCCCGCTCGTGCTGTTCGACGACCCCGGCGGGGACGACCGTCCGCCGGACCGTCCACCCCGGGGCGGCCCCCACCTGGGCGTCGCCCATCATCGCCGCGATCTCGCCCTCCACGTCGTCCAGCCGCTCCTTCGCCTGCCGTTCCACCGCCTTCAGCCGCTCCCGGCGGTCGAGCAGTTCGGCCGCCGCCGCCGGCAGTTCGACGGACTTGCCGGCCGCCACCACCAGCGGGGCCGCCCCCGCCCACTGCTTCTCCCACCCGGCGGGCGGCATCTCCTTCCGCTGGACCATCGCCCAGAACTGCCGCTCGACCTCCGTCAGCCACTCCCACGCCTTGCGGTCGATCTCGATGCGGTACACCCGCGGCTCCCACATGATGACGTCGAGGGCCACGAGGTCCACGAAGTCGCTGTTGGTGACGCCCCCCTGGTGGATCACCTGAAGCTTGTACCCGTCGGGGATCACGTCGGTCCCGGCCGGCCCCCAGTCGGGGCCGAACCCCGCGACGGTCTTTAGCTCGACCGGCCGGCCGTCGGGGCGTCGCCGGTCGGTCGTTGCGAACTGCCAGTCGTTGAGCCACACCATCTCGCCCGGCGTCAGCCCGACGCCCATCGTCTCCTCGTACTTCCGGGCCACCACGTCTTCCAGGTCGAGGCCGCGTTGGAGTTGGCCGCCGACCTTGCTGGGCGCGTCGCCCACCTTCTCCAGCCACACCCGCCGGGCGTCGGCGAACCCGCAGCCCGCAAGCGACGGCGCGTCCGAACCTCCGACGCCCAGCCGCCGCCGCTCCAGCCAGGCACTCCGCTCGGCGTCAGTCACGGCCAGCCCTCCGCCCGTACGACGTCAGGCGTTCCGCCGCCTCGGCCCACGCCGCCTCGACCGTGGCGTTCACCCCGGATAACTCCGGGCAGTACGGCCAGTCTTCGTTCTGAGCCACCGCCCACTTCACGGGTCCGCCGAGGATCGGCGTCTCCCGGATCAGGCACGCCTCGGGGTGCCGCTGCTTCACCAGCCGCTCGGCGTCAGTCACGCGGTTCCTCCTTCGGTTGGTCGAACGGGACGGGCTGCGTCTTCGGGTACAGCGGGTTGCACCGCCCCTGCGGCTGGTCGGCATGCCGCAGGACGTACGACGCGGGCTTGCCGCACCGCAGGCAGTACGGCGATTGCGGCTCGAAGTGGTGGCCGGCGTTGTTCGGGTGGGGCGTCACTCGGCACTCCCCTCTCGCGGTTGCCCGGCCGGCAAGTGGTCGGCCCACGCCCAGGTACGATAGTCCGCCCGGGTGTACCGGCCGAGCCGCGGTCCGGCCGGCAGGTGTTGCAGCACGATCTGGAGGGCCGGCGTCAACTCCAGCATCTTCTCCGCCGCCGCCCGGAAGGTCTGGCCGGCTCGGGGCGGCGGCTCGTCCCAGTTCGGCGGCGTCCAGCCGAGGACGCGGCACACGTCGGCCACCACGTCGCCGTTGCCCAGCGGCCGCTTGCCGTCCACCTGCGGCGACTGCTCGCCCGCCGTCACCCTGAGTTCCCGCAGGAGTTTCAGGTGGTCGGCGGTCAGCGTGAACTCCGTCATGCCTTGCCCTCCATCCGCCGCCGGACTTCCGCCAGCAGGTCGTCGGTGGCGAACCGGGCCAGCGGCGGGGTCGGTGGTGCCATGTTGAACTTCTGCCGCAGCACTTCCGGCGTCAACCCCGCCTTGTGCAGCACCGCCGCCGGCTCCGTGAACGATGACTCCGACACGGCAATCAACAGGCCGGCGACCGTCATAAATTGCAAGCCGTCCGACTTCGCACCCTCACACCATCTATGCACAACGTCCTTGGCGGCCACGTTGAGCGGCTTCGGGAACTCGAACGTCATCGCCGGCCCTCCAGTTGTTTCCGGTACTCCGCCGGGCTGCCCGCCCGGTCCATCCGCTGCTGCGCCCGCCACCGCTCGAACCCCGCGGCGCTGACGTACACCCGCAGCCGCGGGGCGCTCGGCTCGGGAACCGCCGCCATCCGGCAGACGGCGTCGCCCGCCGTCGGCCCCAACTCGACGATCGCCCCCGCCAGTTCGGCGTTCAGGGCGATGTCCCGGCCCAGCAGGTGGCTGCCCCGGGCCGTCACCTTCAGCGTCAGCACCACCCCCCGGCAGTCGCTCGCCACCTCGTACCGGCCGGCCCCCGCCGCGGCGACCACCGTCAGGGCCGACAGGAGGTTCGGCCGGAACGACGCGACCTCCGCGACACCACCACCTTCCACCCGCAGGACGTCGAACAGCATGGGCGCATCCCCCAGGAGAGTACGTTTACATGACGGGCAGTGCAATGTCATTCGCAGGTCTTGGCGATCTCCATGACGTGCCGGCCGACCATCCGCGCCCGCTCGGCCACGATCAGCCGCTGGATCGCCGGCATGAAGTCGTTGAGGCCCCAGACCTCGCCGTTCCGCATCAGGTACTTGCCGGCCTCCCAGTCGGCCCCCGCCGCCTGCTCGGCCGCCCGGAACTTCCGCTCCAGCACGACCAGCGCGTGGAGCCGCTGCTTGTACCAGTAGGCCCGGCGGCCCCGCCCGCCGAAGTTGCCGGTCGGCCGCGGCACGTCCGCGGCGTTGAGGTGGGCGCTGATGGCGTCCAGCGTCTGCCGCCGCTCGATCTGCTGGAACACCCACTTCATCAGCGTGCGGAACGGCAGGTTGGGGTACAGGTGGGCGGTGTACCCCTCGTTGATCCGCTCCCGCTGCCGGCGGTACACCTTGTACCAGTGTTTGAACGCGTACCCGCCGGCCCGGTTGGCCGCCGCGGACTCGCGGATCGCCGCGTGCGTCCGGGCGGACTTCATGTCTCGCTCCATGTGGGCAGCGACGGCGGCGAACCACAGCATGTTCATCGCCATCAGGTCGTTGGTGTCGAGGATGCCGCCGCCGGTGGGGAACGGCACGTTGGCGATGACCAGGCGGACGCCCCGCTCCCGCCAGTCGAGGGCCACCTTGAAGCAGTCGCCGATCCGCCGGAACCCCCGGCTCACCTCGGCGAACACCACGACGTCGCCCCGCCGCAGTTTCGCGTTGAGCGCCGCCCCCTCGGGCCGGCGGAGGAACCCCACCCGGCTGGCGCTGACGCCCGGGTCGAAGAAGAACCCGCCCCACCCGTAGCCCAGCGGGGCGAGTGCCCGCTGGTGGTACGCCCGGACCTCCGCCTCCTGGGCGTCCGGCCCGAGGGAGTTCCGGGCCTGCCGCTCGGTCGACACCCGGCCGTAGCCGTAGCACAGTCCGACCGGCACGTCGGTCATCGGACTACTCCTTTCTGGTGGCCCGCCAGACGGCGGTGCGGCCGGCCCCGACGGCCGCCGCGATCTCGTTGATCGACCGGCCGGCCGCCCGCAACGCGCGGGCGGCGTCCCGTTGTTCGGCGGTCATCCGCCGGTCCGGCACCGGCGGCTTTGCCCGGCGGGCGTCCACCCGGGTTCCCCACCGGAGGTTCGCCCGCCGGCAGTTCCGGATGTCGCCGTCCCGGTAGACCGGCACCTCGCCCGCGCGGGGCGGCCGGTCGAACGCGGTGAGCACCAGCCGGGCGACCCCCAGCATCGCCCGGTGGCGGTCGTTCGTCAGCCACACGGCGAGCCGGCCCGACCCCTGCTCGGGGCAGGGGCGGATCGCCCGCGCTACTCCCCCGCGGGTGACCCGGAGGTTCCCCGCGGTCGACACCTCGTAGTCGGGGAACCCGTCGACGACCTTCCATCGCTCGCTCATCTGCCGCCCCCTTTGAGGCAGCATCATGCCCGGTACAACCCGTCAGGTCAACCCCTGGGTGCCGGCCGTTTGGGGTGGCCGACGGGCCGCCGGGGGACCGCCAGTTCGGCGAGCACCCGGAGCACCGCGGCCTTGCCCACGTTGTACCGCTGGTAGATCACGGCCATCGGGACGCCCGCCGTGTAGTCGGCGGCGACCCGCCGGGCCGCCGCGTCGTCGAGCTTCCGCCGCACCGCCGGCAGGCCGATCGTCCTCGCAATGAACGACGCCCGCTGGCGGGTGACGCCCACCCGCCGGGCCGCCTCGGCGGCGGGCACGCCGGCCAGCAGCAGTCGTTCCACCGCCTCGCGGGTCGTCATCTCAAAAGCCCTCCGGTGCCTGGTCGATCCACCCCATCAGCGTCTTCCGCGGAATCCCCAGCGACTCCGCGACGGCGTACGTCCCCTCCCCGGCGGCGACCCGCCGAACCGCCTCCCGCCGCTCGGCCGGGGTGAACGCCCGGGCCGGCGACCCCGCCTCACGGGCCGGCCGCGGGTTGTCCGCCCGCTGGATGATCCCCCGGACGGTCGCCCGGTTGATGCCCAGCCGGCGGCCCACCTCGGTCATCGTCAGGCCGTCCGCCAGCATCTGCCGGATCGGCCCCACCCGGTCGTCCATCGGTTCCTCCGTAGTCGAGTTGTGCCCACCGGCGGCTGCCCTGGACGGTCACCCGGACCGTCGCGGCGACGCCGAACAACATGCCGGCCGGCCCGGCGGCGGTGCCCCGGCCGGTCCCGTGCCACCCGCACCCGGACTTGCCGGAGAACGGGGTGAGCGCCACCCGCACCGGGCCGGCCCCGAGGTCGACGGCCGTGACCACCGGCCGGGCCGCCAGCCAGGCGAGCCGGTGGCCCACCGGCCGCCGGCGG
>JACCDR010551647.1_pt1 | contig 11033 bp, 13 predicted proteins | sample 7446431 | NCBI WGS metagenome assembly JACCDR01 (sample SAMN15323443, study PRJNA562643) | freshwater metagenome | isolation source: river surface water | place: USA:Blue River Watershed | collected 2017-08-17 | reverse complement strand
CTTCGACGCTGCGCCCGGTCGCCACCGACAGCGCGATCAGGGCGTCTTCGTACTGCGACGCCGACACTGCGGCGGCGGCGAACCCACCAGACACCAGGGACTGCAGCCGGTACAGCCCGCCGTACAGCACCGAGAACTTCACGGCCTGCCCGAGCGCACCCTCCAGCGACCCTTCACGGCCGAACAAGCCACGGAGGAAGTCCGCGCCGAACGGCTGCTTCTGCGTGACCCCGCCGGGGATCCGGTTGGAAAAGCCGGCCTTGGCGCGCTCCAGGAACGGGGCGTCGGATCCGAAGTAGGCGTTCTGCGCGCGGGCGTGCGCGGCGCGCTGCCGCTGCAGCTCCTCCTGCTGCAGTTCGACCTGGGCCTGCCGCAGGAACTCCGGGCCGCGCCGCGCCTTCAGTTTGGCCAGGTCAGCCGGAGCGATCGAACCGGGGAACTCGGCCTCCGCGCGGGCGGCTTGCTCCTCCAGCCGGTTGTTCTTCTCCCGCAGCGCGCGGCGTTTGGCGGCGAGCCGGACCGAGTCCTCAAGTGGCTTGGCCTCTTCGGCGACCTGGTCGTTCAGGTCCCGCTCGGAGTCCAACCGGTCGCGGCGGGCCTGCGCGCGGCGGGCCTTCGGCAGCAGCTTCGCGTCGTACGTGTTGACCAGGTGCTCAAGACCGGCGTCGTCGTTGCCGGCGGCCAGGTGCGCGGCGACATCCCGGAAGTACCGCTGGATCGACTTCCGGGCGCGGATTGCTTCGCCTTCGAACTGGATGTCGTCGGGGGCGAACCCGGTCTGGATCTGCGCAGCCACCCGGAACGCGTCCCGACGGCTGCGGATCTGGGAGCGGTCGCGAGTGAGGTCGTAGACCGCGCGGGGGTCGATACCTTCGTACGGGGTCCCGTTGCGGCCGAGGATGGTGCCGACTTCGCCGCCGATTCGCATCGTGGTGCGCCGCGACGCCATTTGGTCGTCGCCGACCGTGCCGGAGCCGATGAACCGGCCGCGGCTGTCGCGCAGGTCTTGGCCTGCCCACTTCCGTGCGGTCTTGCCGGCCTCGACGGCGGCCATCTGCATCTTGAGGGCCATGTCGGCCGCGGCGATCTCAACCTTCTTGAACGCCGTGAGGGTGTCGACGATGGCCTTGTCGATCACGCGGGCCGCTGCGGCGTCGCCGAGCTTCTCGGCCGCCTCCACGGAGCGACGGTTGGCCAGCGCGACTGCTTCGGCGCGGAGCTTGGCGTCATTGGCCTCGTCGCTGACCCTGACGCCCGCCGCCCTGGCGGCCCGGCCTTGCGCGCCGGTGAACTCCCGTTCGCCGCCGATTGCGTTCAGCGACTCCAGTTGGCGCTGGAGTCGCTTGAACGAGGATTCGTCGAGCTGGATCCCTACGACGATCGGGAGTTCTTCGGCGGCCACCTGTGCCTCCTAGTCCCGCAGGCCGGCGGCCAGCTCGTTGACGACGCTGGAGTCGTCATCGGTGGCATCGGGGACGGTTTCGAGGCCCTTGAACTTGTCCTTGCGGCGCTGCTCGACCGCGGCGAACCATTCTTCGAGCTGCTCTTCGTGGTGCCAGATGTGTTCGGGGGGGACGTCTTCCTTGGGTAGTTCGAGCATGCCGAGGACGCCGGTCGCGGCGGCGATGGCTTCGTTGAGTTCCCAGGGGGCTTGGGTCACGTCGCCGTCGGGGTAGAGGGCGTGGAGTCCTCCGCATTGCTTTGCGGCCCCGACGACTCGGAGGAATTCGCCGGAGCGTCCGAGTTTCCCGCTTCGACCGGGGTCATGGCGGTATCGGCCATAATGTTCTTGACGCGGTCGATGAAGTCTTCCGGCAGGTCGTTGATGGCCGCCTTCGACGGCAACAGCCGTTGATGCGTACACGACGTGTGGTCGTAGGTGCCGTCCTTCTTCCGCTTCGCCTCGCAGTCCCGCAGCGCGTAGAAGATCTCGCACCGCTGGAACTCCTCAAAGAACGCGTTGCTGCCCAGGTTCGCCCGCGCCACGTCCAGGTACTCCGAGTCCAGCTCCTCGCCCTTGACGCCCTCGTACTCGTGCTTGGCGTCTTCCATCCGTTGCGCCGCAGCAGCTTCCACCGCGTCGGCGTACTCCTGCTGGATCCGGGCCAGCTCCTCCGCCTCCGTGGAGGTCGGCGGGTTCCCATCCGCGGCAATGGATTCGGCCCGCTCCATCAGCTGGATGCGGTCCTTCCACTCCGGGTCGGCGCGGATGTCGTCGTGGGCGGACAGGTACGCCTGGGACTCCTTGGGCGACAGGATGAACTCGACCTTCTGGTCGCGGGTCATCGTGGCCAGCCGGACCTTGATGGCGCGCATCTCGTCGGAGTCGTCGGTGAGGCCGGCGACGCGGCGGGCGCGGACAGCGGAGGCGTCGCGCTGGGCGTCGCCGCGCTGGAAGGTGTTGAGCTTCGCGATCCACACCAGGACGGGGTCTTGCCCGGCCTGGTCGGCGATCACCATGACCCGGCCGTTCTCGAACAGCTCGGTGACCCGGTGCAGCCGCAGGTGCGCCTTGTCAGGCATTCAACTTCCTCGTCAATCCACTAGTCAGTTCCCGGTGGTGCGCCAGTTCCATGCCAGTTCCATCCGGCCGGTAAGCTCGGCCGGCGCCCCCGGACCCGTTGATGGCGGGCCCGGGGGCGACCAGATCTCTCAGGCGGGGTAGACGAACAGCTGTCCACCGTCGGAGTCGAACGGCAGCTCCACGGTGAGCTTCTGCTGCACGCGGGGGCTGTAGCCGGGCAGCGTGAACCGCGCGTCAGGCACGTTGATCCGCTTGAGGGTGCTGCCGTCAGTCGGGTTCTTGATGACGATGTCGAGCGCGAGCAGCGCGGCCAGGTTGGGGCCGATCGCGGCGGTGGTGGTGGCAACGCCCGTTGCGGTGCGCAGCTTCGAGAAGAAGTCGTCGACGTTCTTCGGCTTGATGGTGATGGTGCCGGTGACCTCAGGGACCTCGAAGTCCTGCCCGATGCGGTAGTAGTTGCCGAACTCCTCGTCCGGCTCCAGCGTCACACGCCAATCCACATTCGCGGACTGCACGGTGCCCCACCGCACACCAGTCGAGGTCGACGGATCGGCCGGGTTGTAGCCCCCGACCCACACCTCGATGTCCCGGCCGCGAATGGCGGCAGGCTTCACCGTGGCGGAGGTGTGCACGGCCTGGGGGTAGTCCCGGGTGACATTGCTGAAGTACATGATCCGCAGCAGGGTGCCGGCGGGGATCGCATTCTTGAACGTCACCGTGGCGACCTCGAACGCGGTGCTGCCGGAGGACGTGACGGTGTAGTCAGTGCCGTACGTCAGCCGGTCCTGCCCCACCGTCACCGACAGGACCCGGCGGGACCCGTTTGAGTCGGTGTACAGGCCGGCGGCGTTCGCGGTCACCACGGACCCGCCAGCGGCCACCGCAGCGGTCTGCTCCTGCACGTACACCGGGCCGGGGCAGTAGAAGATCGAGTCGCCGCGCAGGCTCACGGTCTGCGTCGCGTTGTCCTTCAGGCCGAACCTGTAGGAAATGCTCTCCGGGTACAGGTAGGGAATGCCCACGGCCTGGGTGACGGTGAACGGCGTGGGAGCGTCCTTGCCCGGCTTGAACGGCGTCGCCAGGTCCAGCGGCTTGCACGTCGCGAGGTCGTAGCTGGCGGCGTTCGTGGCGGTCCTGGTGAGCAGCGCCTCAAGGGCGACGGTGGTGTCGAGCGATTCCAGGGAGTACGTCAGGTCAGGGACGTCTCGAATGGTCGCGACACTCTTGTAATTGCCGAGCTCGAAGATCTTCTCTTTGGGGATGTTGAGCGCGCCAGGCCCAGCGGTCTGGAGGCGCTCGACCAGGACTGCATCGTTTCCCGTGTGCAGTACCTGACCGGACTTGATGGCCATCTGGTGTCCCTCCGCTGCTAGCGCGTCTGGACACAACTCGACCAACGGTCGTTGAGATCACACGCTACTTGCGGCGCACGATGACCTCGGACCGGATCGCCTTGAAGATCTCCCGCGGTGCGTTCTCAGGCAGCGCGAAAGCGTCGCGGGCGGCCTGGCTGAAACGCACCGCCTGAATGGGCCGGGTGATCCGGAACAAGGTGCGCCGCTGGTTAGCGTCGACAACGCTGGAACGCACCAGCATCCGGCGGCCTGCCTCCGCGGCGTTGCGGCCGAGTTGGCGGGGCCCCAGGAACGTCTGGTCGTTGCGGCCGCGGTCCAGGGGGGATGCTTCGCCGCCGGTGACGAACACGCCGGCGATGCGGCGGCCGACCTGCTTGTGGGAGCCCTGGTCGATGGCGCGCCAGTAGGGGCGGCCCTTGTCGTCCACGGCGGTCTTGTTCAGCCACTCCGGCAGCATCACCCGCAGCTTGCCGCCGCGGATCTCGCGGTTGCGTTCGGACAGGATGGCCGCTTCAAGGCGGCCGGTGGAGGCGCTGCGGCGTTTGATGCGGTCGTGGAGGTGGCCGGCGGCGCGGATCTGCATCGACTCGGCGATGACACCGGCGAGCCGTTCCGGCATGTTGATCGGCTGGCCGGTCTTGCGGTTGACGATGGTGCCCTTGACGGTGAACGTCAGCTTGTACCTCAGGCCGTGGACGCGCCCGACGGGTGTGAACCTCGCCATCAGCTGGCCGCCAATCGGTCGCGGACGTCACGCAGCAGCTCGATCGCTTCGAGGTTGATCAGCTCGGTCTCGTCGCGGGTGCCGAGGATGTCGAGCATCACGTCGTGGTAGCTGCCGATGGCGGTCAGCACCTTGTGCCGGAAGGCTTTCTGCTGGTCGACGGTGAGGTCGGGGTACAGCTCGCGTTCGGCGTGATTCATGATGCTGGCGGTCAGGCGCCGGCGCTGGGTGTCGAGGAGGCGGCGCAGGGAGTCCTCTGCCATCTACTCCTCCCCTGGGAAGGTCAGTTCGATGTCGGCGGTGACGACCTGCCAGAACTGGGCTCGGAGGTCCTGGGCGGGGCGTTGGCGTTGGACGTCGGTGAACTCGACGATCCACTGTTCGAGGACGTCGCCGGCGGGGTTGGTGGTGTAGTCCCGCATCTTGATCATTCGGGGCCAGCCGATGACCCGGCCCGTGAGCAGGTCTTTGATGTCGCTGGACAGGGCCAGCCCGACGCCGTCGTTGACGGCGATCACGTCGGCGAACAGGGTTGTCCGGTTGCGCATGAGTCCGCCGCCGAGTTCGGCCGGCTCGTCGTCGGTTTCCTCCGCGAAGAACAGCCCGACCTTGTTGCCGGTCAGGGCCTGCATCTCGCTCTCGCGGAACCGTCGGGTGACGATCTCAACGGGCGTTGTGCCGAACGGCGGCGCGGTGGTCCAGCCCAACCCGACCAGATAGTCGGTGATCCGGTCGGTGACGGTCTTGGCCAGGTGCCGGGACGCGTGGCGCAGCATCAGGTGTCGTCCTCCGCGCGGCAGTGGATCTGGTGGACCTCGCTGGTGGCCAGCCCGACGACGGGTTCTTCGCGGCGGTACAGGTACTTGTCGCCGGACAGCAGGACGTAGTCGAAGCCGCGGACCTGGTCGTACTCGGCCTTCAGCAGGGTGATCACGATCTGGGTGGGGGTGATGATGCCGAGGTCGACGGTCTGGCCGTTAGTGTCGCGGTACTCCACGGCGTACAGCAGGCCGGAGACTTGCCGGCCGGCGGTGACGGTCGGGATCTGGGTGGGGTCGAACGGGACGTCTTCGGCGTCGGCGGGTGTCGCGTTTGTGGCGGTGTTAGCGAACACAAACACAGCGCGGTCGGCGGGGTCGGGTGGCATCCCGACCGCCATCGCGGTGCGGATGCCGGACTCGAACGCGGCCTGGTCGAACGGGACGGACTCCATCGCCTACCTCACGGCAGCCCGGAGGAGTAGACCTGCGCCGGCGCGGCGTAGACCGGCAGCATGGTCGGGGTGAAGTAGCGGCCGGAGTAGCCGTCGAGGATGAGGTCGAGGGCAGCGCCGGTCTTCAGCGCCTGCAGCAGGGCGGCCTTGCGGTCGGCGAGGTCCTTCAGCATCTGTACGAGGCCGGCGGCGGACTTGGCGGTCTCGTACTCCACGGGGCCGGCCTTGTAGCGGGTGTTGGTGTTGGTGGCGCGCAGCTCGGCGCGGATGAGGCGGGCGCCGGCGTACAGCACGACCAGGGCCTGCCCGGCCAGGTCGAGGCCGGGGGTGACGTCGCCGGTGGTCAGGTCGAGGACCTGGTCGCCGTAGAACCCGTCGAGCTTGACCTCCGCCAGGGCGTCGCCGAGCTGGCCGATGATGTCGGTCTCGGAGGTGTCGGGGTAGACGGTGTCGAAGGTGCCGGGGACAGCGACCTCGCGGCGGAACGCGTCCACCATGTCTGCCAGGTTCGTGGGCACGAGGCTCCCTCAACCATCGTTGGCGGCTAGAGCTGCTTGTACTCGCGGTAGGAGGGGGTGTCCCCTTCGATCCGGTACTTCTCCCTGATGACCTTGTCGAGGTAGGCGACCTGGGCGACGGACCCGTCGATCTCGTCGGCCATCGCCCGCATCCGGCGCACGTTCAGCTCGTTCAACTTGTCGACGAACGCCTGGAACGCGCGGCCGTTCTTGGAGAACCCGATCGACAGTTCCCGGTCGGTCAGGGCGTCGACGGAATTGGTGGTGGTGTCGTCGACGCGGCGCAGCAGACCGTTGGAGAACGCGTCGTTGCCGTACATCGCGAGGTCCTGGTTGATCTCGCGGTCGATGGTGGTGATGCGTAGCCGGGCGCCGACCTTGCCGCCGACACTGACCGACCGTTCCCGGCCGCGGTCGTCGGTCACCTTGAACCAGCTGGTGGCTTCGGTGGTGGTCTCCCAGACCTCTTCGCCTTCGCGGGCCTTGACGTCCTCGCGGGTGGTCGCACCCATGGTTCCTCCAGTTCCCGGTGTCTCTCAGCTCCGGGTCTGGAGTCGGGCCGCGGCTGGCGGCAACGGACGTTGCGGGCGCCGGCGGGTGACAAAACACCGGAGCACCTGCCCCGTTACGGGTGAGGCAGGTGCTCCGGGTGGTCCCACGACCGCCGATCCGTCACCGTCACGTGTCCGAATCGATGACCATGGTACCAGGTGGGGCTTGGGGTGGGTCAGGGGTCATTCGGATGGGCCATTCAGGGTGGATTAGGAAACGACGAGTCGCCGCGCCTGCTCCGGGTGGTGAATGAGCCCACCAATGTCACGGCGGTGACGGTAGTGCACATAATCCACCGTGTTTTCGTTCCACTGCTTGGTGACCGGCCCGCCGTACGTGACGAAAAGGCCGACGGTGCCACCGAAAACCCACACCTCGTTGTCGGGAATGTAGCTGACCCCGGACTCGTCGGTGTAGTTGGTGATCCGCACGACATTCGCGCCGCGGTACGTCCCGATCCGGCCGCGGGACCGGACCTCCTCCAGTGCCTCCGGGTTGAAGATGCCGGGGGCGGTGACCAGGTCGGTGATCTGGTCGACCATGGACGCGCGGCCGAGGATGGTGACCGGCACGGGGCCGAGACCGTTCGGCTTGATGGCGTCCTGGACCTGCCGGATCGCGGTGTTCAGGGCGGAGGCGGTAAGGCCACCGGCCTGCGTCACGTAGAACGGCGAGCCGACCGGCACGGCCTCCTGCAGCAGCAGGAACATGCGCCGGTTGACTTCGGCCTCCATCCGCTGGGTGCCGAGCGCCACAAGGGCCTCGATCGAGTCAGCGAAATTGGCTCGAAGCTTGTCCTCGAATTCCGAGAAATGGAATCCGAGGGTGTCGCGCGGGACTTCCCAGTCCTGCGTCTGGAGCTGGCTTTCCTCGATGTATCCGCCGCGGTGCGTGTAAAACACCTTCAGGCCGGTCCGCTCACGCAGGTACACGCGCTCGAACTCGGGCACGGAACGGGTGAGGAAGTACGTCGAGAACAGGTTCTCGAACGTGAACCCGTAGTCGAGCTGGCTCTGGAGGATCGCAGCCTGCTGACGGTGCCACTCCGGGTCGTTCCAGCGGCTCTTCGCCTCGTCGTTCAGGGCAGCCTTCGCGGCCTCGTACTGGCGCGCGGCGGCGGCCTCCCGGGGCCGGAACCGGTCAACCGAACCACCCATGGAGAGGAGGTCGGACAGAACAGTGGTGCTCATTTCTCCTCCTCTCACTTGAGCAGAACGGCTTCGACGTAGTCAGCCCCGTTGGTGAGGGTGACCTGGGCGACGGCCTGGGCCTCGTTCGCGGTCTCGACGTACTTGGCGCCGTCCCACGCGAGGAAATCCCCGATCACCAGGCCGGTCACGGTGACCTTCGTGACGGCGCTGCGGGGCCGCTGGCCGCGGTTGTTCGTGGCCGGGGTGTTCCGCATCCACACCTTCAGACCGCCGCCGGTCCAGATCGCGGCGAGCTGCGAGTTGTAGACGACATCCAGGTCGTACGTGTTGAGCACCTGGTTGGCGTTCAGCGGCAGGTCCCAGGCGTTCTCCTGGATCAGCAGACCGGTGAACCCGGGGCGGATCGGGGAGTTCGCGTCGGCCTTCTTCAGAAAGCCGGGGTTGGCCGAGTCGAGGGTGACGAGGTCGCCCTGCTTGAAGGTGCCGGTGGCCGGCACCGTCTGGCGGCCCTCGGTGCCCGACCGCATCGACTCATCGCTGCGGCGGAACCCGAAGTTGAGGCCGTAATCACTGGCCATTGACGCTCACCCCCCGGCGGGCGCCGAACATCTGCGCCATCGGCCCGAAGTCGGATTCGGTGCCGGCCGGCTTGACGGCCGCACCGACCATTGCCGTCTCGCGGGGGGCGGTCGCCGGCGCCGGCGCGGCGGCGCCACCGAGGGCGGCGATCTCCGCGACGTACTCGCTGAACTGGGCGTCCTCCATGGCTGCCCAGCGGCCGATCCGCTCCTCGCTGAACCAGTCGTCCTTCATGTGCTTGGCGACTTCGCGGACCTTCTTCTCCCGCTCGCCGCGACGGGCCGCTACCTCGCGGGCGGTCTCCGTCTCGGCCTTGAAGTCAGCCAGGGCCTTCTCGGCCGTCTCCTTCGCCGCCTTCTCGCTCGCGACGGCGGTTTCGGACACGTCGAGCTTGGCCTTCAGCTCCGCGTTCTCGGTTTCGAGCCTTCCGACCTTGTCGGTGAGGTCCGCCGTCTCGCGGACCACCCGGTCGGCAGCGATGGCATACGCCTCGTGCTCGGTGAGAGTGCGCGGAGTCTCGGCGGGCTTGACGTCAGCCATGCCTACTCTCCGATCCCAGTAGTGCGGCCGACGTGAACTCGACCGTTCCGACGTGGGCTGGGATCGGGCAGCTATCTGGGGAAACGAATACTTGGGTCTACTGCGGCGTCAACGGCCGTTGCCGATGAACGCGAGGATCTGCGCGGCCATCTGCTCGTCGTCGGTGAACGCGGCGGTGGCGCGGCCTTCCTTGCTGGTTTCGACGCGGCGCAGAACGTCGGCGTTGGCGTTGGACCAGCCGGGCTGGACGGGGGGGACGATGACGGCGGCGCCCTGGAACGCTGGCTTGATGAATCGGCGTGCACTGGCGCGTTCACGGACGTGCGCGCATGCCTTCTCGGTCTTGTTGTGGGCGTCGGCGTACGACATCACGGCCTTGCAGCCGTTGGGGCCGGAGCACTCCACGTACTTCGAAACGCACTCCATGGAGTAGTACAGCTTGTTCGCCGCCGCGGCTTCCTTGACGACCATGGTTTCGCCCGGGTACAGGAACGACCAGATCACGGAGTCGGCGCGGATGTGCGCCGGCTCGGGGTTGGCGCCGGCAGCCTGCCGGACCACCAGGCCGGCACTGGTCAGGCAGCCGATGATCTTCCGTTCGTGGTGCAGCCAATTCAGCGGGCCGTGCGCGACGGAGTCCACCCCGAACTCCAGGTCCTCCGTCGACCAGAACTGCCCGTTGTCGTTGGCCTGCTCCGCGCCCACCAGACGCCCCGACAGCCGCGTCAGGAACTCCTCGTAATCCAGGGCGGCCTGCTCGACCCCGACGGTGATGACCGTCTTCTCGGGGGTGTCGATGACCAACGCGCGGGACTGCTGCCGGGGGATGAAGTCCTCCGGCTTCGCGATCGAGTGGCCGACCGCCGGCGGCAACGTCGGCGCGATCCGGTCCAGCACCTCGAAGAACCCCATCACTTCCCCTTCGATCCAGAGCTGGACGGCTTACTGGATCCGCCCGAACTGTTCTTCCCGGTGGTGGCCCCCGCGTTGCCGGCCGGTTTCTGCCCTCCGCCACCAGTGGGTCGGCCACCAGTCGCGCCGAATGCGCCGGGCGGGAGGCCGCCGGCGTTGTTGACTGGGCTGGAGAACGGCACCGCGGTCTCGAAGATGTCGTCGTACAGCTGGGCCTCGACGATCCGCCGGTTCGCCTCGACGGCCTCGTCCAGGCCGACGTATTCGAGGATCGACTCCCGGGAGATCTCCTTCGACTGCCGCAGCGCCAGGATGATCTGCGCGATCTCCTGGTCGGCGTCGAGTTGGACCCGGCGCGGGGTGAACGCGAGGTTCGGTTCGTCTTCCCAGTCGATGTCGGGGTTGGCGTCGATGATGCGGCGGGCGAAGTTGGCGTCCATCCCGCGCTTGAGCATGTGCCGGCGCGACTCCAGCAGGCCGGCGGCCCTGCGGGCCAGGGTGAGGGTGGACTCGTTGCGTTGGCCCTGCCCGGACAGGGTGATCGCGCCGAACAGGCGGGAGATGAGCCGGCCGTCGAGGACCTCGTACTTTTCCTGGTTGAGGGTGAAGTCCTGCGACGGGGTGATGATGTCGATCTCCAACCGGTGGTCGGAGATGATGATGGGCAGCTTGGCCAGGACGTCGAAGTTGCGCCGCAGCGACTCCAGCTCCGCCTGGTGCGGCGGTTCCTCCTTGGCGCCCTTGCGGACCAGCAGGATGTAGTTCGCGGCGCCGATCAGGTGGACCCGGTCGGCGTCCATGAGCTGCCGCTTGAGGTCCAGGATCGGGAAGACGCTGCGGAGCCGGATGTCGGGCCAGCGGGCGTAGGAGGGGCGGGTCAGGGTGTGCCGCCAGACCCGCATCGGGTTCAGCTCCAGCAGCCGGGACGGGTCGACCCCGAGGTTGGCCAGATCGACACCCTCCTG
>JACCDR011957675.1_pt1 | contig 11034 bp, 12 predicted proteins | sample 7446431 | NCBI WGS metagenome assembly JACCDR01 (sample SAMN15323443, study PRJNA562643) | freshwater metagenome | isolation source: river surface water | place: USA:Blue River Watershed | collected 2017-08-17 | reverse complement strand
AGTTAGATGAGCGTGGAGAAATTATGGACTTTGTATCTTTTGTGGGTAAGACAACTAAGAGTCGGTGGAAGCATGAAGGCCGAATGCGAGATGAAGAATTCCGTGACTTGGGTCCTGTCCGAACGGTTATTGACAAGTGATTGTCTCTGACGTTATCACCCGCGTACGCCGCACATTTGGTGATGAGGCGGCTGTCCAGGTGACAGATGACGATATTATTCGTTGGATTAATGATGCGCAGATTGAGGTAATTAAACATAATGAGGGTGCTCTTCAGAAGAGTGATCTCTTAGATTTAGTTGCTAACCAGTCTACTTACACGATGCCTACTGATCTCATGATTCTACAGACTCTTCGCTTTAAGTATTCTGATATGCAAAGCTTCGCTCGTCTCAAATACATGTCGATGCAGGAATTTGATGAACTGATAGATGGTTGGGACAGTACTCTATTTGGAACTGGAAGTCCTAAGTATTTCACTATGAGTGAGGGTCGAGCTATTCTCTTCCCCACTCCTGATAAATCTAATGTAGATGGTTTGAAGGTTCTTTACAACCAGAAGCCCACTGATGTTAATGACAGCGGTGACGCTCTTGCATTGCCTCTTATTTATCACAACACTGTTGTAAAATACTGCATGTGGCAGGCCAGTCTTCTGGATGAGGATCATGAGCCGGCCATGATGTACAAAAGTGACTTTACTGATGACACTAATCTTTTGATCACCCGAGAAACAACTGAGGCCACAGCAACCTATAAGACGATTACGGTACGGGAGGAGGATATGTAGTGCCCGAAGTCCTACGGCTTGGACCGTTTACTGGCGGGTTGAACATCAGCTCCGATCCCGTTCTCATCAAAGATGATGAGCTAATCGACTGTTTGAATCTAGAATTAGACATTGATGGTTCTCTGGTCAGCCGTCCGGCTATTCAGATTACCTTCCAGGTTCCAGGCTCTAATACTCGACTTCTAATCTTTGGCTCTGTGGTGTTCAGCGGAACACTGTACCTCTTCGCCACACGGGGCGGAAAGACCTATATTAGTTCTAATGCAGGTAGTTCCTGGACTGAATTAAACCCGGCTGGCCTCTCTCGTGAATGTAAGACCATGGAGGTCTATAACAACGAGGTGTGGCTGCCAGCGACTCCTGCGAGCGCTAATGGTGGAATTTCCTGGACTGTAGGCGGCGGAGCTGTACAGAGAGCCGGACTTCCTAGAGCTGATAAATGCATCATTCATAAGAATAGGCTTTACACCGTTCCTGGAGAAAGTGCTACTTCTAATGCCTCACGACTCAGTTTCTCCAATGCAGCCGATCCCTCCACTTTCGGAGGTTCAAACTTCATCGACGTGCAGCCAGGAGATGGAGATACGCTCAATAACGTGGCCGTGTATCAGGACAACTTATTACTATTCAAAGGTGAAAGCACTCATGTACTCGCCTATGACCTTGACCCCGTCGATGCCATCCTCCGAGAAATCAATCCTGTAGTTGGATCTACTGGTAGCCAAGGAGTTGTGCAGTACGAAAACACTATCTATGCAATGCATCGGAACAAAGTCTATGAGATCACGAACTTTAACTTCTCTCTGCTAAACCTTAAAGTCCCCCTGGTTTTCGATAACGCCCTACCAACAGGAACGACGGCTCGCTATGAGAACCAACATCTTAGTACCCTCGGAGAACGCTTAATAGTCCGGTATTACAACCGGACCTATTCTTTCCAATTACGTACCCGTACGTGGTCCGAGTGGTCAAAAACTGAGGATACCTCTGCCACGGAGTGGCATATATTCGGCCCGCTCGTTAGAGCGAGAGATCTTTCCGGAAGCGGCATCGACGCCTATTACACTGGATACTCTTTTGATGTTAGCTCAGGTGGTTACAAAGTCATCAAAATACTAGACGGTAGAAATAGCGGCGCCACAGAAGGAACAGGGACACACAAGTTCTACTGCATCGCCACAACGAAAGATTACGATATTGCAGATCCTGTAAGGTACAAGAGGCTGTTCTGGTGGGGGGCAGATATTGTGTCGGGACAGGATGTTGTAGGTTCTATTACTCCAATTACTTTAATCAGTTCAACGACGTGGGATGCTCTGGGTACGGAAACATGGGCTGATCTCAATACGTGGGGTAATCCTACGATGGGAGCCACTACCTTCACAGAAACAATCCCTGGTGACGATATTGCTAATACTAACAAGTTAATCAAGTTTGGTAAGGCTATGAGGTTCAGGAAAGCTAACTTTTCTCTCAGATTAGAGACTGATGGCTCTCCCTCTCAGCCTACCAAGATCTTCCAATATACAGCAGTTATCGGAATTAAGCAGCTCGTGAGTGCGAGGTCCTCCTAGTGCTATTTCAGGGTCAGCAATACCTGCCCTATGCGGCAGGAGATAAGATTTATGGGGGCGGTAGGGATGCTCCTAATCTGGGTCCTGTGGATCCTACGGGATACAACGAAAGAGATTTGAAGTACCAGGCTCGTAGGAGTGCTGTTCTACGAAGACTGAAGGCCATTAAGATGGGCGACTATGCCAATGCCGATGTAGGAAGGTTGGTCTAATGGCAGTTCGTGAAGATCGTGGTGCAAGCGGCGCGTCCCGTACAGTCGGTAACTCTATTGGGAAGGTCGCTAAGGCAGTAAAGAAGTCCGGTTCGGGTCGAGCTGTTGGAAAGGCTGTCCGTTCTCGGTCTTCCAGTGTTCGTCGTTCTTCAGGCAGCTCCCGTAGTAGCGGTGGAAGTTCTCGCCGTTCTTCTGGTGGTGGCGGAGGTGGCGGTTCCCGTTCTGCAACTCCTGCCCCCCGTGTGGCGGCTCGTCCTGCTCCCAAAGCTCCGGACATTAACTCTTACTTAGGTACTGATTCTGTTTACCAGCAGGCTCTCAGTGGTGGTAAGCGTTCTTTAGCTGATTATCTTAGTGAGCTTGGTCGGCGTCGGGGTGAGGCAACTACTCAGTACAATCAGACTCGGGCCGGCATGGAGCGCGACCGTACCCAGCAGCTTGCAGATCTAGAGAATGAGTTTGCTTCCCGGGGCCTGATTCAGTCTGGTCTTTATGGTGAAGAGCAGGGTCGTTTTCAGCAGCAGTTTACGGATCAGCTAAACGCTCTTGGACAGCAGCAGACCGGCTTGCTGGCGGATCTTTTGGGTCAGGAAAAGAACTATCGTCGAGAGAACGACTTAGCCTTGCAGCAGGCTAAGCAAGAAGCTTTGGCTCGTCGAGCTGCAAAGTATAAGGTTGTCTAGAGAAGAGGGACATTATGACGTTCCCCTTTCCTGGTGCGGATTCTTTAGCGATCCAACTAGCCAGATTAGTTCAGAGTCCTCGTGTTCGGTCTACTGGAAATCAACTAAATCGTAGTCTTCCCTATGCTTCTGGTCCTCTGCGTTCTGGGAGTGGTAGCCCGGTACCGCCTAACCGAACTGGTGCTTCTCAGCGTTTTGGACAGTGGCATGAAGGGGATTCAACAGGTGGTGCATTTCAGGGAATTGGTGGAATTTTAAGTCAGCTTAGTGGACAGGTACAGCAGCAAAATGATCCTTTAACTCAGCTTTATGCGCAGCTTTTAGATCAGCTTCAGTCTCCGGTTCCTCAGCCGACGGGTATTGATACTGAAGGCTTAATGCATCAGATTCAGTCTGCTCTTAATCCTATCTATGATCAGCGAGCTGAGTCTGCACAGGGACAGAGTGATCGTGCACGTGCCGATGTTAAAGATATGTACCGTGCTTTGTCTAATGATTATGAGCGTCTGGCGCCACAGCAGGAGGAACAGGCTCGACAGGCTCAAGCAGATGTTGAACAACTCTATGGCCAATTACGCTCAAATATTGAAGGCAGTTATTCTAGAGTTTCTAAGCAGCAGGCTGATGAGTTTAAGCGTTTAGGAATTGAAGACGCTCTGCCTAGTGTTCTTGAAGACCAGCAGGCTCCCGTACAGGACGCTCTGACTGCTGCTTCTGAGAACCAGGCTCAGCAGAAACAGCGTTATATGGACATTGGTAATATGGACGAGACTTTCTATCGCGAGGGTTCTCCAATTGCCACTATGGCTGGTAATGAATATTCGATGGATCTCTTAGCACAGCTCGGTGATTATCTTAAGCAGAATGAGGCAGAGCGGACTTCTGGAATTCAGAGTGCTTTCTTGGATCAGCTTGGACAGGCTCAGAACTTGCTCGCTCAGCAACAGCAGAACGCTGGATCTGAAACTGCCCGCCGACAGGAAATGCTCTGGCAGATGCTTCAGTCTCAGTTACAGGGTAGGAATCAGCAGCAACAGCAGGAATTAACTCCTGACACTTATATGGCTCAGCTTGCTCCGCAGCTCCAGAACTCTGTGGCGGGGGCTTTCACTCAGCTTCAACGGAGTCCTGAGGCAGTTTATGGCAAGGTTGAAGATCCTCGTAACCCTGTTCCTGGTTCTTTCGTTGAGACTACTCCTGAATGGTATCTGCAGCAGGCAGATAAGCTTTTCCAGAGTGGTCAGATTGATGCCTCTACGCGTCAGGCTCTATTAATGTATATTCAGCTTTACTACGGTCTGGGTCAGCAGTGAAATGCCTACCGACGAATTAACTAATATTCTTGCCAGTTTAGTTCGTGAGAATGCTGCTAGAAGTCCTCTTCCTAACTTCACTCAGGTTAGTGGTTTATCGAATGCGATCCTCTCTGGTGTAAATGTTCAGCAGCCTTATGATTCTGGAACTAAGCCACACGGAGATCCTCGTGGTCCTAGCGTGGTTAACCGAGTGCTGGATGTTCTTTCTCGTCCTCTGTATGGTGCCTTAAATGCAGTAAAGGGTAATCTGGAACGAAACAAAGATTCTTCTTTCTCTGAAGCTGCGCTCTCCGGGGCTCGAATGTTGAGCCCCATTACTAATCCTGAGATGCTGAGTGATATCTGGCAGGGTCTATCTGGTAAAGAGAAAACTACTGGTAGGGACATTCTTGAGACTACTGGTGCTTCTGACAATCTTCCTAAGCCTGTTAATGCTGCACTTGGGTTTGGTATTGATGTTTTGGCTGACCCGTTAACCTATGTTGGAGGGCTTGGTTTAGCCTCTAAAATTGGTAAGGGTGCTAAGGTCAGTACTGAGGGTCTTAAAACAGTTGAAGAGGGAACTGGCAGAGCTGCACAAGATTTGTCGGAAAACATCGCGGAGCGCGCTTCCCGGCAGGCTGACGACCTCAACGTCGTGGTGCCCAAGCCAGGGGAGCCAGCGCCGCCCCCAGGAGCCCCACCGAGGCTCTTTCAGGCCGGACCGGGACCGAGTCCTACCCTGGCCGGGAGAGAGGCTGAGAAGGCCGCTCAGGCGGGAAAGACTTTAAACGATATCGAGGAACCAACCTTACAACTGGATCTCAAACAAAGCGTTCCTATGAAAGCCTTGCCAGCTGCTCCCACGCCTAAACCTAATCTGCTAGAACAACTGACTGCACTCCATGATGAACTAGCTGTCACTAAGAGCCCTGTGGCTAAGAATGTCTTGAGAAAGCAGATTGCTAAAGTTGGTGAAGGTGTTGAGCCTGCTAACGTTCTCAGAGCGCTTAGAACTACTCCGCCACAGTTCCCTGAATTGACTATCAAACCCAGGTGGATTGAATCCGCCACAGCAGCCGCGCAGGCCTTCCTGAAGTCTAATCGGCTTAAGAACATTAACCACGTTGGCCAGTCTCGTCTCTACGACAGAATTCTGAATGCAGCTAGTAAGGTTCCCCGAGACCGTAGAGCCTTCACAGTCCTCCAAATGCTCCGTGTGGCGGAGGACGAAGTCTTGGCGGCTGGCCGGCATTTAACGGATGCTGAAGGAATTAGTGTTAGACTTTCAGATGTAGCAAACATGATGGGTGGACCTAAAGCCCTGAGTTCTAAATTAGTTGACGATTTCAGGAATGCTCGTCCTTCTCAACAGATTGAAGACTTAAAGAGTTTCACAGTTCCCCAAACGGTTTCAGAGGTCCTTGATCCTGTCGTTAAGACTGGTGCCGAATTAGCTGACGTGGTTAAGGACTTACCTCCGAGCCAGACGGTTATGTTGGGTAGTCAGATCTCCAAGGAGTTAGCTAAGATTGCTGAAGCTGCTGGAGCCTCCTCTAAGGAAGCTAAGACAGCGAAGCAATTCATTGATGAATTGTTCAATCCTAGTCGCGACAAACTTTACTCAACTGTTCAGCAAGAAGCACGTAGTCTTATTCGACAGACGACTACTGGTCATGTCAACCCCGAGACGATGTACAAGATCTCTGAAAAGGTCTATGACGCTCTGGGAGCCAGTCCTAAGGTCTTAGGTCGACAGACAGAGCAGAATAAAGTCGTAGAAGGCATCATGACTAAGTTCGCCACTTGGTGGGGAGCTAAGGACATCCAGCCTTTCTCTCGTGAGTACATTGATACGGCTAGAAATGTTGCTGCTGCTTTCTCTGAGACTATTACCCCCCTCGTAAAGAATACTACCGCCACAGCTCGTCGGAACGCTTGGGCAGTCGCCACAGGGAAAATTAGCGCTGGGACTCCGGAAGAGGAAGCTCTGGCTAATCAGTTCCGTTATTTAGTTGAGCGGTTAATGGGAACCCATGGAATCACTGAGAACGCTGAAGCAGTCGTTCTACGTAGTGGTACTGTAATGAAAGAACTTAACAAGGAATTACCTAAGCACCTTCAGTTCATTGAGACCCGGGGCAAAGACGCTCTAGGTAGAGAGTTTGATTATCGGAATAATAACTGGATGCATTCTTGGCGCGAATGGGATGTCAAGGAGCCGGCTGAAGCCCTTTATCAGTTAACTAGATCTCTTCAGTTAGTTACTCGTAAGAACGCCATGTGGGACGACGCTGTGGCGAGGTGGGGTTTACCTGTTAAGCAGTCTGAGTTCCAATATGAGGCTAAGGGAATTGATCGGTTAAAGGGCTCTTACTTCCCCAAGCAGATTGCAGACCAGCTTAGCAATTTGAATAGACAGTTGGAGAGAGATGTTTTCAAGACTCCGAACAAAGCTGTTGAGTTATTCGATAAAGTGCAGCGTATGTGGAAGACGGGTGTCACCATTTACTCACCTTCCCATCATATTAGAAATCTTAATGGCGACATATATCTTGCTGCTCTTGACGGCGTTGTGTCTCCTCGTCCTTACGCTATAGCTGCTAAAGTTCTTCACGCTTTCCCTACTCGATACAAGAGTCTTGAAGACGTTTTCAATATCATGGACCCACAGCTTAAGGAACGGGCTCTTAGGGCTCGTCCCGGTAACGTAGTTCTGACAACTCGACACGGAGATAAGATAACTGCTGAACAGCTCTATCAGGCAGCCGAATCTCAGGGTCTTCTTGTACGAGCTATGCATGCTGAAGATCTGTTAGGTGATCAGGCCCCTGCGTTTGGTACTTTTGGAGCTAACTTCAAGCCACTAGGTGGTAAGGTTTATGGCATCGCCACACGAACCGCAGAGCTTCGAGACCATTGGGTTAGACTCGCTCACTTTGCTGACATCCTCACAAAGTCGAATCGACCTTTACCAGTTGCTATTGAACAGGCTGCCCGAAGAGTACGTAAATTTCATCCAGACGGAATGGATCTCACTGGATTCGAGCAGAACGTACTTAGACGAGTTATTCCTTTTTATTCCTGGATGAGAAAAGCTACGCCCTTGGTCATCGAGGGAGCGGTTATGCGTCCGCATATCACTCTCGCGTTCCCTAAGGCCATGGCTAATGCTCAGCTCTTAACAGGCATTGAATCAGAGGGTCCTGGTGACCCGTTCCCCATGGATCAAATGTTTCCTGATTGGTTAAAGGAGAAAGGTATTGGCCCCGTTCTACAGCCCGGATCGGGTTTGGGCCGCGATCAGAACTGGCGTGGAGAAGCTCCGGGCTACACAATCATCAACCCCACAAACCCCTTCCTCGATCAAATTCAACAGCTCGGATCTCCACAAAAGACAATTCTCTCCTCGCTCACACCAGCCGCACGTATACCTATCGAACTACTTACGGGACAAACCTCGTTAGGAATTCCTCTTGAGAATCAGGAGGGCGGAGTTCCTGGCTATCTTGCACAGCAGATTCCAGCAGTTGGTATTGGTACTCGTCTAACTGGCGTAACGAGAGATAACGAGCCTTACAATCCTGAACAGCTTATCAACTGGTTGACTTCTGCCGGTGTTACTGGAACTGGACCCTACAAGGCTCAGGGCCAGACCGAGATTCGAGAGTTGCTTTTGCAGCTAGCTAAGCAGAATAGAGGTGATTATCGGTAATGCCTTTAACTAACGATCTCCTAGCCTTACAGGAGGAACAGCCACAGGAACAGAATAGTTGGGTCAAGGATCTAATTGCTCAGAGATATCAGCCTAAGACAGAACGACTGAAGCGTAAGCCTATTGGTTTTGAGTTCAAGAGAGATCCTTTTGATCCCAGCACATACTATAAGCAACTAGGTCAATTCAGGGACATTTCAACTGCCGCCACACGGGTGGTAGAGCAAGAAGCCGCTAACAGAGAACAGGCTGCACGGGAACGCGAAGCGGCTGAGAACCAAGCTGCAATTGAGAACGCTTTAAACGGAATTAACCCTAATTTCACCTATTCTAATGTCAAGACGAGTTCTGGCTCTCATAATTATGGTCTTAAAGGTGTCTCTAAGAACACCAGTGCAGCAGCTAATTATTTTGGTGGTAAGTACGGTATTCGGACTATCGGAGGTTTAGGCCCTGGTTCAGTGCCAGGGTCAGACCATCCTAAGGGTCGAGCTACCGATTTCATGATTAACAATATCAAGAACGGTAAGGCAATTGGCACTGCATTAGCTAATGATGTAATCTCGAACTACAAAGCCTGGAACGTCAAATATGTCATTTGGAATCGGTACATCTGGTCTCCTGGTCGAGGTTGGAGGAAATATAGCGGCCCATCTCCCCATACGGATCACGTTCATGTTTCTTACAACAGGTAGAATCAAGACAAGGGGATAGGACTTGCGTGATAACTCCGGAAAAAGACAGCAGCCTAAGAAGGTGGGTCCTACTGCTAGCAGGACTAGCCGGTATTGGCTATCAGCAGTACACCGGGGAGAAGGACAGGATTTTATTAGCGATATTTACAATTATGGCGGGATTACCTATTCCCGGCAGTATTCTATCTCTTATAAGAAATTCGCCAACAATCTCGCACTCCTCGCAGTCTCAGGAGGAACAGTCGGATTCGGAATCCTCCAACTCTTCTTCCGAGGTTGATCCCTGTGGCTGAGAAGAGCTATGTCCTGCTGAAGAGAAAGTTGCTAGTTACTTGGTTTTTTGTTAACGTAGGACTGGTGGGTATGATTCTGGCCTCGTTACAGTACACGAACTACGTTGCGCATCAGCTCTGTGGCGTGGTCAGTATCTCGCTCGAAGTCTATAAATCTAATCCGAATCCTTCCCCAACGGGAAGCCGGCTTGCGATAGAGTTTCAAAAGCTTTCTAACAAGTACCACTGCTAGGGAGTGTGATGTCTTCAGTTCAGTCTTACCGAACCCTGTATCCTTCAGCGGCTCGAACAGCAACTCCGTCGGCAGTTACTCAGGATGAAGGTTCTCGCTCCTCAGTAGGTGGGCATTTCATTCTGGACGTGACAGCTATTGTCTCGGCACCTAGCATCACGGTTAACATCGAGGCTTTCGATCCGGCTTCTGGTAAGTGGTATGCCATGCTTACTAGCGCCGCGATTACTGCAGTTAGCACGACGGTCCTCAGGGTCTATCCTGGTGTGACTCCTACTGCAAACCTGTCAGTTTCAGATGGCCTACCCTCTCAGTGGCGAGCCCGAGTGACTCACGGAAACTCGGACTCCATTACTTACTCGTTAGGTGTCAGATTACTGGACTAAATACAAAGAAACCCCCCTGATCACCGTCTCGGATCAGGGGGGTTTTTCTATATCTTCTTAAATTTTACGTTGAATTCGGACACATCGTACCAAGAAGTGTATCCAGAGTAAACGTACTTTACTAGAAGCAGAGGACCGCGGCGTTTGATCAAGACTACAACGTTCCGTGTACTGACGTTCCTAAAGTAGAGAAGCGGCATTAATCTTTCCGTGTTTGATGGCCCAATACATGAAATGTACATGAGCGTCTAGTTCATGATTTCGAGGATTACTCTTTGGAAGAGGTTTCTTTCCGATCCATTTGTATCCTGTAGGCTTGATAGCGGCAAGCTGCTTGATTAGCTGAACTTTGTTCTTTCTGCAAAACTCTTCGATACGACCAATAACGCGAGAGGTCGGCATGTCTGAGTAAACCTGTTTCATAGCCTTATTTGGATACAGTACGAAGTCTTCACAGATGATCAGTTTTAAGTTCTTAAAGAATTCTAGAAATTCTCCCATGTCCTCTTCGAGCACAGTGATCATGGCGATAAGGTTGTACTCAGCACCATAGCAACTGATGCCATTTTTCTCTCCTGGGTCAGCTCCCAGGTAGACGGCACCCTCCGCCACAGCCTCGATAGTCTCAGTGGAGAGATCTCTAAAGTTCACTTCTTAGCCCGGTGCTGACAATCACATTGAGCCTTACCAGGGCAGTCGTCATGGCTTCCTGTGGCGCAGTTCTTGCACACGAAGTTCATCAGCAATCTCCCGCTCTACCAAGAGCTGAAGGCACTCTCGGATGTAAAGATCTGCACAAGCTTCCTTGTCCTCTGGAGAGCACTCACAGATTGAAGCGTGGAACTTCTCCAGCTTGGCAACATTTTCAACACCCAAATCTCGGATGCTCTGAGAAATCTCGTTGAGTAGCTCTTCTTGCTCAGCTTCCCAAGTGTCCCTCATCAGAGATCCTTCTCCAACCTGGTAGTTTCTCTCTCGACGAGAATCTCATCCATCAGCTTCATGAATTTGAAACAGAAGGTCAGTGTGCAATGTTCCTTACTTGCCACTGTGGCGACGCAGCTCGCCTCGTGAAATTCAGTGATTTCCTTGAGCAGTCGATCCCTGTTAGCCTCCACGATGTCAACCATCTTGTTAGCAAAGGCCATTAGTTCTTCGT
>JACCDR011001531.1_pt1 | contig 11034 bp, 13 predicted proteins | sample 7446431 | NCBI WGS metagenome assembly JACCDR01 (sample SAMN15323443, study PRJNA562643) | freshwater metagenome | isolation source: river surface water | place: USA:Blue River Watershed | collected 2017-08-17 | reverse complement strand
GTGTTGCCATTAGATGAACTCCCCATAACCTCTGTCGGGTATATTCGCTGTTCGGCGATTACGTCGAAATTGCCGTATAACACTAGCTCCAGAAACGTCATTTTTTAAAGACTCTAACCGCATCTGTGCCTCCTGTTTGTACATGCTCACATCAAACCCCTCAGCCTCGCCAAAGTCCGCAATCGTCATATAAGTTAACAATAAATCATCTAAATGAGGCACGTCATTATCATTCTTTATCACGTCGTGGCCATAATTACTCACAAACCTCAACGTGGTCGTACCGTTCGCGAAATCCCCGCTCGGGTGTGTCGGAGGGGAATTGCTTGTAGTCCCTTGCGATAGAGCCCGATAGACACGGCCATTTGACCATAACAATTCTTGCGACTGGACAAACGTCGAAGGGCTCCAACTCTTAGGCCTCAACCAAGCATTAGATAAATAATGAAATACTATCGTCTCACCCGCTGGAATCTCTTGCGCTCGAGTATAGAAATTAATTTGACCATCAACCCAACCGAAGATGGCAAAAGAATCATTTTCGAAAAAAGAAGTGTTCCCGTACTTTCGCTGTGCCCAATCTGCCTGGGTCATCCCTGCGAATACGAAGGTATCGTTAGTTGTGTTCCATCCTGTGTTCGGGATTAACCGATCATAGTCTTCGGGTAATGGATAAGACGTCACGTTAGTTTGAAACGTGATAGAATGGACCCTCTTTAACACTTCCCAGTCATACAACGATACGGCTTTTTTCCCCATTAAATTAAAAGAAGTGCGAAGCGCGAGCGCCGTCGGATCGCTCCCCATAAAACTCGCAGGCGTAGTCAATTTTAACTTGACCGCAGCATCTGTCAGTATTTGAGATACACGCTTCAAATCACCTCCTATTGAGTCTCAAGCACTGGCCGTTTACTGCTCTTTTCCAACTTCGCTAACTGCTCCTGTAATAACCTATTCTTCTCCCGTTCGCGCATCAGCTCGTCCGCGTTCGTCAAAAATCGCTTACCTTCATCTTTAAGCGCGCTCAAGCCAGGAAGGTGCTCGAAAACCTCGCCCTGCAAATCGACAAGCGCATCGATCGTTCTCACGCCGATAGCTTCAAGTGACGCAATGATCGCCTTGTCCGCTCCTTTTAAATGCGTCAACGAATACCCCTCTTGGCGATTCTTGCGGAACCGCTCCCACTCTTCGGGGAATCGAGTCGTCCACTTAGCATAAGCCGGTAACGGCTCCCCTTTCTCATCGCACTTAACTATTTGCGTGAATTTCGTCGAAGCATCGATCCAAATCTCAATGAAAATCTCCGAAGAGAACTGCGGGAATCCTGTCTCTCTTGTCTTCCCACTTTGAAAGTAAGCCTCAGTAAAGAATCTCCGCAAAAGACCTCGATCGCGCTCAGGGTCGTAATCAGCAAGAATCGCCGACTTGCCTTTTAAGTGATCGGGTATTCCCACGAACTGAGACAAATCTACCCCTTCAGGTAGGATTCCGTTAAATATCGCCATAATCTACCAAAAAAAAACGCCCCTCAAAAGCTCGCTCCCGAGGGGCCACCCATTAACTATTTCTCACAATCGTAATATCGAAAGGGGTATAAACATCACCAAGAGCGCCCGCCCCCGTCGTCGCCTGAAACACTCCGTTGACTAACTCATAAGTAGAGTCAGTTGCTGAAACAGCTCCGGCCGTAGCCGTCGTGAACAGCCGGATGCGTGCGTTGGTCGAGGCGGACGCAAGCAACGGGAATAACCCCGAAACCGCGAGAAACCCGAACTCGCCACTTGGGATAGTCGCAAGGGGAACGCCACCGAAAAATCGCTGCCCCGCTGCGGACAAAATCGACGAGGCAAAAGTAGTCGTCACTGGGTTAGTCACCACAAAAGCATTAGTGCCCCTCACCATCGGGATTTCGTGCAACCTACCAACCGTCAACGCTGCATTAGCTCTACAATAAACAGCTTGACAATGGGCCGGTCGCCCAAGGGCGTCGCGTACCGCGAGCTGCACCCTATGACCTAGATCATGCCGTTGGTCTACAGTAGCGCCAAACGCGTCAGACCCCAAAAGAATTGAGCTTGCAAAAGTCATTTTTTATCCCCCTATTAGTCTTTCAACACACCCTGATAATCTCGACTTCCGCAAGTTAAGTTCCCTGCAAAAAGATAAAAAGTAATCGAACCATCTTGGTTTATGGGCATGCGTTCCCCCCCGATCGGCGTTGTCATGTCCCTCCCAGTTGCAATTTGCAACTGTAAAAAGTTCTCGTTAAGAAAGTACATGTGATTTGCCGGGCAGTACCCACCTTTCCCGCCATCAAGATACACGGGCGTGCCGTTGAACATTAGATCCATCCCGAGATTCTGAACCGACCCGCCAGACGTAATTTGTTGATACGTCTGTAGATTTTGTTTGTACAGCCGAAAATAATTATTATCAGCAAGAATGAAAGTCGGTTTCTGGCTCGAATCCTCAGACACTAAATTAACCCAGACCGCGTCCATGTAGTTTTGGATGTTCGCAGCGGTCGCAGCTGCGAGGCCGTCAGTAGTCGCGTCGAATGAGATGTTGCGCCAAAAAGACCACGTGCCGGCATCAATATTACCGACGATACCGGTAGAAGGGACGTCAGCAACGACAATTTGAAGACCCCCGATCTCTTTTCCACCGTTACCTGTCCCGTCACTATAAAGCGCTTGAGAAACGCGATTCCGCATCGTTGACTTTTGGTTAACGATTTTGGTTTCTAGCAAATCAATCAATTGAGACTCTCCAGCATTTTGGACTTCTTCGAGGCCAGACATCTGGATATTGATACTTGCCTGCTTCCACTGGTAGGATGCTGTGGTTAGGATTTCGTTGGTCTGCGTTGATAACGCATCCCAGCCCTGGTACCAGGTGAAAGATTTATTTTCAGCGTAGTGAATCGGATGCGTGAGGGTTAGACCACCCTTCTTCCTTACTACTTTAATATGCTTGAAAATCGCATTATTGCCGATGATGTCATCGGTTACATCGGAGTTGAGTTCTTGCAGAGTCGATGCAAGTAATTGACTTAGGCCGGGACTTGGCATAAAAAAAGCTCCCTAAACAAAATAAAAATTAATTCTTTTGCCTAGGAAGCTCCAACCGCGCTAAAAGAAGCTAACGGGCTGTAGGGCTTAGTATGATTTTACAGACGAGACTCGGCTTACTGTCCTTGCTTCTCCCCAAACATAAACGCCTAAGTTCCACGAACACAAAAAGCCAAGTCTCGCAATATCAGGTTAAAGTAAACAAAAAGACCTTGTCAAGAGATCATCCCTAATTTTTTCGCATTTTTTATCAAAGCGTCTCGAACACTTAGAGGCGGACCCGAATCTACGGCCGTTCCCCGACTCCGAGGCGACACCGACAGCGACCCGGCTCGGGAAACCCTTCTGTTCGCGGCTTCCGCCCCTTGCATCGCCTGCGTCCTGACAAACTTGGCTGCTCGGCTCATCGTCTCAGATAGTACAGTCTCAAGTGTAACATTACCGTATTGCTCGTACATCTCTTGCTCTACTTCGGGATGGAGGCGCATAACAACCGCCTCGAACACGCCCTGCTCTGTCGCCGTCATATCTCTCGTGTAAGGCTCAGCTACTCTCATAATAACCGACTCGATTCCCCGCTGAACCTCTTGCTCTTGGCTTTGGCGTCCTCGATACTGTAACGCCTCCAACTCGTCAATCCTCGCTTGCAAAGCTGCTAGCTCATGTCTCGAACGGTGAGTGTCGTCGTCGAAAGCTAATCGAGGATCTCCCGCGACGAGCTCTCTAAGATCTACCCCATTAGCCTCCGCAAAACGCTGAATATACCTCGCAGGATTCTCGCGCGAGTCTCTATCAGCCTGGACAAGCGTCTTTAGATAGCTATCCACACCAAGCTCGTGACCCTCAATCCCGGCTGTTTTTAGCAGGGCTTTGATAGTCTTGACCTCCTTGCCGGCTTCTTTTAGTATCGGATTGAGCTTCTCCGCTGCCTGCTCATAGGTTGCAAGCTTGGAATTCAACGCGTTTGCAGAATCGCCAAGCTCTTTTTCTCTGCGTTTGAAGGCGCTTTTGAGCACATCCGGCGCCTTGTCAAAAGCCTCCTTCTCCTCGGGAGTAAAGGACCTTTTCGGCATCAACTTTTTAGATTCCCCTGTCTCGGGCTCTTCCTTCTCTCTCTCTCGGGGTTTCTCTTTTTGAGGCTCCCTCTTCGGCTCGGGCTTATTTTGCTTTTCGCCAGGATTTCGCTCAGAGTCTGACTCCTCGTCCCTATCTCTCCGGTCCGTCAAGTCTTTCTTGGGCAACTCTGTTTTCTCGCCCTCCTTCGCCTTCTCCAACGCTCGCTGAATAGCGCTTCTCACCCGATCGCTTTCGTCCCTAGGCCCTAGTTGCTTCTCGCCTGCCTCGACACTTTGAGGGCTGTTCTCCGTCCCGTTGGGCTCATTGTTCGTATTTTCATCAATCATTTTTGTAAATTAACCTCCTTCGCGCTCGTTCCAAAGCCCCCTTGACATCTACATGCAAAGGCCTGTCCGGATTGTGATTCACCGCAGCTACTTCAGCCCCGCCTAGTTCATAACATCCCTTAGCCCTTATCAACTCTCTCATCTTACTTTTAGAGTTAGTATAGGCCTTCGGATCTCGCTTGTCGTATGCAGGGCACCAAAGAGTCTCGGGCAAAGTGTCGGCTATCACGTGCACGCGCGCCGAACTTGCCGTTTCTGCCCCAACCTCTACTACTTTTCTTAACTCGTGATCGTATCTATATAAAGTTCTCACGCTCCCCCCTCCTCCTCTGTATATAGATAAGGTTTTGTAATAATCAAGGTTTTAGAAATCTTGAAATTAAGAACATGGCGCCGGTCTGAGGGGAAGCTATTATAATAAAAATCAAGATACTTAGAGGTACTCGGAATCTCCGAATCTCTACAAACCGGCCCCAATTGCTCATCTAGTTGCTCCGTTATATCAGCAACAACCATCTTAAGGACCTGCTCTTTAATACAATCGCAAAATCTACACACAACAATCCCTACCCTCTCTCTTCTTTTCAAGATCCATTTTCACCTGACCACCCCAGTCGTCAGTAACTCCAACACGTCTTTATCTTGCTGCGCTGCTAGCTCCTCCATCGCTAAAGCTGCCTGCGCTTGCGCTTGTTCTCGCGCATCATCTAGCCTCTCCGACTCGAGCATCAACTTGGCTGCTTTAATGTCCTGCTCTGCCTCACCTGCTTTCTGCGCGTCCGCAAAACTCGCGATCTTAAGCTCCTCTGCTAGTCCTTGCTCTCTTACTTTTAGCTCTAACTCTTGGCCCTTTAGACCTGCCAAATAGTCTTCTCTTTGACTCGCTTGCGCTTTAAACTGCGCTTCGACCTGCATCTTTTGCACTTCGAGTTGCAACCTCTGCCCCTGCAACTGCGCCTTAAGCTGCTCGAGTTGCAACATCGGGTCAGGTTGTGGGGAGGGGGGCGGTGCTTGCGCTTGCTGTTTAAACGCTCGTAACCCTTGCTCTAAATCTTGCTCCCACTGCTTGCCTTTATCGTATTTCCTAACAACCCCCATAATTAAATCAACGAAAACAGGAACAGCCATTGGTAGTTGCTGTGACACACTTGACAGCATGTTAAGCAAGTCGCTTAAAGCAGAAACAAACTGAAGGAGATCAGCTTTCTCCTTTTCCTCATTCCGTCTTAACATCGCCTCAGACTCAACGTTAATCGTATAGTATCGCTGTCTCTCGTCTCTCACCAACACGAGAGCTGCAAGCATCTTTTGCAACTCTTGATATCTCAAAGAAAATTGCTGGTATTGCTCAGGATATTGTTGCTGGGCACTCGGATTGTTGAGGAATTGCACGAAACGGGGATCTATCTGGGGGAATAGTTCTCCCGTGTCAATAAATCCTTGATAATCCAACCCAGCATTTTTTAACAACGTTTGCCAAGAAAAACATTCAGAGACAATCTCTCCGATCATCTCATAGATTTTATTGATGAACTCAGAGACGGCCAACCTTTGCTCATTGAGCCTCATCGAAGCTGTCTCGAGCTTGATATCTTGACTTGTTGCTGTCTCACGAGGATCAGTCATACCCCTCAAAACATCCGACATACCCGAAACCTCATACAGCCTCCTGAGCTGCTCTTGCGCTGCCACATCCAAAAAGCCAAGTACCTGCGCGTACCGATCAGCGGGGAACATTTTTACAATCGCATCCCACCCCCCCGCGACGGTACTCATAGCAAACTCGGCGGGGAAAAACCCACCGTCCTCACCATCTATTAAATTAGTAGCTTCCTCAAACGAAGCTTTGTCGAAAAGGCCTCCGATCTTAAGACCTTTTCTCGCTATATCCTCACTCTTTTTTTGAATAATATTAAGCAATTTAGCCTGAGACTTGTAATAATGATGATCGCAAATCGGGTAAACAGAATCTATCGCCTCGGTCCCTAGCGTTAATGGCATAGGGCAAGGAAAAAAATCCCTAAAAAGAAGACGCTTGCCACGCTCAGGGAGCAGGACTTCTCGCTCTAGGAGAATCTTCTCAACACCCTCAGACACAAAATATTGCTTTTTCTCTGGCTTGCTCCAGATCTCCCAAACTTTCGTTCGCGCAAAGTCAGACAGTTCCTCCACCGATTTCCTGCGATCGTTCTTAGCTGTACTGCCCCATGTAAATCTCTTTAAATCACCCTCATTCAAAGAATCAAACTGCTCTAGCAACTCGTCTCGAGTAAAGTAGATCGCTCGCGCTACCCAACGTATCTCATCTTCGTATCTTGCTTGACTCATCAAAAAATCATCAGGATGGACAATCATGACTTCCGCGATTTCCGCATCAAGATCAACGTAACCCGCTTCTTTTTTCGTTTCTTGATAATCATATCTCAACCAGACTTGGCCCAGCCCGTAAGTTAACGCATGCGTGATGACAAGACGGAGACGTTTATCAATAGATTGATCGCTCAGCGTTTTTTCTATGTTCCTTTCAAGAATTTCAGAAGCCAGGATGTGAACAGGGTCCGTCCGAACTAAGGAATTGCGAAGGACCCGACAGGGGGGACGACGAAAAAAAAGATTAGGCCGAATAGTCCTAATGTTGGACCAGTGTATCGGGTACTCAGCATGCCCACGATCTTCAAAAAACTCAGAGCCTATATCAGCCTCGTAAGCGCTCACAGACAACTCAGCTCGGTTGGAAAACTCCTGCTTAGCTGCTTCTGCCTGCCTAAGCTCTTCGTGCCATGTCTTAGCGTCGCGCTCTCTCAAAGTCATACAATCTCACCCCTTGCTGCTTCAGTAAATTTACCACCGACAATGGATTCTTATTCTCCTCTTCCGGCGCCTTCGATTTGTGTGGTCTTGTCATACATAGATACCTTAAGGCATCCGGCGCATCATCATTGTCAGCTTTCTGTGCGTCCTCCTTATCATACTTATCGTAATGCAAAAGGGGTAAATATTTGATTAAATTCACACAATTCTCAAAAATAAAAAGCTTATCATACTTTAGTCTGTGCCGAAGCTGCAACCACCCTGCCCTGCGATCGTTGTCCGCCGGATGACACGTGACCCCCTCAGCCTGGAATTCCTCGCCAATTGTGGGCCCCCTGACTCGTCGGACATCTTGCTGATAATAGGCCGACGGATCCATCGCTGTCACAGCATACTGCTCTCCTTTGCTCAACCTGCATATCTCAGCTGCTGTCTCCCGAGGTGTATAACCCTTTTCGTAATACTCCCTGTAGACCACAAGGGCGTCGGGAGGGATGCCCGGGACGCTCCCATCACTAACCGCCCCCCACAAAACACATGTGTGGTGCCCGTAACCCCAATCAACCGCCCTCACCCTAGTCCAATACTGCGGTATCTCAAACGATTTTACAACATGTTTTTTTTGAGAGAATTCCTTAAAAAAGGCCCCCAAGATGACATCCCAATCGCCATATCGCCAAGCCTTCACCAACTCCTCGCTGCCCAAACTCGCTAACCGATTTAAGTAATTCGGGTCATTCCGCATAAGAGCCTGATTATCTTCAACCCGCGAGGGGATAAAGAGAATGCTATTGCCCTGGGCATCTTCGAACTTCCGAAAACCTTTCGGATATGGAGAAATGAACCGCTCATAAACCCAATAGTGCCCAGGGCCTCCGGGATTCGCGGTCAGGCGAAAACGCTTAGTAGGGATATCCGCGTCGGCCCACCTGTTGCAAACAAAAAGCTTATCAAAAACCATCGCATCTTTTTGATTACCAATCTCATCGTAGGCCATCCAGCTGTACTGGTGACCTTGGTAACCGTCCGCATCACGCTCCGTTTCGCACGACCGAAAACGCAAGCGCGCGCCGTTAGTCCACTCAAAAAGCTTTTTTTGCTCGCGCCACACCGCATCAGAGCCTATAATAGATTTGGCGCGTCTGATTATCTCTTCAAGCTCCGGTAACGTGCGCCGAAAGATAATACCTTGCCAGTGCTGTTGGTATTTGTGTATATCCTGTAGAAAATCTCCAAGTAAAAAATCACTCTTCCCGCCTCCCCTCGCCCCTCCGAAGAGTAACACATTAACAAAATCGGCGTGAATCGCCAGAGCTTGCGGACCAGGTTGAGGTCTCCAAAGCGTCATACCGTTATCTTACTTTCCGCTTCAACAACCTCAGGGTCAGGCGCAGTCTGATTAAGCTCTTGCATTATCATCTCTCGAGCTGCCAACCCCGCAGCTCTCATCCACTCATCGTAGGTCATCGCGCTAGCCCTATCGACACGCATCGCCTCTAAAAGCTTCCTCTCTTCTTGCTGATTCCTCTCTTCTAAGTGCTCATCGGACTTCATGATCGACGTCCATCGGCATTTCGTTTTTAAGTAGAAAATAATAGCAGCGTTATCACCTTGGCGGATCTTGTGTAAAAGCTTACCAACGACAAAAGAGTCCGTATTCTGCCGAAATCTCGCAAGTTCAGGACCGTATTCGGCACGGAGTAAATCCTCGCTCACGTGCAGATTGGAAGCGATTGTTGGAATGCTATGTCCAGCTAAATACATGTAAGAAGCTAACTTTAATTCCTCCGGTTTTAATAATAATTTTTTTTCTGCCGTGTTTATTTTTTCCCCTATCGCACTTATTTGATCCGACAACTTTCTACCCGCTTCTCGCGCAGCCCGATCGTATTCCATCCCATACTGGATCTCTTTCTCGGTCTTCTTTCTCTTCGGGCCTCCCTGTAACTCCGATCTCTCAAGAGCCCTCTGCATCTTCTCCTCATCCGATAGTTTCGGCCTCCCTCTCCCTCTTTTCTTCTGAGAAAAAGCAATACTCATGACTCAAACACCACTTTTTTGGTTTCTTCCGAAACTTTAACACCGTGATCAGCGCAAAACTCTTGAAAAACCTCAAACATCTCACGGTACTTAAATACTACCTTCAGCGAAATATCACAGTCCTTTAACGCTGGAGGCTCCATCTCCTCACCTAAATCCAATTCCGGCTCGGGTAAGTCTAAAAAATCAGTAATCCCAAAATCCAACCAATCTATATCAAGCCTCGTGAGCTCATCCTTTAACAAATCGCTGTCAAACTCGCCTTGCTCTGATAGCTTGTTATCAATCACTCGCAAAGCGTCCGCCTCAGCTTTTGTCAAATAATCAACAACAATACAAGGTACAAGCTTTAACTTTAACAACTGCGCAGCTTCCACCCGACAATGCCCTACGATGATCGTATCATGTTCGTCGACGACCACAGGCTGTACAAAGCCAAACCTTTTAATACTCTCAGCCACATGCTGAACTTGTTTTTTTGAATGTTTTTTTGCATTTCTTTCAAAGAAAACAAGATCGGCCGGTGGCTTATAAACGATCTCTTGCACTACTCTTCAACCTCCCCTGAGACTAACGCTTGTATTTTCCCACGCACTTGCTCAATCAAGGTAGTCTGCTCAGCAAGATAACTCTCGTGAGGCATCAAAAGCGTCAAGACGAAAGAGACCGCCTCATCTTTCGAGCAAAAGATAGAGCCTTGTATATCACTATCGTCAACAGTTTTGTACGAGCGCAGACCCTCATCAAGAAAAGTTGTGAAAACGATCTCTTTCTCGACAATATCAAGCTTCGCCAAATCCTTAAGCTGTAACGTTTTTTTCCCTCCAAGCACCGTCAGTTGCACACCACCAAATTCTACCACATATACCTTAATCCCCATTTGTCTCCTCTCCGGTTAAAAATACTCACCACTAAGACGATAAATTAAAAAAAAGATTTTTGGAATAGCCACTTAAATACTCGTTGATAACTCGCATCGCTGCTTCGGCCCCCTGACATACCTCGACCTTATAGCCCTGAGTTCTGAGCAACTCGACATACTTCTGTTGCTGTTTTGAGAGTCTGCCTCCTGTTTTCTTCTTTAGTTCGATCCACAGTCCCGTGGTCCCTTGCACTGGAATTGCAAGGAAGTAATCAGGCACACCCGCTCTCACCCCCTCTCTGGCCTTAATACGTCCTTTAACGGCCCCTCCCGACACTCCGTTGGGTATATGTATCAGGAGATCACCCATCGCTGGATAGTGTGCGGTAAAAAGCCTCACAAGCTCACACGCCTCAGCTGACTCAGAGCGCTCCTTTCTCCTCTCTTGCCTCTCCTTGATCGTTTTAATATCCACCAAGACACCTCCTAAACTTAAAACAAAAACACCTAGACCGACTGGACCAGCTTGGACCGATTCGTGGACCGACTCCGGACAGCGTTCTAAAACGAAAAAAACATAACAAAATCAACTACTTAGAGCGGTAGTATGCTGTTCTACGATATTACGTGGACCGTAACGCAATATAATACGATCTATTTCTTCTCGCTCGCTCCTTTTCTCCTCCCCCCGCTGTTTCTCCCCCTCTATATCTTACTCAAAAAAAAGAAAGAGATCGTTTTCTAAGCTTTTCTTGATGATGGTCTGCGCTCGTAGAAATCTATTCACTATAGTGATATACATGTCTCTAACTTTTGCTCGAATTATTAGTCTGTCTCTTTCGTCTTG
>JACCDR012419791.1_pt1 | contig 11035 bp, 13 predicted proteins | sample 7446431 | NCBI WGS metagenome assembly JACCDR01 (sample SAMN15323443, study PRJNA562643) | freshwater metagenome | isolation source: river surface water | place: USA:Blue River Watershed | collected 2017-08-17 | reverse complement strand
TGGCCAGCTGATCGCGGAAATCACTGGCGACGCGCCGGGACCGGGCCGAACTTGATTCATTGCGGGCCGATGTCGGCTCCTGCTCGATCTGCAAGCCGAAATGCTTCGACAGGTAGCGGTTGATCGCTGACCACGAGCCAATCTTCGACGCATCGAATTCGCTGTCGGGTCCCAGCAAGGCCATGGCCAGGAATTTCTTCGCAATGGCCTCTTTCAGCTTGTCGTCCCTTTCTTTGCCGGTCACTCCTTCGTTTCGCTTGTTGCGCTGGAAGTCAATGTATTCGAGCGACAGCGCCCGCCGGTACTTCGCCGGCAATTTGTCCAGCAGCGGGTGCGCGCCTCCTTCGGTGCCGGCGGAATGAGACGTCACCCAGCGCGAGCGTGCGAGGTCACCGAGCGTCAGTCCCGCCATGTTCTCCTGAGTCATCGACATCCGGGAAATGCGTTGCATCCCGTCGCGCAACACGTCCCGGACGGTAGCGCTGCGGCCGCGCTTCTGCAATCTGGGTTCGGATGCCGGCTCGGGCTCGGGCGCGGTCTGTCCGGCGACGATGCAGTCGGCACCTTCCGGAATATCGATCGACGGGCCTTGCGCACGGGCCTTCTGCGCTTTCTGTTGCCGTGCACTGCGCTCGGTGTACTGGCGCACCTCGGCGTCGAAGCGCTCTTCCCAACGGGCGAGCGATGCGGCCGCCTCCTGGTCGTCACCGGGATCATCCGCGAGCTCCGCATGATGCTTCACCCCGTGACCGTCGCGCTCCGCGAGCGGTATCGCCTGCGTCGTCGGCTGGCGCGCCTTCATTTTGGGGGCTTTGTCGGCGGCAGTCTGGTTTCCGGCAGTTCGCCTCGTCGTCGAATCGCTCTTCGACTCGGTCGTCACGACGGCCGTCGTTCTCTCGGCCGTCGTCCTCGGCGACAAGGCTCGCATCAGTGCATTGACGGGATTGGATTTGCTCATGCTCGCCTCACCAGGAAAGAAAAGGAAGTACCGGCCGCCTTGCCGAAAAACAATCGCCCGGCAACCCGGCGCGGCAAGCTGTTAGTGACTTTGTGCAACGTTCAGTTCTCTTAATCTAGTGATCGGTCTACCGATCGGTCTACCGATCGATCTGCCGCGCGCAATTAGCGCCTGTCGTTCGGGCGGCGCCGCAGGCAAAGCGGACAGGTGCGTTATCCTTCTCTTTTCCTTGTCACTCCTCAGGTGCTCACCATGCCGCACACCGTTTCCGGCTTGCCCGCGCTGTCCGATCCCGGCCTGCTTCGCGACCATTCCTTCCTGAACGGCAACTGGGTGGATGCGGACACGCGCTTCGACGTGACCAACCCGGCCGATGGCGTCGTGATCGCTTCCGTACCGAATCAGGACGCCGCAGCGGCCGGCCAGGCGATCGCTGCCGCACAGCGTGCGTTTCCGGGCTGGGCGGCAAAGTCCGGCAAGGAGCGTGCCGTCATCCTGCGGCGATGGTTTGACCTGATTGTTGCTAATGCCGATGACCTCGCACGGCTGATGACCGCCGAGCAGGGCAAGCCTGTACCGGAAGCGCGCGGCGAGGTGCTGTATGGCGCCAGCTTTGTCGAATGGTTTGCTGAAGAAGCCAAGCGCGTGAATGGCGATGTGCTGGCATCACCGACCGCCGACCGCCGGCTGATGACGCTGAAGCAGCCGATCGGTGTCTGCGCGGCGATCACGCCGTGGAATTTCCCGATCGCGATGATCACGCGCAAGATCGCGCCGGCATTGGCCGCCGGCTGCACCATCGTGATCAAGCCGGCCGAACAGACGCCGCTGTCGGCGCTGGCGCTGGCCGAACTGGCGCAGCGCGCTGGCATGCCGGACGGCGTGATCAATGTGCTGACCGCCGACAGCGAGCGCTCGGTCGAGATCGGCAAGGTGCTCTGCGCCAGCCCGGTCGTCCGGCATCTGTCGTTCACCGGCTCGACGCCGGTGGGCCGCCTGCTGATGGCGCAAAGCGCGCCGACGATCAAGAAGCTGGCGCTCGAACTCGGCGGCCACGCGCCCTTCATCGTGTTCGACGACGCCGACATCGATGCGGCCATTGAAGGCGCGCTGGCGTCAAAGTACCGCAATGCCGGACAGACCTGCGTCTGCACGAACCGCTTCTACGTGCAGGACAAGGTCTATGACGCGTTCGTGCGCAAGCTGGCCGACGGCGCCGCCGCGATCCGGGTCGGCAACGGCTTCGAGCCAGGTGTGCAGCAAGGCCCGCTGATCGACAGCCAGGCGGTTGCGAAGGTCGACGAGCATGTCGGCGACGCGCTCGCGAAAGGCGCGAAGCTTGAGGCCGGCGGCGGCGCACATGCGCTCGGCGGGCTGTTCTATCAACCGACCGTGCTGTCGAATGTCAGCCACGACATGAAGGTGATGCGCGAAGAGACCTTCGGCCCGGTGGCCGCAGTGGTGCGCTTCACCACCGAGGACGAGGCGATCGCGGCAGCGAACGACACCGACTACGGGCTGGCCAGTTATTTTTATTCGCGCGACATCGGCCGCGTGTGGCGGGTCGCCGAAAAGCTGGAATACGGCATGGTCGGCATCAATACCGGCGTCCTGTCGAACGAAGTCGGGCCGTTCGGCGGCGTCAAGCAGTCGGGTCTCGGACGCGAAGGTTCGAAGTACGGCATCGACGAATACCTCGAGCTGAAGTACCTGTGCATCGGCGGCATCTGACCCAGGCCCGCTGATGCATTCGAACCCGGCGTCGTCAGGACGGCTGGCGCTGCTGCTGGCGGCGCTGTCGATGCTCGGCCCCTTTTCGGTCGACACCTATCTGCCCGCCTTCGGTGCGATCGCTCACTCCCTCGACGCCAGCGCGCTCGAGGTGCAGCAGACCCTGACCGCCTACATGGCCGCGTTTGCGGTAATGATCCTGTGGCACGGCGCGCTGTCGGATGCGTTCGGCCGGCGCAGCATCATCATCGGCTCGCTCGCCGTTTATGCGGCCGCTTCCCTCGGCTGCGCGGCCGCAGCCAGTGTCGGTTACCTGTGGGCCTTCCGCATGCTGCAGGGTGTGTCGGCCGGCGCCGGCGTTGTGATCGGCCGGGCCATCACGCGCGACCTGTACTCCGGCACCGAGGCCGAAAAAATGCTGTCACTGGTGACGATGATCTTCTCGATCTCGCCGGCCATCGCACCGGTGATCGGCGGCTGGATCGTCACGCTGTCGGACTGGCGCACAATCTTCCTGCTGCTGTTCCTGTTTGCGCTGCTGCTGATCGCGCTGTGCTGGCGCCATTTGCCGGAGTCACTGCCGCCGGAACGGCGGCAGCCGTTTCATCCGGCGTCGCTGTGGCGGAATTACCGGATGATTTTCCTGTCGACGCGCTTTCAGCTGAAGGCCGGCGCGCTGGCCTTCAATTTTTCCGGCTTGTTCCTGTACGTGTCATCGGCGCCGGCACTGGACACGAAGCACCTCGGGCTGGGCCCGAACCAGTTCGGCTGGCTGTTCGTGCCTTCGGTGGCAGGCATCTTCCTCGGCGCGCTTGCAGCGAACCGGATGGCCGGACGAGGCGGTGCCGACCGGCAAGTGAAGATCGGCTTCGCCTTGCTGCTCGTGTCAGGCATGATGAACGTCGGCTATCACTTGCTGTGGCAGCCGGCGTTGCCGTGGACCGTCGCACCGCTATTCCTCTACACGCTCGGTATGTCGATGGTCGCACCGGCGCTGACGTTACGCGTGCTCGACCTGTTCCCGCAGATTCGCGGTACGGTCGCTTCCTGCCAGTCGTTCACGATGACGATGCTCTCCGCGCTGGTGGCCGGACTGGTGTCACCGCTGCTCGACCGCTCGGTGCTGGCGCTGGCCTCCGGCCAGTTTGCCTTCGCGCTCGGCGGCTGGCTGCTGTGGCGCATCGCTGCCGCGAGTAAAACGACGCCGCCGCAGCCAGCCTGACCGCGGTTGCGCGTGCGCTGCGCGGTGTGCGACAGGCATGCGGGCTTGGAGTGGCAAGCTTCAGCGTCCGTCGCACCCGACGAGGGCGTCGCCGATCATCGCCGGACCGAAATGATAGGCAGGCCATGGCCCGGTAAGTTCGACGCGCCAGCCATCGGCAACCCATTGGCGTGCCGGCGCCTCCAAAGCGTCGAACAGCGACGGACGCCGGGCCAGCGGCAGCAGCACGCCTGCGTGGAACACCATCTGCACACCGTCGCCTGCTGGCACCGGCCCCAGCGGCAAATCCATCAGCTCTGCCGGGATGGCTGCCATCAACGCCGTCAGCAGCCGCGATCGCTCCGCCACCTGCGCACGCAGCGCGGACGCCAGTTGCACTTCCAGCTGCCGCGCATGCAGGTAGCGCGCGCCGGGATGCGAGGGCAAGGCTGCCCGTCGCGCGCGCAGGTTGGGATCGCGCTCGCCGAGCGCCGACAGCGCGGCCGGTTCATCGACATAGGCTTTCACGCCCCACTCTGCGTGGCCGCGCAGCCGGTCGAGCGCTGCAGCCAGCGTAGGTTCATGCGCTGCGAGGGTCGCCATCAATTGCTGCAGCGAGCTGAACAGCGCGCCGAATTTCACGGGCAGCACGGACGTGCCCGCAAGCAGCTCGGACAGCAGCGCCGCATGCCGGCACGCGCGCTCGGCCAGCCAGCCGTCGGGCTGTCGGTCCTCGCTGCGGTATTCGTCGGCGTCGACCTCGCAAGTCAGCGCCAGCACGCGGCCGGCACCGACCGTCTCGACAGGGTGCCGTTCGTCCATCGACAGTCCGGCACGCCCTGCCAATTGCCGCACACAGGCGCGGGCTTCTGCACCAGCAAAACCATACAGGTAGAGCGCGCTCACGGCGCCTCTCCGGCAGCGCCGGGCACTGCCGCCAGCGCGCGCTCCAGCGCCCCTTCCAATGCGCTGACGCGCGCGGCCAGCTCGCCGACCTCGGCAGCCGCGCCCGCATTCGCCGGAAGCGCCAGCGCCGCAGCACCCTGCGCGGGAAGCGCCGGCGGCGTGCCGGCATAAGCATTCGTCATCCACCAGTTCATGCCCATCTCGCGCGCCTTGTCGACCGAGCAGACCAGCAGCCGTATCTGTATCGTCAGCAGTTCGATGTCGACGATCTTCAGCGTGATGTCGCCGGCTACCACGAGTCCCTTGTCGAGGATGCGCTCGAGCACATCGACCAGCGATGACGCATTGCTCGAATGGATGACCGACCTGCCTTGCGTATCCATGGCGTCCCTCAGAACAGTTTTCCGAGCGGACCGAGATCCAGCCGGACTTCATCGTCGGTCAGGCCGAACTGCTGCCGCAGCCAGTCCATCTCCTCGCCCAGCCGCAGCAGCGCCAGCCCGAGCCGCTCAACCTCGGCGTCGCTCAGGCTGCCGCCGTCGACCCGTCGCAACGCCTGCCGCTCGAGCAATTGCCGCAGCATTTCCAGCAGGGCCAGCACGAGCCGACCGACCCCGCGACGCATGTCGTCCGGATCGAGCGCCAGCCGTGGCGTGCCGCCCTTCGCGGCGCTCATGGCCTGTCAGCCGATGGAGCCGATGGAGCCGGTGGCAGCAGCGAGGCCGCCGCCGGTGCCAGCGTGCGCTTCAGCTGCCGCGCGGTATCGACCGAGGCCACGCTCAGGTGCAGGCTGATCCAGACCAGCTCGATATCGGCCAGCGAAATGACGACCTCGCCGGCAGCCACTACGCCCTTGTGCAGCACGCGATCCAGCACTTCGCACAGCGACGGCCGTTCGTTCCATGATTCAGCGTCCGCCATGATCGCCTCCAAATTCCAGCGTGAGCAGCTGCTCGAAAATTTCGCGCGCAGCCAGGTTCATCCCGTCGCTTTCATACAGCAATGCCAGCTGCATCAGCGATTCACGTGCACTGCGCGCCTGCGTCGTGTGCGCATGCCGGCTGATCAGCGACCACCAGATGTCCATCGCCTGCCGCCGCAGGCCAGCCTGCAGGTAGCGTGCTGCCAGCGCCAACAGCTGATCCAGTATCTGGCAATCGGGCGACGGCCAGCCTTGCGGCACACTGCACGGCGCACCGGCCGGATCGGCATCGCCCGGAACGGGCATGATCGGAGCGGACATGTCACCTCCCATGGTCATCGTTTGTTCACTCGCTCGCCGGCTTGTCATGTTCCAGCGCGTCCAGCTGCGCGAGCAACTGCTGTTCGCCGGCGGCAAAGGCGGTGTCGTCAATCTCACCGCACTCGAGTTGCCGGTGCAGTGATGCCAGCGATTGCATCAGCCGTCCCCGTTGCTGCTTCCTGTCTTCGTCGGCCGCTTCCTGCACCTCGCGAAAGATCCACATCAGCCCGCGCAGCGGTGCCAGCAGCAGCTGGTCAATCACGAACATCGCTGTCCCCCGACACGAACCGGATGCTGCAGAAATGATGCGGCGCCCACGGCCCGCTGATTTCGAACGTGACGTCATCGTCGAACCCGGACGCCGCCCTTGACAGTTCATCGTCGAACGCCTGCTGGTCGTGGCGGCGCACCAGGCAGGCAAGGTTCAACAGCTCGCCTGTCGCACGTGGCGGATTACGGCAGATATCGATGCAAACGGTCGTCAGCGCCGGCAGCAATTGCGCCGCATGACGCTCGCGCAACAGCGCGAGCGCGCGCTCGACCTGCATGCCCAGCGCAATACGCTCGTGATGCCCGGGCGACCGACCGTTGCCGAAGGCCGCATCGCGCTGTGCGCGTAACTCGGGCAGCATCTCGGCCAGATAGCCGAACACGTCCGGCACGTTCAGCCGTACGCGCAAGCCGAACTCAGCGCTGCCGTGCACGTGCGCCAGCTGTTGCGCGATCGGCTCGGCGCTGTCGGCGATGTACTGCTGCAGTTCATCGTCGGATTGAGCAATCGTGCCGAATGCAACCGGCAACACGGTCGCCACCGACATCAGCGCATTGACGACGGACTGATGCGCGGCGAGGTGCGCACGCTCGGGGCGGAGTTGCAGGCGCGCACTCGCGCTGACGGCAGCCGCTGCCCCGGCGCAGTCGATCAGCGTGACCGACTGTCCATCGAGCCCGCAGAGACCGGCGGGCAGCAACAAGCCGCGCGGCACGATCGCATACAGATAGCGATAAATTGCCGCCGTGCCGGTATCGTTGCTGTCGTGTTCCATCGCTAGTAGCCGAGCTTGCGGCTGCGGTGCGTCGATGTCGTGCGTGCCGGTGCCCCGGGCAGCGGCAACGCCAGGGGCTCGGCTGTGCCGACCTCCGAACCGCCGAAGTCCACGAAGCGCTGCAGCCGCCGCTGCCGCCGCACGATCTCGTCGACTCTCTGCACGATCTGTTCACCGCGTCGCTGCATCCGGGCCGATTCCGCCAGCAAGCGCTGCCGCTCCATCTCGAGCGCGGCCATCTCGAGCAGCGCGCCCTGTGGCGAGCGGCTGCGGCGGGCGTCGATGACGCCGGACTGTGTGCGGATCGCTGTCCGCCCGGCGATGACGCTCATGCTGCCGCCTCCATGCCTGATCGGGCAGCAGCCTGCCGGAGCGGCGGCGCACTGACCGTATCGACGCCATCGCCGACACTTTGCTCTTCCTGCGCGTCATCCGTGCAGCAGGTATCGATCACACGATCAATGCCGTCCTGCCCGCAAGCGCGCAGCGCCTGCCGGCCGCGGGCCAGATCGATATTGACCACGTCACGGCAGATCTTGCGGAACATCGGATCGCCGGCATCGACCTCACCACCGCGCATGACGACCAGCCGTGCAAGCATGATGCACGCGCGTATCGTCGGCCGCGCACCGCCAAACAAGGCGCGAAACTCGCGCACCATCCGCACGAGGGCGCGCGCCTCGCGTTCGCCGATGCCGGACTTCGCTTGCGTGATGGCGATTTCAGTCTCTGCATCATGATGGTCAAGCTGCACGGTGATCATGCGATCGGTCAGCGCATCCTGGCTTCGATGCACTCCCGCATACTCTTCAGGATTACTGGTGAAGATGGCCGCAAAATTCGGATGCACCGGCAGGTAACGCTCCGACTGCGGCGCACCGGGCAAGGCAAGCAGCCTTTCCTCGAGCACCGGCAGCAGCACATTATTGGTTTCGGGACGCGAGCGCGTGAACTCGTCGTAAATCAGCGTGTACCCGTGCCGGCAGGCCCAGGTCACGCGGTTGTCGACCCAATGGCGGACCAGTCGCGTTTCTTTCTTCACCACCGAATGCACGTAATTGTCGAGCACTTCGGTGCAGCGATAGGCACTGCTGTCGCCGACCAGGTCCGCGCTGCCGAAGCCGTCGTCACCATGGATCAGCACGACCTCCTGCTGCAGCTGCGCGGCCACATGCATGGCCAGCGCCGTCTTGCCCGCGCCCGGCGGTCCGCTGAAATGCACCGGATAGCCGGCGCGCAAATACATCAGCGAGCGCTCCACGATGTCCCGGATAAAGCCTGTCTCGACAAAATCGGGTCGCTTTTCGAGCGTGAACAGGGAAAGGCTGTCTGCGCCATCCATGGCGTCCTCCATGAGCCGATGCGAAAGCTTCAGCAGCGCGCCTGTGCGTCGGCAGGCAGGCGCGCCGCCGATCAGGCGGGAACGGCCGCGTTGTGCGTGAGGCCTATCGCTTCCGCATACGTGAGGTAGGTCTGCACCGACGCGATGACCACACGCGCCTCGATCGCGAGCAGCTCGATGCCCACCAGCGACACCCTCGCCCATGCATCGACCACAATGCCCTTTTCGAGGATGCGGTCGATGACTTCCGCCAGGCTCGACGAGTCGGTTGACTTCTGGATGTTTGCCATGATTCCCTCACTGAGTACCCCCACGCGGGCGCGACGGGATGTCAGTGCCGGGCGGGGGTGTGCCCGGCAACGAAGGCGCCGGTTGCTCGACCCTGCTTGCGCAGGACTAAGACCAGGTACTGATGGCGCGACGTGTTCGGAGAGAAGGACGGGTAATGAAGCACCGGCGTCGGCGTTGGACCCACGATTTCACATGTAAACGTGCGCGGCAAACTTCTTTCGAAATTACGCACGCATGATTCGGGCGGTTTACAAAATACAAGCGTCTGTACACACCCGTGCGGACATCGCGATGAGGCGCTGTCGGAAGGATCTCTCGCTCTTCGGAAGACGTCACACTGACCAGCGATTCAGTGACTACCGGTCGTCCAGATTTTTCCGCCGCGACGCCGTGCGGTAGAATGAAGACCGTCGCGGGTGTAGTTCAATGGCAGAACGGCAGCTTCCCAAGCTGCATACGAGGGTTCGATTCCCTTCACCCGCTCCAGCCTCCGGAGCATCCCGGCGGCCTGTGACATAATCCTGCGCCCGGCGCGCCTTGCGCCGCTTTTCTCCCGCCCGCCATGACCGATTCACCGAAAGACCCGACCGAGCGCAGCATGCTGTATGACCCGACCGAGCGCCGCATCCGCAGCTTTGTCACGCGTGCCGGCAGGCTGTCGACCGGACAGGCGCGGGCGCTGGAAACGCACGGGCCGTCGTACCTTCTGCCGTACCAGAAGGATGTGCTCGACGTCGGCGCAGCTTTCGGCCGCCACGCGCCGACGATCCTCGAGATCGGCACCGGCATGGGCGAGACCACCGCGCATATCGCGGGGCTGATGCCGGAGAAGAATTTCATCGGCGTCGAAGTGCACACGCCCGGTATCGGCAGCCTGCTGAAGCTGATCGGCGAACAGGGGCTGCAAAACCTGCGGCTGATCCAGCATGACGCGTTCGAAGTCATCACCCACATGCTCGCGCCGGAATCGCTGGCTGGCGTGCATGTGTTCTTCCCGGACCCGTGGCACAAAGCTCGCCACAACAAACGCCGGCTGATCCAGGGACCGTTCGTGCAGCTGCTGGCCTCGCGCATCGCGAAAGGCGGCTACCTGCATTGCGCGACCGACTGGCAGGAATATGCGGAGCAGATGCTCGAAGTGCTGTCAGCCGAACCGACGCTGAAGAACACGGCCGACGGCTTTGCGGAACGGCCGGACTACCGGCCGGTGACGAAGTTCGAGAACCGCGGCCTGAAGCTCGGGCACGGCGTCTGGGACGTGGTGTTCCGGAAGATCTGAAAAGATTCTCAAGTCAAACTTGAGAAGTTCAGTCACCATGCCATGAGCCATGGTGCTCGCGAAGGTCTGGCGATCGCCGGCCGCGCCGGCGTCGCTCAGTCGCTCTCCTGCCCGGCCACCAGCGCAATCAGCTGCGCGCCGTAAGTCTCCAGCTTCTTCTCGCCCACGCCGGATACATGGCGCAGCTCGTCGAGCGTGACCGGCATCGCGCGCGCGATCTCGCGCAGCGTCGCATCGTGGAAGATAACGTAGGCCGGCACATTGTGAGAACGCGCCGTCTCCACGCGCCACCAACGCAGCTTCTCGAACACCGCCTGCTGCGGCGCCGACAGGCTGATCTCCTCGAAGCCGCTGGCTTTGGAGGGTGCGCGCCGCGCCTTGTCCGGCTTGCGGTAGCGACGCATCGCAATACTGCGCTCACCCTTCAGCACCGCGCGCGACGCCTCCGGCAGCGTCAGCGCGCCATAGTTTTCATGGTCGATCTCGACCAGACCGAGCGCGATAGCCTGCCGCAGTATCGCGCGCCATTCGGCCTCGCCCTTGTCCGACCCAATGCCGAAGGTGGACAGCTTGTCATGCCCCCACTGCCGGACCTTTTCCGAGTCACTGCCGCGCAGCACATCGAGTACGTGCACTGCGCCGAAGCGCTGGCCGACACGATAGATGGCCGACAGCAGCTTCTGCACCGACTCGGTCGCGTCGAATGATTGCGGCGGGTTCAGGCAGGTATCGCAATTGCCGCAGCGCTCGGACTGCTGCCCAAAGTAATCGAGCAGATGCACGCGGCGGCAGCCAAGCGTCTCGCACAGCCCGAGCATCGCGTCCAGCCGCGCCGACTGCATCCGCTTGAACGCCGGATCGGCGTCGGATTCATCGATCATCCGCCGCTGCTGCACCACGTCCTGCAGGCCGTAGGCCATCCACGCATCGGCCGGCAGCCCGTCGCGGCCGGCACGACCGGTCTCCTGATAATAGCCCTCGATGCTCTGCGGCAGGTCTAGGTGCGCGTCGAAGCGCACGTCGGGCTTGTCGATGCCC
>JACCDR011090603.1_pt1 | contig 11036 bp, 20 predicted proteins | sample 7446431 | NCBI WGS metagenome assembly JACCDR01 (sample SAMN15323443, study PRJNA562643) | freshwater metagenome | isolation source: river surface water | place: USA:Blue River Watershed | collected 2017-08-17 | reverse complement strand
GTCCGAGTCTCGAACAGAGACCATTCATGTCAAAGACGGCGTCACGTCGCATCTCAATCTTCTGGACATCGGGGGTTGGGCTCGAACGAATGAGCTTCTGGCCGAGAACCTCGAAAGCCGAGACTTCCAGAAAGGCGAGGACGGAGTCTATCGACGCGTCGATAACGACGTTACGATCGAAGTCAACCCGGAGAAGCGTGAAGTGACGGCGAAGATCTCGTCTTCGTCCGATGTCCAGAACTCCGTCGAGACGTCGATCCGGGCCGACCGCGATTTCGTCACGGAGGAAGAGATCCAGCGGCGTCTGACGGAGAAGGCTCAAAAGGCTCTCGACACTCGGCTTCAAGAAATGACCGATAAGCTCCAGAAAGAAATTTCGGACAAACTCGAAGCGAAGCTCGGAGAGCTACGCGGGGAGCTCGATGAGATCACCAAGAGGGTCACGCAAAAGGCTCTCCTGGAGAAGGCCCGGAGCATGGGTGTGGTGACGGACGTGTCGGAACAAGGCGATACGATGACGATCAAGGTGCAGGTATGATTGACTGGAGTGTCTTCATCCCCTTCGTTTCCCTCATTTCAGCGGGACTACTATTCATCTTCCGACTCCCGTTCTTGATTCTAGCCTGGGTCCTGGGAGTCATCTATGATGCTCTACGGGACGGCTTCTTGCTCGGTAAGCATATGGAAACAATCGTAAATACGTACCGAGTCTCCAAAGCGGAACGGGAACGGTTGATCCGGGGACGGTTTTGATTCCCCTCAATTTTGTCAGCACTCTAAGAAAGTATGGACTCAACTACGAGTTCAGCTTCAATGGGCGGTGTAATCAAACGATCGTCTATGCCCAAGACGGATCGGTACTCGCCTCTGCGGGAGTAACCGAGTACTACTATGCGGTAGAGGCAGCTCTGGGTGAAGTCATTCGACTCATGTCTGACGAGATCGACACGCTACGGAAAGAACTAGCGGAAGTCCGGCAAAAACTCGAAATCAAAGCAGAATGCGACGGAAGCCCAGACGGCAAATGCCATTGTGACCACGATGGGCACTGTTACTGGTGTGATCGACTTCTGCTTGGTGAGTCCGATGAAAGCCTTGAACATCTATAGCGTTGACTACCCGGGACCTGGAGCTGCCTCATGTCCTTATATCATCGCCCATTACAGCGCTCATGAAGCGGAAACTCTCTTACAGAATATAGATGAGAGTGACGAACCGCCACATGCCGAACTGATCGACCCAGAGGATTACGCTTCGGTTGAAATGCTCGATGAAAAGGGTCAGCCGACAACCCTGGCTGATTCTTTGTTTGAAGACCCCATCGACGTCCCATGCATCATTGCTGGGGATCCGGAAACTGAGATACTCTAGAGAGTATCGATCAGAGTCAAGGCAAGCTTCCAAGTCATCATGACTCGGAGAGCCATGTCGCCTCCCATATCTGCCACGGAAGTCGTAGTCATGAGTTTGCAGAGAGCTTCGCATCGCAAGGCTCTCTGCAAACTCGCATCCAATTGATCGAATCCGGGATACACCTTGGCATTGCGATCCGCTTGTTGAACCAAGTTCTGGGCTTTCGTCTCAAAGATGTTCATGATCTATCCTTCAGAGCGAGGACCTCGGGTAGGCCATTCAGCCGTTGACGGTGAAGTCGGATGGTCCCGTGGTGTTCTCTTCCCGTAGTCCTAATTGTGAAACGAAACCCCAAATTAAACGATTTGGCGTCCATTCCAGCCATGAGTCCTCGGCGAGCAGAACGGGTATGTTGAGGGCGCGAGTCCCACGCCCCTCCCCGGTTTCTCACCGACAACCAGTTCTTCATAATTCCCGCCCACTCCCAAACATTACCTAACATGTCATAGAGACCCCACGGGTTTGGCTCAAGAAGCCCTACCGGATGAGTCTGGTTATTCGTGGTCTGTTCGCCAGAGTTTCCCGCATGCCAGGCGATATCGTCGATTTCCCCGTACCTAGCTGTGGCCGTACCGGCCCTACACGCATACTCCCACTCTTCCTCACTCGGCAAATCGGCGTCGAGGCCCGGCGCGAAGCGCCCTAGCCTCGCGCAGAACCCCTGTATGTCATGCCAAGAGACACGCTCCACAGGATTGTTGGGATTGTTTTTGAAGAGGCTTGGATTGCTTCCCATGACCTGGCTCCAAAGGAGCTGGGTACACGGCGTATCCGCCATCCAAAACCCTTTAGCGATAGTTACTGGATGTTGTTCTTCATCTAGAAATCGACCCTTTTCATCTTCTGGAGAGCCCATCATGAACTCGCCTGGCATGATCCAGCGGAGGCACTGCTTCGCCTCGCCCACGCGTAGATCTGCGAAGGCTCCATATTGATCCTCGCCTACGGTATGCGCCCACGGTGCCGACCGAAGGGCTTGACCTATGTCAGATCGTCCCTTAGACTCGAACCAATCGGCTCCAACAAGGTGAGCTTCCTGTCCCGTGAAAATCATAATCTGTCCGAGTCTCGAATGGGTACTTCCCACCAATCAGGCTGGGCTTGTGGCTTCTCGATTCCGAAGTAAGACAACCAAGCGTCGAGTCCTGGTGCCCATGCAGGCCAGGGCTCGCAAATCGGCCGGTCTTCGCTCCATTCATCATACAAGATGACGCCCTGATCCTTCCGATCTTCCGGCCTCCAAGACTTGGCGATGTCTCCATAAAGGCTCACGGAAGCGCTGGGGAAACCGTATTTCTCACAGAGGCGATTGACCTCGTTCATCCACTCCCCTCCGGGTTTGTAGACGCCATTCGCCGAGAGGAGAATCTCTTCCCACTGATCTTCGATACGAGGATAGCAGTCGGGGAACTTGCTCAAAAGCTGGGCGTCCAGCCGACGAACAGATCCCAAAGGCCAGATGTACCCGAAGAAGCGAAGAGTATACATAGGGTGGCTACCGAGAATCGAACTCGGGTTTCCGGGCTTCAATGGATGGAGGGAACAAAATTCCCTCCGAGGTTCTTGATTCAAGTGTAGCCATATGTCCCCAGCAGGGCTCGAACCTGCGACCTCCGGTTTAGGAAACCAGCGCTCTATCCGACTGAGCTATGGGGGCTTGGAAGGACTACTCTATCTGTTCGACGAGTAGCCAACCGTCTTCGACTCGTTTGAATACCAAAAAGATGTCTTCCTGGCAAGGGTCTCCATCATCGAATTCTTCCATGGGGTCTCCCCCATCATGACCTTCGACTGGGCAAGGAATGGTCATGCTGAATTCTTCCCCCATCTCGTAATCTCCCGGGTCTGGAAGACCCATCTGATCCAGGGGAAGGAAAACCTCGGACCCGCAACGAGGGCAGGTCGCCCAGTCGGAGTCATCAGTCATTTGAGCCCTCCTTGAACACACGGCCGAGTCCTTCGGCCATCTTATGGCCATAACTCACGGCCTCGTGCTTGGTGCGGAAGAAACACCCGTTGACATGTGTGTAGTAATCCGCTTGGTACTCGAACTCGATATCCGTGACGGTCAAAGTGGTCTCGTCTTGGTACACGAGGATGAAGATCTTGTCGTCGCTCATGATTACCCAACGTTATGAGAAAGGGGAAACTTCCCCGAAGTCGAGTGAGAAAACTCTCAGATCTCTCCCTTTTCACGACGCTTCAAGAGGCGATCGAGCTCCTCTCGGTCCCGCTTGTCTCGTTCGCTTTGCTTTTCGGCGCTGGCCTTGGCTTCGGCCCTGGCTTTCGCTTCTTCCCAACCCCGACGACGCTCCTTCGCCTTGCTGATGATTCCGGCTTTCTGGTCTTGCAAGATCACACGGGGACGGCCGGGAAAGACCCAGGCCGAGGGACGGACGACGTCGAAAGCTTCGGCCGGATAATCCAAAGCATAGTCGTCTCGAATCGCGGTCGGATAATTCCGGAGAGCACGATCGTCGTCGAGATTTTGACCAGCAGCATGGGAGACGAGCAGTTCTTCGACTTCTTCCCAAGTCTCGACCCAAGTGGCGTTCAGAGCATCGAAAAAGGAAGGACGCCAATCCGAGGTTTCTCCCGGAGTGTAGGTGATGATGGTAAAGCCTTCGGGTTCGTTTTCTTGATCCATGATAGGTTAGCTCCAAAAGAGGGGAAGACCCTTGTTCACGGCGTATTCGAGCAGCGACTCCATCGAGCGAAGACGTCGCTTGACGTCCTCATCCCGACTCCCGCCTTGCCACCAATTCTTATCCGAGACGGTCTCGCGCAGGGCGCCGGACCGAGCCATGAGGCCCTTGGAAGTCTCGGACAATGCAAACTTGCAACGAAGGAGGATGGCGCCAACCTCATCGGCGTCTTCGATCACCCCGTAGAGTTCCGCATCATAGATCGGCATCTCCAGAATGCGAAGAACGTCCCGAGCGTTGGTGTTGGAGAAGTCGGGGCCCTCCTTGTAGAGAGGGTCCCGAAAGTCGCCGGCTGAGAAAGTGACGCCCATGATGTTGATTGAACGACGGAGGTCAGGGGAAATTTCCCGAGACTATCGTGAGGGAAGTCACTTGATTTGGAAAAAATCGACTTCGACGCTGTAGTAACCGTTGCTCGTTCCGAGCCAGCGGATGGTAACCGACCCCTTGATGGTCGAAAGCTTGTAGAAGGTCCACTTCTGATCGTTTCCGTACTCATCCGTCGTAATCTCCCCTTCGACTTCCTCCGCCAAGAGAATGGGGCTCCCGATCAGATCCTCGACATCTCCGTGGATCTCCTCGATCTGAACGCTTTCACAGCAATCCCGCTCATGATACATCTGGAAGGTCTTCCCGGACTTCGTGACAAAAGTCACGACATCGCAACCTTCGACGAGATCATGGATCGAGGTGAGGGTTTCATTCAGGAGAGTGTTGAAAGGAACGGTCTTCATGGCGATTTGGTCTTCCTGTCAAACGGAACGAGATGGAAGGTTTTTTCCTTCCATCTCGGCATGTGACAAAGGTCACGCATTCTTTGCGTAGACGGCATGAACGATGGGGCCGATCTGTGCTGCACGGAACGAGGCGAGCTCACGGGCAAAGTTTTGCCGGATGAGAGCCCTGGATTCCGTCCAAGTCAGCTCGGGGAACAGTTCACGTGCGCTCTCCGCACCAGCAATCTCACCACCACTTTCGATGGCGGTCCGGATCTGGGCAAGGGCGTTGAGGAAGTAGGAAACCTTCATGTTTGGTTAACGGCTGGGGAGGATTGAGTCTTCCTCCTTCCCTCGTGAAGTTTCTCACACGTTCTTTCGTCGTTGACGACGAGAAACAATTTCTGGAAGGTCTCGAATCCGTTGAATCCGAGACCCGACCGGAAGATCACTGTTTCGGTTCACATGGAACCAAAGAACACACCACAAGAAGTTTGGGTTCTTCCTTGCTAGTTCAAGCAGTCTTTGAAACTCCTGGTCATCGCATATGGTATGCATCGCCAAGAACGCTTCGGCCAAGAAGAAATCAGGAGGAAGGGGTTTTGGTCTCCCACCAAGGATCGGAAAAGAACTCCTTTCTTCCGTCAGTTCTTCGAGGATGGACCACAAGCAGTTCTTCACTCGGGAATCGGTCCAACCCGTAGGGTTCTCCCCCAACAGTTGGATGGTCCTACACGCTGCTTCTCGGGTAACTTCGGAAGTTAGGAACACCTCGAACTTGGACCAGTCGGAAAGCGGAGTCAAAGCCGCCCAGTCATTCATGGTGTGTATGGCTAGAAAAGCTTCCTCTTTGACGAGACAAAATCTCTCAGCAAACCCAAACAAAGCATCCGCTAGTTGTTGTCGAAGCTCCGGAGTCACCCGGTCTTCCGTTCTTTCGATGAAGAAGAAACAATCGTGAAGCCAGGGGTCCGTAGGATCGAGGCGATTGAAAGCCGTGATCATACGCTTCCAAAGCTCGGCGATACCGTTTTCGGTCGACTCGGCCCGATCAAGCTGAGCGCTACAACGATCTACATATTCAATTAGTTCGGGGTCTAGGTTGACATCCATAGCCTATCACACGTTCAAGTAAAGGTAAAGGCGATGCCTGTCACCCCAGTTATACAGGTCATACAAAACATCATTCGCGCTTTCGTCGTCGTTGACATCATCGAGCCACCAAATCATCTCATTCAGCGACGTCATGTTATGCGACAAGGCACGGAACGAAGCGGGGAGGAGTTCGAGCCGCTGCTTCAACTCGGTAGCGACATCGCGGGCATTACGCCCACGAGCGTCGATCTCGATTTTGTATTTCCAGTTACTCATTTCAAGTCCCAAGAATCACCAGCCGATCGAACCTCTTGACATGCTCCCCGTACAGCTTTACGAGGTTCGCCATGAGACAAGGCCAGTAGCCACACCCGCACTCGTCTTCCGGCTTATCCCACTCCAGCACGACAACATTGTCGTTGTTGTGAGTGTACACACCACCATCCTGCAATTCGTTGATTGCATCATCGTCTAGCTCTACCGCATCGATCGTAGGAGTCAATTCGAGTAGACCAGTCGTATCCAACCGACCCTTGACTTGAACATGAGATTCCAGAAGATAGATGTCATGTACGTATCCGGTTTCCCCATGGGTGTAAGTGGTTACTCCAACTTTTCCTTTGAGATCCATAGCTTTGCCTGACTTATGTCGTCTCAGCCGAGTCTGTCAAGGTTGGCCCGTGGGAGTTTGCTCACTAACCCGTCTGGAAGTTTTCCCTTCGAAGCGGAGTTACCCTTTCCGTGAGCCACTTCTACCTGCATCTACCTCCTCTCGCCGACTGTCAGCCGGCGCTCTACAACATCCTCATGGCGAGTCCTACTACTGCCGGACTCGCCCCGATCCTGGAGAATGAAACCGTGATCTTCATCGGGGACGATAACGAGGGAGAGGAACCCTTCTCCTTGGCCTTGTTTTCGCAGGAAGAGCGAGATTTGTCTCTTTCCAACTGGCAGCTTCCCGAAACCATCGACGACTGGAAGCTCCTGTTCGAGGTTCCCAACAGCGTCATTCTCGACGATACTGGAGAAGAGATCGATCCGGAGTATCTCTGGGGCCTCATCTCTCACGAAAATACTGTTGTCGATGTTGTCCACGTCGAAAACTAGGAGTAACTCTCATGACACTCATGGTTCTCAGCCATCTTCGTCTCTACTATCTCTTCTTCACGGATTGGCTCGCACAGCGGCCGATCTTTGACCACATGTGGGTCTTCTTCGCCTGGTTCGAGAGCTTTTGGAAGAGTCTATGAGCTGGCGCAAGAGCGTTCCACCTTACAGTTCTGTCTGGCAAGCCGTGACAGACCGTGCCAAGAACTACGGCCTGGTCCACGGAGTGTTCGCCCTGGAACGGTTCCCGAGGGGGAATTATTCCCCGGCCGATGCTGCCGATCTCTTGTCCGACATGGTCGATGCCGGGGAGATCAAGCCGATCAAGAAGGACTTGGCCGGGGCCGGACATTCGGTCCGAGCCTTCCGAGGTCTCGGCCCAAGCGCCGGGGGCGCCGGGGAGAAGAACTGGTGTAGGGCAGAGTCTCCCCTCTGGACGTACGAAATCGTGAAAACCGCTTGACTTTTGTTTGCGACGACGTAAAGTCGTTTTACCGGGCCCGTAGCTCAGTCGGGTAGAGCATCCGTCTTATAAGCGGGGGGTCGCTGGTTCAAACCCAGCCGGGCCTACTATGTCAGAACAAGTCTTTTGGAGCAAAGAATACTCCCACCCACCACTAGAGTTGGTCCAACAGCGTTATGACGAAATGGACGCTGCTTTGGAAAGCATGAGAGGGGATCTCATCGAAGCTGGGAATGGTCATATTCATGCACACACCAATTGGAATTTGGCTAACCTTGCTCTTGGTCTGTCTCTCCACTTTTCGACGGCAAATCTCGAAGATGTGCCCATCCTCAAAATCAAGTTGGAGATCGCTCCTGATGATGTGTATTTCGGCGTCAAGTACATCAAGAGGCTGAGCGGCTCGGAGTACGAGGAGAAACAAGCATACTTCTGGTCCGTCGACGAGTTCGTGAAGTGGATGAAGACGTACACGAAGGAGCTCGACTGGCTCATTCGTCGCCTCATCGTGCTCGAAAAAATGAACGAAAAGCGAACGAGTGAAGAATACGATCGTAAAATCCAGGCTCAGAAACGGCATGACAACAAAGAGCTAGAACGACTCTTGGCTCTTCGAGATGCCGGAGAGCTATGAAGCCCTCAGACATCAATGTTCTTGTTAAGAGATTCAGAGGTCTTTACCCGGCCCCTTTCTGGACCAAAGCGATTTGGCTAGAGTTTGACGTCGAGAAGTTCGAGAACTCCCGAAGGAACGACAACGGGTCTTGTTGTGCTTTCCAACGTCAGGATTCCGGGAAGAACCCATGCACGGCAACACGGGAACCAAATCTTCCGTGTTGCCGTGATCATATGAGTGTGTTCGTTTCGAGGTTCGACCCTCTAAGTCTTTGCGTCCAAAAATGGGATGGTCTACTTTTGAAAGTCATGCCAGTAAACGCGAAGTTTGGGCAACTCGTGTATGACCTCGGACAAGAGGTGAACTTCCGCATGGATCTGTTTCATGTCATGCCCAAAGGAGTCAAGCAGAAAGAGTATTTCCAAATCCTCGCTGACGCTTTCGACACTCACGGCGCGGAACGAAGCGTGGTAGAAACCCTCCGTAAATGGGTTCGAGACGTAGCAACCATCTACCAAGGATAGATATATGAGCTGGCAACATACCATAGTATTTGACGACGCCGTTCCCGAAGAAGAGAGGGTTTGGTGGCGTCGACAACCCTTCCAAGCAGTGGAAAGAGTTCATCGGGGATATCGATCGACTCCTGTAGAATGGTGTGCCTGTGGCATGCTGGGAAGTGTCGTGATCCCTAATGATGGCGAAATATGGCGGGTCAGGGATGTAGCTGAGCTTGCAAACAACCTCCGTGAAATCCCCTGTCCACGGTGCCATCCCGATACGGCTTCCGAGCTCGAACAGATCACGACTTTGCAAGCTCTAGCAAAGAACCCGGCTCGTCTTCAAGAAATGGCGGTCCTGTGCGACGCTGCCATGGACAAAGGGGACCTCGGTCCCATGGAAACGTGGCACAATCCAGACGACACGCAGAGGATTGAGGTTCTCGAACAACACAACAAGAAGCTCATCGACGACTTGTTGCATTTTGAGACCCAGTTGGCACTCGCCCAACATCATCTGCTCCGCAACGGTATTGGGCCAAACGGGGAAGACCTCGATCCTGACGACGGAGAAGAAGACTCTGTTGAACACCACGATCGTGCCAGTTGTAGTTCCCCATATCCTGAAATACATCATTTAGAATTCGAGTACTTTGACGAGTAGTACCGGGTTGGACAAGTATGAGCACCATATTCAGTCACATGAAGTCGGCCGTAGTGGAGAAGGACGTGGAGAATGTCTGGAGAACGGCCATTCTCGATGAGCGTCCTTCGGCTTCCGTGTCTTCTCCTTTCGGATGCGACGGGTTGTTCGAATGGGAGGGCATGCGAATGCTCGTGGAGTTCAAGTTCGATGTCGACATGAAGTCCAGAACCGAACTCGCCAAATTACTAGCCCAAGTAGTTCGGTACATGAAGAAGCTCGATCAGTCTGGTCGGGCCGTAGACGTCATTCTCTTGGCTGATCGAAACGAATGCTTGGCCTACCCCGCAGCTTCGTTGTCCGGCTTTCTAAGTGGGGACTTCGACTGGACTATCGCTCCTTCCGCCAGCCATCCGGTTTTGGAATCGGCTATCGTCTCGGGCTTGAACTTCGTCCCTCATGTGTTCGATGTCGGTCCGAAGTTCAAGCTCGGACCCGTGCTTGAAAAAGCCGAGGGTCTGGCTCGTGACGGCAAGCACGTCACGAAAGCCACTCCGGCTAACATCGGCGAGATCTTCCGCCATTGGAGGGATCATGTGTTCACGGGGAAGCTCAAACCCGTAGATCAGGTCGATGTCTTTCTACGATGTTTATTTGACCCCGTAGAAGTCTACCTGCATCCGAACAAGAAGAACAGTCTCGTCGTTCCGGGCTATGCAGATGGCGTACAGGTTCATTCTGACCGTTATCGGTCCTTCTTCGATTCGTTCGCGCAGGGCTACAAGCCGAGCGAAGTCGAATCGTTCTATGCGTCTAAAGACCGATTGATCGACGACGACGCGCGGCGCAGGCAAGGGGCCTTTTTCACGCCGCGGATTTGGGTTGACGAGGCTCATCGCACGATCGAGAGCGTGCTCGGCCCGACGTGGCGCGACGACTGCATCGTGTGGGACCCGGCCGCGGGCACAGGCAACCTGACACGGGACTATCCGTTCAAAGACCTGATTCTTTCGACTGCTGAGAAATCAGACGTCGAGACGATACGGCAGCAGGGCTACAATCCGGGTTGCAGCTTGTTTCAGTACGACTTCCTGAACCCCGACTCGGAATCCCCGTTCTTTGAGCCAGGAACTCTCAGCGTGATCCCGAAAGCAGTGGACGATCAGCTCCGAGCCGCCGCGGCGGGGAAGCGATTGGTGTTCTTCATGAACCCGCCTTATGGGACAGCGGGCATAAACGGGGAAGAAAGCCGTGCCGGTATTGCTAAAACGAAAACAAATGCTGAGATGAAGAAGGCCAAGCTGGGGGCTAGTTCTCAACAGCTCTATGCTCAGTTCTTGTTTCGGTGTCGTGTTTTGGCAGAACGGTATGGCTTCAAGAAAGTCACCCTAGGATCGTTTTCTGTCCCCACTTTCATGTCTAGTGGATCCTACAAAGCTTTTCGAGATTGGTGGCTTTCCAAGCTTGAGTTTCAGCAAGGTTTTCTTTTTCAAGCTAGCCACTTTGCTGATGTATCTGGAGCATGGGGAGTATCTTTCACTGTTTGGTCCGAAGGGAAAACAGTGAAAGATATTTCGGTCAAGTTGCTAGACCTTGTTGACTTCAAAACGGTTCCTTTTGGGGGAAAGATTTTGTATCATGCGGATGGTCGAGAAGCCTCCAAATGGGTTCGAGAGCCACTCACAGATCAAAATGGTGTCGACGCTCCTCAAATGAAATCAGGGCTTGAAGTAACGAAAATCAACAAGCCCGTCCCGTCTTTGCCAGGCAGTCTTAGC